>LNAP01003067.1_pt1 | contig 16159 bp, 12 predicted proteins | sample 602601 | NCBI WGS metagenome assembly LNAP01 (sample SAMN02440304, study PRJNA202911) | soil metagenome | biome: Subtropical and temperate rainforests or woodlands; isolation source: soil samples (1 kg each in a 20% v/v slurry with milli Q water) were... ... | reverse complement strand
CTCGAACAGGATCAGCGTAGTCGGCGCCTGGGTCACGATCTGCCGGCACAGCTCGGAGCCGATCGATCCTCCCGCACCGGTCACCATCACCACATTGCCGCTGATGCAGCGCTGGAAGAGCTCGGGGCGCGGGGCCACTGCATCACGGCCGAGCAGGTCGGCGATATCCACTTCCTGCAGATCCTCTACCTTCACTCGCCCGCTGGCCAGATCCATGAAGCCCGGCACCGTCCGCACATGCAGCGGGTGTGCCTCCAGGCCCGCAAGGATTTCACGGCGGCGCGCACGACTGGCCGATGGAATCGCCAGCAGCACCTCGCTGGCGCCGGTTTCCTCGATCAACTCTGGGATGTACTTGGGCTTGTAGACCTTCAGGCCGGCGATCACCTGGTTGGCGATGGAGTCATCGTCGTCGATGAATGCCACGGGGCGTATCGATCGCCCCACACGCAGTGCAGAAACCAGCTGATTTCCTGCCGCCCCGGCACCGTAAATGACCACCTTGGGCAGGCCATCATCATGGTTAAAGCGCATGGTGAACTCGGAAGAAAACCATCCGCCCAAGAAGAACTGACGCATCAGCAGACGCAGTCCGCCAACCAGAAACAGGCTTAACCACCAGTAGTTGAACACCATCGAGCGCGGCACGAAGGCCGGAACGTCTCTCCGCCAGTAGATTGCCAGCGCCATCAACAATGCGGAAAAGGAAATAGCCTTGAAGATCGCCACCAGGGCATCGTTGCCCAAATAGCGCATGACCGCGCGGTACATGCCGATGCGGATGTAAAGTGGAATGGCAATGATCGGCGCCAGGATGAACAACCAGGCATGACCACCGAAGGGATGTATGTCATCCACCCCCCCCAAGCGCACCGCGAATGCCAGCCACAGCGCCATCCAGACGAGCAGAATATCGGCGACCACTTGCAGCAAACGCTTGTAACTCCTGGGCAAGGCAACCATCTGCTCACGGAGCTTGTTGGCAATCCTCAACATCCACCAGACTCCCGGCCAGCCTTACAGGCAACCTGCAGTGCAATCAACATCCCAACTCCGCTGCTCCCGCTTGAAACCTGATCGCCAACCCCACCAAAGGGGCATAGGCAATCAGTACGCCCAGCATGCCATCCACACCGCCCGAACTTACCCAGAGCGCCATCGGCAACAACCAGCACAGGTTGATCGCCGCCACTGCCAAGGTCACCGGCAAATGCCGGCCAAGCCGTCGGGAGGCACACTGATAAGCATGGCTGCGGTGAGCCTCATAGACCTTTTCACCCCTCAGCAAACGGTGCAGCAGGGTATAGGTGGCATCGACGATAAACACACCGAGCAAAATCACCCAACTCCACAGCAACTGCGGTGCGGTCCATGCCGCCTGTAGCGACAAGATGCCCAGGGTGATTCCGAGAAAACCACTGCCGGCATCTCCCATGAAAATTCGGGCAGGCGGAAAATTCCAGAATAGAAAGCCGCAGACCGCTGCGGCCAAAAGCAGCAATACCCAACTCCCCTCTGCGTGCCCAGCCCCTTCCTGTCCTGGCAAGACCAGCAGCAGCGCACCGCCCAGACAGACGCAGACAGCCTCGATACTGGCAATACCGTCGATGCCGTCCATGAAGTTGTATAGATTGAGGACCCAGACCAAATACACCGCCGCCAGCACATGCCCCAGCCAACCGAGGTCGAGCAAGTGACCGAATAGCTGCAGGGGGGGCAGACCACCCAACCAGAACAGCGCCCAAACCGCACCGCCAAAATGCCCGAGCAGGCGCCAGCGGGCGGCGATATGCCCGTGATCGTCGAGAAGGCCGATTACAGCAATACCCGTCCCTGCCCCCAGCAATGCCCAGACCAAACGCCAGTCCGCCAGACCAGCGACTGCCAGCAACGGCAAGGCCAGCAAAAAACTCAGCACAATCGCCACACCGCCACCACGCGGAGTGGGTACGCTGTGCGAGCTGCGGGCATTGGGGATATCCATGAGACTGCGCGCCAGGGCATAGCGGCGCAAGCCACCCGTCAGAGCAAGAGAAAGACCGGCCACGACCGGTAAAAGGAACCAGAAAGTCATTCAGCGATGTTCCAGAAAGTCGCGGGCAGTCTTGCGCAGGGCCTCATCGACCGTGACCGGCGGCGTCCAACCGAGCACACGGCGGGTCTGTCCGATATCCACCTGCAACGAACCACAGAGCCTCTGTGCAATCGCCTCCTGGCCGAACAGCCGCGCGGCTCCGCAGAGCCAGGCAGCCGGTACTGGAAGCAGGCAAGCAGGCTTATTCAGAGCAGCCCCCATCCGACGCAGCAGCTCCGTGGTGGACAAATCCTCACCATCGCTGACGAGGAACACCCGGTTGGCCGCAGCCGGGTGCTCGAGACAGGTCACGATCAGATCGACCAGATTGTCCACAGCGACCAAACTGCGCTTGTTGTGAATGGCGCCCAGCGGTAACGGAATCCGCTTGCTCAGCCAGTCCATCATGCTGCGGAAATTAGCCTTCACCCCAGGCCCGTAAACCAGCACAGGGCGGATGATCACCACCTCCATCCCCGTTTCGGCCGCCAGGGCCAACAGCCCTTGCTCCGCCTCCAGCTTGGAAATGCCATAAGGATCGACCGGCTTTGGCTCGTCGTCAGCAGTGAAAGGCTTGTCCTCTTCGCTAAGCTCACCATTGACCTTGATCGAACTGATGAAGATAAAGCGCCTTACGCCATCCGCTGCTGCTTGACGGGCCAGATTTATAGTTCCTTCGGCGTTGACCTTTCTGAATTCAACCAATGGGCTGGCGGATTTGTCATTCATGATATGAACTCGGGCGGCAGCGTGAATCACTGCATCCACACCAACCAGCGGTATCGCTTCATTATTTAATTCGCTTAAATCCGGAAGCAGCAGATGTGTCACGCCAGCGGGCCATGCCAACGCAGCACGACGACTCCCAGCCAATACGTTAGTATCACCCATAGCCAGCAAGCGTTTTATTACCGCCGAGCCGACAAGGCCAGCCGCCCCACTGACCATTACCTTGCGCCTACATAAAGTCATTGTGCAATGCAATCTCATTCCTTTCCCAGGTGATAAGAGGAAAGCACAAGCCACCCACCCGCCACGACAGCGATAATGGTTAGCAGTCCCCACAACAATATACTGTGGAAAAACGGCAGGTCGGCCAAGGTCAACATCGCCCCCACCGAGACGAGCCCGATAGCAAAAGCCCACCAGTGCTGCCGAGCGGCCTGTTCCTGGGCATTTACCTGCAGGGCCATGACCAGAGCATCGAATCCGACACGCAGTGTCCATACCCAGGCAGCACCCTCGATCCCGAAATGCTGCAGCGCGAAGTACAGTGCCGGCAGATAACCGATCAACTCCAGAAGATGCAGGCGCCCCATCCAGGAGGCCTTTCCTTGGCTCAGGATATACGTCTGGAATATCTGAGCTAGGGAGTTCAGCAGCACCCCGACAGCTAGGATACGCAGGGGCAATGCCGCACCGACAGCGAACTCAGGGCCGAGCCACGAGCGGAGAATCGGTTCGGAAAACAGCACGAGACCAGCAACCACGGGCGTAACGGATAGAAGCACGACACCGCTCCCCATACCGAGCAAGCGGTATGCGGCATCAGTAGTCCCTGCGATCCGCGACATGTGCGGAAACAGCACCCCTGACAGGGCGGACGGCACGATGAACAGCTTTGTCACAAATTCGTAAGGAGTCGTATAAAACGCCAAGGCTGACGCTTGCGGGCCGGCAGCAATGAAGAATCGGTCCAAGTAGAGCATGAGGGCACTTACCAGATTGGAGACGGTGATCCAGCCGCCGAAACGGAGCATGTGGCTGGCTTCCGTTGCCAATTGCATACGGCTCAGAGCCCCCCTGACCAAGTCATCCCTGCAGGCCCAGGCCATCACCCCGCAGCCGATCAACCGGCCTGCCAGCATGATGGCAATGATCGTATCGAGCCTTGGCGCAACCTCTAGCACGAATACCGGCGCAATGAAGGTCAGCAGGCCGAAGCCAAGGCGCACTGCGGCGACGACGGTGAAACGGTGTAGCCCTTCGAGGGTTCCTCGCAGACCTCCACTCAGCAGGACGAAGGGCAAGCTGACAGCCAGCAACAGCAATCCTCGGGAGTACTCAGCCTCAAACAAATCAAGACTGCGGTAGTCGTACTGCCCGGCGACGAGTTGTGCCAGCCCTCCCAGGACCAGCCCAAGCAGCAGCAACGTGGCGATGCCCAGCCTGATGATCGAACGCCGTCGACCCGGCTGCTCATCGAGTTCGGCAACGCGCTTGGTTAGCGCCCGCGAGATCCCAAAGTCGAGCACGCCCGCATAGCCGATGATGCCCCAGACCAGCGTGAGCGCGCCGAAGCGCGCCCCCCCCAAAGCATCGATGATGATCGGGACGGTGACAACACCGACCAGCAGTGGGAGTGCGAGCGAGAGCAAGCTCAGGACACTACTACGTAAGATCATTTGCCGCCCGGCACGAGAAGCCGCCTATGCCACAAATACGCGGCCACGCAGCCGATAGCTACCGCGAGACAGAAACATGCGAGTCCAGCAGCCGGGTATGCCAATAAATCCAGGCGATTATACAAGCCTCCCAAATTCAGGAGACATGTCCAATCTTCAGCCGCATAGATACGGCTATCAGCGGTCTTAAATGTACATCCAGTGAACAATGCAACCTGAAGCCAAATTATGGCAAAGGCGAAACAGACTGCGTAGACCATCCACACCAGTACGAGTACCTTTGTGAATGCCGGCAGCCTTTCTGCAAACCGCTGCCAGCCAGCCGCCAACAGTAGGCTCAAAGGCCCTGCCAGCACATGCAGATACCAGCCCGGAGCCCCCGCGCCTACTCCGGTGGCGGCAATCCTGACAAGAAGATAGAACACCAGCCCCGCCAAGACTGCAACAATCATGAAAATCGCCAGCATGGCTATTTCCGGCCGTCTCTCCAAGACCAGCCAGTAAGACCCGCATACGAAGACTATCAGCGGAACCAGCAGTGGCAACACGAAGACGACAGGGGGATAGGCGCTGGAAGCCGTCCCTCCCCAGACGAAGGTGATCGCGATGCCGAGCAAGCCTTTGACGACCTCATAGGGATGGGCGAAAGCTGAGAACCAGGCCGGCGCATCATTCGACAACTCCACGAGCCCGGTCACGGAGCCCCGATTCAGCAGGTTTCCGATGTACCACTTGCCGACACATGCAGTGAAGACCACTAGGCAGAGAAACAGGCCGCCAAAAACCTGATAACGACGCAGGGCGTCCCGTTCGCACAGACCTCGCCAGAGCAGCCATAGGGAGAAACTCGCTGCGACCGGCAGGAAGGTGACCTTGACCATCCCCCCGAGGCCGAGTAGAAGTCCCATTCCGGCGTATGCCGACCAGGACGGCGCGGGGACGAGAAGGCGAATCGCCATGAGCCAGGTCATGGAGAGGAGCAAGATGACCAGCGCATCGTTACCCATCCTGGCAAACTCGGGAAGAAAACCAGGCAGCACTAACGGCCAGATGAGTGCAAGCTGATGGAAACGCTTCTGCAGGGCTGGGTAAAAGGTCTGCACCGCTAACCCTGTGGCAGTTAGAGCCAGAGCAAACCCTGAGAAGGCGAGCGTCCAAGAAGCGAGGCGGAGCGCAAAAAGCTGAGCAGCCCAAGAATCCCCGGATGTCCACTCAAGCACTGGCGTCAGCAAAGCGTAATACATCCAGGGATGCTGAGCCTGCCAGTTGCTCCGCTCACCTGGCTGAAAAAACCGGGGCTGTCCGGGGCTTGTATGGGGCAGTGTGCGATCATCTGCACCGCGAAACCACTTCCTGTAGGTCAGGCCACCATTGTCATCGAACGGCGGGGTCGTGCTGTACGGCGCCGGCGCGCGCGCCAGATACCGCTCAACATCGCTGGAAAGCCGCCCCGTCTCGAAACCCGGCAACTCCCCGGTATCGCCCAACTGCTGTACATATGAGTAATGCGCGATCTCGTCGTAGCCTTCCCAAGGGGGTAGCGACAATAGGTACGCCACACCAACCAGATAAACGACAGCCCAGACAATCAGGCGCAGCCGCTGGGGGGGCATCTTTGGGCCGAGCACTCCAAACGGCACGACCACGCCAGACGCCCCCTGCCTCACAAACAGTCTCCCGAAACCGCCCGCCCCGCCATGGCCGCGATCCGTTCGGGCGGCAGCTCGATTTTCCGGTAGCGAACGGCATCGACCGCGATCGAAGTTTCGAAACCGAACGGCGAGATCGAGCCGATCCGGATCTTGGTCTCACCGTGCGAGAGAAACACGGGGAATCGAACCGTATGCTCGTTGGGGTTGAAAGTCAGCGGAACGCCAAGTTCGTCATCGATGAACGCCACATGTCGGGTACTGCTACCGATCAGAGGCAGTACCCGCTGCCATCCGCTGATCGAGTAGTCGATCTCGACCTCGTAAGCCGAGAGCTGACAGATCCCCGCCCCCATTTGCGGGCCTTCGGTGGGCAGGACCGCCTGGTCACCTTCCGAGTCATTGCGGGTGATGACGGCACTCGTCCAAGGCCCATCTAGCGGATGATGCTCAGCTTTTTCCCAGAACAGCTCGAATTTCGACCATGCCGCCGGTCGATAATGCGTCAATATATATTCATAGATCGGCCAGCGAGCACGAAGCAGCCAGTTGTCATACCAAATAAAGTTGCTCACATAGCGGCCCGAAGGCACCGAAACGAATTGGGGAGATGCGACACGCATCCCTTCTAGATACTCGTTCAGCAGCCGGGAGCTGAACGTATGGAAGGCAAAATCGATGCTAGGACCCGCTATCTGCTCGCCTGCATGCTTGGCGCTGAGGATGCCCTTCATCAGCTGGAACACCGGCGGCATATCGCCGATGGTGTTGTACCTGGTGCGATCGAAGCTGCCGAAATGCAGACCGTACGAGAGGTCATAGCCGCTCAGGCTGCCAGCAAGGTCGACCGAGGCACGTTCCAAGTCGACCCCCAGCACATCGGCAGCCAGATTGGTCTTTGCCAGAAACAACTGCTGCTGCCCTTGTATTTCGGCCAGCAGTTGCCGGTCGTTAAGCAAGATGCGGGTCACTTTCCTCTCGACCGGGGACACCCGCAAGCTGAGGCTGAAACTGTTGCTCGCCTCCATATGATAGATGACCTTGAAGGTGGCCCCCCTGTCGAAGGCGAATGGCAACGGATGCACCGATGAGTCGAGCACCAGCACCCCGTTGGCATGCACTTCCTCGATCCGGTAATGCTGGTCATTGATCAGCAGTGCATCCCCGGGACGGGGCCTGAAGTCCCCCCCTGTATTCAGCCGCACCTGCAGCCGCTCGCCTCTGAACAGGCCGTCATAGAAATAGCGGTCATAGAAGTTGTGCTCCAGACGCAGGGCTTTGCCATGGTAACGCAGATAGTCTTCGGCCCCATTACGGTAGCAGTTCATGACCAAGGAACGCTGCCGGTTATCCAACCGAGTCGCCTTGGCAAAAGAGATCTCTCCAGCGTCCCGATCTATATCAGCAATCGGCAGCACATACTCGCCGAAGGCGCAGAAGTCGCCAACGGCCAACTGTTTCGGAATATCCCGCTGGCGAACTTTGAGCATGTAGAGATTCTTGACACCTCCTTCGAAGCCATATGCAAAGGAAAGTTCGGGGTAGATGATCCTGGCTGAAGCATTACCCGCGGCTTGGTCAAGCGCCATGAACTGCGAAGCATGGAAACGCACATCCGGCTTCAGGCTGAGCGGGTAGTAAGGTAGCTTCACTCGCAGATCCGGGTGCTCCATGAAAACCGGGGTATCGAGAGCCCGCAACAGCTTCAGATTGACAGGGGCCTTCAGGGCTGACCAAATGGCGTAGACGCTGGCAGCCAATACAACCGCCAGCAATAGTGGTGAGGCGGCAATCAGATCGGACAGGGTGCGGTGTGCGGAGCAATCGACTTGGCGCGCGACCGTGCCGCGCCTGAAGCTGATCTGGATCAGCACCACCACCAGTGTGATCAGCATGACCTTGATTGCATTGTCGGCGTACTGCTCCCCGGCATAGCTGGCGACCAGCGAGGTCAGCCCGATCAGGCCGTAGGCGCTGCCGATAAGAGCGAAATGGAACAGCCGTTTATCGGCCTGCTCACGGAGCCACCAAGCCAGCCAGACCAACAGCGGCATTCCGGCGCAACATACGATCAGCTTGGCGGATACCTTGAAAGCAGAGTTTCTGTAGCGGGAGAAGTCCAGGGCGCCATGCAGGAACTCGTTCGGATAGCTGCCGTAGAACCAAGTCTGGTTCTTGGAGATCTCGCCCAGATAGGAGAGAGGCTTCTGCGAGCCGAACAGCAGGGCATTCGCCATCAGCAGCAAGCCGAACGCCAGCACGATCAGCCAGACCGACTGCATGGCGATCCGGACGGGCCTGAACCAGGCCGTGAACACATTGGCCAGCAGCATCGCGGCCAGCAGATAGAACGCCTGCTCCCCGCCCAGGAAGAACGCGGCCACGAAGATGCCCGCCTGAATGAAGGCGTACTTCTTGAAAAAACCGCGTCTGAAGCGGTCGACATAGCCTTCCTGCGAAAGTCGACTGGCACAGAAGGCTATGAACATGAACGGTATCAGGGAGCGGAGGGCATAGATGTGAATGCCATCCACCGGATTCTGCGTGCCGAACGTGAAGCGATCGGTCACCAGGACGCCAACCAGGATAACCGTGGCCAGCACGGACTTCTGCCGATCCAGGCCCAGCCAGCGGAAAATAAGATAATAAATAAGCGGAATAGCCAGATCGACTAGTTTGGCAGAAAACTGGGCGGCGAAGAAATCCCCACCGAACAACTTGAACAGGGGATAAACCAGTACCGGAATCAACTGCCCATGAAAATAGAAGAAATCCTTTCCTGGCCACTCTCCCTGATCCATGCGCTCAAGCGGAAAATAAAGCTGGAACGCACCGTCATATTGCGAGCCATCATATATTTTCGCACTCACATAGGCATTCACGCTCCCCAGCAGGACGTAGCCCGCGATCACCACCAACCCCAGCAGAGTGACGCCCCATGTCCGCCCGGAGCGCTGATGGCCGTGCCGAACGGAGTACAGCGCAAGAGGCATGACAAGCGCCAGCGGCAAAAACTTTATGAAACCCTCGAATCGGCTGGAAAACAACACACCGACCAGGGAGAGAGCAACTATCGCCGCACAGCAATACAAGAGGAAACCGCGGAGTAGCGGGGCACTTCCTTCTTCCGAGCTGGCGAGACTGGCAAGCCCCTTAAAAATTTTGATCATTTCCAATTGATTCCCGGCAGTCAGGCGCCAGTCGAACGCCCCAGCTTGCAATCAGGGGATAGTGGGTATACCCCCCGTGCGAAAAAGTCGCCCTCTGCATGTTTCATGGAGAGAGGTCAGGATTTTCCCGGGTTATAGGAGCCGCGACAGGCTTCGAACAGGGTCTTCAGCACTTCAAGATTGCCCTTGAAACCGCTGATCTTCGTCGGCACCTCGTCCTTGGGGTAACGCCTAATGGTGGGCAACTCCACGCACTTGTAGCCAAGTTTCGGAGCCCGGTAGGAAAGATAAGCCAGCAACTCATACTTCATGAACACATCACGGAAGATGGCAATTTCCGGGTCAAGCATCATCCGCCGACTGTAGGCCCGGAATCCCTGCGTGGTATCGGTCCACTTAAAGCCGGAACACAGGCTCAGCATGGGCGCATGGATGAGCTTGATCGCCAGGTCGCGGGATTTCGGCGTGTTCTCGGCGACACCGCCAGCAATGAACCGGGATGCCTGCACGAAATCGGTCCCCTGCTGCAGGGCCTGGATGAAGCCCGGGATCGACTTGGGGTCATCCTTATCATTTCCATCGATAGTGACGATCCCCTCGTAGCCCTGCTCGAGCACGAAGGCATAGGCGCAACGCAGTTGCGCGCTGAGTTTCCCTGGCCCCGTTTTGATTAGCAGAGCACGCACCCCCACCTGCTTGAGCCAGCCGTGCTCGAGCGAGCCATCGGTGCTACCACCGTCGACGATGATGATGTCGGCGATTTCCGCGACCTTCAGAGCCGCCATCCGGCCCAGCAGATTTCGGATCCTCTCGCCCTCGTTGATGACGGGAATCACGACGCACCAAGGGTGCGCCCGCTCTAGCCAGAAGGCGGTGTCGTAGCTGGGAACTCGCCAGCCCGCACGCATTTGAGGGGTTACTTCCAAGTTTGTATTCATTCCATTTCTTCCATCAGGCCGCGCGTGCGGTAATCAAAGCAACGCCAGCAATCACAAGCAAAATGCCAGCCAGGGTCGTCCAGTGCAGCGGTTCCTTGAACAGCACCACTGAGAACATGGCCACGGCCGCCACGGCGCCGGATGTGAGTATCGGATGAGCGACGTTTAGCGGCAATCTGGCCAGTGCCGCCGCATAAAGCAGAAAAGCGCCGCCGTAGAGAGCCAGCCCCAGCCAGAACGGCCAATTGCTCAAGGCCGCGACCGGGTCACGCAGCGACGGGAACTTTCGTGGCGGCATCATCGCCATCTTCACCAGCACGCTGGCCATGGCGTTGGAGGTGATGCCAAGCAGGAGGATGAACCATTTCATCCGTGAACCTCGCTACGGTAAGCCGCGATCGCCGCTCTCAGGGCGCGCTCGATGGAAACGGCATGCGGCTCGCTTTGGGTCGCGACCATTTCAATTGACACAAGGTGCCCAGGCAGGTGGCGACTCAACAGTGACGCGATCTCGGCATGCCGGCAGTCGCCGTCGCCCAGTGGCATGAGGTTTGGCTCGCTGGCATGCACATGGCCGATGCTGGAAGCTGAGCGCAGGATCACCTCGGCCGGATCCTCCTGATTGAGAGTCAGCGCACCCGTATCCAGTTGCATTCGAATGCTCGGGTGGGAGACGGCTTGAACCACCGCCAGGGTATCCGCACTGGTGGTCATGAAGTTCGCGCCATAACTAGCAGGGTTCGGCTCGAGGCAGATCATGACTTCGTTAATCTGGGCGATGTCTCCCAGCTGGCGGAAGAACGGCACGGCGATGTCCAGCGCCTGCTGGTCGCTCAGGCCGGTGCGGTCTCGGTTCTTCGGCGAGCCGAACACCAAGCGCACAGAACCCAACCCACCAGCGATCCGGCAGACCGCCCGCAGATGCTCGAGCATCGCTTTCTGCACGTCGTCAGAAGCAAAAATGTTCAGCCCTGTGGTGCCGAACAGCAGCGACTGCATGCCGGTGATCTCGATGCCCTTGTCTGCCCACCAGCCCTTGACCTCAGCAATATGCCTATCGGTCGCCTGCGCCGGCTCGGGAAAATACTTCCCCGGGGCGATATCGATGGCATCGACCGCATAGCGCTCGAGAAGCCGGGCAATCGCCTCGTCCTCAACAGGCTCCCAAGCGATATTGGAAATGGCCAGCCTCATTTATCACCCGCCGAACCGGACTTGATCGCACGAGGCTCAGATTGGGCGTAGGCCCGGATAGCCAGCATGGTCTCACGTCCGCTGTATTGATACTCCCCGGGCGCGCCGTAGAGCGCTGCATGGCGTGTACGCATGTCGTAACGCCCTGGCGGACAGGCCTGAGACTGCTCGAACGGCTTGCCAAAGCCCTGCAGCGCGACATCCGCCACGCTGACCGGCTCTGCGGTAAGGTGCAGCAACTTCAGCTCTGCCTTCAATGCGACCTGGATGTCATGCCAGAGGTTGACCATCGGGTAGAACTGGAACACACCGCGACTATCGATGGCCTGCAAATTGTTGTCGTTAAGGAAATCGAAGATCACGTTCTTGCGTAGGCCTGGACCTACCAAGCCGGGCAAACGCACAATCAAGTGGCTAGGGAAGTAACCTTCGACAAACTTTTCCAGAAGTCGGCGATTAAACCCGTAGGCATGCAGCCCCTCTTCATTGATTTCGGTATCCTCGTCGACTTCGATGGCATCCTTGAACACGTCGACAGTACTTATAAGGATAAATGTCTTGCAGGCAACCGTCTTCAGATGTGCAATGAGTTCTTCGATCTTCTTCCGATCCGCTGCAGGATCGCGGTTGGCGATCCACTTTTGCGCAGGCGCACCAGCGCAGACGACCATATCGAAGGTCTGCCCAGCTATTTCAGCGATGTTGGTCGAACGGTAAAGGCCTTCAAACTCGGCCTGCTTCAGCAGTGTGCTGCCGACAAAACCCGAGTAGCCAATCAGTGCGTTAGTCATGCCTGTTCCTATCATGCCTTGTCTCTAGCGCCATCCTGCAGGAGCTCACGGTCGAGCTGCTCGAGGACGTCATAAATGTTGTCGATCTTCCCCCCCAGCACGGAGTAGCAGCCTGGCAGATCGGGATGTTTCTCGAACAGAATCGGGCGGCCGTCATCGCCTTCGTTCTTGACGAGCACGGTCTTCACCTCGAACAGCGAGTCGACATGTTTGGCATCGAGTACCGCCGGCAGGTAGCGACTTACGTCGCGGACCATGCGGTCCACCCGGGTCTGGCGATCATACTGTTCGAGCCGTTCGTACGGATCTAGGCCCTGCTGGTCACTCCAACTCAGATGCGGGGTGTAACGAACGTGAGACAGTGTGTGCAGCCCACGTGCTGGAAACGGCATCAGTGAGAAGAACGGACCGTCCATAACAGTGAATCCCAGAGTCTTGAGCGCCGGGCTGACGTCCATCAAGGGCATTTCAGTGATTTCCTGCTTTAGCCGCGTTCTGGTGCCTGGAAAGTCCCCGTAGAACTGGTTCAGCCCACTGTAAGTGCAGTTGAAAACGTGACGGCAGGAGAATACGGATTGTTCGTCACCCGCAGTACTGACCGTCACCAGCAAGGCATCGCCTTCGCTGCGAGAGATGCTCCGCACCTGAGTCCCGAACCGTACCTGCACCCCGCACTGATCAAGCTCCGTCTCAGCCCATTCAGCCAGCTTCGTCGTGTCAAAGGCATACTCCTGGACCACAAACACGCCCTCGATGAGACGCGGATCGAACAACTGTTTCAGGCTACTATCTGCCGTCTCGATATGGGCGCCGATTTCCCGACAGAAACGCTCGAACTGCCGAGATGTCACTTTGGAATTGCGCCGCGCAATTGCATAAAGCTTGGTGAAGTCCTGCTTCACGGCCTCGGGCCAGTCGCGCACGAACCTTGGCAGGTTGATGCGACTGCGGTAGGCAGTGGTGAAGCTGCGCGGATAGTGGTAGCCGTTGTGAACTCGCGCCTGATTGTTATACGAGGCATGGGTCATCAGCGCCTGCTCTCGCTCGAACAACACAATGTTCCTGAGGCCGCGCTGCTTCGCCAGGTAAATTGCGATCGCAGCGCCATAGAAGCCACCTCCGATCACGACTGCATCCCAGTCCGTACGGTTACTGAACATCGACAATAGGACCTGAATGTTGGTCAGCGTTTTTCGGATTGCCTCCAACCTCTTCGATGTTCAGTTTTTCCCTGCGTGCCAAGTAGGCGCTAGTGAACTCTTGGCTGACGTGATAGGGCGGGCCCTCATTGGAAAGGCTAGCCATGTGCAGAATGTATTCACCGAGCACAAGCAGCACCAGCGAAATCAGAAAAAACATGCCTGACTGCTGAAGTGAAAGGCTGACCCAGCCGGGCGCGACGTTTTCCGCCAGCAGCCCCACTAACACGACGTAGATTGAGTAAATAAGGTTCGCAATGGCCCCGAACAGGGTTAGCGATGTGACGATTCGCATCGGCGCTCGGGTCGTCGACACCAGTAGGCGCAAGCCGCGATCCACGCTTTCGCCCAGTCGCTTGATTCTCAGGATCTTTGGGGAAGAACTGTATTCTAAGTTGACCTTGAGGAAGCCCGCGGTTGCGGGCAAATAGCGGTAGGCAAAGGCCGGCTGGGGATGCTGCAAGATGAAGTTAACCACTCGCTTGCTCAGCACACGGTACTGAGGAGCTTCCTTGGTCAAGTGAACGCCATTCAACCACTTGTACAGGTGGTCGAACATGACATTTGCGGCCCTGTAGGGGTAGCTCTGAGCCGGCCGCTGCCGGTTGTGCGCGAACACTACATCGGCCCCTGTCACCGACCGCTCCAGCATCTCTGGCAGAAAGAGGACATCATCTGTAAGAGGATCGATGATCGCAACGAAATCACCCAAGGCATTCTCAAGACCCGCCCAAGAAGCGGTGTCAGCATCCACCTCCTTGGTGAGAGCATATACCTGTAGGTTTGGCAGGCCGCCGTCGTCAGTCAGCGCACGCAGCACGGCGAGCGAATCGTCTTCAGATGCATTATCGACGATGATGATTTCATAGTCGCTGACAAGCCCGCTGACCGCCGCACCCACAGAGCCGATCAGATCATTGAGCAGCGAGGACTGATTGCGAACCGTCATGACCACAGAGAGAAATATAGGGTGAACCACGTAATTATTCCTTATCAAATACGATCCTAGCCATCATGTTACTTCGAGACCTCCGCCTTGATGCCGAGCGCGATACCCGCAGCAATAATAAAAGAAATTCAAAGTCTTCTAATACTTCCAGCAACAACCAGACCAATATTTCCCAGCACCGTTTGACGATACAAACCAGCCCCCTTAAATAACCATATACGAGCCAGAAGACGACTCTTGCGAGCTAGCACGAACCGGCATAGGACAACGCGATTTTCGTAGGTGAAAAACTTTCGTGCGCCTCTGATAGCCCTCAAGTTATCGTCATTCCATTCCCGAAAGGTGCCGGAATACATCTTCTTGATACGCCGCCACCGATCGCCCAAGCTTATATTTGAACCAATAAGATTGGCCCCATGCTGTCGATAATCAAGGGAAGGTTCCCTGTCATACACCACCCGGCCACCGCAACCACTGACGAGAATATAGGCTAACCAATCATGCGAAACGATATGGACATCCCCCGGAGCCGATACCAAAAGCGCTCTTGCCGCACCATTCAGCAGCATAGTGTTGGCACCAGCCAAACTCTGCACCAGAGCGTTATGGAACGTCGGTTCTTTGGTGAACAGTGGGGAGAACCCGATGACACGCCCCGACGCATCAATCAGGCGGGTCCGCGAGCAGAACAGAAAGGGCTGGCCGGCTTTGCCAGATGAAGCGTACCGTAGACCACGAGCGAGCTTGTTTTCGTACCAGATGTCATCCTGATCACAGAACGCATAGAAGTCGCCCTGAACCACTGGATTTTTGATCAGCGACAAGAAGTTCTTAGCAAAACCTTGACGAGGCCCCTCGAAAATCTTCACCCGATCCGCCCCCAAGCGCGCCCGAAAACTGTTCAGAATTTCCAACGTCCGGTCACTGGAACCGTCATCTGAAGCATAAAGAATCCAGTCAGGGTGCGTCTGTTTGACGATTGACTCAAGTTGCTCCTCCAAGAATTCGGCGCCATTAAAGGTACAGAGCAGGATCGCAACCCGCTGCCCGCTAGCCGAGCTAAAAATTCGACCCATCCCCATACTTTAGCAACCCCTTTTCTTGTCAAACAAACACGCACTCAAAACCAACGCGCCGCCTTTAACTAGGCAGCAACTTAAGCATCATATCCACGCCAAGCTTACCACCCAACATACTTGCCACCGACCTCTTAGCGGCACCCTTACCAAGAGACACAAGTGAGCGCCATCCAACCGAAGTGCTGTACCCATGGCCAATCCCACCATCACTTCTTATTCCGAGGCAAGCGTTTTACCGAAAGAAACAGTATGCCACTCTAGGTTACTACACATTACATTACCAGCTTGACTGCATGCTAGGTAATCAGGTGCCCCTCCCTGCAGCGGCTCGCTAACAAATCAGCTGCCTCGTCCACCGAGTTGAACTCAATGAGCCAAGAACCACTCCACATCGCCCAATAAACGCGCCAGGGCTCCCTGATTGGCAAGCAGGACACTCAAGCCCGCAGTCGCCATGCACTGGCGAAACTGAGCATCATCCAGCAGACGACGCAACTGGTATAACAGGGCTTCGGCATCCACTACCTCCCCTGCGCCTCCTGCCTCACGCAGCTGGGCGGCAACTTCAAGAAAATTGAACACATGCGGCCCTGTCAAGATCGGTATCCCCAGCGCCGCCGGCTCGAGCAGATTGTGGCCACCAGCGGGCACCAGGCTGCCGCCGACGAAGGCGACGTCTGCCAAGGCATAGAGAAACAGCAACTCGCCCAT
>LNAP01003066.1_pt1 | contig 16161 bp, 17 predicted proteins | sample 602601 | NCBI WGS metagenome assembly LNAP01 (sample SAMN02440304, study PRJNA202911) | soil metagenome | biome: Subtropical and temperate rainforests or woodlands; isolation source: soil samples (1 kg each in a 20% v/v slurry with milli Q water) were... ... | reverse complement strand
CGCAGCTCGCATTGAGGGTGACGAAAAAGCACCGCGCGGCGACTACGTTAGGAGCCCGACATGGATGCAACCCAGATGTCCTTCGAGCAGTTGTGCGACATCTTCAACTACCAGCCCAAGGGCAGGCTGTTGACGACTGCCGAAGCTGCTGAACTGAGCCATCACAGCAAAAACACCTTCGAGATCAACCGGGTCAAAGGCATCGGCCCGCGCTACTTCCAACCGCCCGGCGCGCGTCGAGTTCTTTACTCCGAGAAAGACGTGCTCGCATGGGTCGCGTCCGGCTCTCGGATCAGCACCAGCCAATAGGCCACTCGGCCAATCTCGATCTCTCGATCACCACAGCGCACGTGAATTTCGTTGGTCGTCTGCGCTCGACGATCAAGAAACAGGACCTGACGCTGAGACGACAGGCCCTGAAAGCAGGTAATAGCAGTGAACACACCAATTTTGCACGGCGCTCAGCCAAATTGCTCTGATACGGCAACGACCCGGGGCCAGCCCGACCATCCTGCGCACATGGAGGCGGGTGAGGCGGCTGCACCCGGAAGCGCTAGGGCCGCTGTAGTTGCTCACAGCACCACTACCCTTGAGAACCCCGTGCAAGCGGCCCCAGCCGCCGTACAGCCCCCTGCATGCCCTCAATGCTCCATGCGCAATACGGGGGGCGCACGATGAGTAGCGAAAAAGACCCGAGCAAAGGCCTCTTTTGGGATGGCCCACCGGAGCACTCGGCCCAGGATGCCCGGGAAGGGATGAGGGATTACCGCATCGCCAAGGAGTCCGAGCTACGCGCCACTGAGATTAGAGCAGGGATCGTTCATCATCGATCATCTACTGCTGTGCCTGCTGACATTGTCTTAGAGGTGGCCTCGTCGTCCGACGTAACCGTTCAGCTGCACTACCTTGTCGAGCCGTACCTGCCCATGAATCAAGTCGTCGGTTACTACGGAAGAGGTGGCACGGCTAAATCATCGTTCGTCGCCACGCTTGCCGCACAGATAAGCTCAGATTCTTCGACGCTTTGGGTAAGCACCGAAGAGGACGTGCAGTGGATCAAAGTTCGGCACATTAGGACGGGGGGAAAAGAAGGGACGATGTACGTGTTCAAGGCGCTAGTGACCGCGACAGATTCAACGGGCAAGCCGACGGCATCAACTTTCGACGTCTATCAGCACCTTGACGCAACCATCGCTCGGGCGAAACTGGATACAGCTACTTGTGCGGGTGCCGCCGACAATGCCGCACCGCCTGTCCGTTTGGTAGTTCTAGATACTGCCGTCGCGCTGACCACATGGGGAAGAGGCGAAAGCGCGAACGACGATGCCTCGGTGAAACGGTTGATCGCGTACCTCTATTCGCTGTGCGACAAGCACTGTGTGACCATTGCGATCATTGGCCACAACAATAAAGGTAAGCACGATTTTTTAGGCGACACGGTTGCCGGCTCCGGTTCGTGGACCAGCTCACTTCGGCAAGCGTTCGTTCATCTCAACGACCACCGAGACGAATATCGGTATGTACTTTGCACCGTGAAAGACACGCTCACAGGACCGTTTGCAACGGAGTACGCGACGGTACCAGTGCACACATTGCACAAGCGCGTGGATGGGAGTGACAGCGTCTTATGTTCGGTGATCACTGGGCAGATCCATTGGGGCCACAGAAGCGTGCGAAAACTGTTTGACGATGCAACTGGTCGGGAAAGTGCAGATGATGCTCGCCCATCGACGGCAAGCCGAAGGCAGATGCAGATCGACTTAGTTGTGACCACACTAGTTCGATTGCTTGATTCCGGAGCCCCGACCGCCACACGTAAGGACGTGCAGGAGATCATTGGAACTGCGATCAACGCTCGACATTGGCAAGATGCGGATACGGTACTAGCGCTGACGCACGGTGTCAGGGCAACAACCGGCGCACACGGGGTTCTGACGTACCAACGGACCGTAACTCATTGATCACCCCTCAGCTATGCAGTGCAGGGGGTGACCTGCGTTTGCATAGCTGCAATTCTGCAAACCTGTGAAGGTAGGTAGAAGAAGATGTGGTCGAGTTATTGCAGCTTTGCAGAAATGCAGTTCTGTACTGCTTGGTTCTCCCCCAGCTGCTGCAAAGCTGGCCACTCGTCTACAGGTCGCCCTTCTTTCCACGCGACTCGTTGAGCATTGCACGATCGTCCGGCGTATCGAACATGACGCTTGATTCGTCGACCCTGCCTGCGTACTTCTGCAGAACCACACGGCGTCCGCGGGCATCAGACCACACATATTCGACCTGCTGATACTGAGCTCCAAACGCGTTCTGTACACGCGATCTGTCAGCCGCTTTGGGACGACCGAGCTTGGCTACCAACGCCTCATGAACATCGTCGAATTCGTCCGAACTAATCTGCGTTAGCCAGACGCGCTGCAATTTTCCGGATAGCCCAATGACGACGTTCGCCCTGGCTCGATGCCCAGCGATCGTTGTCGACCCATTGCAAACGGTCACTCCGGGCATGCCCTCGCCGCACTTCATTTTGAGGTTGTCGTGAAGCATCTGCTCCGTATCGCTGCACTGTGATCCCCGGAACGGCGTGCATGTGGCGAACACAGATTCAACTTGCGCAGGCGTGGAGGGCTCACCCAGAACAAGCCCCTTGAAATCGAACGCGCCAGCACCTGTGGCGACAGCGCTCAGCAGGATGCACGCTGCGACGCGTCCAAGCGTCATGTTCGTTTCTGAAGCCTGTTTCATGGATCTCTCCTCGTCGTTCTATACGAATTAGTGTTTATGCGAATAAGAGCATAACAACGACAGTTCCGGCGTGGCAACGAGCTTGGCGAAACGATTGGGAAAATGTGTGCGAAACCTCCGTACGGAGGCAGGCATGAGCCAAGTCGAGTTCGGCGAAAAGTGTGGCTTCTATCAGACCTACTTGAGCCGGATTGAGAACGGGCATGCGAACCCGACGCTCAATGCCATGGAAGTGATAGCCAACGCGCTCGGCATCACGATCTTCGACCTGTTCGACCAGATCAGGCCAGCTTCGCGCAAGTAGCGACTTCCCGCTTGCCCCATACCGCCGCGCAGCGCCGCGTACAGCACTTGCGCGCATCGGTGCCATACGTGGGGTGCACCGAGCCCTGATCGCGGCCCACAGCGGCTTTTGCAGCCCTGCCATATGCCTGCGACGCGATGCAAAGCTAGCGCTCGCCCGCGCTCCCATGTGGTCACCGAACCCCGCCGAAACATCCGCCAGAAAACGGGAACGGCAGCTTGCTTACCTGCTGTTCATGCACTGTTTTTCAGGAGACACCCCCAGCTATATCGAGCTTTTTAGCCACACCCTTGCATGCAGCGGCAAGCGCTACGTAAGCCGCGCTCCATCTTCGTCTCGCATCTTCAAGGAGTACCCGCCATGCAGGTCAACAGCAGCGTCAGCCCATCCCTCCATCCGGGGGTAGTTTCCGCAATCGACGGATACGACGACGACACCAGCGCCGCGGTCGCCGATGTGCTTGCCGCCTTCGAAACCGCCTATTCCAGTCTCAGTGCGGTGCACACCGCGCGACAAGCCGCCGCGAGCAATCCAGCCTTGAACGAGGCCGCCCAGGTGCTTGTGACGGCTGACTTTGCCGACAAACACTTCAAGAAGATCGCGGGCAAGTTCGACAGCGCTGCCACCCGGCTGAAAGGTGCGATCGCCGACGCGGAGCGGCAGCTTGCCCAGCCGCTCGAAGGTGCTGCGGCGGGCGGGTACACCGCCGAGATTCGGGCGCATGTGAAAAGCCTGGCGCGAGAAGATCGGGCGCGCTTCATGAAGGACGCGTTGGACGCGCGCGACCTGAAGACCTTGGCAGCAGTGCTCGGCGCGCCGCCGTACCTCGCAGGGCTGTCGAGTGCGGAGCGCGACGTTCACACGCGCAGCTATCACGAAGCCATGAATCCAAACCTCGCCAAGCGCCTCAGCGTGATGAAGGCAGGTCAGGCGCTGCTCTTCTCCCGATCCGGGATGGTGTTCAGCGAGATCGATAAGGCGGTAGGTGCTGACGGCAAAAAGGTAGCGGTTTTGCGCGAGGCGCGTGCGAAGGCCGAGAGCGCCTACACCTTCACCAGCTGAAAACTTGTTGATCTACTGCATAGAACAGGATCGGTGACTTGAGATGACCACTCCAGAGCAGCCGGACTGGCTGAAGAATCACATCGCGCAGCATGGCACGCAGCGACCAGGACGCGGCGGCTTCATGCCCGGGGTCAGCGGCAACCCTGCCGGGCGACCGAAAGGGTCGAAGGACAAGAAGACGCTCGTTGCTCAGGAGTTTGAGAAGGAAGGCTCTGCCGTCGCCGCTGTGGTCATCGAGAAGGCGAAGGGCGGTGACATGACCGCCGCCAACATCGTGCTCCAGCGCATCAGCCCGCCTTTGAAAACGCGTGCCGAGAAGGTCCAGTTTTCTCTCGACGCGAACGCACCGCTGACCGAGCAGGGTCGCCAGATACTCATGGCTGTGGCTGAGGCGCAGATTGACCCGGAAACGGGGCGGCTGCTCATAGATTGTCTTTCGACCTTCGCTGGCCTGCGCCAAGTAGATGAGTTGGACGAGCGCCTGCGTGCGCTGGAGGGCAAGACGCCATGACGTTCGTAGCATTCAGCAGTCCACGGGGCAGGCACATGCAGCGGGAGCAGCGCATCCACGTCCGTCCCGGTCCAGCGAACGCTGTCGCCGTGCACCTTGTGTTCAACGCCCAAAGCTATGTGGTCAACAAGGAATCGCTGTCCAGCAGCATGACCGCAGCGCGGAAGCTGGTGCACCGGCTCATGGAAGAGGCCGACCATGCGCCCGCCTACTTAGAGCGTCATGCAACGCTGACGCCCCTCACCGCACAGCAGGCTTCTGTAGCCTGCAACACCGGCGGGGTCCGGGAACAGGTGAGCGCCTTGTGGCAAACGGCATTGCATGGCCTTGACCACATGGGCCGGGTCCGTGCGCTCATTGAGCTTGCTGACATGGCAGGCATGGGCGGGGACGTGCACTGACATGCGCATCCGCGTGCCCGTGGCCATGCGCAACCGGGTGCGCAAGCTCGAGCGCAGGGAGAAGCGAGATCTGCCTATCGGCGGCTGGCCGCCCATCATGGGTGTCGACGCGTGGGAGGCGCTTGCGTCGCGCATGCAGGACGCGCTGGTGTCTGCTTCGCATGGCGACCTGCCCGAGCCTGCGACCCCTCCCGTTCCGCCCCGGCCACAGGTTCGCAAGGCAGATGACGGTTTAGCCGAACCCGATCCACGCTTAGCCTTTGAACAGCTTCTGGCAGCGCGACGTAGTGCCAGGGCCCCCAAGGCACCTCCCCGGTAACTGTTCAACCGGCGAAGGTTTTAAAACTGTCACGGCCTTGACTTTTAGTTAAGAGGCATTCAAGATTAAGCCTCTTAACAAGGAACTTCCATGGCGCTGCCAATCAGAACGACGATCGAAGACGTTGGATTTATCTGTAACTACTTCGCCAAGAAGCCCATGGGGGCGACGCTTGTGGAGGCCCGATCGATCCTCGACAACAAGTACTTGGACGGCCGGAAGATCAGCGCGTACAAATTTTGGGAGCTGATCGAGGAGACGTCAGAGGATCGGTACAAGATCACTGAGGATGGTCGCACCATCATCAAGAGCGAGAAAGATCGAGCCTTGGTCTTCTCGAAGGTCGTCCGGCGCGTAGGGCCATACAAGGCGATCGTTGAGCGCGTACATCATCGTCATGAGGATTCCATCAGCGCGATCGACGTGGCGGCCCACTGGCACCAACATTTCCAATCAGAGGTTTCCGAGAACGAGAAGATCTTGAACGACCAAGCGGTCTGCTTCTTTCAGATTGCAGAAGGCGCAGGGCTAGGTAATCTGGTTGTTGGGCGCCGCGGGTCGCCGACGCGGTTCCAGTTTGACTCCCAGCAGGTGGCCTCTTTCGTTGATGAAGACGCTATCGATCCGGGCGCAGTGCCTAGCAAAGCACCAAAAGGGATGCCTATTGTCGAGGAGCAAGATGATGAGCATGAGGAGAGGTCAATGCCCCTCAAGACGAATGCCTCACCCCAGGAAGAGGCCCTTGGTCAGGCAATTTTCATCGCCCACGGCAAGAACAAGAAGCCACTTGAGCAACTCAAGAAGATCCTGGAGCAGTTCAAGATTCCCTACAAGGTAGCAATCGACGAGCCGAACTTGGGACGCCCGATTGGCGCCAAGATCCAAGAGATCATGCGAAATTGCAACTGCGCAATTCTCATTTTCACCGCCGACGAAGAGTTTAAAGATGTCGGAGGGAACACGATCTGGCGACCGAGTGAGAACGTTGTCTACGAACTGGGGGCTACTGGTTACTTGTACGGCAGCCGTTTGGTGATCATGAAGGAGGACGACGTCTCGTTTCCATCCAACTTTCGCGATCTCGGATACATCACGTTTTCGAAAGACGCGTTGGATGCCAAGGCAATGGACGTCCTGCGCGAACTCATCGGGTTTGGCATCGTGAAAGTAAGCACCTAGCCTGCAAGTGACTGCACTTACATTGTGCTTACCCGCTCGCATGCACCTACATGCCGAACAGCGAGGCGAGCAGCTTTAAGTTGTTGTTTTTAAAGGGGATTCCCGGCGGAGAGTGTGAGATTCGAACTCACGGACGCTTTCACGTCGGCAGTTTTCAAGACTGCTGGTTTAAACCACTCACCCAACTCTCCAATGCCACGTCGTTGCGACGCAGCGTCCGCGATTTTATGCGGGCATCGGGACACGGCCGGCCCGGCGCACGAAGAATCTACGCATCCGGCAGAAAGAGCGTCTGCAGATCGCTCAGAAAATCCAGCCCACGTTCGGTCGGCCAGGCGTGCCACAGGTCGCGCTGCAGCAGGCCCTTCTTCTCGGCGGCTTCGAGTCCGCGCTGGATGGCGGTGATCGACAGGCCGGTGCGTTCGGTGAACTGCGCCAGCGTGAAGCCCTCGCGCAGGCGCAGCGCGTTGAGCATGAATTCGAAGGGCAGGTCGGCGATGGCGACTTCGTCGCTCTGCGCGGCGGCAGCGCCGGCCAGGGCCTGGGTCATGTAGCGCTGTGGCTCGCGGTAGCGCACCTGTCGCACCAGGCGGTGCGCGAAGCTCAGCTTGGTGTGTGCGCCTGCGCCGATGCCCAGGTAGTCACCGAACTGCCAGTAGTTGAGGTTGTGCGCGCAGCGGTGCCCCTCGCGGGCATAGGCAGACACCTCGTAGCGCGTCATGTCCAGCGCCGCCGTTGCCTCGGTGATGCGGTCGAGCATCGCGTAGGCATCGTCGTCTTCGGGCACGACGGGCGGGAACTTGGCGAAGTAGGTGTTGGGCTCGATGGTGAGGTGGTAGACCGACAGGTGCGGCGGCGCGAGCGCCAGGGCTTGCGCGAGGTCGGCCTCCAGTTGCGCCGGCGTCTGGCCCGGCAGCGCATACATGAGGTCGAGGTTGAAGGTGTCGAAGGCGCTGGCGGCTTCCTCCACCGCCGCAATGGCTTGCGCGCGGTCGTGCACGCGGCCGAGCGCCTGCAGGTGCGCATCGTTGAAGCTCTGCACACCGACCGACAGGCGCGTGACGCCCGCGCCGCGGTAGGCACGGAAGCGGTCGCGCTCGAAGGTGCCGGGGTTGGCTTCGAGCGAGATCTCGCAGTCGGGCGCCAGCTTGAGGCGGGCACGCAGATCGCCGATCAGCCGGTCGATGGCTTCGGGCGAGAACAGGCTGGGCGTGCCGCCGCCGATGAAGATGGTGTGGACGGTGCGGCCCCAGATCAGCGGCAGCGCGGCATCGAGGTCGGCGACCAGCGCATCGAGGTAGCGCTGCTCGGGCAGCGGCTCGCCGCCGGCGCGCCACTCGTGCGAGTTGAAGTCGCAGTAGGGGCATTTGCGCAGGCACCAGGGCAGGTGCACGTAGAGTGACAACGGCGGCAGCGCAGCCAGTTGCAGCGGACCGGGGCGCATCAGGTGCAGCACGTCGTTGGCGTGCAGCGCGCCGGGCTCGACGGCCGCGGCGATGGGCACCGACGCTCTCACATCCAGTTGGCGCGCATCAGCGCCAGCATGGCTCGCGCAGCCTGGCCGCGGTGGCTGTGCGCGTTCTTCACGTCGGGCGGCAGCTGCGCGAAGGTCTTGCCGACGCTGGGCAGGAACATCACGGGGTCGAAACCGAAGCCGTTGTCGCCAATGGGTTCGCGCGTGATCTCGCCCGGCGCGCGGCCGACGGCGATCAGCGGTTCGGGGTCGTCCGCGCTGCGCAGGGCCACGAGGGTGCTGACGAGCGCGGCGCGGCGGTCGTCGATGTTCGCCATCTGCTCGAGCAGCGCGCGCACGTTGTTGGCGTCGCCCTTGGGGTAGCCGAATTGCGTGGCGTAGTAGGCGGTGTCGACGCCCGGCAGCCCGCCGAAGGCGTTGACGCACAGGCCTGCATCGTCGGCGATGGCCGGCAGACCGGTGGCCGCGGCGGCATGGCGCGCCTTCGCCAGGGCGTTTTCGACGAAGGTACGGAAGGGTTCTTCCGCCTCGCCGACGCCGAGTTCGGACTGCCGCACCAGCTCGACGCCCAGCGGCGCGAAGAGTTGCTGCAGTTCGGCGAGCTTGCCGGCGTTGTTCGATGCCAGAACGAGTCGCATGCGTCTACCTCGCCCGCCGCTCAAGCGGCCAGCGCCTGCTGCTGCATCAGCACCAGTTCGCCGATGCCCTTCTCGGCCAGGCCGAGCAGCAGGTTCATTTCGGCGCGCGAGAAGGCCGCGCCCTCGGCCGTGCCCTGCACTTCGACGAAGTGGCCGGCGCCGGTCATCACGACGTTCATGTCGGTGTCGCAGGCCGAGTCCTCGATGTACTCGAGGTCGAGCAGCGGCGTGCCCTGCACGATGCCCACCGAGATCGCCGCGACATGGCCGCGGATCGGCGACGCCGTGAGCGCCCCGCTGGCCATCAGCTTGGCGACCGCGTCCTGCGCCGCCACGAAGGCGCCGGTGATGGCCGCGGTGCGGGTGCCGCCGTCGGCCTGGAGCACGTCGCAGTCGAGGTGGATGGTGCGCTCGCCCAGCGCGGCCAGGTCGAACACGGCGCGCATCGAGCGGCCGATGAGGCGCTGGATTTCCTGCGTGCGGCCGGTCTGCTTGCCCTTGGCCGCCTCGCGGCTGCTGCGGGTGTGGGTGGCGCGCGGCAGCATGCCGTATTCGGCCGTTACCCAGCCTTCGCCGCTGCCCTTCTTGTGCGGCGGCACCTTCTCTTCGACCGACGCCGTGCACAGCACGCGGGTCTGGCCGAACTCGATGAGCACGGAGCCTTCGGCGTGGATGGTGAAGCCACGGGTGATGCGCACGGGGCGCAGCTGGTCGGCGGCGCGGTCGCCGCTGCGGATGAAATCGGTCATGGGCGGAAAAGAAGGAAAAAGAAAGGGGTCAGGCCTTGCGCGCCGCAGAACGGCGGATGGCCTCGTTGATTTCGGCGATGGAGCGCTCGATGGCGTCTTCGTCCAGGTCGTCGATTTCGGTCTCGGACGGCATGCCGGCCTGGATGGTGGACGCGAACACACCGTCACTGATGCTGTCGGTCGAGATGCCCCGCCCGGTGCCGGGGGCATCGGGCGTTTCCCACTCGAGTGCGATGAGCGTCACGTTGTCGCTGTGCGGGCCGCCCTTGCGCAGCGCCATCTCGGCGAGGTCGGGCGCCGCGTCGGACACCGGCTTGCCGGACGAAAGCGTGTGCACGATGAGCGCGTCGTCGAGCACGCCCCAGACGCCATCGGAGCACAGCATGATGCGGTCGCCCCGCTGCAGTTGCAGCGGCGCGGCGACATCGATCATGGGCGGCGTGGGCGAACCCAGGCAGGTCAGCAACAGGTTGCGGTTGACCGGCTCCGGCCCGCCGCCGGGGCGCGGGCGCTCGGCGTGGGAATGGTCGCGCGTGCGGGTCAGCAGCGCGCCGTCGCGCACCACGTACAACCGCGAATCGCCGCAGTGCACCCAGTGCGCCGTCGGGCCCTGCAGCACGGCCGCCACGACCGTCGTGCGCGGCGTGTCGAGCATGCCCTTGGTACCGGCATAACGCATGATCTGCTGATGCGCCGACATCACGGACGACGTGAGGAAGGCCTTGACGTCCTTGAGCACCGGACGGGCCTCGCGCTGGTACAGCGCGGCGATGGTCTGCAGCGCCATCTGCGCCGCCACCTCGCCTTCGGGGTGCCCGCCCATTCCGTCGGCCAGCACGAACAGGCCGGACTCCCGGGTGTAGCAGTAGCCCATGCGGTCTTCGTTCTTGAGACGGCCGCCCTTGCGGCTGACCTGGAAAACGGAGAACTTCATGCCGGTCGCGTGGTGGGCGCCGCCGCCTTGGGCAGGCCCTTCTTGTCGAAGGAGCGCATGTTGTCGATCGACAGGCGTACCTTTTCTCCGACGGTGAGCTTGGTGTAGCGGCGCTCGCCTTCGCGGCTGAGTTCCTTCTGCAGCGCGAACACCGACTGTGGGCGCGACAGCGGGTCGAGCGACATGCACCACTCGACCACTTCGATCATGTTGTCGGAATAGACGCCGCGCAAACGCGAGAGCGACAGGCTCAGCCGGTCCTTCTCGATGCGCTGCGGCGCGTCGTTGGGCGGGTAGCCCTGCATGCAGGCATAGATGCAGGCGCCGATGGCGTAGATGTCGGTCCACGGTCCCATCGACGAGTCGCGACGGTACATCTCGGGCGCCGCGAAGCCGGGCGTGTACATCGGACGGATGAAGTTGCCTTCCTTGGACAGCACCTCGCGGGCGGCGCCGAAGTCGATCATCACGGCGCGGTCGTCGTCGGTCACGAAGATGTTGGCCGGTTTGATGTCCAGGTGAAGCATCTTGTGCTGGTGGACGATGCGCAGTCCGCGGAGGATTTCGTCGAACAGCGAGCGGATGGTCGATTCGCGGAAGACCTTCTGCTTCTTCAGGTCGCGCGCGGTAACGATGAAATCCTGCAGGGTCGCGCCCTCCAGGTAATTCATCACCATGTAGACGGTTTCGTTCTCGCGGAAGAAGTTGAGCACGCTGACCACCGACGCGTGCGAGATCTGGGCCAGCGAGCGCCCTTCCTCGAAGAAGCTCTTGAGCCCCAGCCGGTAGAGCGACAGCTTCTCGGGCGGCACCTGCGGCGCCAGTTCACCCGTGCCCCGCGTCGCCAGCGACGAGGGCAGATACTCCTTGATCGCGACCTGCTGACCGCTGTGGTCGACCGCCAGGTACACCACGCCGAAACCACCCGCCGACAGACGGCGCACGACACGGTAGCCTCCGATGACGGTGTCCGGCAGCAGGGGCGAAGGTTTGACCTTTGACATAATCCGGGAGTTTCGCCCGAAGGCAAGGGGGCGGCAAGCGAACGCTGTGCCGTCGCCTCCGTGCGAACAACATTTCACAGTGAGGCGCAATGTCAGTTTACAGCATGACCGGCTATGCCAGCGGCCAGAACGGCCCTGCCGGAACCCCGCCAGAAACCGACCCGCGCCCTCTGGCGGCGGGCCGTCTCGGCGTCGAAATTCGCTCGGTCAACAGCCGATTCCTCGACCTGACTTTCAAGCTGCCGGAGGACCTTCGGCAATATGAACCCGTGTTGCGCGAAATGCTCACCGGCCGGCTCAAGCGCGGCAAGGTCGAACTGCGTGCCGCGGTCGAAAGCACCGCGCAGGCCGGCGTCGCCGAGCCTTCCACCCGGCTGCTGCAACGGCTCAATGGTGTTCAGGACGGCATCCGTGCCTGGCTGCCGACCGCACGCGAGCTGAGCGTCGCCGACGTGCTGCGCATCGCCGCCGGTGATTCGACCTCGGCGGGCGACTGGGGCAGCGTCCTGGCCGATGTGACGCAGAAGGCGCTCGACAGCCTGGTCGAGGCCCGTGAACGCGAAGGCGCCCGCCTGGCTGCGATGCTCAAGGACCACCTCGGCCAACTGCGCAAGCTCACCGTCCAGGCCGTGCCGCTGGTGCCGCAACTGGTCGAGCAGCAACGCACCCGTTTCCTCGAGCGCTGGCAGGACGCGATGGGCCTCACTGGCGGCACGCTGCCCGAGGCCGCGCAGGACCGCGCCCTGAACGAAGCCACCGCGTTTGCGATCCGGATCGACGTGGCCGAGGAGCTCACCCGCCTGGGCTCCCACCTCGACGAGATCGAGCGGCTGCTGAAGAAAGGCGGCGAGATCGGCAAGCGGCTCGACTTCCTGATCCAGGAGCTGCACCGCGAAGCCAACACCCTGGGCTCCAAATCGGCGGCCCTCGAGATGACGCGCATCGGCGTCGACATGAAGGTGCTGATCGAGCAGATGCGCGAGCAGGTCCAGAACATCGAATAGACCCACCATGGATTACCCCGGCAATCTCTTTGTGGTCGCCGCCCCCAGCGGCGCCGGCAAGTCGAGCCTCGTGAAGGCACTGATGGAACTCGACTCGGCGGTCCAGCCGTCCGTGTCCCACACCACGCGCCCGCCGCGGGGACAGGAAAAACACGGCCGCGAGTACTTCTTCGCCTCGACCAACGAGTTCGACGCGATGGTGGAAAGCGATGCCTTCATCGAATGGGCGCACGTACACGGCCAGCGCTACGGCACGTCGAAGAAGGCGGTCGAGGACCGCATGGCCCAGGGCGTCGATGTCATCCTCGAGATCGACTTCCAGGGCGCCATCCAGATTCGCAAGACCTTCGGGAACGCGGTGCTCATCTTCATCCTGCCGCCGAGCTGGGAGGAGTTGCGCTCGCGGCTCGAACGCCGCGGCGAGGACAGCGCCGAGGTCATCGAACTGCGCCTGCGCAATGCGGCCGACGAGATGGCCCGCGCCAGCGAATTCGACTTCGTTATAATCAACGAGTTATTTGAGCGCGCGCTTTTCGACCTGAAAGCCATCGTCCACGCCCAGCGGCTGCGGTATTCCGCCCAGCGCCGCGCCCGCGCCGACACCTTTGCCGCTCTGAATATCCCCTGATTCGCCCACCGCCCGCAACGAAAGATCCTCATGGCCCGCATCACCGTCGAAGACTGCCTGCTGCAGATCCCCAACCGTTTCCAGCTCGTGCTCGCCGCGACCTACCGCGCGCGCATGCTGAGCCAGGGCCATGCCCCGAAGATCGAAAGCAAGAACAAGCCGGCCGTGACCGCGCTGCGCGAGATCGCCGAAGGCAAGATCGGCATCGAGATGCTCAAGAAGGTTCCCGGCTGATTGACGTTGCACCGCAACAAAGAAGCACCGCCGCGCGGTGCTTTTTTTATGCCTGAACGCGCCCGCAGGAGCGCCGCGCTAAAGTGGCAGACATGAGCGCGGTCGTCAAGCCCCAGTCCAATGCACCTCGAGGCATGCCCCGGCCGAGTCCGGCTGCCTTGAATGCGGCTGCGGCCAGCTTCGCCGCCCTCACCGCCCGGCTCGACTACCTGAGCGCCGAAGACACCGAGCTGGTCCGGCGCGCCTACCGCTTCGCCGACGAGGCGCACCTGGGCCAGTTGCGCAACAGCGGCGAGCCCTACATCACCCACCCGATCGCCGTCGCGGCCCAGTGCGCCGAGTGGAAGCTCGATGCACAGGCGCTGATGGCCGCCCTGCTGCACGACGCGATCGAGGACTGCGGCGTCACCAAATCCGAGCTGATCGAGCGCTTCGGTGCCCCGGTGGCGGAACTGGTCGACGGCCTGACCAAGCTCGACAAGCTGCAGTTCAACACGCGCGAGGAAAACCAGGCCGAGTCCTTCCGCAAGATGCTGCTGGCGATGGCGCGCGACGTGCGGGTCATCCTCGTGAAGCTGGCCGACCGCACCCACAACATGCGCACGCTGGCCGATGCGCCGCGCGAGAAATGGGCGCGCATCGCGGGCGAGACGCTGGAAATCTATGCGCCCATCGCCTACCGGCTCGGGCTCAACCAGACCTACCGCGAACTGCAGGAGCTGTCGTTCAGGCACCTGCGGCCGTGGCGCCATGCCATTCTGTCCAAAGCCGTTTCCAAGGCACGCGGCCGACGCCGCGACCTGATCCAGAAGGTGCAGAAGGAAGTCGAAACGGCCTTCGGCGAAGCCGGCATGAACGTGCGCATCGCCGGGCGCGAGAAGACGCTCTATTCCATCTACCGCAAGATGGACGAGAAGCGCCTGAGCTTCGCCCAGGTCACCGACATCTACGGCTTCCGGCTCATCGTGCCGAACGTGATCGCCTGCTACACCGGCCTGGGCATCCTGCACCAGATGTACAAGCCGCTGCCGGGCAAGTTCAAGGACCACATCGCGATCGCCAAGCTCAACGGCTACCAGTCGCTGCACACTACGCTGGTCGGCCCGGCCGGCGTGAACGTCGAATTCCAGCTGCGCACCGAGGCCATGAACGTGGTGGCCGAATCCGGCGTCGCCGCGCACTGGCTGTACAAGGCGTCCGACCCCAGCGTCGCGAACGGCGAGCGCCTGGGCGCCAAGTGGCTGCAGTCGCTGCTCGACATCCAGGACGAAACCCGCGACGCCGCCGAGTTCTGGGACCACGTGAAGGTGGACCTGTTCCCCGACGCGGTCTACGTCTTCACGCCCAAGAGCCAGATCATGGCGCTGCCGCGCGGCGCCACGGTGGTCGACTTCGCCTACGCCATCCACAGCAACATCGGCGACCACACCTCGGCCGCCCGCATCAACGGCGACCAGGTGCCGTTGCGCACCGAGCTCAAGAACGGCGACGTGGTGGAGGTGATCACGGCACCGGTCTCCACGCCGAACCCGGCCTGGCTGGGCTTCGTGCGCACCGGCCGCGCGCGCTCCAAGATCCGCCACTACCTGAAGACACTGGCGCACGTCGAATCCGAAGAACTGGGCGAGAAGCTGCTGGCCCAGGCACTGCGCGCCGAGGGCCTTGGCAAGCTGCCGGGCGATGACGCCGACTACCAGTCGATCTGGGAGAAGCTGCTGCGCTTCACCGGCAACCGCACCCGCGCCGAACTCCTCACCGACATCGGCCTGGGCAAGCGCATCGCGAGCATCGTGGCCAAGCGGCTGATGGCGCTGCTGGCCGAACGCGGCGAGAAGCCCGACGCGCTGATGCTCAGCCGCGAGCGCTTCACCGCCCACGAAACGGTGTCGCAGGGCGCCGTGACGCTCGATGGCAGCGAGAACTCGTCGGTGCGCTTCGCGCTGTGTTGCCGGCCGATTCCGGGCGATCCGATCGTCGGCTATCTCGGCCATGGCGAAGGACTGGTCGTCCATACCGAAGCCTGCGGCGTCGGCCAGCGGCTGCACTACAAGGACAGCGAGCGCTTCTTCGCCGTCGAATGGGCCGACGAGCCGGTGCGCACCTTCGAGACGGGCGTGGTGGTCACGGTCCGCAACGACAAGGGCGTGCTGGCCAAGGTGGCGTCGACGCTGGCCGATGCCGAGGCCGACATCACGCATGTTGAGATGACCGAAGAGACGCCGCAGGACTCGACCGACCTGCGCTTCGTGATCTCCGTGCGCGACCGCACGCACCTCGATGCGGTGCTGCGCGCGGTCAAACGGAGTTCGTCGGTGCTGTCCGCCACGCGGACCGTGCCGGCCCCCTGATCAGGCCCCTGCAGGCGCCGGGTACGCGACCGACAGGATTTCCAGTTCCTGCAGCCCGCCCGGCGTGGCGAGCTTCACCACGTCGCCCTCGCGCGCCTTGAGCAGTGCGCGTGCGATCGGCGAGATCCAGCTGACCTGCCCCTTGGCGCTTTCGGCTTCGTCGATGCCCAGAATCGTCACGGCGCGCTCGTTGCCCGCCGCATCGGCGTAACGCACGGTCGCGCCGAAGAAGACCTGGTCGCGGCCATGGTGCACGGACGGGTCGGTGACCTCCGCCACTTCCAGGCGCTTCGTGAGAAACCGGATGCGCCGATCGATTTCGCGCAGACGCTTCTTGCCGTAGAGGTAGTCCCCGTTCTCGGAGCGGTCGCCGTTCTTCGCGGCCCAGTGCACGGCCTCGACGACCTTGGGCCGCTCCACGTCCATCAACGCCAGCAATTCATCGCGCAGACGCGCGTAACCGCCGGGAGTCATGTAGTTCTTGGTGCCCGCCGGCAGCGCAGGCGCCACACCTTCGGCCGCGTCTTCGTCGTCGGCATCGGTCTCTTTGGTGAAAGCCTTGCTCATGCCTGATTCTCGATGCTGCGGGCAAAAAGAAAAGGGTCAGCTCGTTTTCACGAGCTGACCCTT
>LNAP01003065.1_pt1 | contig 16161 bp, 16 predicted proteins | sample 602601 | NCBI WGS metagenome assembly LNAP01 (sample SAMN02440304, study PRJNA202911) | soil metagenome | biome: Subtropical and temperate rainforests or woodlands; isolation source: soil samples (1 kg each in a 20% v/v slurry with milli Q water) were... ... | reverse complement strand
CGCCGCGGCTTTGCCTCCTCGGAAGGTTTGGGCCGGCACTGGTCGGGCTCGGCCCAGGCTGACGTGTTCGACGCCAAGGCGGATGCGCTGGCCGTGCTGGCAGCCGCCGGCGCGCCGATGCAGGCGCTGCAGATCGTCGCCGGCGGTCCCGGCTGGCTGCATCCCGGCCGCTCCGGCACCATCCAGATCGGTCCGCAGAACATCCTCGGCTATTTCGGCGAGCTGCATCCGCGCGCCACTGAAGCATTGGGCGCCGACGGCCCGCTGCTGGCATTCGAAGTGATCCTCGACCGTATCCCCGACGCCAAGGTGCGCGCCACCCGCGCGCGACCCGTGCTGGAGCTGTCGGCGTTCCAGCCGGTGTCGCGCGATTTCGCCTTCATCGTCGATCGCAGCGTCAGGTCCGGGGATCTGGTGCGCGCCGCACAGGGCGTCGACAAGAAGCTGATCAGCAATGTGACGCTGTTCGACGTCTATGAGGGCAAGGGCGTCGACGACAGCAAGAAGTCGCTGGCGATCGCGGTGACGATCCAGCCGCGCGAAAAGACCCTGACCGATCAAGAGATCGACGCGATCGGCGCAAAGATCGTGGCGGAAGTGACGAAGAAGACCGGCGGCGCGCTGCGGGCATGATGCCGAGCGATGCGAGGCGGTACTCGGGCGACCTGCCGGACGTGAAAGCGTGACGGCAGGTATCGTTCAGGAACTTGTTCAGAATCTTGGCCTCGCCTCCTACAGCCATGCGTCGCTCGTCTGCCTCGTCGTCACCGCCTTCGTGGCCGGCCTCGCCCGCGGCTTTTCCGGTTTCGGCTCGGCCCTGATCTTCATGCCGCTGGCCAGCATGGTGGCGGGCGCGCAGATTGCGGCTCCCCTGCTGCTGGTCATCGATTTTCTCACCTCGCTGACGCTGATCCCCAATGCCTTCAGGCGTGCCGACAAGCGCGACGTCGGCATCATCTCGCTCGGCGCGCTGATCGGCGTGCCGCTGGGGACGCTGGCGCTGGCCTTCGGCAATCCGCTGGCGATACGCTGGGCCATCGCCGCCTTGATCGTCGCGATGCTGGCGCTGCTGGCATCGGGCTGGCGCTATCCGGGCAGGCCGACGACAGCGGCGACGGTGGCGGTCGGCGGCGTCGCCGGTTTCTTCGGCGGGCTGGCGCAGATCGGCGGACCTCCGGTGGTGATGTACTGGCTGCGCGACACCGCCGTCGCGGCGGTGACCCGCGCCAATATCATCCTGTACTTCGCCGTCGCCGACATCATGATTATCGTCAGCTATTCGATCGGCGGGCTATGGACATCAGCCATTCTCGGCCTCGCGGCAATCACCGGCCCGCTGTTCGCTCTTGGCCTCCGGCTCGGCTCGAAACTGTTCGGCCGCGCCAGCGACACGTTGTTTCGCCGCATCTGCTACGGTTTGATCGCGTTGTCGGCGCTGATCAGCCTGCCGCTGTTCGACGGGATGTTTCGGTAGGACAGCCACCACAACATTGCTATTCCGCATTCGATCGCGCCCGTGGCTTCGGCTTGCGCGTCGACCGGGCTGGCGCCGCCTCGGGATCCCTCAGCGCGCCGATCTTCTTCAGCGCGGCGTCGGCAGCGCGTTCGCCGCTTTCCCAGGCACCGTCGACGCTGCCCCACAGAGTTTCATGGGTGGCTTCGCCGGCGAAGAATAAATTGCCCATCGGCTCGATCAGCGCACGGCGCGCGAACTGGCCGCCCGGGACGGCACCCGACATGGCACCCTGGACGAAAGGCGACGCGTTCCAGCGCGTGGCGCTGCTCTTCTTCACCGCCTTCGCAATGTCACTGCCGAACAGCTTGGTCAGCCATTCTACCGCAAAGGCCACCATCGCCGCCTCGCCCTGCGCCGACAGGTCGCGGCCGAAGGAACCCGCGACATCCACCGTGCACAGCGCGGAGCCACTGATATTGGCCAGCATCACGCCGGTGCGCGTATCGGTGCTCTGCTCGATCATCAGCTCGTCACGGCCGAGCGCGAGCGGATTGCCGGGCATCCACATTGCGATGCGGTCGGTGCTGCCGAGCGACAGTTTCGCCGCGGCGTCGAGCTGCCGCTTGGGCAATTCGGGCGTGAACTTGATGGCGCCGGATGCCAGAACATTGGTGGATGCGGTGACGATCACCGCGCGCGTGGCGATCCGCCCCGCCGGCGTCTCGACGGCAATATCGCGGCCGCTCCAGCTCACCCGCGTGGCCGGTGTCGACAGCGCCACCGGCAGGCCATCGGCGAGCTTGATCATCAGCGCGCCAAGCCCGCTCCGGCTGGCGATCTCCGTGCCGCGCTCCTGCGCGCGGACATGATCGACTGCGGAGAGGTCCTTCAAATCCTTGCCGGCGGCATAGGCGCCGAGCACGTATTCGGTGGTGCCTGCCCAGTCGCCGAGATCCTTTGGCAGCGCCGATGCGCAGGATGGATCGCCCTTGCGCGCGGCATCGTCGATGGCGCGGTTGGTCCGCACGACGGTGGCGAGGAATTCCTCCGTCTCGCCGGCGCGCGCGTTACGGCGGCCGATACGGATCTTCTGGCCACCCGGCGTCGGATACAGTTCCACACCCGCGGCACGGGCGAGCTTTACCAGCGCGTTGGTTTCGGGATTATGCAGCCAGCGCGCCCCGCGATCGAACGGAGTCTCGAAGCTGGTGGTATCGGTGAGGCAACGACCGCCGATCTGGCCGGACGCCTCGACCACGATCACCTTGCGGCCGGCCGCGGCGATCCACTTCGCCGCACTGATGCCGGCGGCACCGGCGCCGATCACGACAATGTCAGCATCACGCGGCAGCGTCGCGGCCCGCGCGCTTGCGCCAAACGCGCTGGCCAGCGCAAATGCCGAGGACGCCGAGATGAAATCGCGGCGCGTCATTGTCATGTCATGGTTTCCGAAACTTTGTGAAACGGGAGAACGTCCAGCGAACTTTGCCGTATTCAGCGGGATGCGGCAACTCTCATGGTGAATCAATCATGAGTGCGGCACCCGCGCCGTGAACCAAATGGCAATGCCTCTCGACCATCATGAAGCAGCGACAGAGCGGTCGGAACGAACCGCGGGGGGAGTGACCAATATGGGCGTCGTGCTCGATACGGTCGGGAAACTGATCGCTGGCTACCTTCAGAAGGAGGTGCCGGGCTATGAACCCTTCACGCCGAGCGACCCGGAACGCCTGCGCGACGTGATCCAGCCCGGCGACGTGATGCTGGTCGAAGGCAACAACCGCGTCTCCGGCATCATCAAGTATCTCACCCAGTCGACCTGGTCGCATGCCGCGCTCTATGTCGGCGAGATCGATGGCGCCGCCGAGCCCGACGGCGAGCCGCATGTGCTGATCGAAGCCAATATCGGCGAGGGCGTCACCTCGGCGCCGTTGTCGAAATATTTTCCCTACCACACGCGGCTGTGCCGCCCGGTCGGGCTGTCGTTCGAGGATCGCCACACGGTGTGCCGCTACGCCATCAACCGCATCGGCTTCGGCTATGACACCAAGAACATTGTCGATCTCATGCGCTATCTGTTTCCGCTGCCGATCCCGCAGCGCTGGCGCCGGCGCATGATCGCATTCGGCTCCGGCGATCCCACCAAGATCATCTGCTCGGCACTGATCGCGCAAGCATTCGACGCGGTGCGCTATCCGATCCTGCCGAAGATCACCCGCGCCGGCAGCCGCGCCGCCCGCCGCGAGATCCTGCACATCCGCGACTCCTCGCTGTACATGCCGCGCGACTTCGACATCTCGCCCTATTTCGAGGTGGTCAAGCCGACCATCGAACTGGGCTTCGACTACACCGCGCTGCATTGGGCCGACAAGCAGAAGCCGCTCCGGGAGGTAGCGGATGCGTTCGGTCCGTTTCCAGAATCCGTCGAGGCGCCGCCGCTTGTTCCTGAAGCGGCTGACGCGGAAGCGTCGATTTTCGCTGAGGAAGTAACGGTGCACGACGAACTGGCCGCACGCCGCGCCGCGCGCGGGTGGCACAGCCGCAACCAGGCTTCGCGCTGCACGACAGAAGCGACTCAGTGAGGAAGCAAAAGCGGTGGTGTGAGCCGGACAGCGTCTAATGCTGCGGCCTTGCAGCGCTTTGGCTTGAATCGGACCGTTGCAGTCCTGCGGCCGGCGGCAGGCCAGAGTTTGATCTGTTGAAATGGAAGCAGTTCGAAATCATGTCCCGGACGCGCGGCGCGCAGTGCACCGCGTCCGGGGTTCGATGCCACGAGCTGAGTCCGGCTCTAGCCGATCTCCGGCGGCGTCGGCTGTCGCGCCGAAGCCTGATTGATCACCTCACGCAACCGCTCGGCGAGCTCCGCCTTGCGATAGGGCTTGGTGAGCACGACGGCCCCGTCCCGGTGCTGGCCGTGCCGGACCAGGGTCTCGAGCGCATAGCCGGAGGTCAGCAGCACGGGCAGTCCGGGCCGCACCTGCTGGGCGCGCTCCGCCAGTTCCCAGCCATTGATGCCGCCCGGCATCACGATGTCGGTGAACAGCACGTCGATCGAAATATGCGTCCTCAGCTTTTCCAGGGCATCGGCACCGTTGACCGCGGCCACCACCGAATAGCCGAGGCTTTGCAGGCGCATCGCCGCGTAGGAGCGGACAAACGGATCGTCCTCCACCACCAGCACCGTTTCGGTGCCGCCAGGGAGTGCGGTGTCGTCCTGCTGGAGCTGCTCCGGCGAGCGCGGCGCTTTCATCGCGGCCTGCGGCAGATAGATCCGCACGGTGGTGCCGAGGCCGGGCTCGCTGTAGATCGAGACGTGGCCGCTCGACTGCTTGACGAAGCCATAGACCATGCTGAGCCCGAGCCCGCTGCCCTTGCCGACCTCCTTGGTGGTGAAGAATGGCTCGAAGACCCGGTCGATCACTTCCTTCGGCATGCCTTCACCATCGTCGGTGACGGCCACCAGCACATAGTCGCCGGGCTCCACCTCGGGATGCAGACGCTGGTAGTGATCGTCGAGCGAGGCATTGGCCGTGGTCAAGGTGAGACGCCCGCCCTTGGCCATCGCATCCTGCGCGTTGACGGCAAGATTGAGCACCGCGGATTCGAGCTGCGCGGGATCCGCAAAGGCCATCGCCAGCTCCGGCTCGAACATGGTTCTGATCTCGATGTCCTCGCGCAACGTGCGCCGCAGCAGCTTGTGCATGCCGTCGAGCAGCTTGTTGCACTCGAGCGCCACCGGACGAAGGATCTGCCGGCGGCTGAACGCCAGCAGCCGTTGGGTCAGCTCGGCACCGCGGTCGCCTGCCCTGCCGATGTCGTCGGACAACTGCCGCAAATCCTGCCGCGCCTTCAGCTGCTCGCTGAGGAATTCGGCGTTGCCGACGATCACCGTCAGCAGGTTGTTGAAGTCGTGGGCTATGCCGCCAGAAAGCTGGCCGACGATCTCCATTTTCTGCGCCTGTACCAGTTGCTCCTCGGTGCGCTTGCGCTCGGTGAGGTCGTGGATGATGCCGACGAAGATGGCTTCGCCGTCCTGCTTGGCCTCGCCCACCGACAGATCCATGGGGAAGGTGGAGCCGTCCTTGCGCCGGCCCATCACCTCGCGCCCGATGCCGATGATCCGGCGCTCGCCGGTGTCGTGGAAATGCTTGAGATAGCCGTCATGCTCGGCGCGATAGGGCGTCGGCATCAGGATCTTGACATTCTCGTGGATGACCTCCTCCGCGCGATACTGGAACAGCCGTTCGCAAGCCGGATTGAACATCAGGATGCGGCCGCGGGCATCGATCAGGATGACGCCGTCGACGGCAGTGTCGACCACGGCGCGCAGCCGCGCGGCGCTCTCGCGCAGCGCCTTTTCTGCGCGTTCGCGCTCGGTGAGATCGTGGATGATGCCGACGAAGATCGAGCCGTCTTCCTCATTGGCCTCGCCGACCGACAGGTCCATGGGAAAGGTCGAGCCGTCCTTGCGCTGGCCCGTCACCTCGCGGCCGATGCCGATGATCTTGCGCTCGTGGGTACGGTTGTAGTTGTCGAGGTAGCGGTCGTGCTCCTGGCGGTAATGCCCGGGCATTAGCATCTTGACGTTCTGCCCCACCACCTCGTCGGCACTGTATCCAAACAGCTTGACGCAGGCCGGGTTGAACTTCAGCACCTTGCCGGCGGCATCGATCAGGATGACGCCATCGACCGCGGTCTCGACCACGGCGCGCAGCCATCGCGCGTCGGTGCTTTCCGGGATGTGCGCACTATCCGTCGGCTTCATTCCGATAGCCCTCGCTTTCCTGCAGGCAGGCATCGATCGCAGCCATCAATGTGGCCGGCGTGAACGGCTTGCGCAGGCAGCGCGACGCGCCGAGACCGAGCGCCATGCGCAGGAAATCGGGCGCCGGCGCACGCTGCTCGGCGAATACATAGCCCGAGATGGCAATCAGCGGCACCTGCGGGGCGCGTTCGTGGAACACCCTGATCGACTCGAAGCCACGCATGTGCGGCATGAAGATGTCGACGATCATCACATCGAAGGTCGAGTGATCGAGCTCGTGCAGTCCGGCCTCGCCGCCGTCGGCAACGACGACGTCAAAGCCCTTGCTCCTCAGCCAAAGATCAATCGCGGAGCGAACCAGCAGATCATCATCGACAACGAGAATGCGCGGCACAATGGTGTTTCCTGTGCTGGAAACTGTACGGTAACGCTACCCATCGAACCGGGCCTTTCATGATGGCCGGACTTCAATGCTACAATTCAGGACGCTACGCTAATCAAACCACGCGTCAATAGGGTGGACCGCAACCGCACAGGGAACCGGCAGGTGTGGCCACCATCTGGCACGCCGTAGCGCCTGCGCGCAGCAACCGACCGAAGGCTCGGAGAATGATACCGCTCGTCGTCAGAGGCCACCATTGCCTGCAGCGCACAGCCGTCGATGCCGGCGCCACGCCGGGTCGTTGATTCGAATCTGCAGTTGCGCCAGCGGCGCCCCGCCCCGCCCTCCTCTTGCCGAACCGCACGGACATCAATACCTCTGCCGGGAATGATTTCAGAGAGGAACCCGCCATGCTCGACGCCGCCGTGAAGGCGCTTTCGCAGATCCTGTCGCCACCGATGCGCGCCATCCTGTGGAAGTCGATCGGGCTGGCGCTGATGCTGATCGTCGTGCTCGGCATCGGCATGCAACGGCTGCTGAGCTGGCTCGCCACATCCGGCGAAGTCTGGGCCGAGGCGACGCTGGGACAGGGATTCCACACCACGCTGGATATTCTGGCCTGGGGCCTCACCATCGCCGCCGGCTTTGGCGTGGTGTTCGGCGCCATCTTCCTGATGCCGGCGATCACCTCGCTGGTGGCCAGCGTGTTCGTCGACGACGTCGCCGACATCGTCGAGCGCGAGCACTATCCGGCTGAGCGCGTCGGCACCGCGCTGCCGTTCGGTCTCGCCATCACCGAGGGCGTCAAGACCGCGCTGTTGACCATCCTGGTCTATCTGGTCGCACTGCCTTTCGTGTTCTTCGCCGGTCTGGGCTTCGTCGCGTTCTTCATCGCGACCGCCTGGCTGCTCGGCCGCGAATATTTCGAGCTCGCCGCCATGCGGTTCCGCTCGCCAGCCGAAGCCAAGCTGATGCGCAAGCAATATGCGGGCACGGTCTTCACCGCCGGGCTGGTGATCGCCGCCTTCGTCTCGATTCCGATCGTCAACCTCGCCACGCCGTTGTTCGGCATGGCCTTCATGGTGCACATGCACAAGCGGCTGAGTGGCCCGCGACCGGAGCTGATCGAGCCCGTGCGCCGGGACAAGGTCCCGGCGGCCTGACGCCATGGCGCGCAACCCGGTGCAACCTTTGGCGCTGACCAAGGCGCAGGGGCGAGACATCTGGCTGCGCGCGCAGCGGCTCGACACGTCCGCGCCGTTCGGCCACGGGCCGCAGGCCACGGCGGCGGCGATCGACCATCTCGGTTATGTGCAGATCGACACCATCAACGTCATCGAGCGCTGCCACCATCACATTCTCTACACGCGCATACCCGGCTACAAGCGCGCCGATCTGTGCCACGCGCAAAGCGTCGACAAGAGCGTGTTTGAATACTGGACCCACGCGCTGTCCTATGTGCCGTCGAAGGACCTGCGATTCTTCCTGCCGGCCATGAAGCGGCACAAGCGCGAAGGTCACAAGTGGTTCGGCACCGTCACGCCGGCGGACCTGCGAAAAGTGCTGACGCTGATCCGCAGGGACGGCGCACTGACCATCCGCGACATCGACGACGACGTGCTGGTGGACAAGCAGCATTTGTGGGGCAGCCGCAAGCCATCGAAACGGGCGCTGCAACTGGCGTTCTACACCGGCGTGCTGACCATCAGCGCGCGCGACGGCATGCTCAAGACCTACGAGCTGATGGAGCGGCATTTCGGCTGGGACAGACCGCCGAAGCCGGCCTCGCCGACGGACAGCCTGACCTATCTGCTCGATCGCGCCCTGCGCGCGCAGGGCGTCGTCAGCCTCGATTCGATCTGCCATCTCGCCGCCGGCAGCAAGCCTGCGATCCGCAGGGTGATCGAGACGCGCGTCCGTCGCGGCGAACTGGTGCCGGTGGCGCTGGAGGGCGCCGGCAAGATCGAGCACTGGGGCCGGCCGGAGGTGCTGGAGACTTTTGGCGATGCCCCGGAACTGGTCCACATCCTGTCGCCGTTCGATCCGCTGATCATCCAGCGCAAGCGGACCCATCTGTTCTTCGATTACGAGCATCGCTTCGAAGCCTATGTGCCGAAGGAGAAGCGGCTGTTCGGCTACTTCGCGCTGCCGGTGCTGGTCGGCGACCGGATCGTCGCCGCCATCGATCTCAAGACCGATCGCAAGAAGCAGAAGCTGCTGATGCAAAAATGGAACTGGGTCGGCGGCCGCCCGCCGAAGGGCATGAAGGCGCGGATCGAGGACGAGCTGCACCGCTTCGAGCGGTTTCAGCTGGCGGAGTACTGCGTCAGACTCTGAGTCGTCATCCTGAGGCGCTCGCCCACTTGGGCGAGCCTCGAAGGATGCGGCCACGGACGCTTGCGGCGCATCCTTCGAGGCCGTCGCAAGAACGACGGCGCCTCAGGATGACGTTGGTGGGTGTGGCACCGGTCAAAGAAGGTGGTCGCGACTACACCGTCTTCTCCGGCCACCGGCACAGATCGTTGATCACGCATTTCTCGCACAGCGGCCTTCGCGCCAGGCAGGTGTAGCGGCCGTGCAGGATCAGCCAGTGATGCGCGTGCATCATGAACTCCTTCGGAATCACCCGCTCCAGTTCGAGCTCGACCTCGAGCGGCGTCTTGCCGGGCGCCATGCCGGTGCGGTTGCCGACGCGGAAGACGTGGGTGTCCACCGCCATGGTGTGCTCGCCGAACGCCATGTTGAGCACCACATTGGCGGTCTTGCGGCCGGCGCCGGGCAGCGACTCCAGTTCGGCGCGGGTGCGTGGCACCACGCCGCCGAATTCGGCGATCAGCTTCTCCGACAGCGCGATGACGTTCCTGGCCTTGTTGCGGTACAGCCCGATCGTCTTGATATGCTCGCGCACCGCCTCTTCGCCGAGCTCGACCATCTTCTGCGGCGTGTCGGCCAGCGCGAACAGCGCCCGGGTCGCCTTGTTGACGCCGGCATCGGTGGCCTGCGCCGAGAGCACCACCGCCACCAGCAGCGTGTAGGGATTGAGGTGCTCCAGCTCGCCCTTCGGCTCCGGATTCACGCGGCGGAAGCGCACGAAGGCCTCACGGACCTCGGCAGGACTCCAAGGCTTTGAAGACTTGGGCTTTGACGAATTGGGCTTCGGCCTCGGTGCCGCCTTGCCGACCCTGACCTTCGGCGTGGCGCCGACGGATTTCGCGGCAGTTCCGATTGTTTTGGCCGGCAGCTTGCGGGTGATTTTCGCCATGATCGGGATATACTGACAGCCGATGACCTTGGGCAACGACTTTGACGAAGCCGCCGAGCCGAAGCTGTTCACGGCGCTGCTGACCCCGCACCGCTCGCTCAGCCGCAACGGCTTTCTGGCGCTGATGCTGTTTGTCGGCGGCGTCTCGTTCATCGCCGGCATCGTCTTCCTGATGATGGGGGCCTGGCCGGTGTTCGGCTTTTTCGGCCTCGACGTGCTGGCGATCTGGTGGGCCTTCCGGATCAACTACCGCCGCGCCGGGGACACCGAAGAGATCACCGTGACGCCAACCGAGTTGCGGGTACGGCGGGTCAGCCATCGCGGCCAGGTGGTGGAATGGGTGCTCAATCCGCTGTGGGTTCAGCTCGACCATGTCACCCACGAAGAATTCGGCATCGAGCAACTGTTCCTGGTCTCGCGCGGTCGCCGGGTGTCCATTGCCAAGTTCCTCGGCCCGGACGAAAAGGCCAGCTTTGTCAAAGCCCTGATGGCGGCACTGCAGGCCGCCAAACGAGGCCCGACCTACAATCCGCTGACATGACCGCAGGTCGGAAATCGGGTGGTTTGCAGCCCTGCGCGCGCCTAGCTTGCGGGCATGATGAACCTCGCCAAAAACCTTGCGATGAGTGACCATCGCCTCACCCGGCCCGGCGCCCAGGATGCCGCCTTGCGCGACTACGACTGCGTGCGCCGCGCCATCGCCTTCATTTCGGCGCGCTGGCGCAGCCAGCCGGAGATCGAGGCCATCGCCGATGCTGCCGGACTTACGCCCGACGAGCTGCACCACCTGTTCCGGCGCTGGGCCGGTCTCACGCCAAAGGGCTTCATGCAGGCGCTGACGCTGGACCACGCCAAGGGCCTGCTACGCGACTCCGCCAGCGTGCTCGACGCGGCGCTGGACTCAGGCCTGTCCGGCCCCGGCCGGCTGCACGACCTGTTCGTCACCCACGAGGCGATGTCGCCGGGCGAATGGAAGACCGGCGGCGCCGGCATGGAGCTGCGCTACGGCTTCCATCCCTGCCCGTTCGGCTCGGCCATCGTGATCTCCAGCGAGCGCGGGCTCGCCGGGCTGGCGTTTTCCGATCCCGGCGAGGAGCAGCCGGCCTTCGCGGACATGGCCGCGCGCTGGCCGCGCGCGACCTTCGTCGAGGACACCGCCGGCACCGCCGCGATGGCCCGGCGCATCTTCGACGCCAACCTGTGGAATCCGGAGCAGCCGCTGCGCGTGCTGCTGATCGGCACCGACTTCGAGGTCCGGGTGTGGGAGACGCTGCTCAGGATCCCGATGGGCCGCGCCGTCTGCTATTCGGACATCGCCACGAAGATCGACAGCCCGAAGGCGTCGCGCGCCGTGGGCGCCGCGGTCGGCAAGAACCCGATCTCCTTCGTGGTGCCGTGCCATCGCGCGCTCGGCAAGTCCGGCGCACTGACCGGCTATCACTGGGGCATCACCCGCAAGCAGGCGATGATCGGCTGGGAAGCCGGTCAGGTGGGGGCGGGGTGAGACGCCCCACGTCGGTGTCTCAAACTCTCATGTCATCCCCGCGCATGCGGGGATCCAGTAGACACCGGCGCCGCGTCTCCATCACACAGCCGGCGATTACTGGATCGCCCGGTCCCGGCGCGCAAATGCGCGCAGGCCGGGCGATGACACCTGAGAGGGCTGTGAAGCCGATGTACCGACCTACCCCGCCAGATCCAGCTTCGAGGCCACCGTCGAATCCGCGTTGAGCCGATAGATGATCGGCACGCCGGTGGCCAGTTCGCGCGCCAGAATGCCTTCCGGCGTCAGCTTCTCCAGCACCATGATCAACGCGCGCAGCGAATTGCCGTGGGCGGCGACCAGCGTGCGCTCGCCGCGCAGCACGCAGGGCAGGATCTCCTGTACGTAATACGGCAGCGTGCGGGCCAGCGTGTCCTTGAGGCTTTCGCCGCCAGGCGGCGGCACGTCGTAGGACCGGCGCCAGATCAGCACCTGCTCCTCGCCCCACTTCTTGCGGGCGTCATCCTTGTTGAGGCCGGACAGGTCGCCGTAGTCGCGTTCGTTCAGCGCTTGATGCCGGGTGATCGGCAGGCCGGTCTGGCCCATCTCCGCCAGCGCCAGATCCAGCGTGTGCTGGGCGCGGGTCAGCGCCGAAGTAAAGGCGATGTCGAATACCAGCCCCTGCGCCTTCAGCTTCTGCCCGGCTTCCTTTGCCTCGGCGACGCCCTTCTCGGTGAGGTCGGGATCCTTCCAGCCGGTGAAGAGATTTTTCAGATTCCAGTCGCTCTGGCCGTGACGCACGAGCACGAGAAGGCGGTCGGTCATTCCTGATTCCGTTTCTGCTTAAATGTCACCCAGGCCGAGCACGTCGGCCATCGAATACAGTCCGGGCTTCCTGCCATGCGCCCACATCGCCGCCTTCAGCGCGCCATGGGCGAACAGCATGCGGTCCTCGGCCTTGTGGGTCAGTTCGATGCGCTCATAGGGGCCGGCGAAGATCACGCTGTGGTCGCCGGCGACGGTGCCGCCGCGCAGGCTGGCGAAGCCGATGTCGCCCGGGGTGCGGGCGCCGGTGATGCCGTCGCGGCCGCGCGCCGAATGCTCGGCGAGCACGATGTTGCGGCCTTCCGCGGCGGCTTGGCCGAGCATCAGCGCGGTGCCCGAGGGCGCGTCGATCTTGGCGCGGTGATGCATCTCGACGATCTCGATATCGAAGCCGTCGCCGAGCGACTGCGCCACGCGCTTGACCAGCGCCGCCAGCAGGTTGACGCCGAGGCTCATGTTGAAGGACTGCACCACGATGGCCTGCGAGGTCACGCTCTTGATGACCGCGTTGTCGGAGGCCGACAGTCCGGTGGTGCCGATCACATGGACGATGCCGCGCTGCGCCGCGATGGCGACGTTGGCGATGGTGGCGGCAGGAACGGTGAAGTCGAGAATACCGTCGGCATCCTTCGACATGGTCCACAGATCGGCCGACAGCTTGACGCCGCTCTCGGGCAGGCCGGCCAGCGTGCCGGCGTCCTTGCCGAGCAGTTCCGAGGTCGGCGCCTCCAGCGCTCCGACGACCACGGCACCTTCGGTGTCCGAAATGGCGCGGATCAGCGCCCGGCCCATGCGGCCGCCGGCGCCAGCAACGATCAATCGCATATCGGACATAAGACGGCCCTCAGGAGTTAGTCGCGGTATAGCGGCGCAGCGCAGCCGCGGCAACACGCGACGGCGTCAATGACGACGATCGACCCTGCCGTCACGGCTGCGGACCGTCATAGCCTTCGATGATCACCAGATCGCCTTCGGAATGCGGCGCGCGCAGCGCCACCAGCCGCTGGTATTCCGGCGAATTGTAGCAGGCCAGCGCGGTGGCGTAGTCCTTGAACTCCAGCACCACATTGCGCGAGCGCGAGCTGCCCTCCCGCGTCTCGTGCTGACCGCCGCGCACCAGGAACTTGGCGCCGAATTTGTTGAACACCACACCGTTCTGCGCAATGTAGTCCTTGTAGCCGTCCATGTTGTGAATATCGATGCGCGCGATCCAGTAGCCCTTGGCCATCGTTTGCTCCCTGCTTGTTATTAGCCGATCGCCTGCGCGATCTCTTCGACAATGGCCTCCGCCGCCGCTTTGGGATCGGCGGCCTGCATGACCGGACGGGCCACCACCACATGGTCGGCCCCTGCGGCAATGGCGCGGCCGGGCGTCATCACCCGCTTCTGGTCGCCCAGCGCGCTGCCGGCCGGGCGCACGCCGGGGGTCACCAGGCTCATCTGATGCCCGACGATCCTGCGCAGGTTGGCGACCTCTTCCGGCGAACAGACGATGCCGTCGATGCCGAGCGCCTGGGCCTGCCGGGCGCGCGCCTCGACCAGGTCGGTGACGCCAAGCCGGTAGCCGGCGGCATGCAGGTCGTCGTCGTCATAGGAGGTCAGCACGGTGACCGCGAGGATCTTCAGACTCGCGCCCGCGCGGCCCTGCACCGCGGCCTTCATGGTCTGCGGATAGGCATGCACGGTGAGGAAGGTGGCGCCAAGCTTGGCCACGCTTTCGACGCCGCTGGCGACCGTATTGCCGATGTCGTGCAGCTTGAGGTCCGCGAACACCTTCTTGCCGGCATCGGCGAGCTTGCGGATCAGCGGCAGGCCGCCGGCGTAAGCGAGCTGGTAGCCGATCTTGTAGAAGGTCACGCTGTCGCCCAGCCGCGCGATCATCACTTCGGCGGCTTCGACGCTCGGCAGGTCGAGTCCGACAATGAGCCGGTCGCGGGGAGTCATGTTCGGGGACTGCATCTCACCTCACTTCATTTGCTGCGCGACATCGATCAGCTGCCGCGCCATCGCGGTCAGCGCCTCCTTGTCGGCGGCGTGCTTCAGCCGGTCGGTCTCGTCATAGGCCTCATTGGCAAAGGACAGCGCCAGCTGGTTCGGGATCACCAAAGCCCGGCACGCCGACAACACCAGGCGCAGCGCCTGCAGGCAGCGGCTGCCGCCGAGCCCGCCGCCGGATGCCGCGGCGATCGCGAACGGCCGCCCGCGAAACACCTCGCCCCGGGTCTCGTGGTCATCCTGCACCCGCGATACCCAGTCGATCGCGTTCTTGAGCAGCGGCGGCAGTGATGAATTGTATTCCGGGGTGACCAGCAGCACGCCATCATGCGCACCGATCATGCGCTTCAGATTGACGGCGTGTTTCGGTACGCCGGACATCTCGAGGTCGCCGTCATAGATCGGCAGCGGAAAATCGCCGAGCGACAGCAGCGTCACCTCGGCATCGGCGCGCACCAGCTCGTCGATGGCGGCGGCAGCGAGCCGCGCATTGAGCGAGCCGGTGCGCAACGAGCCGGGGATGACGAGGATTTTCAGCGCGGACATGATTCAATCGCGTTCGGGGCTGGCCCGCCGCGAGGTCACGGCATCGGACCGTATCAGCCCTTGCGATACACCCAGACGCGGGCCGGCGGAAGGTTCATCCAGATCCGCTCGGACGCCTCTGTGGATACGCCGGGCAGCGTCTTGGGAATGGGCGGCGCCACCGAATAGGTGAACTGCACGAACGGCGCGCCGGGCGCCAGGGCGGCGAAGGCATCGCGGATCAGCTTGAGCCGGGTCAGCATCGGCTTGGTGACCAGCGGAAGCCCGGACACCACCGCGGACGCCGGTTCCTTCAGCACGTTCCAAAGCGTGTCGCGCAACGTATAGGCGTCGCCCTGTACCACGGTGGCCTGCGGATAACGCTCGCGCAGCAGTGCGCAAAAGGCGGGATTGAACTCGACCAGCACCAGACGCTTCTGGTCGATGCCGTGAGCCAGCAATGCCGTGGTGATCGCGCCGGTGCCCGGCCCGAGTTCGATCACCGGTCCGGTGGAATTCTCGTCGACATATTGCGCCATGGTGCGGGCGAGCACCTTGCCCGACGGCATCACCGCGCCCATGCGCAGCGGCTTCTCGATCCATGAGCGCAGGAAACGCACCTCATCGTCGAGACGCAGTGGCTTCTTCAACGCTCGCGCGGACGATTGCAGAGGCATGTCGCTTCCAGGCGGGACCGCGGAACGCGGGCTGTCAACTTTTAGTCACAAAGAGGTACAGGCCGCGGCCCAAACGGTCAAGACAAAGCGCGTCAGGAACCCGCGCGGGTGCCAAAGAAGTCCTTGACCTTAGTGAAGAAACCCGCCGCCTCCGGTTGCGTTGCACCGGACGACAGTTTTTCGAATTCGGCCAGCAGCTCCTGCTGCTTCTTGGTCAGGTTCTGCGGGGTTTCCACCACCACCTGGACGTACATGTCGCCCATCTGGCGCGACCGCAACACCGGCATGCCCTTTGACGCAACGCGGAAACGGCGCCCGGACTGGGTGCCCGAGGGCACCTTCACCTTGGTCTTGCCGCGCTCGATGGTCGGCACCTCGAACTCGCCGCCCAGAGATGCGGTCACCATGGAGATCGGCACCCGGCAATGCAGGTCGGCGCCATCGCGCTGGAAGAATTCGTGGGTCGCCAGCGACAGGAAAATATAGAGATCGCCCGGCGGTCCGCCGCGAACCCCGGCCTCGCCCTCGCCTGACAGCCGGATGCGGGTGCCGTCCTCGACGCCCTGCGGAATATTGACCGACAGCGTGCGCTCGCGCTCGATGCGCCCGGCGCCCGCGCAGCCGGGGCACGGATCCTCGATCATCTGGCCGCGGCCCTGGCAGCTCGGGCAGGTCCGCTCCAGCGTGAAGAAGCCCTGCGCCTGGCGCACCCGGCCGGCGCCGCCGCAGGTCGTGCAGGTCTTCGGCTTGGTGCCGGCCTTGGCGCCGATGCCCGAGCAGGCCTCGCAGGT
>LNAP01005596.1_pt2 | contig 16162 bp, 14 predicted proteins | sample 602601 | NCBI WGS metagenome assembly LNAP01 (sample SAMN02440304, study PRJNA202911) | soil metagenome | biome: Subtropical and temperate rainforests or woodlands; isolation source: soil samples (1 kg each in a 20% v/v slurry with milli Q water) were... ... | reverse complement strand
CCCTGACAACCCAGCGCCTTCAAATCACTCTCTGACAACGCTTTGCCATCCGCCAGGTGCAGTCGAATCCGGGTCATGGCCACGCAATCCATCTGCAGCACGTTGTCCCCACCGCCCAAGGCATCCAGCCATTGCTGCGCTTCTGCATTTGCCACCGCCGCAGGTTTCGGTGCATCGATCACCGCGGGAGGAGAGGACACCAGCGCACGACCCAGCGCCGGCATCGCCAGACGAATTTCATCGGCAATGCTGTCCGCCATCGGCCCGACCACCACCTGCAAGCTCCCGCCCTTGCCGGGACGCACGACCGCCATCGCCCCCAGCGCCTTTAACTCCGCATCGTTGGCCTTGTTGCGATCCACCATGTCCAGCCGCAACCGCGTGGTACATGCCCCGACGGTGATCAGATTCTGTGCCCCGCCCAGTGCCTTGATGTATGCCCCGGCTCGTTCATTCTCGGTGACCACAACCTTGTCACCGGTCGGCACCTCTTCACGCCCTGGCGTCTTGAGGTTGAAGCGGCGAATGCAGAAATCAAACACCCCGTAATAGACCACCGCATACGCCAAGCCTACCGGCACCACTAACCAGCCGTTGGTGGATTTCCCCCAGCCGAGCACCATGTCGATGAAGCCGCCCGAGAAGGTGAAACCCAGGTGGATGTTCAGCGCATTGGTGATCGCCATCGACAACCCCGTCAGCAGCGCATGGAGCAAAAACAGAAACGGTGCGAGGAACATGAACGCAAATTCGATGGGTTCGGTGACGCCGGTCAGGAAGGAAGTCAGCGCCATCGACAGGAAGATCCCGCCCATGACTTTGCGGCGTTCCGGCAGGGCGTTGCGGTACATCGCCAGGCAGGCGGCGGGCAGGCCGAAGATCATCACCGGGAACATGCCGGTCATGAATTGGCCGCCCTTCGGATCACCGGCGAAGTAGCGCGACAGGTCGCCGGTGACCATGGCACCCGTGGTCGGGTCGGTGAAGTTGCCGAAGACGAACCACGCCATGTTGTTGAGGATGTGGTGCAGGCCAGTGACGATCAGCAACCGGTTGAACACGCCGAAGACGAAGGCGCCGATGCTGCCGCTCTCCATCATCAGTGCGCCGAAACCGTTGATGCCGTGCTGGATCGGCGGCCAGATCAAACCGAAGATCACGCCCAGACCGACGGCGGCGAAGCCGGTGACAATCGGCACGAAGCGCCGTCCGCCGAAGAACGCCAGGTACTCCGGCAGCTTGATGTCCTTGAAGCGGTTGTACAGCGCGCCGGCCATCAAGCCGCTGACGATCCCGGCGAGCATGCCCATGTTGATGCTCGCATCCAACACCTTGAGCGTGGAGATCATCACCAGGTAACCAATCACCCCGGCGAGGCCTGCGGTGCCGTTGTTGTCCTTGGCGAAACCGACCGCGATGCCGATGGCGAAGATCATCGCCAGGTTGGCGAAGATCACCTGGCCGGCGTCATGGATGATGGCGATGTTCAGCAGGTCGGTGTCGCCCAGACGCAGCAACAGGCCGGCAATCGGCAGGATCGCGATCGGCAGCATCAACGCGCGGCCGAGACGTTGCAGGCCCTCGATGAAATATTGGTACATGGCGGTTCTCCCTGTGCTCTTTTTGTTTGAGAGGTGTTGTAGTTGTTCAGCTCAGAGGCCATTGCTGGTGACAGGCGTGACGCACCGCCCCGGCGCTGCTCAGCTTGAGCAGGTCGTGGCTGACGCGTCGGCATTGCGCGGCGTCGAGGTGACGCACGCGGTCCTTGATTTCACCGATCTGCACCGGGCTGACCGACAGCTCGCTGACGCCCAGGCCGATCAGGACCGGCGTGGCCAGCGGATCGGACGCGAGTGCGCCGCAGACGCCGACCCAACGGTTATGCACCGCCGCGCCGGCGCAGGTCTGGGCGATCAGCCGCAGCAGGGCCGGGTGCATGGCGTCGACGCGCGAGGCGAGGCCGGCGTGGTCGCGGTCCATCGCCAGGGTGTACTGCGACAAATCGTTGGTGCCGATGGACAGGAAGTCCGCATGCTCTGCAAGCTGCTCGGCCAGCAGCGCAGCGGCCGGGACTTCGATCATCACCCCCAGCTCCGGGCGTTCATTTACCCCGAGTTCAAGGCACAACGCATCGAGGCGCTGGCGGATGTGCAGCAACTCATCGACCTCGGTCACCATCGGCAACAGGATCCGGCAGCGCGACAGCGGGCTGACGTGCAACAGTGCGCGCAGTTGCTGATCGAGCAATTCCGGCCGCACCTGAGCCAGGCGAATGCCGCGCAAGCCGAGCACCGGATTGGCTTCGACCGGCAATGGCAGGTAGTCGAGTTGCTTGTCGCCGCCAACGTCGATGGTGCGGATGATCACCGACTTGTCACCCATGGCGTCGAGCACGGCTTGATAGGCGAGGCGTTGCTCCTGTTCGTCCGGCGCGGTGTTGCGGTCGACAAACAGAAACTCGGTGCGCAGCAGACCGACGCCATCGGCGCCGTTGGCCAGCGCATCGGCCGCTTCTGCGCTGGACGCGACATTGGCGGCGATTTCGATGTGCACGCCATCGCGTGTCAGTGCCGGGGTATGAGCCTGCGATTGTTGAAGCGCACGGCGTTGCTGATGATCGCGTTGCGCCTGATGCACGTCGGCCAGGCGTTCGGCCGTCGGCGCCCATTCGAGCCGACCACCGTCGGCATCCAGCACCACCGCCTGGCCTTGTGCCTGATCCAGCAGCGCCGAACCCAGCGCCACCAGGCACGGCAAACCTTTACCCCGCGCCAGAATCGCGACGTGGGACGTCGCGCCACCCTCGGCCATGCACAACCCGGCGACCCCTTGCTCGCTCAGTTGCAGCAAGTCCGACGGCGTCAGCTCATGGGCGGCGACGATGGCGCCGGCCGGCACGTCGTAGTGCCAGGCTTCGCCGAGCAAGGCGCGCAGCACCCGTTGCTTGAGATCGCGCAGATCGTTGGCGCGTTCGGCCAGCAACGCGCTGCCGAGTTGTTGAAGGACGTCGCACTGCACGTCGATCGATTGGCTCCAGGCGTGCGTCGCGGCCATGCCTTGAGCGATGCAGGCGTTGGCCGCGTCCAGCAGCGCCGGGTCTTCGAGCAAGGCGAGGTGCGCGGTGAAAATCGCTTCTTCGTCAGTGTTTTTGTGTTTCCTGGCCTGGGCCAGGGTGTGCTCGATTTCGCCGCGCACGACGGTCAATGCGGTATCGAGGGCGTGCAGCTGTGGCTCGGGAACGTGGTGGCCGGCATCTACCGGCAGGCTGATGGTATTCAAGCGAAACAAGGGGCCAGCGACCAGGCCGGGCGCGGCGCAAACGCCGTGCAGCACACCCGCTTCGGCAGTCCGAGTGCGTCGGGTGATCGGCGCAGGCGCAGCGGCATGGCTGTCTTCGGCCAACGCCGTGGACAAGGCGATCAGCAACGCTTGCAATGCCGCCTCGGCGTCCGGGCCCTGGCAGCTGACCTGAACCTCATCCTGCTCGCCGACGGCCAGGCTCATGAGCCCGATCAAGCTGTCACAGGTCGCCGATTTGCCAGCGAAATGCAGCTGCGATTTGCTCTTGAACCCTTGTGCGGTCTGACGAATCAGCGCCGCAGGGCGAGCATGCAGACCGCCGCGATGAGCGATGCGCACGTGACCGAAATGCGCTTCAGCCGAAAGGTCCGCCTCTGCCTGGGCGCCCGGCGCCGCCCGGCGAATGATGTGCAGCAGCGGGTCGCCGACTTTGACCGATTTCAGCGTGATGGGCCGCGCCTGAAACTCCTGGCTGTTGGTCAGGATCATCAGGCTGACCAGGCTTTTGCACTGCTGCGCGACCTTGTCCAGGTCATAGCGCAGCAACGGTTGGCCATTGCTGACGCGGGCGCCTTCCTTGACCAGCATCGAGAAGCCTTCGCCCTGCAACTCGACGGTGTCGAGGCCCAGGTGCAGGAGCAATTCGGCACCGTTGTCGGCACGCAAGGTGACGGCGTGACCGCTACGGGCTACGTGCACCACGACGCCGGCGCAGGGGGCGTGAAGGGTGTCGTTCAGTGGATCGATCGCGATACCGTCGCCCATCGCGCCGCTGGCGAACACCGGGTCCGGGACTTTGGCGAGCGTGAGCACCGGACCGCTGAGCGGGGCGCTGAGGGTCAGCTCTTTATTGTTGTTATGCATGGCTCGGTCTCATCAGGAAATCGTTCGGGGCGGACTTAGTGCGTGCGCGTCACTTTGCTCAAATGCCGCGGCTGGTCCGGGTCCATGCCACGGGCCACGGCCAAACCAGCGGCCATGACGTAGAAACTCTGGATCGCCAGAATCGGGTCCAGGGCCGGGTGTTCGGCGCGGGTCAGCGTGAGGTCACGTTCGGCAATGTCGTCCGGTGCCGCCAGCAGAACGCGCGCGCCGCGCTGGCGCATGTCGGCAGCAAGGCTCAGCAAACCGGCCTGCTCGGCACCCCGTGGAGCGAAGATCAGCAAGGGATAATTCTCGTCGATCAATGCCATCGGGCCGTGACGCACTTCGGCGCTGCTGAAGGCTTCGGCTTGAATCGCCGAGGTTTCCTTGAACTTGAGGGCTGCTTCCTGAGCGATGGCAAAACCGGCACCGCGGCCGATTACCATCAAGCGTTGGCAATCGCGCAGGGCGTCGATGGCCAGGCTCCAATCCTGTTGCGCCGCCTCGCGCAGACCTTCCGGCAAGGCGTTGCCGGCTTCGAGCAATTCCACGTCTTCTTTCCAGTGGGCGATCAGACGGGCGCTGGCGCTGAGGGTGGCGATGAAACTCTTGGTGGCGGCAACGCTGCTTTCTGTTCCCGCGCACAGCGGCAGGCTGAATTCGCACGCGGCTTCCAGCGGCGAGCTTTCGGCGTTGACCAGGGCAATGCTCAGGGCCCCGCGTTTGCGTAACAGGCGCAGGCTGTTCACCAGATCCGGACTTTGCCCCGACTGCGAGAACGCGAACGCCACTTGGCCGCTGACCTTCAATGGTGCTTGCAGCATGGTCACCACCGACATCGGCAGCGACGCCACCGGGTAGCCCAGTTGCTGCATGGTCAGGTAGGCGAAGTAACTGGCGGCGTGGTCTGAACTGCCGCGAGCGACGGTCATCACGACTTGCGGCGGCTGACGGCGCAGGCGCCCGGCGATCTCGATCATCTGCGGGTCGAGTTGCTGCAGTTGGGCTTGCACGGCCTCGAACGAGGACAGCGCCTCTTCAAGCATTTTTGAAGTCAATGTCTTCTCCTTCGACCATGACGGCGGTGAGTGTGAGTGAGCGATCCAGTCGCACGCAGTCGGCCCAGCTGCCGGGTTGCAGGCGGCCGCGTTCTTCGAGGCCGAGGTAATCGGCGGGGAATTGCGAAAGACGTTGCGACGCCTCGGCGATCGGCAGACCGATTTTCACCAGGTTGCGCAGGGCCTGATCCATGGTCAGTGTGCTGCCGGCCAGGGTGCCGTCGGGCAAGCGCACGCCGCCCAGGCACTTGGTGACCGTGTGGCTGCCGAGCTTGTATTCGCCGTCCGGCATGCCGGCGGCGGCGGTGGAATCGGTGACGCAATACAGGCACGGGATCGCGCGCAGGGCGACCCGCATGGCGCCGGGGTGCACGTGCAGCAAATCCGGGATCAGCTCCGCGTATTTGGCGTGGGCCAGCGCCGCACCGACGATGCCCGGCTCGCGGTGATGCAACGGGCTCATGGCGTTGTAGAGGTGAGTGAAACTGCTGGCGCCGGCCGCCAGCGCGGCGACGCCTTCCTCATAACTGCCGAGGGTGTGACCGATCTGCATGCGGATACCGCGTGCACTGAGGGTGCGGATCAAGGCATCGTGGCCGGCGATTTCCGGGGCGATGGTGATCACGCGGATCGGTGCCAGCGTGAGGTAGTCCTCGACTTCGGCCATCAGCGCGGTGTGGGCAAAGTTCGGCTGGGCGCCGAGTTTGCCGGGGTTGATGTACGGGCCTTCCAGGTGCACGCCGAGCACCCGGGCGCAGCCTTCCGGCCGCTGCTCGCAGAACTCGCCGACGGCTTTGAGCACGCTGGAAATCTCCTCCGGCGGCGCCGTCATGGTGGTCGCCAGCAGCGACGTGGTGCCGAAACGCACGTGGGTCTTGCTGATGGTTTCGAAGGCGGTTGCGCCTTCCATGATGTCTTTGCCGCCGCCGCCATGGACGTGCAGGTCGATGAAGCCGGGCAGCAGATAGGGCAAGTCGTTGTCAGCCGGATCGCACGGCACGCCTTCGATGGACACGACCTTGCCGTGTTCGTGAATCAGCCGGCCGCGAACCCAGCCGTGGGCGGTGAGGATGTTGTCTTCGGACATGATCGGTTCTCGGTTTTAGCGGCGAAGCGGGTTAGCGACGAAGCTCTGCAACAAAGTCGTAGTAGTCGTTGCGGCAGTAGGTGTCGGTGACTTCGATTGGCGTGTTGTCTTCCAGGTAGCCGACCCGGGTCATCAGCAGCATGGCGGTGCCGGGGGCGATGCCGACGAGGGCGGCGAATTCGTCCGAGGCGTTGATCGCCTGGATGTGCTGCAAGGCGCGGACGATCGGTTTGCCGATGCCGTCGAGGTATTCGTAGAGCGAATCACCCACCGCTTGCGGCTTGGGAATGATCGAGGCGGGCAGGGTGCTCATCTCGATCGCCATCACCGTGTCGTCGGCTTTGCGCAGACGTTTGAGCCGCGCGACCTTGTCGTTGGGCGAGAGGCCGAGGCGGATCAGTTCTTCGTGGGTCGGCGGGGTGATCTCGCGTTCCAGCCATTGCGAGCCGGGAACGAAGCCCTTGAGGCGCAGCATCTCGCTGAAACCCGAGAGGCGCGACAGCGGTTGTTCCAGGCGCGGCGTGATGAACGTGCCGGAGCCTTGGTTGCGGCGGATCAGACCCTGTTCGAACAAGACTTCCAGTGCCTTGCGGGCGGTGACGCGGGAGATGCCCAGCAGCTCGCTGAGGTTGCGCTCCGAAGGCATGGCCTGCTCGGCTTTCCACTGCCCGGCATGGATCGCCGCTTCCAGATTGCGCGCCAGTTGCAGGTAGAGGGGCGTGGGCTGGGTGTCGTCAGGGCGTAGGGCCTGGAGGTCATTCATGTCAGGGATGTCCGATGCGGATATTGGAGTGTTGTGTTCCGCGAATGGCCGAAAATTAATACCACTTGAATACCATGTCAATGCCAGTACTTTGCCGTTGGCGTGGGAAAGGCGGCCCTGTTGAGTGCGGGAAATGGGGTTTGGTATCAAGTGGTATTAGAGGTGGGGGTTTTGAGCGCAAAGATCGCAGCCTGGGGTAACGCTTGCCGGGGAGATTGGTATCTTCCCGGCAGTCATTACTGCAGGCGGCGATCTTTTGAATTTATTTTTCGAGGAGCGACCGAAGGTAGCGCTAAGAAGAAGGACTCGGTGCTTTTGTGGCGAGGGAGCTTGCTCCCGTTGGGCTGCGAAGCAGTCCTGAAATCAGCGAATGCGGTGTCAGGTCATTTTTTGGGGCCGCTTCGCAGCCCAGCGGGAGCAAGCTCCCTCGCCACAGGTAAAGGGGTTACGGCCGAATCTCGATCATCGTGCCATCCGGCACCAGGCCCCAGACCTCACGCATGTCCATGTTGCGCATGGCAATGCAGCCGTCGGTCCAGTCCAGGGTGTGGAACAGGTCTTCCGGGTTTTCTTCGGTATCTGGTGTGCCATGGATCATGATCATGCTACCCGGATCGACGCCTTCACGCCGGGCGCGGGCAGCGTCGCTGATGTTGGGGTAGGAGATGTGCATCGACAGATTGAATTTATCGCTGACCTTGCGCCAGTCCAGCCAGTAAAAACCTTCAGGCGTGCGTCTATCGCCTTCCATCAGCTTTTGGCCTTTCGGATTTCTGCCCAGGGAAATGCGGTAGGTCTTGAGCGGCTTGCCGTCATTGATCAATTGCAATTGGTGGGCGGATTTGAGCACCAAAACTTTTTCGATGACTTTGCCGTTCAGGGTTTCCGCAACGGAAGCCTGTGACAGAGTGACGAACGACAAGCAAACCACGGCAAGCAACCAGCGCATTGAAACGATATCCCTGAAAGGTGTCGCGACTATTTAGTTATAGGTGATTCTGGAGCCAGGAGCTTTAGGTGATGGCAGGCTGAGCAAGCGGCGGGATCGACTCGGACCGCACGGGGTAGACCTCGGTCCGCCGGTCAGCGAAGAAGCATTCTAAAGTACGGCCCACCGTGCGGAAAGCCAACTCGGACCACGGGATGTCGGCTTCGTCGAAAAGCTGCACTTCCAGGCTCTCGGGGCCGGCAGAAAAATCCGGGTCCACCAGCTCCGCGCGAAAGAACACATGCACCTGACTGATGTGCGGCACGTCGATCAACGTATAGATGCTCAGGTTGCGCACCCGCGCACAGGCTTCCTCGGCGGTCTCGCGAATGGCCGCCTGCTCGATGGTTTCACCGTTTTCCATGAAACCGGCGGGCAGGGTCCAGTAACCGAGCCGAGGCTCGATGGCGCGTCGGCACAGCAACACTTTCGAGCCCCAGGTCGCCACGCAGCCGGCGACGATATTGGGGTTCTGATAGTGAATCGCCTGACAGCTGTCACAGACAAAACGCAGGCGCGAGTCGCCTTCGGGAATGCGTTGGGTGACCGGGTTACCGCACTGACTGCAAAATTTCATGCTGGGGTTCCTGAATGCTGCGCCTATCTTGGCGTGCGGCGGTGTCTGTCGGCAAGTTGTCGTTTAGCGACATGCAGTGGTTATGGGGTTGGGCGGCCGGTTCGATTGGTGCATGATGCATAGGGTCTGTTGACGTTTGCTGACGAACTGCGTTGGCGCGCAACGCGGTTGTCAGCAAACGTCAACAGACCCTACGGCCAACAGATCGAGAAGACTCATGCTGGACGAGCTACTGCATCGAGTAAGCAACCACACCCCACGCACAATGGAAACCGACAAACGTTTCCCCGAAGCCGCGGTATTGGTACCCATCACCCGTAGTGACGAACCGGAGCTGGTTCTGACCCTGCGCGCCAGCGGGCTCTCGACCCATGGCGGTGAAGTCGCCTTCCCGGGTGGGCGGCGCGACCCCGAAGACCCTGATCTTATTTTCACCGCGCTACGGGAGGCTGAAGAAGAAATCGGCTTGCCACCGGGGCTGGTCGAGGTGATCGGCCCGCTGAGCCCGTTGATCTCCCTGCATGGCATCAAGGTCACGCCGTATGTCGGAGTGATTCCGGGTTTTGTCGAGTACCTGGCCAACGATGCCGAGATCGCCGCCGTGTTCAGTGTGCCTCTGGAGTTTTTCCGTGAGGACCCAAGGGAGCACACCCACCGCATCGATTACCAGGGGCGCAGTTGGTACGTGCCGAGTTATCGTTACGGCGAGTATAAAATCTGGGGCCTGACGGCAATCATGATTGTCGAGTTGATCAACCTGCTCTATGACGCCGACATCAGCCTGCACCACCCGCCCAAAAGCTTTATCAATACTTGAAGCCATCGTTCGTATGGCGTGAACCGCGGCTGCCTGAGCCTTGAGGACAACAAGATGAAATATCGCCTGGGCGATGCCCGCGTCGAAACCCATCCGCAGAGCTGGGTTGCACCCAATGCCGTGCTGGTGGGCAAGGTCAAACTGGAAGAGGGCGCCAACGTCTGGTTCAACGCCGTGTTGCGTGGCGACAACGAATTGATCCTGATTGGCAAGAACAGCAACGTCCAGGACGGCACGGTGATGCACACGGACATGGGCTACCCGCTGACCATCGGCACCGGCGTGACCATCGGCCACAACGCCATGCTTCACGGCTGCACCGTGGGCGATTACAGCCTGATCGGTATTAATGCAGTGATTCTCAACGGCGCGAAAATCGGCAAGAACTGCATCATCGGCGCCAACTCGCTGATCGGCGAGGGCAAAGAGATTCCCGACGGTTCGCTGGTCATGGGCTCGCCCGGCAAAGTAGTGCGTGAACTGACCGAGCAGCAAAAGAAAATGCTGGAGGCCAGCGCCGCGCACTATGTGCACAATTCGCAGCGTTACGCCCGTGATCTGGTCGAGCAGGAAGAATGAACGCCACCGAACGACCGGTCCTCTCGCCATGCGTGAACATCTGCGCGTTGGACGAAGATGATATTTGCACCGGGTGTCAGCGCACGGTCGAAGAAATCACGCGCTGGAGTCGCATGGACAACGAAGAACGCCGCAGGGTTTTGGGGCTGTGCCATGAGCGGGCCAAGTCGAGCGGGTTGATCTGGATGTTGCCTTCCAGATCCGATTCCTGAGCCTTGTGAGCTTTTGTGGCTGATGAGGTTTTTTGTGGCGAGGGAGCTTGCTCCCGCCGGGCTGCGAAGCAGCCCCATAGCTGACAAACACATTCAACCTGACACACCGCGCCCCCTGACTTCAGGGCCGCTGCGCGACCCAGCGGGAGCAAGCGCCCTCGCCACAGGTTATTTGTAAAGCCGAGATGGTAATCTGTGCGCCAAATTGACAGGTATCCCGCCACCTCATGCTCTTCCTGATCGCCTATATCAGCAGCGTCGTGCTGATCAACTACGCCTTCTCCACCGCCCCGCACCTGGACATCATCTGGTCGGCCTGGGGCGGGTTGGTGTTTGTCCTGCGCGACATGGTGCAAACCCGCTTCGGCCACGGCGCGATCGCGGCGATGCTCGCAGCGTTGGTCCTGTCCTATGTCACCTCCGATCCGTCCATCGCGCTGGCCAGCGCCACGGCCTTCGCGGTGTCCGAATGCATCGACTGGCTGGTGTTCAGCATCACCAAGCGTCCGTTGCACGATCGCCTGTGGATAAGTTCGGCCCTGAGCATTCCCCTCGACACCTTCATCTTCTTCGGCATGATCGATGCTTTCACCCCGGCCGTAATCCTTACCGCCATGGGCTCGAAGTTCGCCGGCGTGACGGTCGTGTGGCTGATCATGGCCTGGCGCTTGCGCAAACAGGCTGTCGCCAGCTGAAGCCAAACCTTGCGGTTCATGTAAAATGCCGCGCTTTCTCCCCATGGGAAGCGCGCCAGGCGCCGCGACCCTCGATGATCCGCTTCTTGAGGACCTGAGATGACCCGTATCGGAACTCCATTGTCGCCAACCGCGACCCGCTGTGGTGAGTTGGGCAAGGAAGTGGTAATCGAGCTGCAACGCCTGGGCGTTGAAGTGATTGCCGTCGACCGTTACGCCAACGCGCCGGCCATGCAAGTTGCGCATCGCAGCCACGTTATCAACATGCTTGACGGCGCCGCCTTGCGTGCCGTGATCGAAGCCGAAAAGCCGCACTTCATCGTGCCGGAAATCGAAGCCATCGCCACCGCGACCCTCGTGGAGCTGGAAGCCGAAGGCTTCACCGTGATCCCGACCGCTCGCGCCGCGCAGCTGACCATGAACCGTGAGGGCATCCGTCGCCTGGCCGCCGAAGAGCTGGACCTGCCGACCTCGCCGTACCATTTCGCCGACACTTTCGAGGACTACAGCAAGGCCGTCCAGGATCTGGGCTTCCCGTGCGTGGTCAAGCCAGTGATGAGTTCGTCGGGCAAAGGCCAGAGCCTGCTGCGCAGCGCCGATGACGTGAAAACCGCTTGGGATTACGCTCAGGAAGGTGGCCGCGCCGGTAAAGGTCGCGTGATCATCGAAGGCTTTATCGACTTCGACTACGAAATCACTCTGTTGACCGTGCGCCACGTCGGCGGCACGACCTTCTGCGCACCCGTCGGTCACCGGCAGGAGAAGGGCGACTATCAGGAATCCTGGCAGCCACAAGCCATGAGCCCGATTGCCCTGGCCGAATCCGAGCGCGTTGCCAAAGCCGTCACTGAAGCATTGGGCGGTCGTGGCCTGTTTGGTGTCGAGCTGTTCATCAAAGGTGATCAGGTGTGGTTCAGCGAAGTGTCGCCGCGCCCGCATGACACCGGTCTGGTCACCCTGATTTCCCAGGACCTGTCGCAGTTCGCGCTGCACGCACGGGCGATCCTGGGCCTGCCGATTCCGTTGATTCGCCAGTTCGGGCCATCGGCGTCGGCGGTGATTCTGGTGGAAGGGCAGTCGACCCAAACTGCGTTCGCCAACCTCGGTGCTGCGTTGAGCGAACCGGATACGGCGCTGCGTCTGTTTGGCAAACCAGAGGTCAATGGCCAGCGCCGGATGGGCGTGGCGTTGGCGCGGGATGAGTCGATCGAAGCGGCTCGTGCCAAGGCAACCCGTGCTTCTCAGGCTGTCGTGGTAGAGCTGTAAACCGAGGCGCGGCAGGCTAGCTCCCACAGGGATATTGGTTGGTCACAGATTTTGTGTACACCCAATTTCCATGGGGGAGCCAGCCTGCTGGCGATGTTTCTGCTTCAGGTCACCCGATTCAAATCGTTATGCCGCGTCTCCTTCAGGCACAGCACCGCAATCAAGCTCAGCACCGCCGCCCCAGACACATACCCTCCGACATAACTCAGACCGCCCATCGCCACCAGTTTCTGCGCGAAAAACGGCGCCGCCGAGGCCCCGACGATTCCGCCGAGGTTGTAGGCTGCGGACGCGCCGGTATACCGCACATGCGTTGGAAAAAGCTCCGGCAGCAACGCGCCCATCGGTGCAAACGTCACGCCCATCAGAAACAGCTCGATGCACAGGAACAGCGCCACGCCCCAGGTCGAGCCTTGGGTCAGCAACGGTTCCATCAAGAATCCCGACAGGATCGCCAAGACGCCGCCAATGATCAGCACCGGTTTGCGCCCGTAGCGGTCGCTGGCCCAGGCGGACAACGGCGTGGCGGCGGCCATGAACAGGACGGCGAAGCACAGCAGCCCAAGGAAGGTTTCGCGGCTGTAGCCGAGTGTCGACACGCCGTAGCTCAATGAAAACACCGTCGAGATGTAGAACAGCGCGTAGCACACGACCATCGACCCTGCCCCCAGCAACATCGGTACCCAGTACTGGCTGAACAGCTCGACCAGCGGGATCTTCACTCGCTCCTGACGTGCCATGGCGTTGGCAAACACCGGGGTTTCGTGGAGTTTGAGGCGCACATACAGGCCCACCATCACCAGCGCGGCGCTGAGCAGAAACGGAATCCGCCAGCCCCAAGAGCGGAACTGCTCGTCATTCAGGGTCATGGCGAGCGTCAGGAACAGACCGTTAGCCGCCAGAAAGCCAATCGAGGGGCCGAGCTGCGGGAACATGCCGAACCAGGCGCGCTTGCCTTTGGGCGCATTCTCCGTCGCCAGCAGGGCCGCACCGCCCCATTCGCCGCCCAGCCCAAGGCCTTGGCCGAACCGCAGCACGCAGAGCAGGATCGGCGCCCAGGCTCCGATGCTGTCATAACCCGGCAATACGCCGATCAACGTGGTGCACACACCCATCAATAGCAGCGAAGCGACCAATGTCGATTTGCGCCCGATGCGGTCACCGAAGTGCCCAAACAGCGCCGATCCCAAGGGGCGGGCGAGGAATGCGATGCCGAAGGTGAGGAACGCCGACAGCATCTGGGCGGTGCCGGAGGTCTGCGGAAAGAACACCGGACCGATCACCAGCGCCGCAGCGGTGGCATAGACGTAGAAGTCGTAAAACTCGATGGCGGTGCCGATAAAACTCGCCGTGGCCACGCGGGTGGCGGAGTTCGTCGGTTGGGTAGGCGCGTCGCTATAAGTCGTGCTGGTCGTCATGCGGTTATCCCTGACAGTCATGTGCCCCAGTGGAGCGAATTATTATGGTCGAACACCCAGGGATGTGGGAGTGAGGCGCGGCCGCTGTTCAAGGTAGGAACAGTCGTCGGTGTGGTGCGGAAAGTGCCGATGGTCTGGCCGGAACCTGCTGCGTGCGGGGTAAGCACGTGGTTCGGCCGGGGCTTGGGTAAGCGGATTCGATTATAGGAAGGTGGCTAACGATCTAACAAGGGGCTTGGGATTGGCGAGGTCTTTGTGGCGAGGGGGCGTTCCGACAAGCCCCCTCGCCACGGTGTTATGTGTCCGACATCAAATCACTGTCGGAACGGAGCTGGTATGCCAGATCAAAACCTGAGTAACCCGATTGTCTTCCGTCTCCAGAATTTCCAGCCGATAACGCCCGATCTTCAGGCATACCGCACTGTCCGGAATGGTCTCCAGTGCCTCGGTCACCAAGCCGTTCAGGGTTTTCGGGCCGTCGCTGGGCAGGTGCCAGCCCAGGCTCTTGTTCAATTCGCGAATCGACGCCGCACCTTCGATCATCAGTCGGCCATCGGCCTGCGGGTGGATGTGCGGGTTGTCCAGGCTGTGCTGACTTTCGAATTCGCCGACGATTTCTTCGAGAATGTCTTCCAGGGTCACGATGCCAAGTACTTCGCCGTACTCGTCGACCACCATGCCCAGGCGCCGCTGCTGTTTGTGGAAATTCAAGAGTTGCAGTTGCAACGGCGTGCTTTCCGGCACGAAGTACGGTTCGTGGCTGGCGGCCAGCAACGCTTCCAGGGTCAGGCTCGCATCGGGTAGCAAGTGGCGGATCTGCCGGGTATTGAGCACGGCTTCGACCTGATTGATGTCGCTGTGAAACACCGGCAGGCGGGTGCGCTTGTTGTTGCGCAGTTGCTCGACGATCTCTGCGAGGGAGTCGTCGAGATTGATCCCGTCGACGTCACTTCGCGGCACCAGAATGTCGTTGACCGTGATGTTGTCGAGCGCGTGGATGCCCGTCAGCGGGTGAGGGCGGCAGACGGCTTCGTGATCGTCCTTGCGCTCGCTGGGGCTCTCGTCTTCGCTCTGTTGCACCACCTTGACCTTGCGGGCAAACGGTCGCATCAGCAGCCGGGTGAAGCCATTGAGCAGCCAGGCGGCCGGGTAGATGATTTTCAGCGGCGCACCGAGCAGCGTGTTGCCCAGGGCCAGGACGGCGTCGGGATAGCGCACGGCGAGGGCGCGCGGCAGGTAGTCGGCGAACACCAGCAGTGCGATCCCGGCGCCCAGGCAGGCAATCCACGGGCCGTTTTCCGCCCAGATGAAGATCGCCAGCAAGGTGCTGATGACCACTGCCAGTGCGCGGCACAGGGTATTGCAGAAGATCAGGCTGTTGAGCGGGAAGCTGAGCTTCGCGACCGGTTTGTCGCTGGAGCGCGAGGCGGTGCGCTGGGCCAGCAAATGCTGTTGTGCGGATTCGATGGCGGTAAACAGCCCCGACCATAAAATCAGCAGGGCCAATACCGCGAGCATCGGCCCTATGGGCAAGTCGTCCATTAATGCCGCCCGTCAGATGTGCAGGATGTATTCACGGACCAGCTTACTGCCGAAGTACGCCAGCATCAGCAGGCAGAAACCGGCGAGGGTCCAGCGAATGGCCTTGTGTCCGCGCCAGCCGAGGCGGTTACGGCCCCATAGCAGCACGCTGAAGACGATCCAGGCCAGGCAAGCCAGCAAGGTTTTGTGCACCAGATGCTGGGCAAACAGGTTGTCGACAAACAGCCAGCCAGAGAGCAGCGACAACGACAGCAGGGTCCAGCCGGCCCAGAGGAAGCCGAACAGCAGGCTTTCCATGGTTTGCAGCGGCGGGAAGTTCTTGATCAGGCCCGACGGGTGTTTGTGCTTGAGCTGATGGTCTTGCACCAGCAGCAGCAAGGCTTGAAACATCGCGATGGTGAACATGCCGTAAGCGAGGATCGACAGCAGGATGTGCGCGAGAATGCCCGGCTCTTCGTCGATGACCTGTACCGTGCCGGCAGGGGCGAACTGCGCCAGCAGCACCGTGGCGGCACCGAGCGGGAACAGCAATATAAGCAGGTTTTCCACCGGGATCCGCGAACAGGCCAGCAGGGTCAGGGCGATGACCGCCGCCGCAATCAGGCTGGCGGCGCTGAAAAAGTCCAGGCCCAGGCCGATCGGGGTCAGCAGGTGGGCGAACAGGCTGGCACTGTGAGCCAGCACGGCAAGCACGCCAAGCGTGACCAGCAGGCGTTTGTTCGCCTTGGCACCAGTGGCCAGGCGAGTGCCTTGATAGATAGTCGCAGCGGCATATAAGCAGGCGGCGGCGAGGGTAGTCAGCATACTGGGTGACAAGGGGAGCATAAATCCTGTTAGGCAAGCCCGAAAGGCGCTGAGTTTGGCATAGAACCCCCGCAGCACGAAAGACCATGCAACCTGACGACGAGGTGTCCGCCAGACGCAGTCTTCGCTATAATCCGCGACCTGCCCACGCCGCAGGCTCGCCGAGCACATGTTTATTCCGGTCTGGGCCGC
>LNAP01010150.1_pt1 | contig 16166 bp, 24 predicted proteins | sample 602601 | NCBI WGS metagenome assembly LNAP01 (sample SAMN02440304, study PRJNA202911) | soil metagenome | biome: Subtropical and temperate rainforests or woodlands; isolation source: soil samples (1 kg each in a 20% v/v slurry with milli Q water) were... ... | reverse complement strand
TCATGGGGCGATGGACGAAGGTACTCAGCGATTCTGGCACTTTACGGCTGATATTCTGCACCTTCTCGCCGCTGGCGGCTGGATCGGAGCTCTCGCGGCGTTTGGCTTGATGTTGAGCATTAGGAGGTCTAATTCGGAGCAACTCGTACGAGTGCTGTCACGAGCGCTCAAGGGCTTCGAAACAGCAGGCGCGTTCATTGTCGGTACGATCATAGTCACGGGCATCGCTAACTATCTCTTCATTGTCGGGCCGACGTTGCTAGAAGTTTTAACCAGCACCTATGGCGTCCTTCTGCTTTTAAAAATCCTGCTTTTTGGGTGCATGATCGGGCTGGCTACCCTCAATCGTTTTTACCTGAGTCCTTCACTCGAGCGCTCTGTGGAGGCCGGTGAGTATTCCCTGGCAGCGACTGCTTTGAGAAAAAGCGTACTTATTGAGTCAACCTGTGCTGTGGTTATCGTCTGCTTGGTGGCGTGGCTAGGAACATTGAGCCCTTCAATCGATATGGCTCAAGGGTGAGCTAGCAGCTAGATCTGAGCGACCCCGAAGCCGCCCAGATCCGAGCCTGATTATAGGCTGACGGGGTAATCAGCAACCACTTCTTGCGCTCCCGCCTTGGTAACCCCTAGGACTTGATAAGGTTGATGGTTCTGGCCGTAGTCCATGCCGGGAGAACCTGCGGGCATGCCTGGCACTGCGATTCCTGCAAGGTCGGAGCGACCACTCAGCTTCTTGATCTCATCAGCTGGGACATGCCCCTCTACAAACTTGCCGTCGATAACAGCCGTATGGCATGACGCGAGTTCCTGCGGCACTCCTAGGCTCTGCTTGATAGCACTCATATTACTTTCGACGTGGTCGACTACCTTGAATCCATTCGATTCAAGGTGCTTGACCCATTCCTTGCAGCAGCCGCAATTGGCGTCACGATGCACGTCAATTGTGAGCGGCTCAGCGGCCTGCGCGACACCACACATCACCAACCCCATAGCGACCAAAAGCTTTCGTTTGGACATTCAATGCACCTCATCACGTTTTAGTGCGGTCACTCTGTATGCCTTTGGCATCCGCACCCTCTGTCACGTAGGTTAAGCGCAAAAAATTAGATCGCGATTACATTTCTGTAAGCCGCCTTCTAGCCGGTGTCACCGGAATCCGACCTGTCGTAACTGGGAGTTAACCGTTGGCTGTTGAGGCAATTACATTTACGTAAGCTTGCGCACAGTTGTCAGATTGGTAGCACACTAGAACACCGCAAACCGGAGCCTGGGCATGAAACTCTTGGTCGCAGAAGACGAACCCAAAATCGGAAGGTACCTACAGCAGGGCCTCGTGGAGGCAGGTTTCAGTGTCGACCGGGTGGTGACGGGGACAGAGGCGCTACATCAAGCGCTGAGCGAGACCTACGATCTCCTGATTCTGGATGTGATGATGCCGGGCGTTGATGGCTGGGAAGTCATTCGGGGTGTACGTGCATCCGGGAACTCAGTCCCTGTGCTTTTTCTAACGGCCAGGGATGGAGTCGATGATCGGGTTAAAGGTTTGGAGTTGGGCGCGGACGACTATCTCGTTAAACCCTTCGCATTTTCCGAGTTACTAGCTCGCGTCAGAAGCTTGCTTCGACGCGGATCCGCCGTGCCCAACCAGACATCTATCAAGATCGGGGATCTGGAGGTCGACCTGCTAAAGCGCCGTGCCTCACGCTCAGGTCGACGCATTGACCTCACCGCCAAGGAATTCTCCCTCTTAGAACTCCTAATGCGCCGTAGAGGGGAAGTCCTGCCAAAATCACTGATCGCGTCGCAGGTTTGGGATATGAACTTCGACAGTGATACCAACGTGATCGAAGTAGCAATTCGGCGGCTCCGGGCCAAAATCGATGATGATTTCGACACTAAGCTGATTCAGACCACCAGGGGAATGGGCTACATGCTAGATGCGCCGGATACTGAATGAAGCGTGTATCTCTTACCTTCCGTTTGAGCATGATGTTTGTCTGTGCCGTGGTAGCTGTGCTGGTTGTAGCAGGCCTTACCTTCGATGCGTTTAGTAGACATCACTTCAAAGCGCTCGACCGTCAAGCCATGACGGAAAAGCTCGAATCCATTCGGCAAATCATGGATGGCGAGTCCGGCTCCGTAGACTCTTCAGAAGTGGTGTTACAACTGCAAGCCCTGCTGGGTGCCCATCAGGAGCTTTCAGCATCGATTGTCACCAACGGAGGGAGGACGATCTTCGCTACTCCCAACGGAGCTACACAACCTACCGCTGCGGTACATGAGGCTGGGGAAGGTTTGTTGGAGTGGACGGCTGGCGGCCATACGTATAGAGGCATGAAGGCCCAAGTTCATTTAGTGAATGAAGCTGAGCCACTAACCGCATGGTTGAGTATGGACATCACCAGCCATATGCATTTTGTGGAAACCTTGCGTTGGTGGCTGTTCATTGGGCTGACTATCAGCGCTCTAGTCAGCGCAGCCCTAGGGTGGCTGGTGGCGCGCAGTGGGTTGAAGCCTGTCGCACAAGTGACGCAAGTCGCGGCCTCAATGTCAGCAGGTTCGCTGAAAGAGCGCATCCCGATGGACTCGGTGCCTCGTGAGCTTGAGAGCCTTGTATCTTCGTTCAACGCCATGCTTGCTCGCCTTGAAGAGTCTTTTGTTCGGCTGTCCAACTTTTCAGCCGATATTGCGCACGAGCTACGAACCCCTATCAGCAACCTGCGCACACACACCGAAGTCATCCTTTCAAAGAAGCGTGCACCGGACACTTATGAAGAGAATCTCTATTCCAACCTGGAGGATCTGAACCGGCTCTCCAGCATTATTGACGGCATGCTTTTCTTAGCAAAGTCGGACAACGGTCTGGTTCTACCTGCCAAAGAGAAAGTCGAGTTGCGTTCGGTGGTCGAAAAACTTTTCGAGTATTACCAGTTGCTGGCAGAAGACACCGCAGTAAAGCTAGAAGTCTCCGGACACGGTGCGGTCTACGGTGACAGTACGATGTTGGATAGGATGATTTCGAATTTACTTTCTAATGCGCTCAGGTATACCCCGCCTGACTGTACGATCTCCGTGAAAATCGAGATGTTTGGCAGGATGATCAGCTTGTCAGTGAAGAACCCCGGCGAGGAAATAGCTGAAGAACACCTGCCCCGGTTGTTTGACCGTTTTTACAGAGTCGACCCTGCACGTAGAGAGGGTGCTTCGAACAATGCGGGGTTAGGTTTGGCAATCGTCAGATCACTGGTTGATGCCCATGATGGCGCCGTTGAGTGTGTCTCCGGAGGAGGCTATACGACCTTTGAGATCCGCTTACCTGCCTGGCCTGCTGACTGAGAATAAAAGAAAACTCCCGTGCCTCTTCTTTGAGGAACAAGGCCGCAATGCGGCCTTGTTTATTTACGGCGTCACTCGTGTGAATGGCCGTGCCCAGCGATCTCAGAAGTTGCGTCTTTTTCATCGCCTCCGCAGGCCGTCATCAAACCAAGGAAGCAGATCAGGAGCATCGAACGGATCATGGTTGTTGGGGTTTTCATTGGAATACTCTTCAAAAATGGATGTAATTGAATGACATGTGGTCAAGCAGCACGCTGCGTTTCTTGCCGTAGCACAGCCATCGCTGCTTCTGATTACTGTTTGACGCCCAAATAATCGCCGCTGGTTTTCAGTGTGATGGTCACGTCGTTAGTGCTGCGATTACGCCAAAACCAGCCATGGGTGCCGTCAAAAATGGCGGTGAACTCACCTTTATCACTTTTGACTTGCTTGCCCTTGTTGTAGCTGTGGAAGTACCCCTTTTCGCCGTTGTAAGGCTCTCCATGAGTGTCGTAGTTCACAGGCCCACCTGCCGCTGTCCATTCATAGCTGACAGTCTTGTCCTTCAGCACTTCCAGTTTGATTTCTGTCCCTTCACCTGGCTTGAGCGTGACGGTCATTTGATCCGTCTTTAACGCAGGGGCAGGTGTCGCAACCGGTTGAGTCACTGGTTGAGCCACCGGTTGGACTTGCGCAACCTGCGGAGCCGGGGCTGAAGCCGCTGGTTGAGGTGGAGCTGCATCCGCCAACGCCTCTTGGGCAAGAGTGATCTTCAGTTCGCCCATCTGGGTCAGCCCCAGTGTCCGGCCCACACCTGTCGGATCAATGGCGTATTCCGAGGGCATGACCACGGTCACCAAAAGGCCGGCTGCAACCAGCATTGCAATGACAGTCGAGCGCACCAGTTTGCGAGTGGTAGGTAATTCATTAACAGTGGGAAGCGGAGTATTGAACATGGTCAGAATTCCTTACGCAGAGACAAACAGGCCAGTGATCTGATAACCCATCAGCAGGAAACCGGCACTCATCATGGCGACGTTGGCGGTATAGGCGTGGCGCCAGAAGCTGCCAGTGCGCCGCCAAAACCCCATCAGAATTAGAATCGCGCTGAGGGCAAGCAATTGGCCGATCTCGACACCGACGTTAAAGGCGATGAGGTTGGGAATCAGGCCATCAGGTGAGATCTCGTACTCCTGGATCTTCGTCGCGTGGAGCAAGCCGAAGATCAGCGTGGCCACTTTGGTGTTGGGTTGGAAACCGAACCAGCGCTGGAATGCGCCCAGGTTGTCGAGCGCCTTGTACACCACTGAAAAACCTATGATGGCGTCGATGATGTACGAGCTGATGCTGACCTCTGTAAGTACGCCAAGCAGCAGCGTGACCGAATGGCCTACAGCGAACAGCGTGACGTATAGCCCCACGTCTTTCAGGCGATAGAGGAAGAAGATCACCCCGAACAGAAACAGGAGGTGGTCGTACCCAGTCATCATGTGCTTGGCACCCATGTAGATGAAGGGCAGCAACATGACGCCGGAGCTTTCCTGAATGAAGCCCTTATCGCCTTCCGCAACAGCGTGAGCCATCGCCTCGGGCATTCCGAAGAAAAGTGCAGCGACAATTAAAAACAACAGCAATAGTGGGCGGTGCGAAGGCGCAATAAACGCGCCGACTCCGCTCATCGAGTACGAATGCATAGATCAATCCTACGTTGCAGAGATCGAAGGCCGCAGTGCGGCCAAGGTCAAGATGCGAACGAAGGACGGGGTGGACGCTCGATCAAGAATATCGGCGGCAGGGGAACAGAGTCTCGAAGCGCATCGACCCGGATGGATAGCATCGGGGATGTCGCCAGCATCAACGCAGCTGTGAGTTGCGGCGTTTCGTGCTGATGATCAGGGGTCAATGGCGAATGGTAGTGATCTGAAAGACTCGAGTAGCTGGATGAAGCCTCTTCGCCGTGGGAGTGATGGGCGTCTTGCGTGATCTCCCAAGCTGGCTGTTTCGACGCCACTAATAACGAATAGGTATGCCCAGCCCAAGCCACCAACATGGCGAGAGCAAGTACGATTACCACCGTCGATGTCAGTGTTCTGCTGAACATGGTGTTTGGGTTTCAACTCGGTTTATAGGGCTTACACGCGTTTGACCGCATCCCCCTAGGGGGGATAGGATGCCAGCGTAATTCATTGAGGCCTGAGGCTCAAGTCATGAGTGAGCACGAACACGAACACAGCCATCCCCATACTCACCAAAGTCACGAGGCGATCATTAAGCGCCTAAAGCGAGCGGATGGGCATTTACGCGGCATCATCACCATGATCGAAGAGGGTCGTGAGTGCGTGGACATCGCCCAGCAGCTGCATGCGGTTGAAAAAGCAGTGTGCCAAGCCAAACGTACGCTCATCCAGGATCACATTGATCACTGCTTGGAAGACACCGTTTCGGCGCTAGGCAATGGCGAGCGCGCACCACTGGAAGCTTTCAAGCAAATCACCAAGTACCTCTAGGTCTGACATGCCCAATTTTGCTGAACTGCTGCAACAAGGCGGGGCTCACGCCTGGCTGTATTTCCCGAGCGCGATCCTGCTCGGCGCCTTGCATGGCCTGGAACCAGGCCATTCAAAAACCATGATGGCGGCCTTCATCGTGGCCATACGTGGCTCGGTCAAACAGGCTGTCTTGTTGGGCTTGGCCGCGACGCTGTCGCACACCGCAGTGGTCTGGTTGGTCGCTATCGGTGGCATGTACCTGGGCAAAGGTCTGGACGCTCAAACCACCGAGCCTTACTTCCAACTCGCGTCGTCTGCTCTGATCATCGTGATCGCACTTTGGATGCTTTGGCGTACCTGGCGCGGCGAGCAGATGTTCAAGTTTGAGCAAGGTGATGATCACCACCACGGCGAGCACGACCATGGTCATCATGATGAGCCCCATCGAATCGATACCGGCCATGGCCGTATCGAACTGTCGATCTTCGAGGAAGGCATGCCACCGCACTGGCGCCTGAAGACACTGACCGGGCAAGCCTGGGCAGCCTCAGATGTTCGCCTGATGACTACTCGTCCGGACGGTAACACCCAATCGTTCTCTTTCGTTGAGCGCGACGGCTTCCTGGAGTCGGCGGTCGATATTCCGGAACCACATGAGTTCAGTGCTCGCTTGAGTCTTGGGCATGCAAATCACTCCCATGATTACGATCTCCAGTATCAGGAACACGATCACGGGCATGCTCATTCCGAATTGGAAGGCTTAGAGTTGTCGATTGATGGCTATCAGGATGCGCATGAACGTGCTCATGCCAACGATATCCGCAAGCGCTTCACAAATCGCGAGGTCACCACGGGCCAGATCGTCATGTTCGGCCTGACTGGCGGTCTGATTCCTTGTCCGGCAGCCATTACCGTATGTCTTCAGGTTAAAGAAGTCGCGCTGGGAGGCATGCTTGTCCTGTGTTTCAGCATCGGATTGGCGCTCACCTTAGTCACTGTCGGTGCTGCTGCGGCAATTGGTGCTAAGCAGGCCTCCAACCGTTGGCCTTGGCTGGGCACCGTGGCTCGTCGAGCGCCGTACCTGTCCAGCGTGCTGATCATTGGTGTTGGTCTGTACGTGGGCTTCCATGGCTGGATTGGCCTGAACGCGTGAGGCAAGTCTTTCGTGTTTGAACTCACGAGCTACATTGGTCTGTTCGTGGCGGCATTCGGTGCCGCCACGTTATTGCCAATGCAGTCTGAAGCCGTGCTGGTCGGGATGTTGCTCTCCGACCGGTACGTCGTTTCTACGCTCTTGGCAGTCGCTACTTTTGGCAACGTGCTTGGCTCCGCACTGAACTGGCTTCTGGGCCGTTCCGTTGAGCGATTTCGCCACAAGCGCTGGTTCCCCGTGAGCGAGAGCAAGTTAGAAAAAGCCCAGCATTCCTATCTGCGCTACGGGCGCTGGTCACTGTTGTTGAGCTGGGTGCCCATCATTGGCGACCCGCTGACAGTCGTCGCTGGAGTCATGCGCGAGCCACTCTGGAGTTTCCTGCTGATTGTCACCTTGGCCAAGGGCGTGCGTTATCTCGTGCTGACCGCCGTCACACTGGGGTGGGCATGACGATGCCTACTGTCCCGCTTTCCCCACTCAAGAGCCGAAGCAGTAGCCTGGATCTGATCAAGTGGCTAGCGATGTTGACCATGGTTATCGATCACTTGCGGTTGGTGTGGCCGGAGTTGAGCAACCTGTTCATTCCGGGAAGACTTTCCTTTCCGTTGTTCTGTGTCGCTATTGCAGCCAACGTGGCGCGCTCCAAACAGGGTGAATTGCTGACGGCTGCGAACGGTCGATACCTTGCATTGATGCTGTTGTTCGCCGCCATTTCAGAAGTGCCTTATCGCTACATCAGCACCTCGGGATCATTAAACGTGTTGGTGACGCTGGCATTGGGGCTGGTGATTGCCTGGGGATGGCAACATCGCACCCTGTTGAGCAGCGCTATGGCGTTTTTGGCCGCCGCGATTGCCTACGCGCTGGATGATCCACTTATGTACGGCTTCTACGGTGCACTTGTTCCAGCGGCTGTCTTAATAGCAATAAAAGGCCCCGATGTTCTTTGGCTGCTGCCAGCGACTCTATGCCTGATGAGCAATACGCGAAGTAGCATCGTAACCAGGGCGCTGGACTTGGAAGTCTATTCATTGGTGGCGTTGAGCACCGCGTTCGCGGCGCCGCTGATCGGACTCTGGCTACTGCGTCAGACCTTCACCTTCAAGGTCTGGCCGGTGCGGCAATGGGGATACTGGTTCTATCCGGGCCACCTTGCTGCTTTGCAAGCGCTACGGTTGCTGGTCTGAATACCGGTCACCAGCTTTAGCAAGTCCTAGGAACTCACGATCATCTGTTGGGCCATCGGCGATGCTGATCATCGATCACGTATGGATGTTCATGATCCACACCGTCCTGGCCGTCGATGTGCGCGTGATCCCCCGGCAGATTCTCATGGGTGTGTTTGATCGACTCCTGGTCATGGGCTGGACGCCAGATCACGATGCTGACCACCAGCGCACTACCTGCCACGACGGCAAGCCCCACAAACGACGCAGTCAGGCTGACGTTGGCACCCAACCATCCTGCCAGTGGATAAGTAATCAACCAGCAAGCATGGGAAAGCGCAAATTGGGCGGCAAACAACGCCGGGCGATCTTCGGCATGTGCCGAGCGACGCAACAGGCGACCGCTCGGAGTCTGGGCCAGCGAATAGCCCACCCCGAGCACCATCCACAGCGGCAACAGGACGTTGTAGGTGGTCAGGTTGATGCCGACGGCCAAGCCTGCGACCAGTATTCCTCCGCCAAATAACATGGCCGTTCGGTCTTTGATGTTTTTTAACAGCCGAGGCAAGACCAGGGCCGCGACCATCGAGCCGCCACCAAACGCAGCCAGCGCCAATGCTGTAGAACTTTGAGGCAGGGCGAAGCGCGACTGCACCAGCACCACCGTATTGACGATGACCATGGCACTGGCGGCAGCTACCGTCAGGTTAAGAGCGAGCAACCCTCGCAAGCGGGGCGTTGCCAGGAATATGCGCATGCCACGGGTAGTTCGTTCATAGATGCTGCGTCGTGGTACTTGCTTCGCCTTTGGCAACAGCACCGTGGCGACTAGGGCGGCAGAAGCGAGGAAGCCGATGACCGTGCCGGCGAAAAGGTTGTGGAAGCTGATCACCGTCAGGAGCGCGGCAGCGAGCATCGGGCTCGCGACACTTTCGAGATCGTAAGCCAGACGCGATAGCGACAAGGCACGGGTGTAGTCGTCTTCATCCGACAGGATGTCTGGAATCGTCGCTTGGAACGTTGGAGTGAACGCTGCCGATGCGGACTGAAGGACGAAAATCAGCACGTAGATTTGCCAAACCTCGGTCACAAACGGGAGAGCCAGCGCGACCACGGCCCGCACCAGATCCAGAGAGACCAGCATGGCTCGGCGAGGCAGCCGCTCTGCAAAAGCCGCTGCAATGGGCGCAACGCCAATGTAGGCCGTCATTTTGATCGCCAACGCCGTGCCGAGAACGGCACCTGCTTGGGCGCCTGCTAGATCGAACGCCAGTAAACCGAGCGCGACGGTGGCAAGGCCAGTCCCTACGAGTGCAATCACTTGAGCCAGGAAAAGATGGCGATAGGTTCGGTTGGCTAGGATTTTCAGCATGAGAAATCTCAAAAGGAAACGCGTGCGCCTATCTGGTTACTGAGATTTCCCGAAGATAAAAGAACTACGAGTTTCTCGTTTTCAGATGATTTTGTATCCCCCCTAGGGGGATATTAATTCATCCTAAACCAGAGCCAGAAGTAGCTCAAGAAATAAGCATTCGACCTTTGATCGAGTCTCCGGAGAAGTAGCTTGCTCAGTGAAGGCACTTAGCCATACGCTGCCGGGTGTGAGACCTCTCACGGATATAAAAATATGAGCAAGGAGCAAGCCCTGATGAAACTGTCCGCCATTTTGATCGCCGCTTTACTTTCGATTATGTCCGTTGCTGCCTTCGCGCACAGCGGCGGTACTGATTCAAAAGGCTGCCATCGCAACCATAAAACGAACGACTACCACTGCCACTAAAAGGCAATAGTCCAAACTGGTCTCATCACTTTTGACGAGTCCAGTTGAGCCAGGTTTCCATTTTTTGCAGTCTGCCCAACTCGTGAAGCTTTGGCTTTCCTAAATCTAAAATCTCATAGAGCCTTTGCCTTTCCTCTAGAGAGGGAAACCATTCGGCCACCTCGACATTACATTGCCCAGAGTGACTCAGTGCCCACTTCACAATCATGTCGGCGGTAGCTCGATAGTGATCTGCCATGAAGAGCCGTCGACCCTCTGCAAACCAACCACGCTTGGCTAGTTGTTCAGTTACGTCAATGACGCCGGCGTCGCCAAAAAAACCGGTGGTGTCTGGATAGTGAATACCTGCCAGAGACACCTTCGCCACCCCCGCTTCTCGGTCGAAGTACGACAGAAAATGCCACCCGCCAGTTGTGCTCCCAACGTGCGGAAAATTGATGGCGGCTTTTCCGGTTATGTAGTTCTCACGCGATACTCGCTTGAGATCAAAATCAAAGAGCGGCTTCGTCATGGGAGTTTTTTGAGCCGTGCTAGACCCTGCTTGATGTGTCCAGCGTTCTCACCAATTGCGTAAAGCGTACCTCGGACATTGTCTCCGACATCTGCGTGACCTTGAGCTTCAGCGTGTAGCGTCAACTCCATCAAGGCTGCCTCGATGGCGAGCTGATTCTGGTACATCCTTCCCAGAACGTCTGAGAGCGAGTATTCACTGGGCATTTATGTGGTCTCCTTAAAAAATTCATCATCGCAAGTCATGGGAGACAAGTAGACGCTCTCCTGACAGTCCCTACAGCTCATCATCATTGAACTAATCATCAGGCGGACGCCCCTAAAGTCGTGCTGGTAGCCACTCGACCAGGGCTGTTTGGAACTCCCCACTCACACGCGAAGGTCTGATGAATCATGAAGAGCGAACAGGTAGAAGGTGTAGCAGAAAAGCTGGCCGGCAAGGCGCAGAGCGCGGTCGGAAAACTGATTGGTGATTCGAAGATGGAAGCTGAAGGTGCGGGACATCAAGCAGCTGGTCAGCTGACTAAAACCTACGGCGATACACTGGATAGCGTATCCACGTTCGTTAAAGAAAAACCAGTAGCCGCACTCGCGATTGGTGCTGCAGCGTTGATCCTGATAAATCGCATTTTTCGTCGTTGAACGTGTAGGAGGTGTCTCCAGCCAAGTGACACCTCTTGCTAACATCAATCCCCTCGCACTCCCGCTACAGTTTTCTACTAGGAGGGTGTGGGGACGATAGGCTTATAGCCGCTTTAGCCTCCTGCAACCGTTGCTCGGCGTGCATAGCCGGATCGTCATCTGGCAGCGGGTAGCCTGCAGCAGAGAGAGCTTCGGCGCGCTCTTCAATGAGCAGGCGCTCTGGGTCGCGAACTGCTTGGTAGGCTCTGTCTGTTACGCGTCGAGTTGTGTCCATTAGCAGCTTCCTAGAAGGCCTGATGAATAAGGGCGACTAAATCACTTTTAGAACGATAACAGAACGCTTTGAATAACGATGCTGAGCTGCAAATCCTGAGCGCAGGATGCGTTAGGATCTATGCTTCACAGAGGCGCGGAGCGCGCAGGCGTGAGGGATGCAAGCCCGCAGGGGCGAGACACGCCTTTGGCGGGGCTCGATTCACGGCAGCCTGAGGCCGCAGGCGGCACGCCATCAGCGCCACCTCGCCAAGCAAGAGGTAACCCCAATGCGCCACAATGACCTCCGCGAGCTGGAAGCAAAGAGGCGAAAGGCTTTGTGGAAGCTTGCGAACATATCTCCAGGCGATTCGAGGGCGCTCGATGCCTTATCCATACTTGATGCCCTTGACCTTCAAGAACGAAAATACTTCCCTCATACTGACAAGGCGCTTGATCTCAACCAGGTTCGGGATTGTGTCACGGTGCAGCATCACCACTCCGGCATCGACATCATCTTGGAGCAGACTATCCCGCAGCCCTGGCGAGAACGTTTTCTGCAAGCGAGCATCGGATCAACCAGAGTTCCTGATGGGCCCTACGCCACAGACTGGGATAAATTTGTGAATGAATGGGAGCGTGAGATGCAGCATGTGCAAAACCATCGACTTGCCAAGGCCGCTAACAGCTAGCACTGCTGGTTCGAGCGATGGCGGCGCAAACACATAAGCAATCGGTGCTGCCGCTGAAAATCGCAATCTCAAACAGGAGCAGCAAGGTGGAACGACCTTCTTTTTTTATCGATTTCGAGGCATCAGGGATAGCCCCAGATAGCTATCCCATTGAAGTTGCCGTTGTGTCGAGTGAGATCTCCTTCAGCTCGCTTATCAAGCCAGTACGGTACTGGACGCACTGGTCGTTCTATGCGCAAGACATGCATGGCCTCACTCAGGATCATCTGCTTCAGGAAGGTGATACCCCCCACGCCGTGGCGAAACAAATGAATCAGCTGTTTTCAGGGCAGGTGCTTTGCAGCGACTCACCTCAAGACGTGTTTTGGTTCGACGTCCTTTATGAGGCAGCAGATCTGAGGCCTACCTTCGAGTTGAAGCCTTTGGAGGTGTTCGTGGGTCGGCAGGCCGCCAGCGATATTTATCGACTACTGACGACAACCAGGCACCACCGAGCTTCAAATGACGCAACTGCTTTGATGAACGCCTGCCGTGCTTTTTTCGAAGCCTGAACTATCAGAGGGGGGGATACCCACCCTCAGCTATGCGAAAGCGATGAGTCCATTGAGCTTTTTTGAAGCTCAGCCTGAGTGTTCGTTCGAACCTAAGGCAACTGATTACGCGGCTGGATAAGCACGGTAAGCGGAGCGCGCAGTCGTGCGGGATGGAAGCCCGAAGGGCCGAGACGCAGGCTCGGTTTACGACAGCCCGTCCCCGAAGGGCACGGCCTAATGTCGGTCGTGGGAACAGAGGCCAAGACCATACTGCGAGGATTTTTCGATGGGAATGACAGACGATAACGACACAGTGTACTGCGACATACAAATGCCATTAGCTCAGGGCCGTGAGCTGTTGCAACTGGTGAGCACATTGAGAGACTCAAAGGCCCATCCGACTCTGGACAGGGTTTTCGAGCTCATGCAAGGCGAGCTGAGCACATCAATTGACATCATCGATAATCCTCCCTCCTGGGGCCCATGGTGCAAGAAATCTTGATGCCCCTCCCTTACCACGAAACGTTCTAGATCAGACCATACCCACGCATGGCAGCGTTTCAAAAGAGGGGGGGGCGTCAATATCCCAAGGTGTCCTTGGTCTGCTTGCAGGTTCCCAGGCGACCACGAACCTGACCAGTCAACATACGTGTCTGCATGGACTGATAGGCTTTCGTCGAACCGTACTGCTTCTTCACGACATCGAGCTTGTTCTTCGCTTCGGTCATCTGAGTCACGCAGTCATTGATATCCCTCTTCGAGAGAGTCCGCGTGCCCGCCTGATTGGGCGTACCTTGGGGACGATTCTCGTACAGCTTCTGCACCTCGTTCAGGCTCGCCAGTGCAGCCGCCTCATCCGCATTGCTCGCTGCCCACACTGCACCACACATCACCATCGCGACCATTCCTGCTACATACTGCTTGATCAATGGAATCTCCCTTTGTCATTGATGGGCTCTGCCCTAGTGCATGTGCAGTCAACAGTGGCTAACGGCACACGTTTATTATCCCTCGCCAGGAGGAAATTGAGACATTGGTTTTGTCAGCCTCAGGGACGGCAAACCTTACGGCCATCAGAGCTCTGCATCCCATGCATCCATAGCCTCGCTCAAAGCCGCGTACCACTGGAGATCATCGAGCTGTAGGGCATTCGCGATTTGCCTGTTGGTATTGCCGTCGACCCAAGTCGGAAGACTCTCTATGGCTTCTGTGAAAAGACTGGCTGTAGCGACAGCGAATCGCCCCGTACTTGTACAGTGGAGGCACACGTAGCGCACAGTAGCGCCGCTCTGCAACCGACGCCAAGCCACCACCTCGATACAGTCTATGGCGCTCACCGGGGCCTCTACGGTGGAACTCACTAACGGCTCCACCTGGGCATCTTCCGCTGCTCTGAATGATCGGCTAGGCGCTTCTGGCCTTTCAACTGCTCACGCGAGGCGACTATCTGGTCGCGCAGCTCTTCGGGGTCGATAGACATGCCGCCCCGGTCGGTGACCGAAAGGGTTTTCAAGCTGTTCCCTGCCAGGATGAACTTGCGTTCTCGCGCTTTCTCCCAGTCAGGGCGACGGTCGTGGTTTATAAAGCACCACAGCTTTGCGAGGAGATTCAATAGGAGCATCTGCTGTCTCAACCGTACAGAAATACTGAATTAGAGAGTCGTAGTAACCGGGGAGAATACTGTGAGCTATCTATTCGGCTGTCGTTGTCCGCTGGCAATTTCCTGCTCCAATACATCGACCATGTTATGTAGCTGCTGATTCTCATGGTGCATCTCGTTGATTTTATGAAGCAGTTTCTGATTCTCTTCCTTGTAGTAATCACGCGCCGCTGCTGTCTGCTTGATCGTCCTCGCCTGCGAAGCACTGTCAGCCCTCGCATCTTGAAGCTGAGTAAACCAGTAGATGATTTCCAGCCTGCTTCGCTCCAACTGCTCCTCGGGTGAGCCAGATGCTGCTTTTGCTGCAGCGTGGTCTTTCTTCTGCTGGGCACGTTTCGTCTTGATCTCTTCGATTCGCGCTTTCGGCCATTGGCGGAAGTAGAGGGTGTTCCGATGCACGTTAGCTAGCTTGGCCAGCCGGCTTATAGTTGCCGGAATGGACGGATCCTTTGCTATTTTTTCCAGCGCTGCATCAATCGCCCGACTGACAGCCTCAAAGTTTTCCTCATTCTTGGAGTCATAGGCGCTGCTCATACCAACATCTCGATCCCCAGTTGAAGGAGCACTCCTTTGGCCTCTGAAATTGCGAGCTTCATTTGCTCGATGGACAAGGCAGCGTCATCTAAGTCTCGCAGCTCCGCATAGGCTGCAGCAGGATCTGTCTCATACCTCCTGAGGGCCAAGGTATTTTGGACGTAGATTTCTTGCCACTTTGGCGCATTAGCTTCAGTCACCACGGCATTTTTGCAGCGGTTGGGGTTACAGCGCAGTGAACCGATGCAAGGAATTGAGGGATCGTCCAACTCCGTTGCGTTGCCATAGCAATAGCCTTGGCCCACGTTGATTACCGCGAAATTCAGCTCAGCCATTCGCTCAAAGATTTCTTTGTTCGAATAACCGGCCTCGAGATAACCCTTAAAATAGTTTTCAAGCCGAGCACGATGCGCGGGAGCGTTCTCGCCTGCATAACCCCCGGCGGGATTCAGGGAATTCATGATGAATTCCGTCTCGGCATGCACTCGACCAGGAGCATCTGGGCCACCACCTGACGTAAGAGCCTCACCAATACCGCCATAGTCAATCGTGACGGTGCCTAACTGATTCCAGCGCACATCTTGGCCGATGGTGCTGGCATGGTGACCAAAGTGTTTGAGCTGATAGGACATGAACGGCAGGCCCACGGCAGCCCTGAGCATCTGGTTCGCTAACGAATGTCTGAGCGTGTATGGCGATACTTCGATCTCGTCATACTCTTCGACGGTCAAGGTTTTAGACAAAAATGCGCAAAGCTGATGACCTAGACCTGACCCGCTCAGCGAATTCGCCTCATGCTGCATGCCCGGCTTGATGGTATTCATGTTCGAGAAGAGATATGGATTCTGCTTGAACCGGTTCAAGATCTGCAGTGCCTTTACCGCGTCCTTGACGATTGGAATTGCAACCCACATATCGTCGAAGAGTTTCCTGACGGCCTCTCGATTTTTGATGACCCTGCTGGTGATGAGATCGTGTCCAAATTCGTCGACCGTCAGACAGTCATCAATCAAGCAGGCGGAAAGCTCGGACGGCCTCATACCGGTGTACTGACCGATGATGTAGCTTGCGCTGTTGCTGATGTGTGTCAGGTACTCATACAGGTCGTTGTCCATCGGGGCGCGAGTCAATTTACACAGCGCTTCTTTGTCCTTGAGCATGCCAAGGTTTTGAGGCGACCAAAAAACAGGCTCTAGGTTATACAAGTAAGGCTCCACTTCGAGTCCTGTATAACCGCGCGAGGTCAGGCGTATCGCCACATAAATGTCGTAATTTCTCCGCGTGATCTTGGCTTTCTTAGCCTGGTCATAGCCCATCATATCGATCCGGCTCAGCGTATTCTGAATCGCCCCTGGTTTCCTAGACACTCTCCAAGCTCAGGAAATAGCGTTTCTCATATTCTATTGGAGACAGCTGCATAGCACTGCTGTGTCGGCGTTT
>LNAP01005483.1_pt1 | contig 16167 bp, 15 predicted proteins | sample 602601 | NCBI WGS metagenome assembly LNAP01 (sample SAMN02440304, study PRJNA202911) | soil metagenome | biome: Subtropical and temperate rainforests or woodlands; isolation source: soil samples (1 kg each in a 20% v/v slurry with milli Q water) were... ... | reverse complement strand
CGGCCGTAGCCGGATGCGGGATGATCAATTGCTGGCCGGGCGAAAGTGCGCGCGGGCCCTTGTAGCCGTTAGCCGCCATGATCGCCTGCGGTGTGACGTGATAGCGCTTGGCGAGCACGTCGAGCGTGTCGCTGGTGCCCACGATGATCTTGGTCCCGCCGGCCGGCTGGGCGGCCGCGACCGAGCGCGGCGGCACGGTGGCCGTGGTCTCCAGATGCGGCTGCGCCGGGGGCGCGTAGGAGCTGACGCCGCGGCCACCTCCGGACACGCCGCCACTTCCGGCAACGGGATAGGATTGCGGCGCGGATACCGCCGGCGGCGGCAAGGGCTGCGACTGATAATAGCCGGACTGCGTCTGCGGCCGCGAATATTGCGGCAGCTCACGCTGCGGCGGCGGCGCCTGCTGCACCGAGCCGGTCTGGTCAGACGCGAAGGGATTGGAGAAATTCGACTGGGACAGTCGCGACTGCATGTCGGCGCTGCACCCTGCAAAGCTGAACGAGATCAGCGCCAGCACCGCAACCTGCGGCACGCGGCGCGAGTAAAGCAACTCGGCGACAACTGACATGGTTACTCACTCGTACGCAACAGAACTGGTCTTTTAAGTAAACACGCACCGAGTAAATAACGGCTTAACCCTCCCAATAAGATGTTGGCCGCACAGCCGATCCGGAAATCTATAGCTCCCGCGCCACGCCGGGCAGCGCCGGGACGAACCGGACCTCGACGAGTTCCTTGCGCTCGACCCCCGCTTCGGTCCGGCTCAGCCGGATCAGCGTCTGCACGCCCTGATGCGGGCCGACCGGTGCGATCAGGATGCCTCCGACCTCGAGCCGCTCGACCAGGTTCTCCGGAATCTGCTCCATCGCGGCCGTGACGATGATGCGGTCGAACGGGCCGATATTGGCGGGCAGATTGAGCCCGTCGCCCAGCATCACCTCGACATTGTGGTAGCCGAGCTTCTCGATCCTGGCGCGCGCGACGTCCGCCAGCTTGCGGTAGCGTTCCACCGTCAACACCTGCCCGGCGAGCCGCGAGAGCACAGCGGCCTGATAGCCGGAGCCGGTGCCGATCTCGAGCACACGGTGGTGCTTCTGAAGCTGGAGCTGCTCGGTCATGTAGGCGACGACGAAGGGTTGGCTGATCGTCTGCCCGCAGGCGATCGGCAGCGCGCTGTCACGATAGGCCCCCTCGCGATCGGCCTCCTCGACGAACTGGTCGCGCGGCACCTCCTCCATGGTTCGCAGCACCGCCTGGTCGCTGATGCCCCGACGCCTCAGCGAGAGCTGAAACATCATCTTTTCCGGCGGAGGCTGATTGGAGGTCATCGCTGCTTGTATCGTCCGGATCATCGCTTGCGGAGCCCAAAGCCCGGGCCAAGAATCTTGTTCCTGCTCAGGAACCCATGATAGCCTTTGCTCGCGGTGTTTGACCACAAATTGGCTGGCGGCGGGTTTAGCCGCAAAGGCCATTTTCTCCCGTTCGCCGAAACGCGCATTGCGTCGATTCGCGTTATCTGCGAACGTTTTCCGCAAATGGGCAAGGACTCAACGACAATGACCGCGACAGGGCTTTCGGGCCGCTCTGTATTCCTCGTCGAGGACGAGGTGATGATCAGGATGATGGTCGCGGACATGCTCGAAGAGCTCGGCTTCAAAGTGGCGGCTGAAGCCGGCGATATCGCCGAGGCCATGCGGCTTGCCGAAGCGACCCAGTTCGACATCGCCATCCTCGACGTCAACGTCAACGGCAAGGTCATCTCGCCGGTTGCCGATCTCATCAAGGCGAAGGGCTGCCCGTTCATCTTCGCCACCGGCTACGGCTCTTCCGGCCTGCCCGAGCAGTATCGCGACCGGCCGGCGCTGCAGAAGCCATTCCAGCTCGATGCGCTCGGCAAGACCATCGAAGCCGCGCTTCGCGGCGGCTAGCGGCTACTTCAGCGTCGCGCTCAGCGCTTCCGAAAACGCCTCGTTGGTGCGGTCCAGCCTGAGCGGCGTGACCGAGACATAGCGCTCGCGGAGGGCTGCCAGATCGGTGCCTTCAGCCGGCGTATCCATCATGGCGGCGCGCTCGAAGCCGATCCAGAAATAGGGATTGTTGCGGCCATCCCTGCGCTCGTCGATCCTCAGGAATCCGAGGTTGCGCTTGCCCTGGCGTGTGACACGGATGCCGAGCACGTCTTCCGGCGCGCAGGACGGAAAATTGACGTTGATAACGGTGTCCTTCGGGATGCCGGCAGCGATCACCTTGCGCAGGATGTCGGGCCCGAACCTGCGCGCGGTGTCCCACGGCGGACGGTCGCGGGTCTCGACGCTGAACTCCTGCGACAGCGCAAACGAGGGCAGCCCCAGAATGGTGCCTTCCAGCGCGCCGGCGATGGTGCCGGAATAGACCACGTCTTCGGCGACGTTGCGGCCCTTGTTGACGCCGGACAGGATGAGGTTCGGCGGCTGGGTGCCCAGGATGTGCCGCGCGCCCATGATGACGCAGTCGGTCGGCGTGCCGCGCACGGCGAAGTGCCGCGGGCCGACCTCGCGCAGGCGCAAGGGATCGTTCAGCGACAGCGAATGCGACACGCCGGACTGGTCGAGCTCGGGCGCGACCACCCAGACGTCGTCGGACAGCGCCTTGGCGATCTCCTCCACGACCTTGAGGCCGGGAGCATGGATGCCGTCGTCGTTGGTGCAGAGAATGCGCATGCGAAAGATCGATTCCTGTTTGAGCCGTCTTATCCGGCTACGGCCGGGGAGGCAAACCGGCGGCGGTCTGGGATCCAGCTCATTGCGGCGGCGCAGCACGCCACCCTGGACGAGCGCGATGCCGTATTAACGGCGGATGCGCCATTGCGGCAGGAAGCGCGCGAGCCGGCCTTCGGCACGCAGCGTCATCGCCAGAACGACCGGGCACACGACGGGCGCCTCGACGACGCCGAGCGCCTTCAGCTGCGCCACGATCGGAGCCGCCTCCACCGTCCGCGGAAAACGTTCGCGCGCCACCGTCAGGGCCTTGTCGAAATCCGCAGCGTTGACTCCGGGCTTGGCCCGCCGGCTCTGCACGAGAGCGTCGTCCCAGAGCCGAGCGACATCGATGTCGAGCGCGCCGCGCAGCCGCTGGTCGACGGCCTGGATGCCGGCACCTGTCACCGCCCATTGCCTGCCGACCCAGAAGATGTCGCTGTGTAAAGCCATGTACGGTGGTTCGCGTTGTCGGGTGGCCGGCAGGATAACCGGCCGCCCGATCTACGCAACCAAACGTTTCCAACGTTTCAAACTGGCAACGCGATTAGTCGCGCGCCACAACTTTCAGGCCGCCCATATAGGGCTGCAGCACGCTGGGGACCGCGATCGAGCCGTCCTCCTGCTGATAGGTTTCCATCACGGCGATCAGCGCGCGACCGACCGCGGTGCCGGAGCCGTTCAGCGTGTGGACGAAGCGCGGCTTGCCGTCCGGCCCGCGCGAGCGCGCGTCCATGCGCCGCGCCTGGAAATCTCCGCAGACCGAGCAGCTCGAGATCTCGCGGAACATGCCGCCCTCGCCCTGCCCGGGCATCCAGACCTCGATGTCATAGGTTTTTTGCGACGAAAAGCCCATATCTCCTGCGCAGAGCGTCATCACGCGGTAATGCAGGTCGAGCTTCTGCAACACCTGTTCGGCGCAGGACAGCATCCGCTCCAGTTCGTCCTTGCTCGCCTCGGGCGGCGTGATCGAGACCAGCTCAACCTTGGTGAACTGGTGCTGGCGGATCATGCCGCGGGTGTCGCGCCCGGCCGCGCCCGCCTCGGCACGGAAGCACGGCGTCAGCGCGGTCAGCCGCATCGGCAATTGCTTCTCGTCGAGAATGGATTCGCGCACCAGGTTGGTGAGCGAGACTTCCGCGGTCGGGATCAGGCCGAGGCGTTCGGTCTTCAGCCGCTCGTGGTCGGGCGCGGCGAGCAGTTCGCCCTTGATCGCCCAGAACTGATCGTCCTCGAATTTTGGCAATTGCCCGGTGCCGAACATCACTTCGTTGCGCACAAGGAGCGGCGGGTTGATCTCGGTATAGCCGTGTTCAGTCGTATGCAGATCGAGCATGAACTGGCCGATCGCGCGTTCGAGCCGCGCCAGCCCCTTCTTCAGCACGACGAAACGCGCGCCGGAGAGTTTTGCCGCCGCCTCGAAATCCATGTAGCCGAGCGCGACGCCGAGATCGTCATGCAGCTTCGGCACAAAGCTGTAGCTGCGCTTGTTGCCGAACACATGGTGCTGCAAATTGCCGTGCTCATCGACGCCATCGGGCACTTCGTCGAGCGGAATGTTCGGGATCGCGGACAGTTCTTTCGCCAACTCCTCGTCAGCAGCCTTGGCGGCGGCCTCGAGCTCCGGCATCGTGGTCTTGAGCTCGGCGACCTCGGCCATCAGCTTGGCCGCGCGCGCCTCGTCCTTCGCCTTCTTGGCGTCGCCGATCTCCTTGGAGGCCGCATTGCGCCGCGCCTGCGCCTGCTCCGAGGCCAGGATCGCCGCACGCCGCTTCTCGTCGATCGCGAGCAGCGAGGCCGACAACGGCTTCAGGCCCCGCCGGGCGAGGCCGGCGTCAAAGGTTTGCGGATTGTCGCGGATTGATTTGATGTCGTGCATGGCCGTGGTCCTGGATGAGTGCGTGAACCTACAACGGCGAACGTTGCAAGCCAGCGCGTTCCCCCTAGCACAGCTGTCATCGCCCGCGAAAGCGGGCGATCCAGTATTCCAGAGACGGCGGTGATTCCTCGACAGGCCAACGCGTGCTGGATTCCCCGCCTACGCGGGGAATGACACCACGGTTGTGGCCCCTACTCTGCCGGATTGGCCGGTGTCGACACGTCGGTACCGGTGGTGGCCTGCGAGGCCGCCGCCTTCTTCTCCACCATCGCCACCGCGATAATCGAGCCCTCGTACAGCAGGAGCAAGGGGATCGCGAGCGAGCACTGGCTCAGTATGTCAGGCGGCGTCAACACGGCCGCGATCACGAAGGCGATCACGATGAAATAGCGCCGCTTCTCGCGCAGCATTTTTGCCGAGACGACGCCGATCCGGCCGAGCAGCGTCAGGATCACCGGAAGCTGGAAGGCGATGCCGAAGGCGAAGATCAGCGACATCATCAGCGACAGATATTCGCCGACCTTGGGCAGCAGCTGGATCTGCGCGGTCTCGTCGCTGCCGGCCTGCTGCATGCCGAGCGAGAAGCGCACCAGCATCGGCAGCACGACGAAATAGACCAGCGCAGCGCCAAGCACGAAGAAGAACGGGGTCGCGACCAGATACGGCAGGAACGCGTTCTTCTCATGCTTGTAGAGCCCGGGCGCGACGAACTTGTAGATCTGCGTCGCGATGATTGGGAACGAGATGAAGCCGGCACCGAACAGCGCAAGCTTGAGCTGGGTGATGAAATATTCCAGCAGCGCCGTGTAGATGAACTTGGAATTCTCGGGGCCTGCGACCCATACGAACGGCCAGACCAGCACGTTGTAGATCTGCTTGGCGAAGAAAAAGCAAAAGATGAAGGCCACGCCAAAGCCGAGCAGCGCCTTGATCAGCCGCGAACGCAGCTCGATCAGATGGTCCATCAAAGGGGCTTTGCTGGCCTCGATATCGGCGTCGCTCATGACGCTTTGGCGTCCTTGATCGCTTCGGCTGGCGCGGTGTCTTGAGCGACCGTTGCCTGCTCAACCTCACGCGTGATGGCGAGCGGCTCGTTCACTGCCGCATGCGCCTCGGCTTCCACGAAGGTTTCCGGCGTCGGGGCTTCGGGAGTTGTTGGCGTCGTCAGCGCTTCACTTGAAGTCGTCGGCGCTTCACTTGAAGTCGCAGGCGGTTCGACGGCGGTGATTGTCGGTGTCTCGGCCGGCTTGTCGAGCGCATCGACGCGAAGCGCGTCGCTGACGTCCTTCTGGAGCGAGGTCATCAGGTTGTTGCCGGCAAAGCCGGAGGCGGCTTCCTTGACCTCGTCGAAGCTCTTCTTGAGGTCGGCCATTTCGGCCTCACGCATCGCTTCCTGGAACTGGCCCTGGAATTCGGCGGCCATCTTGCGGGCCTTGCCCATCCACTGCCCGACCATGCGCAGCACGCCCGGCAGCTCTTTCGGGCCGATGGCGACCAGGGCCACGACCCCGATCAGGACCAGTTCACTCCACCCGATGTCGAACATGAGGTCTTCCGTTCAGGCCAGCCGCGACCGGCCCAATCCTCTCCACGCAGGATCGGGGGCCGCCCGCGTCCGTCCACGCTTTGGCTCAGACGGCCTTGCTGCCGACGTCGGACCGCGCCGCGGTCGGCGCGGCAGTGTGCTCGATGGACTTGGCCGGCTCGGGCTTGTCGGCGACCTTGTCGTCGTCCTGCATGCCCTTCTTGAACGCCTTGATGCCCTGCGCCACGTCGCCCATCAGATCCGAAATCTTGCCGCGGCCGAACAGCAGCAGGACGACTGCGATCACCAGGATCCAGTGCCAAATGCTAAGCGAACCCATCCTGCAACCCTCCAAACACCCATGGCCGGGACCCGGCCGATCTTGACCGGAACGTAGGCTTGGCAGGTGTCAAAAACAAGGACCAAGGCAGCGCCAATTCGCTGTTGGCGCTACGTAATCTTGCTAGTGTTAACCTGTCGCAGGGGACTTGAGAAAGGCCGGACGTCAGTCCTCGCTGCTGCTGCCCTCGCCGCCCTCATTGCCGCCTTCTGGCGCATCGGGCTCGACCGCAGGCGCCAGCGCCAGATCAAGCTCCTCACCGGGTTCCAGCGGATCCTCGTCCTCGCGCAACTGCGGGTCATCCGACGGCGTCGGCACGCTGAAGCCGGTCGGCAGCCGCGAATCCAGCAGACCCGTGCCCTTCAGCTCCTCCAGGCCCGGCAAGTCGCCGAGCTGTTCCAGGGTGAACTGCGACAGGAAGTCCTCGGTGGTTCCGAAGGTCAAGGGACGGCCGGGCGTCTTGCGACGGCCGCGCGGCTTGATCCAGCCGGTCTCCAGCAGCACGTCGAGCGTGCCCTTCGAGGTGACCACGCCACGAATCTCCTCGATCTCGGCGCGTGTCACTGGTTGGTGATAGGCGATGATTGCCAGCACCTCGATCGCGGCGCGCGACAGGCGGCGGGTCTCGGTGCTCTCCCGCGTCATCAGCCAGGCGAGATCGCCCGCCGTGCGGAAGGTCCATTTGTTGGCGACCCGCACGAGGTTCACGCCGCGCAGGGAATAGTCGGCCTGCAGCTGCTCCAGTGCGGCCTTGACATCGACACCCTCGGGCATGCGCTTGGCCAGCGTCGCGGTATCCAGCGGTTCACTCGAGGCAAACAGCAGCGCTTCCAGCAGCCGCAATTCCTCGGGACGCGCCTGGGATTCGTTCTCCATCGGCTCGGCCTCGTCTACCCGCACTTCAGCCAGGCTTGCCATGGTAGATTCTCCTTCTTGCACTTAAGCGACCGGCGCATCGGGCGCGGGAGCTGCGTCCGGAACCGGTTTGGGACGGCCCTTGCGGAAATAGATCGGCGCAAACGCCTCTTTCTGGTTCAGCTCGAGCTGACCTTCACGCACCAGTTCGAGCGCGGCCGCGAAGCTCGAAGCGAACACCGTCGCGCGCTGCGTCGGATCGGCGACGTGCCGGATCAGGAAGTCGTCGAGTACGCCCCAGTCGTCCTGCTCGCTGATGCTGCCGACCAGCCGCTCCAGCGTGGCGCGCGCCTCGGCGAGCGACCACACCGTGCGCTTGGCCAGATGCACGCTCGCCAGCACGCGCGACTGGCGCTGTGAGGCATAGGCGGTGAGCAGGTCGTACAGCGTCGCGGTATATTTCGGATGCTTGATCTCGGCGATCTGCTCGGGCTCGCCGCGCGGGAAGATGTCGCGCAGCAATTGCTGCCGGTTCATCAGACGGTTGGCGGCTTCGCGAATGGCTTCCAGCCGGCGCAGGCGGTTGGCGAGCGCGGTCGCCATCTGCTCTGCGCTCGGACCTTCGGCGCTCGGCGGCTCCGGCAGCAGCAGGCGCGACTTCAGGAAGGCGAGCCAGGCCGCCATCACGAGATAGTCGGCCGCAAGCTCAAGCCGGATCTTTCGCGCGGCTTCGATGAAGTGGAGATACTGGTCGGCCAGCGCCAGGATCGAGATCTTGGCGAGATCGACCTTCTGCTGCCGCGCCAGCGCAAGCAGCAGGTCGAGCGGGCCCTCATAGCCTTCGACGTCCACCACCAACGCCGGCTCACCCTCGGCGAGCTCTGCGGGCCGCCCGGTTTCAAACGATAGGATTTCTGCGGTCATGCGGATGCCGTGTTTGCCCGTGCGATCAATGCGTCCAGTTCGGCGCGTGCGGCTGCCCGGTCGAATGGCTGCGGCGCCTTGCGTGCGGCGAGCGCGACGTTCGCCCGCCCCAGCGCCTTGCCGGACAATTCAGGCGTCTGGCCGGCAACTTCGCGCATCTCCTCGATGTTGCCGTTACAATGCAGGGCGACGTCGCAACCGGCCGCGAAGATGGCGCGGGTCCGCTCGGCAATATTCCCCGACAGCGCGTTCATCGACACGTCATCACTCATTAACAAACCCTGGAACCCGATCACGCCGCGAATCACCTGAGCGATCATTGTCGCAGAAGTCGTCGCCGGTTGGGCGGGGTCGACCGCGCTAAACACAACATGTGCAGTCATGGCCATCGGCAGGTCCGCCAGCGGCTTGAACGCGGCGAAGTCGGTTCGCTCGAGCTCCTCCCGGGGCGTATCGACCGTCGGCAGCTTGAAATGGGTGTCGGCGGTGGCCCGGCCGTGGCCGGGGATGTGCTTGAGCACCGGCAGCACGCCGCCCTGCTCCAGGCCCTCGGTGACGGCGCGCGCGATTTCGGCAACCTTGCCCGGCTCGGTGCCGTAGGCCCGGTTGCCGATGACGGCGTCGGCACCCGCGACGGGCACGTCAGCCAGCGGCAAGCAATCCACGGTAATGCCGAGATCGACGAGATCGGCCGCGATCAACCGGGCGCTGAGGCGCGCTGCGGTGAGCCCGAGGGCCGAATCAATGTCGTACAAATTCGCGAAAATGGCGCCTGGCGGGTAGACCGGCCAGTGCGGCGGACCCAGCCGCTGCACCCGTCCGCCCTCTTGGTCGATCAGGACGGGCGCGTCAGCGGCCCCTGCGACTGCCCGCAATTCCGCAACCAGCGCAGCAACTTGAGCTGGTGTCGCGACATTGCGCTTGAACAGGATGAAGCCCCATGGGCGCTCGGCACGGATAAACTCCCGCTCGGCGGCGGTCAGTTCCGTTCCGGATACGCCGGTAATGAAGGCCCGCGTGCTCATAAGGGCCGATTAACCCTGCCCCGCGAGGGGGTCAAGGAAACGGCCGTTAATTCCTCTGGACGAAGCAGGCGGACAGGCCTGCGGACTTCAGGCTGTTGCAGGCGTGCGTCGCCTCCTCGGCCGAAGCATAGGGCCCAGCAAAGGCGCGGTAGACGACGCCCTTGCCCTTGTCGGTGAGGTCGACGCGCTTGATCACCGGCGAACGGGAACCGAGCACGCTGCCATACTTGCCCTGAAGCACCCGGTACGACGCGGCGGCGCTATCCTCGCTCTGCTGCGAAGAGACCTGCACGATGTAGCCGCCGCCGCTGCTGGCCGGCGCGATCTGGGTCGGGGTGGTAGCAGCCATCCGCTGCGGCGGCTCGGCCGCAGGTGCGGATTGCGGGGCCAGCGACATCGGCTGATTGGCGCTGGCATTGGCCGAGGTCGGCGGATTGCGCAACGCGGCCGGTGCATTCGGCGCGGCAACAGACCTCGGCGCAGCCGTGGGCCTGGCAGCAGCAGCCGATTGCGGCGTGGCGCTATCGGTCTGATCGCCTCTCACGGCCACGGTCCTGACCGGGCGCGGCGAATTGTTCGGCAACGTGCCGTTGCTCGCCAGTTGACCCGCGCCGGGCGGCGGCGCCGCGGACGGCGAGACGCTCGATACCGTCGGCGGGTTCGCATTCTGGTTCAGCGGCGGAAACACCACGCGAGGACCGCCCGCCCTGGCATTGACGTCGACGGGCGCCTCTTCGCGCGGCACGATCTTCTCGGAACCGTCGCCGCTCGCCATGCGATCGGGCACCTTGGCCGCGGAGTCCGTGGGCGCCGGCACGATCTTGGTTGGCGTGTTGTCGGCCTTGATGATCGGCGGCTCGCCGCTGCGGGGCGACCCGACATATGTTTTGTAGGCGAAGGCCGCGCCGGTGCCGACCACGGCAAGCGTGAGGATCGCCGCAACCGTCATCATGCCGCCACGCGGCTTCTTCGGCTCGTCGAGATCAGCCTCGGGATAATCGCTCTGAAAGGCGTAGGGATCGTCGGGATAGGCAGGATCGCGCTGATAGTCCTGCTCGCCCGCCTCAAGCCGTCCGTAGAGCGCATCGTCGTAGCGCGCCGGATCGGGCTGCTGATACGGCTCCTGATAGGCTGGCTCCTGGTAGGCCTGATCCTGCGGCTGGAGCGTATGCCCCTGATACGACTGATCTTGATAGGCTTGGTCCTGATAGGCTTGCGGCTGATGAAAATCAGGTTCGGGCGCGGTCGGCTGGGCTGAATAGCGATGCAATGGATGAACCGGGTTCACGGAGACAGGATAGTCGGACTCTGGCGCTGGCGCCGGCTGCACGTTGGCGCGCCGCATCCATGAGGGCGGCCCGGGCGGCGGCGGGGCCTGCTCGGCGTAATCCTGCTGATAATCGTCCTGCGGAGAATCGTCGTCCTGATAACTCTGGATGGGCGCTGGAACAGCCGGCGCGGGCGCGCTGGGCCGCCCCTGCGCCGCGAACGGATCGGTTTGTCCGATCAGGCGGGCGAGCTCGGCCAAGGGATCGGTTTCCGCCTTGCCATGCGGGTCGCCACCGCGACCATAGTCATCGGAAGGAAACCGTCTGTCCTGATATCGTTCGGCCATCGTGATGATGCGTCCCTTCGGGAAAGCCGCGCGCCCCTCGACCAAGGCACGGCCTTCGACCCACAAGGCTTTGAACCAAATCTAAGCGATCCGGCTTCTGCCGGTACCCCCAAAAATTCCCCTTAAGTAGTTCGCCCCAAACTACCGCATCTCGTCCGGAGCATGGACGCCGAGGATGGCGAGGCCCGATGCCAGGACAGAGACGACGCCCTGGACCATGGCCAGCCGCGCCTTCGTTAGCTCTGCATCATGCGTAAATAGGGCAAATCCCGCCCCTTCGTCCAAAGTGCATGAAATTCGCTGGCTAAATCATAGAGATAAAAGGCAATTCGGTGCGGCTCGTGGGCGCTCGCGGCCGCTTCCAGCATCCGCGGATAAATTGCGAGCCGCCTGAGAAGGTCGAGCTCCACAGGGTCTGACAGTCGCTCCACCGCCGACTCACCGAGCCAGGCGATCCGCTTCTCCGAGTCCTCGGGCAAGTCCGGGAACACTTCCGTCCGCGCATTGCGGAAGATCGAGTGGCCGCGGGCGTGGCCGTACTGGACGTAGAACACAGGATTGTCGCGCGATTGTTCCATGACCTTGGCGAGGTCGAAGTCGAGCACCGCGTCGTTCTTGCGGTAGAGCATCATGAAGCGAACGGCGTCCTGCCCGACCTCATCCACCACCTCACGCAAGGTGACGAAGTCCCCGCTCCGCTTCGACATTTTTACCGGTTCGCCGTTGCGCAGCAACTTCACGAGCTGGACGATCTTGACGTCGAGCGCGCCCTTGCCGGAGGTCGTGGCCTTCACCGCCGCCTGCATGCGCTTGATATAGCCGCCATGATCGGCGCCCCAGACGTCGATCATCTCCGCAAAACCACGGTCGAACTTGTTCTTGTGGTAGGCGATGTCGGAGGCAAAGTAGGTGTAGGAATTGTCCGATTTGATCAGCGGACGATCGACGTCGTCGCCGTAGGCGGTCGCCTTGAACAGCAACTGCTCGCGGTCTTCCCAGTCCTCGACCGGCGCGCCCTTCGGCGGCGGCAGGCGCCCCTCGTAGATGTCGCCCTTGGCCTTGAGGAAATCGATGGTCTCGGCGACCTTGTTGTTGCCGCTCTCGATCAGCGAGCGCTCCGAGAAGAACACGTCGTGACGGATGTTGAGGGCGGCGAGATCGTCCTTGATCTCATCCATCATCATCGCGATCGCCTTGGCGCGCACCGTCGGCAGCCATTGCGCCTCGCTCATCGTGCGGAGCTTGTCGCCGTGTTCCTTGGCAAGAGCCTGCCCGACCGGTTTCAGATAGTCGCCGGGATAGAGGCCTTCCGGCATGGCGCCGATATCCTCGCCGAGCGCCTCGCGATACCTCAGGAACGCGGACCGCGCGAGCACATCCACCTGTGCGCCAGCATCGTTGATGTAGTACTCGCGCGTGACATCGTGCCCCGCGAAATCCAGCAGGCTCGCCAGCGCGTCGCCGAACACGGCGCCGCGGCAATGGCCGACATGCATCGGTCCGGTCGGGTTGGCCGAAACATACTCGACGTTGACCTTGGAGCCGCCCCGGACGCGGCCGTAGTCGGCACCCTCGCGCAGCACGGTGCGCAGCGCCTCGGCCCAGGCGGCCGGCTTCAGCGTCAGATTGATGAAGCCGGGGCCGGCGACATCGACCTTGGCGATCAGCGCGTCAGCGCGCAGCCGCTCGGCGATCTGCTCGGCGAGATCTCGCGGCTTGGCCTTGGCCTCTTTCGCAAGCACCATCGCGGCGTTGGTCGCCATATCGCCATGGGAGGCATCGCGCGGCGGCTCGACCACCACGCGGGAGAAATCGATGCCCTCGGGCCAGCTGGCGTCCGCCGCGAGCGCGCGGCAGGCGGCGTGCACGCGTGCGAGTACGTCGGCGAACAAATGCAGGGATGGGGATGTCTCGGGCATGGCCGCCGCCTAACGCAAATCGGGGGTCGAGTCAAAGAGCCGCTGGTGTTCGGTCAGGGCGAAACGGTCGGTCATTCCGGCGATGAAGTTGCCGATCCGCCGGGCCCGGTCGCCCTCATCGTCCGCCTCCGCCCCTGCCAGCCATTCCGGCGGCAGTTCGGCCGGCACCCTCAGGTATTTCGCGAACAGGTCGAACAGGATCTGCTCGGCCTCCCCCATCACCCGCATCACCCGCTTGTGGCGGTACATGTGCTGATAGAGGAAGCGCTTGATCGCGGCCTCCTCCTCGGCGACCTCGGCGGGGAACACGACCAGCGCCCTGCTCTGCTGGCGCACGTCCTGGGCCGATTGCGGTTTCACCGCGGCGAGGCTCTTCTGCGCCTCCGTGAACACCGCGCCGATCAGGTGGGAGATCAGCTCGCGCACCAGCTCGGCACCGCGCCTGACGTCTTCGAGGTCGGGGTAATGCGCCGAGGTCTCGGCGATGATCTCCGCGGTGAGCGGCATCACCTTGAGGTCGTCGAGGTGGAACAGGCCGGCCCGCAGCCCGTCGTCGATATCGTGCGCGTCATAGGCGATGTCGTCGGCGATTGCAGCGACCTGTGCTTCGAGTGACGCGAAGCTCCAGAGTTCGAGATCGTAGATCCTGGTGTAGTCGGCGATGCCGACGGGAATGCCATGCTCGCGATAGCGCCCGACCGGCGCGCCGCTGCGATCGGTCAGCGGGCCGTTGTGCTTGACGATGCCCTCAAGCGACTCCCAGGTCAGGTTGAGCCCGTCGAATTCGGGATAGCGGTGCTCGAGCGAGGCGACGACGCGGAGCGTCTGGGCGTTGTGGTCGAAGCCGCCAAAGTCCTTCAGGCAGGCGTCCAGCGCCCGCTCGCCGGCGTGGCCGAACGGGGGATGACCGAGATCGTGGGCCAACGCCAGGGTTTCGGTGAGGTCCTCGTCCAGCCCGAGCTGCCGGGCCAGAACACGGGCGATCTGGGCCACCTCCAGCGAATGGGTCAGCCGGGTCCGGTAATGATCGCCCTCGTGGAACACGAACACCTGGGTCTTGTACTTCAGGCGGCGAAACGCGGTGGAATGGATCACCCGGTCGCAATCCCGCCGGAACGGGCTGCGGGTTCGGCTCGGCGGCTCCGCAACCAGCCGGCCGCGGCTGCGGTCGGGATCGCAGGCATAGGGCGCGTGGGGGGCAGCCATTCCGACGGACACGACGAATTTAGTCCCTATCCATTTGATTCTGCGTATCCTTGCACTTAACTATGCCGGGCGCGGGATACCAAATGAATTGGGTATGACCGCGGGACTATCGGAGACCAGCCATGACGACCGACGTGACCATCAGTGACCGCGCCGCACGCCGCATTGGGGAGATCCTCAAAGGCGAAGGCACAGGCGCGATGCTGCGCATCTCGGTCGAGGGCGGCGGCTGCTCGGGTTTCCAGTACAAGTTCGACATCGACCGGGCGCGCACCGACGACGATCTCGTGATCGAGCAGGACAACGCGGTGGTACTTGTGGATTCCGCCTCGCAGCCGTTCCTGGCGGGCTCGCAGGTCGATTTCGTCGATGATCTGATCGGCGCCTCGTTCCGCGTCAATAACCCCAACGCCACCGCGTCCTGCGGCTGCGGGACCAGCTTCTCGATCTGACCGGTATCAGGCGCCCGTCATCTGCCTTTCCTCGTCCGTCCACTCGACATCGACCGGCATCAGCGCCGGCTGGAGCGGCGCGTACTCCGACATGGTGTGGCCGTCGAGTGCGCGCAGCAGCGCGGCGACCAGCGCCGGCTTGCGCAGCGGCTTGGCGAGGAAATCCGACATGCCTGCCTCGCGGCAGATCCTGACGTCCTCGGGGAAGGCGTTGGCCGTCAGCGCGACGATCGGCAAGGCCGCCAAGCGCCCGCCTTGCGTACGGATCGCGCGGGTGGCTGCGAGCCCGTCCATGTCGGGCATGCGCACGTCCATCAGCACCACATCGTAGTTGCCTTCTGATGCCGCCGCGACGGCTTCAGTGCCGTCGGTGACGACGCGCAGCTCGACGTCGAAGGCCCCCAACATCTTGCTCACGACCATGCGGTTGACCGCATCGTCCTCCGCGACCAGCACCTTCAACGGCCGATCGAGGCCGGCGATACGGGCCTTGAGTTCCTCGGCCTCGTCGTGGCCGGCCGTCTGCTCGGAGGCCTGCACCTGGCTCCAGGGCAGCACCAGCGTGAAGCGGAAGGTCGAGCCCTCCCCGGGCGTCGAGGTGACGCCGATGGTGCCGCCCATCTGCTCGATGATGCGCCGGGAGATCGCAAGCCCAAGCCCGGTGCCACCGAAGCGGCGGCTGATCGAGGCATCGGCCTGCGCGAAGTCGCTGAAGAGATGGCCGAGCTTTTCGCGGGCGATACCGATGCCGCTGTCGGTCACCGTCCATTCGACGGTCGCCAGCAGGTCTCGGCGGGCCTGGCAGGTCGCGCAGATCGTCACCTCGCCCTCATCGGTGAACTTCACCGCGTTTGACGCGAGGTTGAGCAGCACCTGGCGGATGCGCGCGACGTCGCCGCGCAGCGTCGGCGGCAGGTTCGGGTCGAGCTCAACCTTGATCGCCAATCCCTTGCTCTTGGCGCTCGCGCGCGCGACGTTCGCGACCGTCTCGACCAGCGCCTGCGGGGCGAAGTCGATCGCCTCGAAGGCGAAGCGTCCGGCCTCGAGCTTGGACAGGTCGAGGATGTCGTTGAGGATGCGCTGGAGATTGTCGCCGGACTCGCGGATCGTGGTGACCGCCTCGTGCTGCTCCGGATCGAGCTTGGTCTCCAGCAGCATGCTGGCGAGCCCGAGCACGCCGTTCATGGGCGTGCGGATCTCGTGGCTCATCACCGCGAGGAAGTCCGATTTCGCGCGGCTCTCGGCCTCGGCCTTTTCCGCGCGCCAGCGCTCGGTCACGTCGCGCCCGAAGCCGCGATAGCCGAGGAACTGACCCTCGCGGTCATAGGCGGGCTTGGCCGTCAGCGACCACAGCCGCGCCTCGCCGCCGGCGACGACCTTGATGTTCATCTCATGCAGCGGCTCGTTCTGCTCCATCAAGCCGACGACGTTGTAGGCCGCGCTCTTCTCCTCGGGGCAGAGCATGTCGAGCACGTCGGCGAAATACGATCCCTTCAGCAGCGGCAGCGGCAATTGCGCAACGTCAGCAAAGCGTTGGGGCACATTGACCAGATGTCCCTCGGCGTCGGTCTGCCACAGCCAGTCGCTGGCGTTCTCCTGGAAGTCCTTCAGCAGCAATGAGATGATCTCGGTCTGCCGCTCCAGCTCGAGCTGGGCCTTGAGATTGCCGAGGAACAGATTGCCCTGCGAGAC
>LNAP01007366.1_pt2 | contig 16170 bp, 14 predicted proteins | sample 602601 | NCBI WGS metagenome assembly LNAP01 (sample SAMN02440304, study PRJNA202911) | soil metagenome | biome: Subtropical and temperate rainforests or woodlands; isolation source: soil samples (1 kg each in a 20% v/v slurry with milli Q water) were... ... | reverse complement strand
CAAGAAGCGCGGCCTGCCCCACTTTGCCCCCAGCGCCGTGGCGCGCCTGCTGGAGCAGACCCACCGCGAGGCCGACGACCAGAGCCGCCAAAGCGCATTGTTTGGCAACACCGAGGCCCTGGTGATCGAAAGCGCCGCCCTGTGCCGCGCCCGCGGCGGCACGCTGGTCGAAGCCCCCGATGTCGATGCCGCGCTGCAGGCCCACACCCTGCGCCACAACTACCCCGAAGAGCAGCTGCACGAGTCCATCACCGAGGGCGAGCGCCTCATCACGCTGCACGGCACGGTGGCCGGACAGATCAACGCGATGACGCAGGTTGATCTGGGCGACTACCGCTTTGGCTTCCCGGTGCGCATCACGGCGCGCACCTTTGCCGGGCACGAGGGTCTGCTCAACATCGAGCGCGAGGTCGATATGTCGGGCCCCATCCACGACAAAGGCGTGCTGATATTGCACAGCTACCTGACCGCGCTGTTCAGCCATGTGGCGCCCCTGGCGCTCAACGCCTCCATCGTGTTCGAGCAGGAATACAGCGGCGTGGAGGGCGACTCGGCCTCGTGCGCCGAGCTCTATGCGCTGCTGTCCAGCCTGTCGGGCCTGCCGCTGCGCCAGGGCATTGCCGTGACCGGCGCGCTCAACCAGCACGGCGAGGTGCTGCCCGTGGGCGGCATCAACGAAAAGATCGAGGGCTGGTTCCACGCCTGCGCCGCAGCCGGGCTGGATGGCACGCAGGGCGTGCTGATCCCCGCCCGCAACCTGCGCCACCTGATGCTCAGCCGCGCCATGGTGGATGCGGTGGAACGCGGACTGTTCCATGTGTACACCGTGGGCCATGTGAGCGAAGGCATTGCGCTGCTGACGGGCGAAGCCTCGGGCATGGGGCCGGGCGCGCTGCCCGACCTGACCGCCGATGTGGAGGGCACCGTGCTCAGCCGGGCCGAGCAGACGCTGCGCGCCTTCCGGCGAGCCTGCCAGAGTGCGGGGCACACACGCCGAGGCACGGGCAGACGCAACGGGGCGGCCCGGCAGGCCGGCTGAGCCCCGCAAAGCAGGCTTACGACGCCTCCGCGCTGATGCGGTGCTTGTCCATCAGCCGATACAGCGTCATGCGAGAAACACCCAGCTCGCGGGCGGCGCGCGTGACGTTGTTGCCCACCAGCGTCAGCGCCCGCGCGATTGCTTCACGCTCGGCCAGCGTGCGCGCTGCATCCAGATCGGTGCTGGCCACCGCATCGGCGGGCGCCAGGCCAAGGTCGCGGGCACTGATATAGCGCTGGTCGGTCATGACCACCGCACGCTGCACGCAGTTGTAAAGCTCGCGCACGTTGCCCGGCCATGAATAGGCGGCCATGGCCGCCAGGGCCTGCCGGTCGAAGCCTTCCACGCGCCGGGGCCGGTCGGCGGCGCAGACCTTGAGAAAATGCTTGGCCAGCAGCGGCACATCGTCCATGCGCTGGCGCAGCGGCGGGACCTCGATGGTCAGCACATTGAGCCGGTAGAACAAATCCTCCCGAAAGCGCCCCCGTGCCACCGCTTCGGCCAGGTTGACATGCGAGGCCGCAACCACCCGCACATCGACTGCGGTGCTGCGCACGGCACCCACGCGCTGGATGGTTTTTTCTTGCAGGAAGCGCAACAGATTCGCCTGCAGTTCCAGCGGCAGGTCACCGATCTCGTCCAGAAAGATGGTGCCGCCATCTGCGGCTTCGATCAGCCCGCGCCGGTCGGCAGACGCTCCCGTGAACGCGCCCTTCACATAACCAAAAAGCTCGGACTGGATCAGGGACGGCGCAATGGCGCCGCAGTTGACCTCCACCCAGGGCCCGCTTTTGCGCGGCGAGCATGCGTGGATGGCATGCGCGGCCAGTTCCTTGCCGCTGCCGCTTTCACCGTGGATCAGCACTGGCGCAAAGGCCCCGGCCACCTTGCGGATGTCCTTGCGCAACTGCACCATCGACGCGGCCTGCCCCACCATGCCCAAGGTGTCGGCGTCGGGCGATGTGTCGGCTGCACCGCAGCGCAGCATGGCGCGCTGTGCGGCATGTTCGAGCATTCGGTCCAGATCGGGCCATTCCAGCGGCAGCACCTGGTAGTCAAAAAAACAGTTCAGGATCAGCGCACGGAACGCATGCGACTCCAGCACCGCCTGCTCACACAAGGCCACCCATTCCGTTTGCAGCGAGGCATGCACACAGGCCTCCATGGCAGCCACGCCGGCCTCGTCCAGCCGCTGCGCGGCATCGGCCACTACCAACGCCACGGCAAATTTGCGTTGTGCCAGCAGGCTGCGGGCCGAAGACACATCGCTGCAACATGCAACGTCCCACCCCGCGCGCCGCAGGTGGTCTTCCACTATCTTGCCCTCTGCTCCCAGACTCAGGCATAGGATCTTGCGCACAGGCATGGCATGTTGTTCTCGTAGGTTCACGTTGCACGGTCAAAAGGACATCGGAAGGCGCACGCTCAGCGTGAGGTCGGGCGTGTCGCGCGTAAGGCCGGCACCCACGGTGACGTTCAGGGTGGTCCGGCTGCTGTAGCGGTACGAATACCCGAGCAGCAATGACGACAGCTGCGTGCGCACCGAACTGGGCACGGGCACGCCGTTTTGCTTGGTGCGACCCACAGAGTTGAGGTCAATTCCCACGCTGAAGGACGAGCGGTCATTGAGCGCCAGGCCCATACCGAAGTTGATGCCCCAGACATCGCCAGGCTTGACGCTGCCGATAAATTCCTGCTCGCCCGAGAGCACCCGGCGGCTCACATTGCTGCGGCCGAAGTTGCGGGTGTAGCTGATGCCGCCAAAAAACACCGCGGGGTCCGAGGGCAGCAGCCAGGTCAGAGAAGGCTGCAGCGAATAAAAGCCCGACCCCGTGGGCAGGTCCAGCGGCAGCCCCGTGCCGGTGGTGTTGCCAAGGCAGCGCGTCACGCAATCGGTAACCACCTCGAACGGGTCCTTGCCGGTGCGGGTCTTGAAGCGCAGTGACCCAATCAGATAGGGGTCGTTGCCCTTGGGCTCATTGAGTTGGTAGCGCGCCGCAAACTCGATATCGCCAATGGAACGGCCGCTGGTATTGAACGCCTGCTCTGACGCCGATCCGGTAAATATCTCGCGGCTGATGGTGTCGTCCGAGCGGTACACATAAGGCACCTTCATCTCCACTTCAAGGCGGCGGGTCAGCCCCCAGCGGCCGGTAAGCGCCGCAGTCAGGGTGTTGCGCTTGACCTCCCGCACGTCGATCAACCCGATCAACAGCGCCGGAATGATGGTGTAACCGACAAGTGCCACGCGATTGCTGGACGAGTAGCCGTATTGCAGGGACGGTTCGAGCACATAGTGGCCCGGCTGCGTGAGGATGCCAGGCTGGTCGAACAAGGGCGCCACCGCCGGGGGCTGGTTGTCCACCACCGGTGCCACCCCCACCTGCACGGGGCGGGCCCCGGTGTCGGCAGGCGCCTTGCCCGCAGGCGCCGCCTCGGCCGTGACGGGCTGCGGCGCGCTACGCGCTGACTCGGCCACCGAGCGCTCCAGGTCCTGGTAGCGGGCCTCCTGTTCAAGCACCTGCTGGCGCATCGCCTCGATCTCGCGACTTTGCGCGCCGACCTGCTGCTCCAGCGCTTCAATGCGTTGGGTTATTCCCTTGCGTACGGGAACGCTCTGCGCCTGCACCATGACGCTGGACAAGGCCATGACCGAACCGGTAACCAAAACCCAAGGTCTGGGTGAACTGTGCGTTTTCATGCGACTACTCCCCATGGCGCTGCAACGGCGTTTTTGTTGTGCCAACAGTGGCGGTGAACGCCGGGCAAGAATAGGGGCGAGCTCTCTCCATGGGCAAGCACCACTCTGCAAGCAGAGGTAAGTTTGGACGCAAGATTCCACACTGGTATCCATCAAAAGTCGCAGAGCTCAGGCGTCGCCTGCAACGGCCGCGCACACGTTTTCGAATGCCCGGTTGGGTGGATGCGTTGGTTCGTCCAACCCCATCGCAACCCGCCCCACGCGACCGGTGCGTCACAGGCCTGAGACACCTGGCCTGTGGCAAACACAGGGTGGTTTTTCATATGAATCAACTGCGACTGCGCGAGCCGTCACACCGAAAACGCGGCAGCCTGGGCAGTTGCGTCAACCTCCTGTGACACTTTGCGCGGAACCATTGCGCCCGCTTCACTTTTGCCTGGCTCTGTTGAGCCCCTTGAGGTGCCATGTCTCCTGTAGCGCTGCGCCGCCACACCCCACACTGGCATGTGACTGGCATTGATCCGAATTGCGTCCGCGCAACTCAACCCTTGACCTTGTTTCATTCCACCGTAGGAGGCTTTATGAAGAAGACACTTGTGGCTTCGGCCATGGCAGTTGCGTTCGGTATCAGCGGCGTGGCATTTGCCAGTAGCACGGACCAAACCACAACCCAGGCAACCGAAGAGGGGAGCAACACCAACAACGTCACCAGCGCCAGCACCAGCACAGACAACAACAGCGTCACCAAGACGAACAACAGTGTGCGCAATTACACAAAGAACGACAACGACACGATCAGCAAAACCAGCAACGCCAACAAGACCGACAACAGCGTCAACAAGGACTCTGGTGATGCCACCGCCAGCGGAGCACGCTCGGCTGCGGTGAGCAACGGCTCCTCGGGCACGTTCACCAATGCGTTCAATGTGTCTAAAGCCACCGCCACGAGCAACCTGAACGGCATGGTCACGGGCAACAAGGTGCGCGACATTGGCAACAACGCCTCCAACTATGGCAATGCCAATGGTGGCAAGGCCTATGGCGCCGACGGCGGCAACGGCTATGGCGGCGATGCCAAGGGTGTGGGTTTTGGTGGCTCGGGCGGCAAAGGCGACGGCGGCAAGGGCGGCCTGGGTGGCTCCGCATCCAATGGCAATGTCCGCAACGGCGACGCCGTCAACGGCAATGCCACTGCCGGCAACGGCGGCAAGGGCTATGGCGGTAGCGCCAGTGGCGGCGACCAAAGCAGCACTGCCTCTGCCTATGGCAAGGGTAGTGGCGATGGCGGCGGCAGTGGCTCGGCCAACGGCGGCAACAACGACCAAGGCCTGGGCAGCGGCGGCAACGGTGGCAATACCGGTGCCGGTGGCGCCTCTGCTGCCAGCGGCTCAGGCGGCACCGCCACCAGTAACGCCGGCGGCGGCACCCGCACTGCAGGCGCGGGCACCGGCGGCGCCGGCGGCGCCAGCACCAATGGCAGCGCCACCAACGGCAGTGCCTCCAACGGTTCCAACACCGCTGGCAATGGCGGCGCTGGCGGCAATGGCACCGGTGGCAACGGTGGCAACGGTGACGGTGGTGTGAACACTGCGGGCGCAGGCACGGGCGGCGCCGGCCAAGGCGGCACCAGCGGCGCGGGCGGAATGAACTCCGTGAGCGCCGGCACCTTCAACATGTCCAACACCATGACCAGCGTCGGCCAGTCGGCTGCGGGCATCATGGTCGCCAGCCAGAACAGCGGCATCGCCTCGCTGGTCCAGCAAAGCGTGAACGTGCAGGCCAATCTGGCTGTTGGCAAGTAAGCACAGCCCAAGACCCGCGCAGCGCGTGCCTCTTCCACACACGGCTGCGCGGTGCCCTTTGCCATCCACCTTGCTCATAGAGGGCTTCCCATGACCTCGACCCGCTCCCTTCATGCAGTTTTGGGCCTGTTCACAGCGTCCCTCATGACAGCGCATGCCGCCGCACAAGTGTCCGAAGTACCAATGGCGAGGAACAGCGCACGCACACCCGACTCCATCGCACCCGCACCGTCCGCCTTTGTGGCCACGGCCGTGGACTCCACCACCCTGGACACCTACCGTGGCGGCAGCACCCAGGTGCGCAACGACATGACACTGACCGGCACCACCGCCGACAACACGGCCCAGCATGTCAACACCGGTAACAACGCCATCAGCGCGGGCGCTTTCGCCAACATGAACGGCATGCCCGTCGTGATTCAAAACTCGGGCGCGAACGTGCTGATCCAGAACGCCGTCATCGTGCATGTGCAGATGAACTGACCTGGGTGGCCACCATGCAACTGCCCCTGCTTTCGATCGCGCTGCTGCTTGGCGCGGCCACTGCGGCATCCGCGCAGTCGGCCTATTTCCCCTCCACGGGTGCCGGCGACGTGACCCTGCCCGTGACCAGCATCAAGCAGGCGCGCCTGGCTGGCACGTTGCTACAGAAGTTCGATTTCAGCTGCGGCTCGGCGGCCATCGCCACGCTGCTGACCCACCACTACGGCACACCGATCGACGAACAGACGGTGTTCACCCAGATGTACGCCCATGGCGACCAGGCCAAGATCCAGCGCGAAGGCTTTTCCTTGCTCGACATGAAGCGCTTTCTGGCCAGTCTCGGCTTCGAAGCCGACGGGTTCCAGCAGCCCATCGACAAGCTGCTGGAGGCACGCATTCCCGCCATCGTGCTGGTCAACGAAAACGGCTACCAGCATTTCGTCGTGGTCAAGGGCCTGCAAGGCGACCGCGTGCTGGTGGGCGATCCAGCGCAGGGCACACGCGCGCTCTCGCGCGAGGATTTCGAATCCCTGTGGCAAAGCAAACTGCTGTTTGTCATCCACAACCGGATGGATTCCGCACGCTTTAACCTTGCCACCGACTGGCGCGTGGCACCGCGCGCGCCCATTGACGGCGACGTGGCGCGGGCCGGCTTTAATGGCTTTGCCCTGCAAAAGCAGGGGCCAGGAGACTTCTGATGCCTAACCTGCATCTCCGTGTGAAAACGGCCTCAGCCACCATGCGGGCAATTGCGCAACTGAGCCTGCTGGGAACGCTTACGGTCAGTGCCCATGCAGCCCCCCCGGCACAAGACAAGTTCTGGATGGCCGTGGGCGACCAGACGCTGGACTCACTGCGTGGCGGCTTCAACATGGGCCATGGGCTAATGGTGTCGTTCGGCATCTCCCGAGCGGTATACATCAACGGTGCCCTGATCACAGAAACCACGCTCAACGTCGGCCGAATGGCAGACCTCACGCCAGCGCAGGCGACCCAGCTAGGCCAGAAGCTGACGTCCCTCAGCCTGGTGCAAAACGGACCGGACAACACTTTTGCGTCCGGCCCCTCGACAACCACCACCGGTGCCAAGGGCCCCACGGTTACCACCATCGCTGGCAGCACCGCAGGCACGCTGATACAGAACTCCCTGAACAACCAGCAGATCCGCTACCAGACCATCATCAACACCAGCAGCAACGGGCTGGGCATGGTGCGGGCCATGAACCTGAACAGCACGCTGACCGAGGCAATCCAACAAAACATTGGTCAGCGTTGACCATGAATATCAACGCAATCAAGCTGAACCGATGGATGGAAAAGCGCATACAGCTATATTTTCAATAGCACCATGTACGTCTCATCACCAGCCTCTCAATCCACCGTTTCACGTTGGCCATGTCTCTCCGGCTCCCTTGAATCGCGCCGTCCCTTGCAAGGACCGCCCCGCTGCAATCGGCACTCATGTGACAGGCACTGAAGTTGCTGAAAGCCCCTGAATTGCGTCCGCGCAACTCAACCCTTGACCTTGTTTCTATCCACTCAGGAGGCGTTATGAAGAAGACACTTGTGGCTTCGGCCATGGCAGTTGCATTTGGCATCAGTGGCGTGGCTTTTGCCAGCTCCACGAACCAGACCACCGACCAGACCACCGTAACTGGGGACAACAGCAACACCAGCGAAAGCACCAGCATCAGCAATGACAACAACAGTCGCGCCTACACCGACAACAGCTCCAAAACCAGCACGCGAAACAGCAACGACAACATTGCCATCACGCGTAACACAGACCGCACTGACAACAGCGTCAACAAGCGCTCGGGCGCTGCCACAGCCGAAGGTGCCCGTTCTGCGGTGATAAGCAATGGCTCCACAGGCAGCTTCACCGACGCGTTCAACATGTCCAAAGCCACCGCCATCAGCAGCCTCAGTGGCGTGGTCACGGGCAACAGGGTGCATAACATTGGCAACACCGCCTACAACAACGGCAATGCCAACGGCGGCAAGGCCTATGGCGCCGACGGTGGCAAGGGCTCGGGCGGCGATGCCAAGGGTGTGGGCCGTGGCGGATCCGGCGGCGAAGGCGACGGCGGCAAGGGGGGATCAGGTGGCCACGCTTCCAATGGCAAGGTCAGCAACGGCGATGCCCGCAATGGCGACTCCAACGCCGGCGACGGTGGCAAGGGTTACGGCGGACGCGCCAGTGGCGGCGACAGCAGCGGCCCTGCTTATGCTAGTGGCAAAGGCTATGGCAATGGCGGCGGCAGCGGCTCGGCCAACGGCGGAAACAACCAAGGCCTGCCTACTGATGGCGAAACCCCTGCCATCGCCGCGAGTGCCGTGGGCGGCTCAGGCGGAAACGGAGGAACCACCGGCAATGGCGGCGCCTCCAACAGCACCGGCAACGGTGGCACTGCCTCCAGTAATGCTGGCGCCAGCAACCGCACGGCAGGTGCGGGCACCGGTGGCGCTGGCGGCACAAGCACCAATGGCAGCGCCACCAACGGCGACGCCACCAACGGCTCCAACACCGCTGGCAATGGTGGCGCTGGCGGCAATGGCACCGGCGGCAACGGTGGCGCCGGCAACGGAGGTGTCAACACCGCAGGTGCAGGCACGGGCGGCGCCGGCCAGGGCGGCATAGGCGGCGCGGGCGGAACCAACACCGTGAGCGCTGGCACGTTCAACATGTCCAACACCATGACCAGCGTCGGTCAGTCGGCTGCGGGCATCATGGTCGCCAGCCAGAACAGCGGCATTGCTTCGCTGGTGCAGCAAAGCGTAAACGTGCAGGCCAACCTGGCTGTGGGTGCAAGCACCTCCACCGCAGCCACAGCCCGGTAAAGGAGTCAAGGGAAACGCGACCTGCGACCGCGCAGCGCGCCCGTGTCCACGCACGGCTGCGCGGTACCTGTTGCCCCTACCCTTGTTCGAAGATAGTTTCACGCCCCTGATGGCATGGGCACGGGTAAATATGCGAAATAGGCATCGCTGATCCATCTCCAACCGCTCGGACTGTCGAAGCCGTGGCGTGCGGGAGGCTTTCGACAGGCTCATGCGAAACAGGTTGAGGGTCGCGTGTTTAGGAGCGGCCCTTCGACGGGCTCGGGGCGAGCGGGGATGGAGAGCAGCGAACATGACGGAAGGCAGCGCTGCGTCCAGGGATGGCATGCAAGGCCTGGTGTGGGTCCTCCCACGCACAGCCGCAGAACCGGCCTCAGACCTTCCGGATCAGGCAGCGCCGGGGCTCAAACGCCTGCCAGAAAGCCATCCACCAGCGCATAGTGCTCGGGCACATTGAGCGCAGGCGCATGGCCGCACTCCGGCACCTCGATGACCTGCGCCAGGCCGCGCGCGCCAGGGCCGCGGGTGAGCATTTCGGCGGTGGTTTCGGGCAACACCAGATCGGAATGCGCACCACGCAGGCACAGCACCGGAATATCGAGTGCGTCGTAGTGGTCCCAGATCAGGTAGTCGTTGGCATGGTGCGTGAACTGCTGCACCATGGCCGGGTCGTAATGCGGCGTCACGCGGCCATCGGGCTGGCGACGGGTGGAGGTTTCGGTGAGGTGGCGCCACTGGGCATCGCTGAGCCAGCCATAGTGCTGGTACACCTGCCGAAAAAATGCTTCCAGCTCTGTCACCGTGTCAAACGCGGGCGGTTGGCCCGCGTAGGCCTTGATGCGCTCCAGCGCCGCATCGGCCAGGCGCGGTGCGCTGTCGTTGAGCAGCAGGCTGGTGATGCGGCCCTTGAGTCGCGGCTCGAACAGGCCCGAAGCGCACACGGTGCCAATCGCCCCCCCCATGGACGTGCCGATCCAGTGCGCCTTGGCAATGCCCAGCTGGTCGAACAGATCCGCTGCGATGCGTGCATAGAACGACAGGCGGTATTCGTCCTGCGGCGCGTGCGCCCACTGGCTCAAGCCTCGGCCGATGGTGTCGGGGCAGATCACGCGGTAGCGCGGTGCCAGGTGCCGCGCCAGCTCGTCCATGTCACGCCCGGTCCGCGCCAGGCCATGCCACGCAATCACCACGGACGCCTCGGGTGCACCCCATTCGGTGGCATGGATCTCGTAATCAGCACAACGGATGTAAAGCGAAGACGGCAGCATGGTGATCAAGGCGGGCGTGGATGAAAGACTCTCAGCCTCTCGGCCTAGAAACAGCAGTTGGATGCGCCTGCCGGTGCCGTGTGCGGCTTTGCCAAGAATGCAAAGCGGTCAACTGCCGTTTCTAGGCTCAGTAGTGCACTCAGTTGGGAACGCTCAACGACGTACCGGCAAAGCCGATCTGGTTCCCGACAACAGGCGCTGCCACAAACGGCGGCACGTTGCTGGCCGTGATGGCCGGCGCGGCACCGGGCACACCGCCACGCGGCGTGGTGCGCACAACCTGGCTGGCGGGCAAGGCGGCGCCCGATTTCAGGTGCGCATACATCGCGTCCATGGCCTGGTTGAAGTACGGGTGCAGCGGCACGAAGCGCGTATCAAATCCGCCGAACGGCAGGAAGGCGTCGAAATGCTGGCCGTTCGTCACCTCGATGTAGCGCAACTTGCTGGCTGCACCCTCCACCACCTTGTTGTAGGCGGCATAGGCGCGCGAGTTGTTGTTCACCGGGATCAGGGCGTCGCTGCGGCCGCTGACGATGATGGTGGGTTTGCCACGCAGGTTGCCGTTGAGCACCACCTCGGCGATGCCCGCACGCACCGCGTCACTCTGTGCCTTGGTCGGCGTGGTGGTAGCCGTGAGGGCCGCGCCGCTGACCGTATCCGTGCCCGTGACCAGCGCACGCTGGCACAGCGCGTTATCGAGGCCAAAGTCGGCCACACCGGTCGATGGCGATTTGGCGAACTGCCACGCCTTGGCGCCGCCCATCGAGTCGTTGTAAACCACGGTGGCCGGTGTGCCGTTGGCGGTGCCATTGGCCGTGGCAAAGCTCTGTGCCAGCGCCGCAGGCGCCACGGCGACCGGGTCGCCGGTGGCATTGACGGCCGCAAAGCTGGTGTTGCAGACATTGGCCTCGACCGCAAAGCGCCCATAGCTCACCGGATACATGGCCGACAGGATGGGCCCGTTGCCCAGCGCATAGTGGGCGTTGTGCATCTGGTCGTTGTCGGGCGTCCAGCCAAAAGCGCGCAGCTTGTTCAGCGCATCCAGCGAGCGGGCCGCCGTGTCGGCGCCACTGACCAGGCCCTTGGCCGCCAAGCCATCGCAGCGGGCCGTGGCCCGCGCCGTCATACCCACCAGCTGGATGTAGTTAAAGATGGATGTTTCCGTCATGGCCGCATCGGCCGCCAGCGCAGCGCAGGGCTGGTAGATGTTGCCGAAGGTCGTGTAATCGGCCAGCGTCTTGCCATAGCCGCTAACGGCCGCACCGCCAAACTGGATGCCATAGCCGCTGGTGGTGGGCATTTCGGTCACGGGCTCGGAGGCCACCACGCCGTCGATCAACCCACCGCTGTCTTTTTCAGCCGCGCCCAGCGAAGCCGCGCCGCCGTTGGATGCCGAGCCGGCAATCACGATGGTGTTCTCTGGCGTGAACGGCACGGGGTTGGCAGCCGTGCCATAGCGGTCGTTGAGCACATACAGCGCATAGCGGCCAGCCGCCAGCGTGTCGTTGCCCCAGTCTTTTTCCGGGTTTTGCTGCGAGTGCACCTGCTTGAGGGCCAGGCGGTTCGGGAACAGGGCGTTGTAGGTGGCCCGGGCCGTCGTCCAGCGCCGCCACATATTCGCGGCCGGGAATCAGCCCCTCGCTGGTCGTCACGGCGCCCTCAGCAGTCACGTTGGGGCCATACAAGCTGCCGTAGCCACCATTGGCCGAGTAATCCAGAATGCCCCTGTAGTTGGAATACAGCGCATTGCGGCGCAGCTCTGCCGCTGTGGGGTTGGCCGGGTCCGCATAGGCCGGTGCGGCACCGCCCAGCCCGGTCTTGCCGATACCCCCGGTCAACAAGTCCTGCGTGGCCGCACTGTCTCCTTTGCCCACTGTGGTGGCGGGATAGACGGTGGCACTCACCGGCGTGATGCCGGTGGGAAGATCGTTGGTCGGATCGTCCGATCCGCCACACGCGACCAGCACAGCCCCGGCCAATGCGGTCATGGCCACCTTGAGGGCGCGCTTGTCATGCAAGTTTGCTTTCATGTTGTCTCCTTTTTTACTGACACAAAAATGCGCACTCAGCCTTGGGTGCGCAGCGATCGCAGACGTCCAACAACGCCAGCGGGAAAGTAATAGACCGACAAAACAAACAACACGCCCAGCCACAGCAACCAGCGGTCAGGCGAAAGCAGCGCGGACAGCCAGGGCAGGCCTGCCGTGGCCTCGTGGCCCAGGCGCAGCAGGTCCTGCAGGTAGCTTTGCGCCACCACGAAAAGCACGGCCCCGATGACCGAACCGTAGATGGTGCCCATGCCACCAATCACCACGATGAGCAGGCAGTCCATCATGATTTCGAAGCTGAGCGAGGTATCTGGCCCGTTGTAGCGCAGCCAGAGCGCCAGCATCGCACCCGCCAGCGTGGCAAACAGTGCTGACAGCACGCTTGATGTGGTGCGGTACACCACCACGCGGTAGCCAATGGCCTCGGCGCGGAACTCGTTCTCGCGGATGGCCTGCAGCACGCGGCCAAACGGCGAGTTCACGATGCGCAGCAGCGCCAGCACCAGCACCACGGCAGTGACAAACAGCAGGTAGTAGCAGATCAATCGCCCATCGATGGCCACGCCCAGGAAGGGCTCGTCAAACGGCTCGAAGCTGGGCGACAGGACCTCGGGCACCTTGAACGTCAGCCCATCTTCACCGCCCGTGATGTCTGACAGCTGCGAGGCCAGCGTCTGGAACGCCGCCGCCACCGCCAGCGTGATCATGGCAAAGAAGATGGCGCGCACGCGCAGCGAGAACAGCCCCACGGCCAGCGACAGCAGCAGCGAAAGCACCAGCGCCCCACCCAGCCCCACCAGCAGCGCAGACCATGTGGGCCCCATGCGCGTGGTGGCCACGGCAATGCCATAGGCGCCGATGCCAAAGAACATGGTGTGCGCAAAGCTCACGATGCCGGTGTAGCCCAGCAGCAAATCAAAGCTGGCGACCAGCACCACAAAGATCAGCACCTTGGCCGCCACCGACAGCGCCTTGACGCCCGGAAACAGAAAAGGCGCGAACGCTAGGCCGAGGAAGATGGCCACCAGGATCACCGCCAGCACCTTGCTGCGCGGGTAGTCGCCGGAGAGAAGACGGTTCAGCATGGTCTTGCCTCCTCGGCTTACCGGTTGGCTACCGGATACACACCCTGCGGGCGCCACAGCAGGATGAGCACCATCAGCGCGATGTTGGAGAACAGCGCCAGAAAGCCGGTGTAGTTGGCCATCAGCCCCACCAGCAGCGCGCCGATGAGCGCCCCGCCCGTGCTGCCCAGGCCGCCGATGATGATCACGATGAAGATCAGCACATTGACCTGCGCGCCCATCTGCGGAACAACGCTTTGCTGGTACAGGCCCCACATCACACCGCCCAGCCCCGCCAGAGCCGAGCCCACCACGAACACGCCCACAAACAGGCGGCGGATGCGGTAGCCCAGGCTCTCGACCATCTCGCGGTCTTGCACGCCCGCACGGATCAACAAACCGACCTTGGTGCGCGACATCATGAAGGCCAGCACGCTAAACACCAGCAGGCCCACGGCCACTGCCACCAGGCGGTACTTTTCGATGGCGGCATCGCCAATGAGCAGTGCGCCGCGCATGCCGCCGGGCAGCGGCAGCGGGATTTGCGCCGGGCCCCAGATCACCTTGATGAGTTCTTCACCAATGATCATCCCGCCCATGGTGATGAGGATCTGCTTCAGGTGCTGGCCATACACGGGCCGCACGATGAAGCGCTCGAACGCCAGGCCCACGGCGCCCGCCACGGCCATGGCCACCAGCATGGCCGGCAGCACCGCCACCATGTTGCGCCACAGCTGGTCAGAGCCCGTCCAGTCGCCCATGGCGCCCAGCACGCTGGTGGCCACGAAGGCGCCCAGCGCAATGAACACTCCGTGGCCAAAGTTGAGCACGTCCATCAGGCCGAGCCCGAGGCGATGATGAAGATGATCATGCCCATGGCCAGCCCCGCCACCGTGAGCGTGAGCCAGGTGCTGGGCGAGCCGATGAAGGGCAGCACCAGCAGCGCGAGCGCGGGCACCAGGGCCAGAGGCTTCCAGTCGAAGTCGTGGGTGACACTCATACGAGCCACCTGGTTGTCACCAATTTAGCTACTGAATTAATAGCTGGTAGCGCTTTCTGAATAAGCGCCAGAGGCCAAAAAGACATGAAACTCATAGTGCCAACCCCAGCAGCGAACGCTGCAGCGCCTCGTCCTCGGCCAGCGCGGCCATGCTGCCCGCGTGCACCACCTGGCCGTTGTCCATCACGGCCACGGTGTCGCCCAGGCGCTTGGCGAAGTGGATGTTCTGCTCGACCAGCAAAATGCTCACGCCGCTCTTCTTGAGCTGGTCGAACGCCTCGATCATGTTGTGGATGATGGCCGGGGCCAGGCCCTTGCTGGGCTCGTCCACGATGAGCAGGTCACGCGGCTCGATGATGGCGCGCGCCACGGCCACCATCTGCTTTTGTCCGCCGCTGAGCTTGCCTGCGGGGTGGTTCCAGAACTTCTCGACCGCTGGGAACAGCCTGAAGATCCATTCGAGGCGTGCGGTGTCCATCTGCGCCACGTTGCGCGCGTTGCGGGCGGCCAGCAGCATGTTTTCCTTTACCGTGAGGTCGGCAAAGATGCCCATGTTCTCGGGCACGTAGGCGATGTTCATTGCGGCGATCTGCGGCGTGTGCAGCGCCGTGATGTCCTTGCCGGCGAACGTGATCTTGCCCCGCGACGCATGCCACAGGCCCATGATGGTGCGCAGCGTGGTCGTTTTGCCCGCGCCGTTGCGGCCCAGCAGCATGGTGAGCTGGCCACGCGGCACGGCCAGCTCCACGCCATGCAGGACGTGGTAGGCGCCGATGTGCGTGTGCACGCCGCGCAACTCCAATAGTGTGCCGCTCATGGCTGTTCTCCCCTTCCCCCGGACGGGGGAAGGTCGGGATGGGGGAGAGCGTAAGTGCCGCCAGAGGCGTCCTGGGGCGTCAGCCCCAGGTACGCCTCCTGCACCACGGGCGATGCAATCACCTCGGCCGGTGCGCCATCGGCCACCAGCGTGCCGTTGGTCAGCACGATGATGCGGTCGGCCAGCTCGCGCACCACGTCCATCTTGTGTTCGACCAGCAGGATGATCTTGGTCTTGTCCTTTTTGAGTTCGCGGATCAGGTTCAGGATCACGGGCGCTTCGTCGTGGTCCATGCCGGCGGTGGGCTCGTCGAACATGTAGACCTGCGGCTCCAGCGCCATGAGCAGCGCCACCTCCAGCTTGCGCTGGTCACCATGCGGCAGGCTGGCCACGGGGGTATCGCTGCGCTCCAGCATCGACACGGTGCGCAGGATGGCTTGCGCCCGCTCGGTCAGCGCGCGGTGGTCGCCCCAGATGCTCCACAGGTTCAGCCCGCGGCGGTGTGCGCCGGCGCGCGTGGCCTGCACGGCCAGTCGCACGTTCTCCAGCACCGTGAGGCCCGCAAACAGGTTGGTGAGCTGAAACGCCCGCCCCAGCCCGGCCCGTGTGCGCGCTGATGGCGACTGGCCCGTCAGGTCCCGCCCGCCCAGCGCCACCGTGCCGGCGCTGGCCCGCAGTTGCCCCGAGATCAGGTTGAAATAGGTCGTCTTGCCCGCGCCATTGGGGCCCACGATGGCCGTGAGCGTGCCCGGCGCGAACGCGCAGCTCACGGCGTTCACCGCCACATGGCCGCCGAAGCGGATGGTCAGGTCTCGGGTTTCAAGCATGTGTGGTGCGCGCGCCGCCGAAGGCCATTGGCAGCGCATCCCCCTGGTTTTTTGACCAAAATACCATCTAGCGCTTATCCACAAAGCGCCTACAGCTACAAATAAGTGAGCACCCAGGCAACCCCGCAGGGCCGCCCGGCACCGGTCAGCGCTGGTTACGGATCGGCACGTTCATCTCTTCGGGCTTGATCTCGCGCACCAGTTCGGGCACGCCCCAGGCAAAGGCCGGGTCCACCTTGATCTTGAAGTGGTACATGCTTTGCAGGGCCTGGTGGTCTTC
>LNAP01003061.1_pt1 | contig 16175 bp, 19 predicted proteins | sample 602601 | NCBI WGS metagenome assembly LNAP01 (sample SAMN02440304, study PRJNA202911) | soil metagenome | biome: Subtropical and temperate rainforests or woodlands; isolation source: soil samples (1 kg each in a 20% v/v slurry with milli Q water) were... ... | reverse complement strand
CCCACCAGGCCCATGGTCAACACCGGCAGCCAGGCGAGCAGGGCGGGTTGCCATTGATCACTGGCCGGGACGGCCGACTTGCCCAGGCTGATGCGTTTATAGAGGGTTTCGGCGCGACGGATCTGCTCGGCCGTCGGCTTGACCCTGACCGATTCATAGCCCACAACCTCACGCCCCTCGAAAATCGGCGTGACGTAGGCGTTGACCCAGTAATGGTCGCCGTTCTTCGAGCGGTTCTTGACGATGCCCATCCACGGCTGGCCCTGTTTCAGCGCTGCCCACATATGGGCAAAAACCGCGGGGGGGACATCGGGGTGACGGACGATGTTTTGTGGAGCGCCGATCAGGTCATCGCGGTCGAAACCGCTGATGTCCACGAAGGCATCGTTGCAGTAGCTGATGACGCCATGGGCATCGGTGGTGGAGATGAGTTTCTGGTTCGACCCCAGAGCCACTTCGCGTTGTGTAACGGGCTGATTGTTTCTCATTTCCAGATTGCTCCTTTTGTCCTACAAAATCCATCGGCACAATTCAGAACAATCTTAGAGAAATTTTAGAAAATTCCTTGCATAACAATTAGTTGCATTCCCATCTGCGAGGAATTCTGAATACTCCCGAGCGGGTTTTGCAGGTCTTTGAATCCGTTGGGAAAAATCTGGCGCCAAAGCAGCCCGGGCTCGCCGGAGCGAGCCGCTGACGAAGCGCAACGGGCAGGAAGCCCGCTTCAGCTGTCGTGGGCGCCGAGGGCGTATTGCAGGACTTGCAGGGCGTGGGTGAGCCGCGCCTTGCGCTTGTCGATGATGCTCGGGTCGCCATAACGCTGCGCGGCGTCGAGTTCCATCTGGCGCAATATCACCTGGTACTCGGCCTGGCGCAGGGGCGGGTTGTGCTCGAAGTGCAGGCCGTCGCAATAGCGGCTGAGGGGATCCAGCGCCCGTTGCAGGCCGGCCAGTTGGCGGTACGCGGGGTCGGGCAGGAGTTTTTCCAGGCTGCTCTTGATGGCCTCGCCGCGGGTCAGGCAACTGCTGGTGGCTTCCGGCGGGGCCGGTTCGGGGTCTTCCTGGGCGTGGCCCGTGCTGGCTGCAAGGCCAAGCAGGGCCAGCAGGGTGAGGGAGGTGAGGGCGTTCATGAAGGTCCTTGATACGACAGGCGTGCGGGGCGCTATCTTCAAGAGCCAATGCACGTCGGACCATCAGACACAACTGAAAAAGCCTTGGGTTATTTCTGAGTTTTCCCATCAGACCGTTGGGCGCCGTCTCAGCGCGAGCCGAGCATCCGCTCGATCACCGCCCACAATTGCGGGTCGTTGAAGTCCTCGACCACCAGATGCGCACCGGCGGCCAGCAGGGCCTCGGGGCTCTGGCTGGTGGCCAGGCCGACGGTGAAGATCCCGGCCCCGACCGCGGCGGTCAGGCCGGGGATCGAGTCCTCGAAGGCAATCCCGGCCTCGGCGCTGGCACCCAGGCACTCCAGGCCGGTGAGGTAGGGCAGCGGGTCGGGCTTGGCCCGCGGCAGCTCCTCGGCCACCAGCACGGTGTCGAAGCGATCGCCCAGCCCCAGCACGGCCAGCATGTGCTCGGCGTTGGCCCGTGGCGCATTGGTCACCACGCACATGCCGATGCCGCGTTCCCGGGCGAAATCCAGCAGGCGCAACAGGCCCGGCATCGGCGTCAGCTGCGGCGACAACTGGCGAAAGCGCGCCTCCTTGCGGTCGGCAAAGGCCTCGTGCTCGGCCACCGAGCGCTGCGGGAACAGGTAGCGGCACATATTGGCGTTGGCCTGGCCACTGACATGGGCCTCGAACTCTTGATGGGTGAACACCCGGCCATCTTCCTCCAGCAACAACTGCTGCAACGCCAGCAGGTGCAATTGGTCGGTGTCGGTCAGGGTGCCGTCGAGATCGAAAAGCAGGGCATTGAGCATGGCGCGATTCCTGTCAGGGCCGGGGGCTGAAGCGGTTAAGCCAGGCATCGTAGCAGCTGCCAAGGAGGGTCAGCCATTTCTTGGGGTGATTCAGAATGCTCCTAACGCCGTGAGCGGCGGTCGTTGATAGCGTCACAGCGCTGACTATCAGGTCGGCTGTTTTCATGGATCGCTACCTGAGGTGATAAATGCTTTCCGCTGCTCGCCTGGGCGACAAACATGTCTGCCCACTCCCCGGTCATGGCACCACCCCGATCGCTTCGGCTTGCGCCGATATCAACATCAATTCCATGGGTGCGGCCCGCGTGGGTGATGTTTGTGGTTGCGGTGCGGTTATCACCACGGGATTTCCTTCCATCCTTTTGAATGGTCGTCCCATGGCTCACTTAGGCAGCCCTACCAGCCACGGTGGAACGATCATCACCGGATCAACAGACACCTTCGGCGGCTTTGTCTTAGGACCAGCCCCTGATGCTGCCATCATCAACTTTGCCATGCTTGGGGCATTTCGCGCGGATGGCTCAGTGGATGATAAAAAGATGGCGACCTTGTTGGCTGACCCGAACCTGATCGCGAAGGCAACCGCTGCCAGGGCCTTGGTTGATCCAAGCGCGGCCTCCAAACAATCAGGTCAAACTGCAGGGTCTGCCGTTTGTAATGACCCCGATATGATGGAAGAACTGGCGAACTACATTGCTGGCGAGATGAATGCCAATATCAAGCATCCGTCAGTTCTGCTTATGAAAGCCTTGAACAGTTTTGACCCGGTAGAGGAAACAAGAAAGTACGCAGCCCTGCCTTTTTACATGCGATTCGGTCAAGGCCCAGATTTCTACAACTTGGCGCTTGGAAAAAAGGCCAAGGCTTTTGCTATCTGGACTGAGCGAGTGGGGCAGGACCGGCCTTGGGATCACAAGCCGAAGCTGTTGAGGCTATTTGGCGGAAAGCCTCGGCACAAACAGGGGGGCTATGATTATTTCTATGATATTTGGTCGAACATCCATTACGGATATGTAGGCAGTGCCGGAGGGCTTTCTGAGAATGCACTCCTGGATGGTGCCGGTGCCGAGCAGATCATCTCGGACTCGGTGCGAAAGGTTAAAGAGTTGATGACAGAGCCTCCCAGCCAAAGACGATTTCCCGGGCCGCATCGTTCACCTGATGTTGACGGGCTGAGGGCATGGGATGATGCTCCGGACCGCATTTCGATTAGCATTGGCATGAAGCTTTACAAGCAACATCCCAACGGGAGCGTTACAGCGAAAATGATCATGGACGAAGTACTTGCAGTTACACCGGAGGAATGGGGGGATGCTGCAAGTGAGCACAAATGTGAAACCCATTAGATACGGGCGAATCTTCGCTGTTCTTCTTCTCTTGCTACTTTCCCCCTTGGTGTTCTGCTATGTCGCTACCCCTACAGTAATTGTCTACTACCCCAAGGAAGCGAAGGAAAAGCTTGGGAGTGTCTGGAATACACAGCACAGAATATATAGGGGCGGGCGCGGCGGTTTGTACCCTGGGGAGGTTACGTTGGATTTTGGCCACATATTCCCCAATGAGAACTTCTTTATGGAGTTTTACTGGTGGGGGGACAAGATCCGTAACCATTGCGTCAATATCACCCCTAAGTGGCCCACCACTCGTATCTACCTTGATGTGGACGGCAATATTGATACCCGTCCAGGAAGTGGCACGGATACGGATCGTTTGAAGCAATGCATCACGGACACCGCGAAACCCTGACTCCATCTGCATTCATCCCCGCCATCCATCTCTCCCTTCTTATGCTTAGCTCTCAAGATCCCTCTGCTCTTGCAGGCACGGGCGGGTCTCGTCTCAGAGTGGAACAGTTGTCGCGAAATTAAACGCGGACGGCCGGCGATTGCCAGGGAGGTGCGTCCTGGAACTCCAGCAAGCCTTTGATAAAACACATCATTTGTAAGCTGGCACGCTCCGTGTATTGCTCACCTCAACCGTTTCTCTTGCCTCCATGCCTGGCGCGACGGGCATGGCCGAAACCATAAAAACGACGCACAACAATAATAAAGCTCCTAATAAAAAGCTCCGTGGAGGTCCGACCTTGATCAAGAGAACACTCCGAGCAGGCATGTCCAGCGGCCTGCTGGCGCTGGCGGTCTGCGCCGCCTTGCATTCCCCTCCCAGCCTCGCGGCGCGCGATGCCCAGGCCATCCTCAAGGAGACCTGCCAGGGCTGCCATACCCCGGAAACGGGGGGCGGCCTGAGCCGCATCAGCCACCAGCGCAAGACCCCGGAAGGCTGGCTGATGAGCATCGCCCGCATGCAGATCATGCATGGCCTGCAGATCAGCGACGACGACCGCCGCACCCTGGTCAAATACCTGGCCGACACCCAGGGCCTGGCGCCGAGCGAAACCGACGGCGTGCGTTACGCCCTGGAGCGGCGCCTGAACACAGTGGAGAAGTTCGACGAGCAGACCAGCCAGATGTGCGGCCGCTGCCACTCCGGTGCGCGGGTCGCCCTGCAACGGCGTCCGGCCCAGGAGTGGGAACGCCTGGTGAACTTCCACCTCGGGCAATGGCCGTCCCTGGAGTACCAGGCGCTGTCCCGCGATCGCGACTGGTTCGACCTGGCGCGCAAGGAGATGGTGCCGCTGCTGGCCAAGCGGTATCCGCTGGACAACCCGGCCTGGACAAAATGGCTGGGCAGCGCACCCAAGGCCGAGACCCTGGCAGGCGACTGGAGCTTCAGCGGCCACCTGCCGGGCAAGGGCGAACTGGCCGGGGTGATGAGCGTCAGCGCCGATGGCAATGACACCTTCAAGGTCAGCGTCAAGGGCCAGTACGCCGACGGCAGTCCGTTCAACGGCGAGGGCAGCGCGATCCTCTACAGCGGCTACGAATGGCGCGGCAATGTCAGCATCGACGGCGTGAGCATGCGCCAGGTGTTCGCTGCCAAAGGCAATGAATTGCAGGGCCGGATGTTCGAGGCCGAGCACGACGAACGCGGCCTGGACTTTATCGCCGCCAAGCAGGGCAGCAGTCGTTTGCTGGCGGTGCAACCGGGTTACCTGAAGGCTGGCGGTGAAACCGAAGTCACCCTGATCGGCAGTGGCCTCACCGGCAAGCCGAGTTTTGGCAAGGGCGTGGAAGTGCTCGAAGTCATCGAGCAGAGCCCGCAGCGGATCAAACTCAAACTCAAGGCGGCTGCCGATGCCCAGCCGGGCCTGCGCAACGTCACCGTCGGCACGCTGAAAGGCCCGACGCTGTCGGTCTACAGCACAATCGCCGAAGTCAAAGTCGTGCCTGAGTTCTCGGTGGCGCGTATCGGCGAGGGCGGTGGCTCGACGCCCAAGGTCCAGGGCCGCTTCGATGCCGAAGCCTGGGGCAAGGGCGCCGATGGCAAGCCGTACCGCATCGGCGTGTTCCCGGCGCAGTGGAAGGTCGAAGCCTTCGACGAGCGCGCCAAGGAAGACGAGGACGTCAAGTTCGCAGGCCAGATGCAGGCCGACAGCGGCGTGTTCATTCCAGGCGATGCCGGGCCCAATCCGCAGCGCAAGATGTCCACCAACAACGCCGGCAACCTCAAGGTGATCGCCGCCGTCGACGACGCAGGGAAATCCCTGACCGGCGCAGGCCACCTGATCGTCACCGTGCAACGCTGGAACAATCCACCCATCCCTTGAGGCGCGGTCCGTGACTTGAGACACCCTTTCGGAATGACCGCAGGCCCCCGCGAAAGGGGGCCGGCACAGGAGGTTTGCAATGGGCGCTATCTTGAATCTGGTCGAACGCAACCTGCACGAAGTGCAGGTCGATGCCGACCGCATGCTGTTCCATATCCCCAGCAGTTCGCTGTTCGCCAGCGATGAGTTGACCGGCACCATCATCGACACCTTGCGCGGCCCCGGCTGCACCCCGGAGGACCTGGTCCAGCGCCTCGGCGCACGGTTCAACGGCGAGGAAATCAACGAAACCCTGCGCGAGCTGATCGCCCTGGAACTGGTCAGCGACGGCTCGCCGCTGACCCCGGAGATCGCCGTCAAACGGGTCGAGCGCACGGCGATCAACACCGTGGTGCTCAACGTCAACACCGGCTGCAACCTGAGTTGCACCTACTGCTACAAGGAGGACCTGGACAAGCCTTCGGCGGGCAAGAAGATGGACGTCGAGACGGCTATCGCCTCGGTGGAAATGCTGCTCAGGGAATCCCCCGATGAACAGCGTTTCACCGTGGTGTTCTTTGGTGGCGAGCCGCTGAGCAACCGCAAGCTGATCGAATACATGGTCGACTACTGCGAGAAGCGTTTTCGCGAGGCGGGCAAGTTCGTCGAGTTCGTCATGACCACCAATGCCACGCTGCTCACCGAGGAGACAGTGGACTACCTGAATGCCCATCGTTTCGGCTTGTCGGTGAGCATCGACGGGCCGAAGACCGTGCACGACCGCAACCGCATCACCGTGGGCGGGCAGGGCACCTATGACGTGGTGCGGCGCAAGGCGCAGATGCTGCTGGCGCGCTACGACAGCCGCCCGGTCGGTGCGCGGGTGACCTTGACCACTGGCGTCACCGATGTGGAAACCATCTGGGACCACCTGTTCAACGAACTGGGTTTCGCCGAGGTCGGGTTTGCCCCGGTGACCTCGGGCGATATCAGCAGCTTCAACCTCACCGGCGAAGAACTGATCGAAGTCTTCGCCAGCATGAAGCGCCTGGGCCGGCGTTACCTGGAGGCGGCCCTGGAGCATCGCAATATCGGTTTTTCCAACCTGCACCAGCTGATCAGCGATATCCACGAAGGCCACAAGAAGGCGCTGCCCTGTGGCGCCGGGCTGAAGATGCTGGCGGTGGACCACAAGGGCGAGCTGAACCTGTGCCACCGCTTTACCGGCTCATCGCTGCCGACCTTCGGCAATGTGCGCGACGGCGGGGTCAAGCAGATGGAGCTCAACGACTTCCTGTCCCAGCGCCTGGACCGCAGCAACACCGGCTGCGACAGCTGCCGCATCCGCAACCTGTGTTCCGGCGGCTGCTACCACGAGAGCTACGCCCGCTACGGCGACCCGGCGCACCCGACCTATCACTATTGCGAACTGATGCGTGACTGGGTGGACTTCGGCATCGAGGTCTACAGCCGGATCATGGCCCACAACCCTGCGTTCATCAGCAGCTACATCACTCCGCGCAAGGCTCACTGACATGAAACATCTCAAGCCGATCAATAACAAAGCCCAGAAACTGGAACAGGCCGCCGACGAGAACCGTATCGAAGAGGTGGTTGCCATGAGTTCGGTGGCCGGTTGTGCCTCGACCACCGACCCGGGCTGGGAAATCGATGCCTTCGGTGGCGTGTCGTCCTTGTGCCAGCCGATGGAGGCCGACCTCTACGGTTGCTCCGACCCGTGCTGGTGGCCGGCCCAGGTGCCGGACATGATGAGCACCTACCCCGACTGGAACAAGGACGCCCAGGCCTCCAACGAGAACTGGCGCAACCTCGGTACCGTCTTTCCCAAAGATAAATAGCCCAAAGACAAATGATCGGATCTTTAGAAGGATTCCAGCATGCTTCGCAAAAATGCCTGCGGCCTGGCCGCTTCCGTGATCCTGGGCGCCTGTTCCCTCGGCGTCCTGGCCGACGACAACACTGACAACAAGGCCCTCAACGCCGGCCATGAATACATGGTCACCACCAACTACCCGAACAACCTGCACGTGATCGACCTGGCCAGCGACACGCTGTACAAGACCTGCAAGATGCCCGACGCCTTCGGCCCCGGCACCGTGCAACTGGCGCCGGACCGCAAGGTCGCCTACGTGCTGAACAACCACTACGCCGATGTCTACGGGGTCGAGCTGGACAGCTGCAAGCAGGTGTTCCACGCCAGCATCACCCAGCAGCCGGGGGAAAAGGCCCGCTCGATGTTCGCCTTCACCGTCAGCCACGACGGCAAGGAGCTGTACACCGTGGCCAACCCGACCCAGATGCTCAACGACCGCTACGAGGTCAAGCAGCCGCGGCTGGACGTCTACGCCACCGACGCCGGGCTCAAGGCCAAGCCGGTGCGCAGCTTCCCGGCGCCACGGCAGCTGACCATCATGCAGAGCGGCGACGACGGCTCGCTCTATGTGGCCGGGGCGGATGTGTACAAGGTCGACGTCAAGACCGGCAAGTTCGACGTGCTGATCCCCAGCCGCCACTGGAAACGCCCGAACTACAGCACGCCGGACGTGCTCTACGTGTGGAACCAGCAGACCTGGCGCCATGACTTCTCGCTGCTCTACACCGCCGCCAAGTTCAAGGACAAGAAACAGGACCCGGCCACCGCCGAGTACCTGTACGGCCTGTTCAGCATCGACTTGAAGACCGGCAAGAGCGAAACCACCGACTTCGGTCCGCTGACGGAAATCTACTTCAGCGGCATGCGTTCGCCGAAGGACCCGAACCTGATGTTCGGTGTGCTCAACCGCCTGGCCAAGTACGACATCAAGCAGAAAAAACTGCTCCAGGCCGCCACCCTGGAGCATTCCTACTACTGCATTTCCTTCAACAAGGCAGGCAGCAAGATCTACCTGGCCGGGACCTTCAACGACGTGGCGATCTTCGATGCCGACAGCCTCAAGCAGATTGGCAGCATCAAGCTGCCGGGCGGGGATATGGCGATCACCACGGCCCAGGTGTTTGTGCGCTAGGCGTTGCTACCGCTATCGCGAGCAAGCTCGCTCCTACAGGGGAATGTGTCATCTCCCGACACCGCACTCCAAATGCATGCGGTCCCTTGTAGGAGCGAGCTTGCTCGCGAAAAATCTAAAGATCGCCGCCGATCAATTGCCCGGCACCGGGCAGCTCAGGTCGCCTTCCTGGCACTTGAGGTAGGTCTTGAACGCCTCGACCCGGGCCTTGGTCAGGTCGGTGGTGCAGTTGCTGTAGATCAACGGATAGACGCTGCCACCGGCAACGCCCGACGCGGCGAACCCGCATTCCGCATCCCGGAAGGCCACCCAGGCGCGCTGGGCGCTGACCAGCAGCTTCTTGCCGTCCGGGTTGTCCTTCAGGCGCTGGGTGATGCGCTGGTAGAGCGTGTTCAGTTCCTTGTCCGCGGCCTGGTGCTGCTCGGCGGCGCACTGGTTCATGGCAGCCTGGGTGGTGGCGTTGGCACAGTCGGCGGCCTGTGCCAGCGGGGTGAGCAGCAGCGGCGCCAGGGCCAGGAAAATGCGTGGGTTCATGGGGATTCTCACAGTGAAGGGGGACACACCGACAAGGGGCATCGCCCGATGTTGGCGTCGCGCGGCAAGGGCCGCCGGTCAATCGTCGTCATAATCGCCGCCGGACAGCTCGAAGGCCGCGGCCTCGACCGCGCGGACCGGTGACAGGCTATAGGGCGCGATCTTCAGCCTGTCGAGGCGTCTGCTGTACGCCTGGTCGAAGTCGTTATAAAACGCGGAGAAATCGGGAGACGCGATCAGTGCCTCAATGTCTTTAATGTAGCGGTGGTAGTTTCCAACGTTGCTCATGTGAGCCTGCAAGGATTTTTTGAAGGGCATTGCCCAGAACAGAGCGACCTTCGAATCCCAGATCGGGTAGAGCTGCGGGCGCAGAAAGTGCAGGAGCTTGGAGGTGCCCACTACCGAGTGCAGGCTGTTGGCCAGATCCTGCATCTGCGCCGTGTCGATCAGGACGTCCGACTCCAGTGCGCAGGCGAGGGCGGCCGAGGCTCTATCGACATGTCTGGCATTCACCCGGGCCACCCTGGGCATCCAGCCGTAGCACATCGCCGATAACTGCAACAGCAGGTCGCCACTGTCGTGGGTGCTGGCCAGGGTCCTGGAGGCGGCCAGCAGGGCGGGGTAGGAGCGCAGGTAGGTCAGCGACTGAGGCGTCAGTTCGATCAGCGGCTCGTCGATCAGCCTGATCGCCCGGCGCAGTTTTTCAAGGGTGATTCCGGGGGGCGTCTGGGTCATCGGAGGCATTCCATTTCTGTTGTCCGCTGTGCTCACTACCGCGTTGGGCAGCGGCGAGGCAGCCATTGGCGAGTGGCGAGCTTAGCCCTGTTTTTCGGCGGCGGGGCGAGGGATTTCAACCTGTGCTTGGCCGGGCGGAAAAAAATACGCAACTATCAGGTTGCATTTTTCGCGAGAGCGTCTAGGGTTTCATCACTGGAGGTGACCCATGAACTCATCAGATCGCATCGAAAGAAAGATCCTGCTCAAGGCAACCCGTTCCCGTGTCTGGGCCGCGCTGGCCGATGCCGAGGCGTTCGGCAGCTGGTTTGGCGTGGCGCTCGCGGGCCAGCGTTTTGTCGTCGGGCAACGCACCCGGGGGCAGATTACCTACCCCGGGTATGAACACCTGGTCTGGGATGTGCTGGTGGAGCGGCTGGAGCCCGAACACCTGTTCGCCTTCAGCTGGCACCCTTACGCGGTGGAGCCTGGAGTCGACTATTCCGTCGAGCCCAGCACCCTGGTGCAATTCGAACTCGAAGACCTGGACGGCGGCACCTTGCTGCGGGTGGTCGAGTCGGGGTTCGACGGCATTCCACCCGAACGGCGGCTCAAGGCGTTTCGCATGAACAGCCGTGGCTGGGACGAGCAGATGAACAATATCGAGACCTACCTTGGCCCCTGATACTTCTTCCCCATCCCTGTTGCCGGTGGCGGCATCCCTGGACGGCTCGGCCATGATCTTCGCGGCACTGGGTGACGAGACCCGCTTGCGGCTCGTCGCCATCCTGTGTGGCGGCGGCGCCATGTCGATCACCCAACTGACCCTCGGCACCGATATCAGCCGCCAGGCGGTGACCAAGCACCTGCAGGTGCTGGCGCAGGCCGGGCTGGTGCGCGATGCCAAGCTGGGGCGCGAGCGCCTGTGGGCGTTCGAGCCGGGCCGGCTGGCCGAAGCCCGGCGCTCGCTGGAGGTGATCAGCCAGCAGTGGGATCAGGCCCTGGGTCAATTGCAGGCCTTTGTCGAGTCATAACGGAAATCATCACGGATGTTCGAGTTTTACCTGAAACGCTGGAACCTGCAGGTCGATGGCGCGCCCATCGTCACCCCTGGCAGCCACCTGTTGCCAGTGCGCCTGGACGACGCGCCAGCGATGCTGAAGATCGCCCTCGACGACGAGGAAAAATACGGCAACCGGCTGATGGCCTGGTGGGCCGGGGAGGGCGCCGCCCGGGTCTACGCGCACCACGGCGATGCCTTGTTGATGGAGCGGGCCATGGGCCGGCGCTCGCTGATGCAGATGGCCCTGGCCGGCGAAGACGACGAGGTCAGCCGGATCGTCTGCGCCAGCCTGGCACGCCTGCACGCGCCACGCTCGACACCCTTGCCGCCGCTGTTGACCCTGCCGGAATGGTTCAAGGCCCTGCGTCTGGCCGCCCGGCACGAGGGCGGGATGTTCCTGCGCTGCCTGGCCACGGCCGACGAGTTGCTGGCGGCCCCTCGGGAGCAGGTGGTGCTGCACGGCGATATCCATCACGACAACGTGCTGGATTTCGAGGAGCGCGGCTGGCTGGTGATCGATCCCAAGCGGGTCATGGGCGAGCGCGGTTTCGATTTCGCCAACCTGATCTGCAACCCGGACCTGCCGACCAGCGGCGATCCGCAGCGCTTCACCCGCCAGGTCGAGGTCATCGCCCAGGCCGCGGGGCTGGAGCGCAAGCGCCTGCTGCAATGGGTGCTGGCCTATACCGGGCTGTCCGCCGCGTGGTTCCTGGAGGACGGCGACATAACCAGCATGGAACACGAACTGCAGGTGGCGGAGTTGGCCATCCAGGCCCTGGAAGGCGCGGCCTAGGGGTTTTGGTCAGTGGTTTTATGGCGAAAGGCTTACATGCGCTGGCTGCTATTTCGCCTGTTGCCGATTGGGCGACAGGCTTAATCTTCACCCACCAACTGCAGCGCAGGACGCGCTCAGGGTCATGGATGACCGACCATGTGCAAGGATGCAGCGACAGGATGTCGTAATGGTCTTGAAAAAAACCCGCTTCGGCGGGTTTTTTTTCGCCTGTGGAAAAGCTAGAGGTGACGGATCTCCTCCGGCACATGCCCCCAGTTGTCGTGGCGACCGTCGGCATAATGCACCGGGGCCGCAAGCAGCTCCTGCAGGTCGATGTCATCCAGGGTCATCACCTGCACCGCGACATAGTCGCCGCCGATCTCCTGCACATGACCGCGCCCGAAGGTGCGCACGCCGCAATGCTTGCAGAACAGATGATGGGTATTGCCACGGTTGAACCGATAGTCGCTCAGCGCCTGTTCGCCGCTGAGCAGGCGAAAGGCCTTGGGGGCGATGATCGCGTTCCAGTTGCGGGTCTTGCTGCAGATCGAGCAATTGCACTTGTGGGTGCCCAGGCTCAAGTCGATCTCGACTTCATAGCGCACGGCACCGCAATGACAACTGCCGGTGTAAGTCTTGTGCATGGCAAGGCTCCTGAGGGAAGGCTGGGCCAGAGTGTAGAGGCTGCCTGAACACGCGCGGGAAAACTTTTCAATTAAGGCCAGTAGCCAGTATTGAACATGTCTTGCCTAGATGAAAAAAGTTCAGATAAGAGCATGTAAGTTCGTCTGCTGGGTAGCGCGAAGGACCTACCAGAGTTGGTAGGTTTACAAGTATCCGATTGCAGATAGAGTTTCAGCCAAGAAGACGGGTTCTGTCTCACTACAAATACATTCTGTCAAAAACAGGCAGACAGTGTTTGGAATGCGCGGTGGGCGATTTCCGCTTTCAGTTCATCACCAGGCCACTGTTCCGGGTGCTGCTGTTTTGTCGTTCATTATGTTTTGTTTTTAAGTTCGACCTGCCACGAATACAGCGCGCGCCTTGTTTGTCGTGCCCAACTTATAAAACTGCCTTTCATGCCGAGGTTCATTTCAAGTGATCTCTGGCGTGCCTGTGTGGTTGAAAAGCAAAAGGTCCCCGCACTTATGAAACATGTACTTGTGGTTCGTTATTCGCAAAGCGGTCAGTTGAGCGAAGTGGTCGAAAGCCTGATCTCGCCCCTGCGTTCGACGCAGGAGGTCAAGGTGCATGAAGTGGTGCTCAAGCCCCGGGTCGCCTATCCGTTTCCCTGGCCGGTGGGCAGGTTTTTCGACGTGTTTCCCGAGACCGTGCAACTCAGCCCGCCGGCCATCGAACCGGTGCATACCGATCATCCATGGCCTTTCGACCTGGTGATCCTGGCGTATCAGGTCTGGTACCTGTCGCCGTCGCCGCTGATCACCGCGTTTCTCCAGAGCGCGGAAGGCAAGCGCCTGCTGGCCGGGCGCCCGGTGGTCACGGTGATCGCCTGCCGCAACATGTGGCTGATGGCCCAGGAGGTGGTCAAGCGCCTGCTGGACGAGGCCGGCGCGCGGCTGCGCGACAACGTCGTGCTGACCGACCGGGCCAATACCTTCGCCACCCTGATTACCACGCCGCGCTGGATGTTCACCGGCAGCCGCGAGTCATTCCTCGGCCTGCCCAAGGCCGGGATCAGCGCCGAGGATGTCCAGGGCGCCGCACGTTTCGGGCGGGCATTGAAGGCCGCCCTGTATGCCAATAAAGAGAAAGCCAAAGGGCCGATGCTGGCCGGGCTGGGGGCGGCGCCCGTCAACCCCGGGCTGATACTCAGCGAGCGTGCGGCCTATAAAGGCTTCAAGTTCTGGTCGGGAATAATTTGCCGTTTCGGCAAGTATGGGCAATGGCTACGGCGACTCTTGCTGGGCGTGTTCATCGTTTATCTATTGCTGGTCATCTTGACTGTCCTGCCTATTTCACTGGTGTTACGCCGTTTGCTTCATCCCTTTATCCGGACGCGACTGGACGAGTTGCAGCGTTATTACGAACAACCGTCCGGCTCGCAACTAAATCTTGAAACTGAAGAGTGAAATCATCATGAGTGAATCGTTTGTCTATATTACGAAAACATCCACTTATATGCCGGGAGAGGCAGTGGATAACGATACGATGGAAAGCATTCTCGGGTATGTGGGCGGGCGACCTTCACGGTCTCGGCAAGTAGTGCTGCGCAATAACGGTATCAAGCAGCGCTATTATGTGCTGGACCCGCAGACCGGTATTCCCCGTTTCACTAACGCGCAAATAACCGCCGAGGCGATCAAGGGCCTGGTGGGCGACGGTTTTGCCCTGGACTCCATGGAATGCCTGTCCACCGGCACCACCATGCCGGACCAGCTGATGCCCAACCATGGCGTGATGGTGCATGGCGAGTTGGGCAACAAACCTTGCGAAGTGGTGTCCACCGCCGGCATCTGCCTGGCGGGCCTGACCGCATTGAAATACGCCTACCTGTCGGTGCTGTCGGGGGCCAGTCGCAATGCCGTGGCCACCGCCTCGGAGGTGCCTTCGCCGGTGCTGCATGCGCGCAATTTCGATGCGGAAAACGAGGCGCTGGTGGCGCAGATGGCGGCCCGCCCTGAAATCGCCTTCGATAAAGACTTCCTGCGCTGGATGCTGTCCGATGGTGCCGGGGCCTTTCTGCTCGAGAACCAGCCACGGGCCGGCGGCCTGTCGCTGCGCATCGACTGGATCGACATCTTCTCCTACGCCAACGAACTGCCGACCTGCATGTACGCCGGCGCGGAAAAGGCCGAGGACGACAGCCTGGTCGGCTGGAAGCTGCTGACTCCAGAAGAGTGGGCCTCGCGCTCGATTTTCGCGATCAAGCAGGACGTGCGGCTGCTGAACGAGAACGTGGTGAAGTACACCCTCGGCAAGCCGCTCAAGGAGGTGATGATCAAGCGCAACCTGTCGCCCGAGGCCATCGACTGGTTCCTGCCGCACATGTCGTCGGAATACTTTCGCCAGCCGATTGCCGAGTGCCTGGAAAACACCGAACTGGCGATTCCCCAGGAGCGCTGGTTCACCAACCTGTCCGAGCGTGGCAACACCGGCTCGGCGTCGATCTACATCATGATCCACGAGCTGCTGGAGTCCGGGCGCCTGCACAAGGGGCAGCGCCTGCTGTGTTTCGTCCCGGAAAGCGGGCGCTTCTCCGGTGGCTTCATGCACCTGACGGTGGTCTGACGCGCCTCGCCATGGCGCAACAACCCGGTGGCCGGCGCGGGCCGGCCACTGTTTCGTGGTACGCATCCAACTGCAAGGGAATGACTATGGAAACCCTCGAGCAACGTGTGAAAAGAGTGGTGGCGAGCGAACTGGCCGTCGACCTGGCGCAGATCGGCAACCAGGACTCGTTTGTCGGGAACCTGGGAGCGGACTCGCTGGCCCGGGTGGAACTGGTGACGGCCCTGGAGACCGAGTTCGAACTCACCATCCCGGACGACCAAGCCGATAGCCTGCAGACCGTGCAGCAGGTGATCGACTACCTCCGACAGGCCACTGAGCACGCAGTCCCGGCCTGACGTCGGTCAAGCGAAGATGCGGCCAGGGCTCAGCTGGCCGATAAGGTTGCCCTGGCCCGCATCTTTCTTCCCCCCGGCGTGCGCAGGTCTCAGGCCTGCTGCCACTGCGCCACGACCCTGTCGACTATCTCGCCGCGTTGTTGGATGGAGTTCGCCGCGAGCCGCTGGGCTTCTTCCACCACCGCTTTGGGCGCTGTCCGTGGGCTACCGGCGGCGAAAGGCGGAGCCGGGGCGTACTCCAGTTGCAACTGCACCCGCTGCGCCGTTGCCTCGCCGAACAGCTCGCCGGCCAGGGTCAGGGCAAAATCGATCCCGGCGGTAATCCCGCCTCCGCTCAACAGGTTGCCGTCGCGCACCACGCGTTCCTGCACCGCGATCGCCCCCAGCGCCTCCAGCAAATGGTGGTAGGCCCAATGGGTGGTGGCGCGCTTGCCACGCAACAGCCCGGCCGCGCCGAGCACCAGGGAGCCGGTGCACACCGAGGTGACGTAACGTGCCTGCGCCGCCTGCTGGCGGATGAAATCGAGGGTCTGCGGGTCTTCCATCAACGGCCCGACACCGGCGCCACCGGGGATGCAGATCACGTCCAGCGGCGGGCAGTCGGCGAAGCGTGTGGTCGCCTGCAACACCAAACCAGTGCTGGCGGTAACCGGCCCGTGCGTCTTCCAGACCAGATGCACCTGCACGTCCGGCAGCGACGCGAGCACATCGTAGGGGCCGGTCAGGTCGAGTTGCTGGACGTTGGGGAACAACAGGAAACCGATCTGCAGCGTCATGGGGTATCTCCCTGGAAAAGTTCGAAGGTGCCCACCCTTATGTGGCTGGACGGTTCGACTCTAGCGCCCTAGGCTTTGGCGAATACGCCAACCTGCCCACGATTTACGCCAACCATGCCCCAGACCGCCAG
>LNAP01003060.1_pt1 | contig 16179 bp, 13 predicted proteins | sample 602601 | NCBI WGS metagenome assembly LNAP01 (sample SAMN02440304, study PRJNA202911) | soil metagenome | biome: Subtropical and temperate rainforests or woodlands; isolation source: soil samples (1 kg each in a 20% v/v slurry with milli Q water) were... ... | reverse complement strand
AAACTACTGGGCTATCTGGACACTTGAAATGCCGCTGTACCTCGACGACGCAGTGCCGCCACCCATGCCCCGAGCTTTCCTGGACGTTCTGCTCGATGGCTACACGTTCTTCGGCGAGGAGGCCGTGAACCCAGCCATGGTCATCGGTCTACTGCGTGAACGCTTGCTGCCGCTCTTGCCGGATGTGCACAAGTCACTATTTGATCTACGGGGGCAGACCAGTTGGGATAGCCTCTGGCTGCTCTACGCGAACTTGGCAACTGCCAGTGGTGGTAACGACAAGCAGCTCATGGCAAGCGCTGCTGTCGTGAGCATCTTCGTGCGGCACACCACTCGCCCGCCGCGCGAAGTTGAGTTTCCAGCTCACTTGGAATTGGCGTCATTCGCGCGGATGGCTGACGTGCTGGGCCTGCCCAAGGCACATCCACACGTGGGCGCACAAGAAGTCGCTGCGCCACTTTATGCTTTCTGCCGGTACTGCTGGCTGCCGCAGCGCTCACGCAGCGTGTGCGAGAACCATTCCACCAACTCTATGTCTCGGGACAAGGAGGGTGGTCCAGTTTGCGCCGTGGCCACCCACAAGCAGGTACAGCGGTTACGACCCGCTTTTGAGAAGGAACTGCGCCGCCTGGTAAGCGCCGAGGAATGGCAGTTTCACGAGTCCGAGTTCAGCTTGGCGGTCATGGTGCCGCCATCAGGACTTGGCAGCTGGTTGAAGGAGCGCCGGCCTGCTCTGTCGCAACAGCTGGAGGCTAACGGTCGCAAGGGTGAAGTGCGTCTGCTGCCCGCTTTGCTACAGGTCCTGTATGGGGACAAAGGGGTAGATGTGGCGCAGGCTGTTGGAGGATCAGTGCACCTGCTCACCCCTGCTACTGCCAGAGCGGAGGCCTGGCTTTGCGCATGGGAAGGCAGAGCGAGTTGGGGCGGCCAACGACGGGGTGCAGGCAAGGCTGCGGCGCCTAGCAGGATAAAGGACACCACTCAGCCCAACCAGTGAGTTTTCAACAATCGATTGACTATGGTGAGTTTTCCACGGGGGGTAAATGAAGCTCACTGACCGCGGTGCCGAACGCTGTGTCAACGGTGCCGAACTTGATGTCCATGAAGACCGAAATACGCATACGTGGTGGCCGTCACCAATTTCGATCAGCCTTTCAGCTTCATGGCCTGTCAGCGGCCGATCGAGGCCGTACTGCACGGCTACTACGTAGACGAAGAGCGCTACATCGCGAGCGGCCGTCGCGAGGGACGGTTGGAGGGCGAGGCGCTGTCGAAGGTTTTCAAGGATAACGGGAGTCCGATCGAACTGGGTCTGTTCTCGACGCCTGCGTATCGCGAGATCAGCGCCGTCATCTTCAGTGGCTGTTCGAACATGGGGAAGGTGAGGGCACTGTCATCCGACCCCAGTCCGGGCATCGTGTTCACCGCGTTGCGCCTGAATCCTGCATCGGACCAGCCCCACATCATCAAGGCGCCGAAGCGGAGCTACGCAGAGAATCTGCTCGACGGGCTGCGGGTCTATCACAACCCCCATGCGACGCATCCGCTGGACCCGACGCTGTTTCGCCATCCCAGCGTGTTTCAGTCGTTCTATGAAAACGGCCAGTGGGTCTATGAGCAGCGTGACGGCCAGTTGCTGTTTCGCAGTGTCCTGACGGCGATCAGCGGCGAGGTTTAGCGGCGGTGTGGGCGCGAGGTTCTAGGCTCCGTCGCCATGCAAGGCAGGAAAGAGCTTGAATGCCGGCAAGACCTTCAAGGTCAGCATCTCCCCCGCCCATTTCGCCAGTTCTTTGTTTGCTGAAGATGAGGTCTGCAACAAAGCGATGTGGATGCGCCCTAGCAATGGCATTGAATCTGTTGCGATCGCAGCGTCGATCCAGTCGCTTGCCGCCGCGCCGTCGCGCATCAGGTATCGAAAAATGGAGAGTGTGATCGGCTCGATGATCCCCGCCTCGTGGCAAACCATCGACCCGATGCCCGGCACATCATGGGTCGGTGCCGCGCGCATTTCGTGATCTCCGCCAGGCTTGCGCAAAACGATGGATGCCGTGCCTACGATCAGCAAGATCCCTGGATCGACGCGTTGGAGGCCTTCGGGGGTCTCCATCGCGAACGGCACTGCTGCGAGGTGGGAAAGGATCAACCACTGGTGGATGTTTGTGTAAGTGTCGGAAAAGCCATCGTCGCCCAGATCGATGGTGTGCAGGTGTCCATCGATGTCCACCACAGCGGTTCCGTCCTCCTTGAAGACCAGCTCGACCAGCCCTACGCCGGGAAAATGGGTGGCGAATCGCCCGCCGGCGGACACCGGCTGACGCTCGGGTGACGTATCGAGCAAGGCTCTAATGAGATCGAACGACAGGCTGCCTGGCCGGTGCACAGCGTCGGAAATCGCCTGAGCGGCAATCACGTCGCCGATCGGCAAATTGCTCGCTGCGCCGGCGATCCAGGTGGCAGCATTCTGCGCATCGGCCTGAACCAGTGGAACAAGTTCATCGGCCAGCAGCCTGGCCAACTCACTGGCCAGAAGCTCCGGCAACCGAATGAATAGGATCGAGTCCCCTGAGGCGTGCATAGCAGGCTTCACAAAACCTCGATCGATCAGCCAAGTCAGTTCCGTAGCGTCCACAAGCTGGCGCAGAGTCTCGCGACGAACGACGTTGATTTCGAGTGACTCCAGCATCAGGGAGGTATCGCGCTTTTGGTCCTTGCTGTCGGCTAGCACTGCCTTCGCGATGGCCTTGAAAAGTCGGCGCAGTTCATGATCGGTGAATCGCTCTCGGGCGTGCCGAATCAATTCCAGGCTGAGCAACGGCGGCAGTGCGACAGCAAGAGTCGGGGCAGCGTCTTCGATGCGTTCGATCACCAGCGCGCTAGTTGCTCGCAGGACCCAGGGCTGACGGAATTCGGGGGTGGCCTGGGCGCCATGCATCAGCTCAATTCGATGCCCACGCAGCACGCGTAGCGCGATCTGGAATTCGCGATCGTCCAGCGGTCCGACATGGACCCGTTGTGCGCGCCGCCCGATGGCCGATTCTGTCAACCCGTTGGGCGCTGTCATCAGCTTGCCGGCCACGGCATCGTCTACGGCGACGATGACGACAAGGCCCGGCCCAAATGTCGTTGAAGAAAGGTCTTCGATCTCTCTGCGGGTATCGTTGTCGCTGGCATCGAGGCCATCTACCGCCAGCAGCAAGCTGTGGTCGCTGGACTGTGATACACGCATCAGCCAACTGCGCGCTTCCTCTCTCGTCACGGGCCACGCGAGTGAGCGGGCGAGCGCATCTGCGAGAGATTGCAGGATGCCTCCCGCCACTCCGGCTTCGACGTACAGCGTAGCGATGTCATCCTGCTGCGTCGTGCGGAGGCTTACTTCACGCAAGACATTGCTTTTACCTGCCAGGGGAGCTCCTTCCACAAGGATGAGCTTGGTCCCCCCGGTTACGCGACGCAACACCTGAGCGGTAGCTTTGCGTGGAATCAGGAAGCCCCGAGCAAACGGGCGCGCGGGTTCATCCCAGGAAGCGCTGAGTTCATCCATCGTTTCCGCGGCGGTAAGACGGACCGCCTGCATCCACACTGCAGCGTTGGTTCCCATCAAGGTCTCGATGGCTTGCTTCATGTCTGCAGCCGCAACCCGAGCGGCGCTGGTCAGGAGAGCCTGAAATTCCTGTTCCGAGCGCTGTGTCGGTTGCCAGCGTTTGCCGCTGTGGGTTTCGATGAAGTGCAAATCGGTACCGTTTGTCACGACGACCAGCGGCGGGGACGGGCTCAGAACCCGTGCATAGGAGAGACCTTGTGCGTCGTCGTCTGGTGTCAGCGGCACGCCGGCACGCTTCAGCTCCAGTACTGCGAGAGGACGATCGCCGTCGTACAGAACGATATCGGATCGTGCTTCCGCCCGAGACGCTTCGGTGCCGTCGACATCGATCTTCTTGCGACCGAAGGTGAACGAGAACTTTGTCTGATGGTGAATGGACTCAGCTGGCATCCACGGGAATGCCTGCGCAATCGCCTGATGTATTTCCGCTTCGAGGTCCGCTTCTGTCGGTGAAGTCGTCAATTTCTTTGCGGTCATGTCGAAGCGTTTCCCGTTGTGGTCCTGAGAACTTGCGCTGAATCGGAAATCGGAAGGGCGCTGCCGTGACGTGCCGGGTACTTTGCGTCAAACATCTTCTCTTCGAGCCATTCGCACAATGACTCGACATTGGAGATGGCTTCCATCAGCTTCTCGCGGGGCACGTGCAGGCCAGGTGACATCCACAAGCCCGCGCCATCGCCGTTGTCATAGAGTTCCGCTTCCTTGTCGTTGAGAAAGAAGGGGCGTGGATGCCGGGCTCGATCATGGTCTGCATGCGTTACGCGGAGCGTGGTGATGCTGTCTGGATGTTGATCGCGATTTCGTGCGAGCACCACTTGCTCGATGATGTCGAGGTCGGCGGGGCATTCTTTCCAGTCCAACACCAATCGCGCGGCAAGACACTGCCGGTAGCCACCAATCAACCCCTCGCCTTTGAAGGCGGCCTTGAACTGCGCCTTGCACTGCAGCCCCAGGATTCGGTCCCATGCATTCAGGTAGAGCTGCAGTGAGGCTGAGAGCATCGACACGCAGCTCCGCCCCGTCACTTCGAGCAGTTCGTTGGCTTCGACCCATTCGGCGAGAAATGCAGGCTCCGGCTCCTCGCTGTAAGGCGGAACGAAGGGCTCTTCCTCCGCCTCGATCTTTCGTATTGTTTCGCTGAATGGCTTCGCGGCCTGTTCGTAGTACTGGCGGATGAGCCGAGTACGTTCCTTGAGGAAGTAGAGAACGTCCATGAGGAATTCCTATGCGGCGGGGAGGGCGGGTACTTGGTATCCGCTTTCTCGTTGATCGCTGATCAAATGGTCACCCGCAAGCGCTTGGCGCGCTCCTTGAAGGCGCGCTCTCCACCTTCGAGGATGTCGCACACGTGCTGCCGGATGAGCGGGTTTTCGAGACTACCGCTCTCATACGTGATGAGCGGCAACTGGCCGGGCCTGTGCTGTCCGCACTGCGCGACGATCACCTGATCCGCATCGGTGTTCACCACCAGGTTGGCGTTGTGCGTCACGATCACGATCTGGCGCCGCTTCTTGGCGTCGCGGAAGCGATGCACCGGCTCCTGATAGATGGACTGAGGGTCCAAATTCTCTTCGGGCTGATCGATGATCAGTGGTCGGTCATCTTCCGCATCGATGGCCAAGTACAGCAGCAGCAAGACGATGCCGCGCGTGCCAGGTGACAACTGCTCGATATCTACGCCGTCATACTGCAAGCCGTAGCCAACAGTGATGTGATCGGTGCTGTACAGCCAGTCCGAGATGTTGCGCGCCCATGCGCGGAACTCGGCGTTCTCCGGAATGTGGGTCCGGAGCGCCGCCTCATTGGCCTTGACGAAATTGAGCAAGGCCGTGGCGGCTTGCGCAGCGTCACCGGTTGTCCATGCCGCCATCAGCCCGGCGCGCGCCGACCGCAGCAACTCACCGCGCCCCTTGAACGGGCCGTTGGTCCGCAGATCCAACAGATCCTCACCCTTGGCGGCCCACTGCGCCAGGTCCACATTTCGACGCACCGAGAAAGACAATTTCGACAAGGAGCCCGCCGCCTCATCGATGCGCGCCTTGATGGGCGCGTAGAGATCCGCAAGTTCCAGCTCCTCCTCAACGATGGCTTCGAAGACGGTGGCATAGGCGCCGCGCCGCGCATCGACCAGCGCGCGGATGCGCTCGTCTGCACCCTGAATGCGCTCGATCTGCTGGAGCACCTTGGTCAGCGCGGTCTCGGCCTTGGTGATCTTGTCCGAGAGGGTGGTGAAGCGTTTGGCGTTCTGCGCGTCGACACCAACCAGCGTGCGCAGGCGAGCGAGCTCCCGCTCAAGGAGCGAGAGCGATTGATCCGCGAGGTTGACGTCCACGGGGATCAGCGCGACGGCCGGGTCGGGATTGGCTTGAGGCACCGGATCGGTTTTGGCGGGGCCTTGTAGCGCGGCCACCGACAGGTTCGCCTGTTTGACGCACTCGGTTAGCAGCGTGTCAACCGGGCCGGCATACTCGAGCCTGAAGGCTTCCCAGTCAGTGGCACTGAGGCCGGCATGCTCACGTTCTTGCTTCATGTCGGCGAGCAGAGATGGCGCCTGGCGGGTGCGGAAGTCGCGCACGTCGTCTTGCAAGTGAAGCAGGGCTTGGTGTCGGCGCTTGGCTTGGTCTACCAGTTGTCGCTTCGCATCGACCGCGAGCGAAACCTGTTCGTGGCGCCTTGCGCGGTCTTCGTTGCCCTTGGCAACCAGTGACTTGCGGTCGGTCTTGTCCTTGTCGATCGCACGCTTCTTCTCGTCCCGGTCCTTCTCAAGCGCCTTGAGGCCGTCCTTTTTGACACGTTCGTCGGTGAGATCTGCGGACGCCCTGGTCAGAGCCTGTTGCTGGCGTTCGCGCTTCTGGCGCGAAGTTTCCAGCCGAAGGCCCAGCAACTCCTGGAAAGAGTCGGCGCCTTGACGTTCGTTGAGCGGATGGGCATTGAAAATTACACGTTCGATCTCGGTGACCAAAGCATCGTTCAAGCCTTCCGCCGAGCAAAGCTGGTCGACGAACTGCTGCGACAGGTACTGGACGTAAGGGCTGGCCAGGAAGTCCTCCATGTCGGTCTGGGCGAGTTCATTGCCTGTCGTTTCGCCAGATGCCCATTGCAATTCGGCTTTGCTGTCACCGAGGTGTTGTTTCGCGCGGAGGATGAAGGAGCGCTCGTTCAAATGAGGGGAGAGCGCAAGACCACCTGCCGCAATCAGATCGGCCAAGGCGGTTTTCCCCGAACCCCGCGCGCCGATCACGGCAACCAGTCCCGCGTTCAGCTCAACGGCACCATTCGCGATCCAGGGCGCGTTCGTCACAGACAGCGAGTTGATGGTGTGGCTGTCCAATGCGCCGCGCGGTGGCTCGGCGCCGATGGAAACACGCTCTTCGGGTTCGATGCAGGCCTGGCGTAGCGAATCGAACATCAGGTCGCCCTTGATCCAGCAGCGACGGTCACCGTCAGGCTGTCCGGCCTTGGCGAGCGAATGCGCATCCGACCCGTGCAGGCAAGGCTTGCATCCGTTGTACTGGCTTTCGAGTTCCTCGACGGTGGCCGACTCCTTGCCCAGCCAGAAGCGGACCTGCTTGGGATTGGCGCTGAAGATGATGTGGGCAAGGCCCTCGACGTTCTTGCGCTGCGCCGCGAAAGAGGCGGTGGCGTCGCGCAGACCCGAAGTCCCGTCCTTCTCTCCGCCGGCGACGGCGATCAGGGTGTTCTTCTTGATCCACTCGTTTTTTGACCATGCCTGCTTGAGCTGGTCGAAGTTCACCTTGAACTGGTTGGCACCTTCGGACCGGGCTCCCTCGTCGTCTGTCAGGTCTGGTTTGTGGGCGCGGCCCAAGCGGATGAGGTCGCTGCGTTGGCAGCGGTAGGACTCGCCCAGGTAGGGGAACTCGAACTCCAGCAGAAAGCGCTTGATCCGTTCGATGTGGTCGGCATCATGCGGCGAGAAGAGCAGGTGGATGTTCACCGCCGATGCCTTCGCGGTTTCGATCCCGAGCCGCAATTCGACATTGGGGAATATCAGACCTACGCCAGGCAAACGTCCATGGCGTTTTTCGTCGATGACCTGCTCATAGCGTTCAATGCCGAAGTAGTCGGTGATACCTATTGCACGAATCGACGGGTTCGACGCCTCAATGGCGTTCAGGAACGCTGCCCAAGGATCTGGACCGGCGTACTGGTCGTTCAGGGCGGTGCCAGGCGTGTGGATGTGAGGGTCCCAGCGATGCCAGAGCGAGCCTCGGTTGCTTTGTACGTCGAACATGTCGGCCATGGGTCCTCTCTTCAGTGTTTTTCTGAGGAGGGACGCACTCCGCCACGCTCCCGTTGCGTAGCGACAGGAAGCGCGAAGATCCGACCCTCAAATGCCTAAAATACAGGGCATTATTAACTTATTTGCCTAATTTGGCGATCTTCCTCCCAGCGCCTGACTTGCGCTCCATGTGGCAAAAGCCTAATATAGCGGGCGTTGAGTATAGAGAATGCCTAATTTCATGAGCAAATTCGTGATGCCACTGCAAGCCACCGAGCGGGTTGCCCAGCTGGGTCAGCGTATCCGGGTGGCGCGGATTCGGCGCGGGTGGTCGGTCGCCGATCTCGCCAGCAAGGCGGGTATCAACCGAAACACCCTCACGGCGCTGGAACTCGGTAAGCCAGGCACGGCGGTCGGCGTGTGCTTCACAGTACTGTGGGCACTCGGCCTGGACAAGTCTCTGGACGATGTTGCGGATCCTGACAGCGATCTCCACGGCAAGGCGCTCGAAGCGTCGCGCCGCCCCACGCGGGCCGGCAAGGCCCGGAAGCCGAGCGACGACTATGACTTCTGAGCGCGAGGCCTATGTCCACATTCAGCTGCCCGGCACGTTGGAAACGGTGCCGGCAGCGCTGCTCAGGGTGCAGACGCTGCCCGACGGCACGCAGATAGGGCGGTTCCGCTACGGCGACCGTTACCTTCAACGCCAAGAGGCAGTTGCACTCGATCCGTTCCAACTGCCTCTTGCCAAGGAAGTCTTCGAGTTCACCCAACTCAAGGGGATTCCAGGTGCGGTTCGAGACGCTGGCCCCGACGCCTGGGGACGACGCGTGATCGAGCACAAGCTCGAGCGCAGCGCGGCCGACCTCCAGGAAATCGATTATTTGCTACATGGGCCGCAAGACGGAGCAGGCTACCTGAGCTTCGGGCTAAAGGCCGAACCGCCTGCGCCCAAGCGCCAGTACAACCGCACGCACCAACTGGGCGAGCTGATCGCGGCCACACAGGCGATCGAAGAGGGTCGCCCAGTGGCCGCCCATCTGCTCGAACAGCTCGATCCTGGCACCAGCATGGGTGGTGCGCGGCCGAAGGCCACGATTGAGGACGCGCAAAGTCTCTGGCTCGGCAAGTTTCCAGCCAGAGATGACCGCTTCAATCTGCAGCGCGTCGAGTTCGCGACGCTCGACCTGGCACGCAGATGCGCCCTGAACGTCACACAGGCACGGCTGGAGGCGGTTGGCGAGAGCGACGTGCTGATGCTGCAGCGCTTCGATCGCGACTACACCGACAAGGGCTACCTGCGTTTCGGTCTCGTCAGTGGCCTGACCGTGCTCGACTGCGGCGATAGCCACCTGGACCGGGAACGTTGGTCCTACCCGTTGATGGCCGATAACCTGCGCCGCTGGTCCGAAAAACCGGAAGCCGACTGCGCCGAACTATTCAGGCGGATGGTCTTCAATGCCGCCGTGACCAACAACGATGATCATCCTCGCAACCACGCCCTGTTGCGCAGGCAGAAGGGATGGCGGTTGTCGCCGGCCTACGACCTCGTGCCCGCGCCCGTAGTGAGCCTGGAGAGGCGCGATCTGGCGTTGACTGTCGGCGACTACGGTCGCACGGCCAGCATCTACAACCTCCTGTCGCAGGCTGGGCGTTTCGGCTTGTCAGCGGAAGAGGCGCGCGGGCAAATCGATAGCCTCGTCGACGTCGTCAGGCATTGGCGCGACGGCTTCTTCGCCTGCGGCGTATCGGCCAAGGACATCGACTACATCGCTCCGGCCATCCTGCCTGACTGTTTCTTCTTCGAAAGGCAACCCGATGCGTGAGGCGCCATGTCGGCTTGCATCTTTGGCCATGCCAACATGCCGTTCGAACCTATCCTCTCACGACATCGAGATGTCATGATTAGCCCCGCGGACAACTACAAGGGCTTCACGGACTTGGCCACCGCTCAGGTCGAAGGCACCGATTACCGAGTCCATGTGCGGGCGAACGTCGGTTCGACCGTCGCCGTGATAGCCCCCCATGGGGGCAGCATCGAGCAGTACACATCGGACGTTGCACGCGACGTTGCAGGGGCGGACTTCAATCTCTACATGTTCGAAGGAATTCGCCATGCCGGCAACTATGCCGCGCTTCACCTGACCAGCCATAGGTTTGATGAGCCGCGATGTCTAGAGTTGCTGTCCAGCTGCGACCATGTGGTCGCGTTACACGGATGTGCTGGCGACGTTCAACAGGCCCTTGTCGGGGGCCTCGACGAGCCCTTGAAGGCCGCTGTGGCGAAAGCCATCGCTGATCTGGGTATCGATACCCGGCTGCGGGGGCACCAATTCCCGGCAACCGATCCGAAAAACATTTGCAATCGTGGGCGCCGCGGCGTTGGCGTGCAGATCGAGATGACGATGGCGTTGAGGCTGCATGGGCCGCGGGAGGCGATCTCTGCGGCCATCCGGTCGGTGTTGCTGGCGTTGGCGACGGTTTAACTAGGGGAGGAAGAGACAAATGATTTTGACCGACAACGAAACCAAAGTTGACTTGCTCAACAACGAGGCGATCGCCAAGACCATCGTCGAACTGTTGCGCGAGAAACCGGACCATCCAGTCACGATCGGTGTCCACGGCGATTGGGGCGCTGGGAAATCCAGTGTCTTGGAGATGATCGAAGCCGGGTTCTCGGGTCAGGACGATGTGCTCTGCCTGAAGTTCAACGGTTGGCGCTTCCAGGGGTTCGAGGATGCCAAGATCGCGTTGATCGAGGGCATTGTGACTGGCTTGGTCGAAAAGCGCCCCGCACTGACGAAGGCTGCGGGTGCGGTCAAGGATGTTTTCAATCGCATCGATTGGTTGAAGGTCGCAAAACGCGCAGGTGGCTTGGCGGTGACCGCATTCACGGGCATTCCGACGCCGGACCAGATTGGTGCCGTTCTGGGGACGCTCGAAGGCATGTTTGCCGACCCTGGCAAGCTGGCGACGAAAGAAAACCTCACGTCCGCCATTGATGGCGTGAAAGAGATGTTGAAGCCGGCGGAAACCAGGAACGTCCCAGAGGAGGTCGAAGCCTTTCGCAAAGCGTTCGACAAGCTCCTCAAGGATGCGGGCATCAAGCAGCTCGTTGTGCTGATCGATGACCTTGATCGTTGCTTGCCAGATACTGCCATCGAGACGCTCGAAGCAATCCGGCTGTTCGTGTTCACCGCCCGCACCGCCTTTGTGGTCGCCGCCGATGAGGCGATGATCGAGTATGCGGTGCGTAAGCACTTTCCGGATCTGCCCGAGACCACGGGCCCGCGCGACTATGCCCGGAACTATCTGGAAAAACTGATCCAAGTGCCGTTTCGCATTCCGGCTTTGGGTGAGACCGAGACGCGCATCTACGTGACGTTGTTGTTGACGGGTGCGGAGATCGGAGACGGAGATGCTGCCTACGCGAACCTCATCGAGGTGGCGCGTGAACGCCTCAAGCGTCCTTGGGCGAGCGGTGGACTCGACGCGGCGACTGTTAAGGCGGCACTTGGGGATAAGGCCGAACAAGCCAACAACGCGCTCGCGCTCAGTGACCAAATCGGCCCCATTCTTGCAAGTGGGGTGAAGGGCAACCCGCGCCAGATCAAACGATTCCTGAACACCCTGTTGCTCCGGGAGCGGACGGCGGCGGCACGGGGGTTCGGCGATGACATCACGTTGCCCGTATTGGCAAAGCTGATGCTCGCCGAGCGTTTCATCCCCCGATTGTTCGAGCAGATCGCATTCGTGGCGGCGATCCATCCGAAAGGCTTCTGCGATGACCTTGAGGCGCTAGAGAAGAGTCTGGCCGCGGACGGTAAGACAAGCGCGCGAGGAACGAGCAAGGGGGCGAAGCCACCGGACTCGCCTGTGCCCATCTCTGACAACGCTGTTCTGTCGGAGTGGAAGTCATCTGATACGGTCTGTGATTGGGCCCGTGTGCAGCCGGCTCTGTCCGGTGTCGATTTGCGTCCATATCTGTTCGTGACGAAAGACAAGAAAGACTACTTCGGGGCGGTGTCGGTGTTGGGGCACCTGGCCAGCGTAGTGGAGAAGTTGTTCGGCGGGAAGATGATGGTTCAAGGCTACGAAGCTGAGTTGAAGCAATTGGCTCAGCCAGAGGCCGACAAGGTATTCGAAGCCGTGCGCACTACGGTCATGGGCACTGGGGCCTTCGATACGATGCCGCCTGGCGTCGATGGCCTCATCGTCTTGGTGAAGGCTCAGCCGGGACTGCAAGGCAAGTTGCTCGACTTCCTGGAGGCTTTGCCGAGTAGCAAGTGCGGGCCATGGGCCGTGCGCGGATGGCAGGGTGTCATCAAGGATCCGGATTGCGTGAGCCGCCTGACCAAGCTGTTGACGGATTGGAGCAAGGTGACGAACAACCCCACACTCAAGGCGACCGCCGAACTGGCACTTAAAGACACGAAAGGGGCTCGCTGATGGGAACTTCGACAGCGTACGGCGGCCCAGGGGGCGGAACGCCACTGGTTCCCTCGTGGTTAGGAGATGCTGACGGTGGGGCCGCGCCACCGGCATCGCCTGCAGGAGGTGATGGCACTGGAAGCGACGGCGTTTCACCCGGTGACGGAAGCGCGCCGCCCATCGCGCCGAGTCGACCGTCCATTCCTGCGGCCGCCGACCCTCAACGCTTCTCCGGCGCACGGAATAGTTTCACGCGATTTGCCGGATCGGGCGGTAGCGATCGGGTCAACTTGGGGCGTGCCGTCTCTCGTTACGTCTCCACGTCGGCGGGGGGTGCGCGTCAAGCGGCACAACGTATGGGGGCCTCGCGGGGTTCTGGTGCGAGGTTGCTGGGCTTCCTTGCGGATGCCCAAGCCAGAGGCGTGCGTGAAGCGCTTCGCTCGCTGGACCTCGAGTCGCTTGCGGGAAGGCCAATCCAAGAAATCTTTGTCGGCTTGGCCGACTACATCTGCCCAGGGGCCGGCACAGTCGATGAGGGAATCGCGCGAGAAGCCTACATCGAGACGATCATCGAACTGGCCACCGAGGGGTTGACCGACCTTTCGACCTTCACGCCCGACCAGATGCAAACCGTGTTCGAGTTGTATGCGACGCATGCGATCGAAGCGCGCATCTGCAACGACATCGGCACCAAGGCCGTGACCATGCCGACGGATGTGCAGGCTGCCCACAGGGTGGAAGCGCAACTACGCGACTTCATCCGTGGCGGAGTAAGTGATGCGCTCACGAGGGCGCGCGCCGAATCGCCCAATCTGACCCCGGAGCGTATCCAGTCGTTCGTGGACACGGTATACGAGTCGGCGTTCTCGATTCTCCAGACGCTTGGTCAAGCGGAGGTAGATCAATGAAGCGTCAACTTCTGGCCGGACGCTTTGGCCCTGACGATCAAGTCGACATTCCCATGGCCGCGGACGAGCAGCGGACTTCGCTTCAAATGGTCGCTGGCGAAAAGTCTCTTGATCACGGCATCGGGAGCGCTCTGACGAGCTTGAAGAAGCTGGGCATCTTCCCGTCCGAGATCGGCATCGATCTATTGGTCCTCGCTGCGCATGTCCATGCAGCCGACACTCGCATCTCCCGCGCTGAGCAGTCGCAAGACTCCTGGACGCGAGAGATCCGCTTGGTCGTGCCCGTGAGTGATCCGGCGCGTTGGACAGCCGCAACTGCAACGCTAACAAAGGCCTTGAACTTCCTGACTGGCGACCGTTGGACGGTCGGGTATAGGGCGCGTCCGCACAGATTCGCCACTATCGCCAGCGAGGCGCCTCCCACCCTGCTTGCGCCGCCGTTCGACTCAGTGAGCCTGTTTTCGGGCGGCCTGGACAGTTTGATTGGTGCTATCGATTTGCTGCAGCGCGGGTCGACTCCGCTGTTGGTGAGCCACTTCGGCGAAGGCGCCACCAGCGATGCTCAGGGAAAGCTCTTTTCCGGTTTGAAGAAGAACTACGACAAATCGTCTTTTGAGCGTCTGCGTGTCGGCATGACGTTCGATGATGGGCTGGTCGAAGACGTCGGGTCGGAGAACACCACACGCGGACGGTCGTTCTTGTTCTTCGCGCTCGGGGTCTTCGCCGGGACTGGATTGGGCAAAGGTTTCATTTTGCGCGTGCCCGAAAACGGGCTGATCGCCTTGAATGTTCCGCTGGATCCGTTGCGCTTGGGTTCGAACAGTACGCGCACCACCCACCCCTTCTACATGGCTCGCTGGAACGACCTGCTGTCAGAGTTGGGCATCGACGGTCGCGTTGAGAATCCATGCTGGGACATGACTAAGGGCGAAATGGCGTCGGCTTGCGAGAACCCCGCGTTGCTGGCCAGGCTCGCGCCAGACTCTCTGTCTTGTTCGTCGCCCACGAAGGGGCGCTGGCAGGGGCTTGGCATCGAACATTGCGGCTACTGCCTGCCGTGCCTGATCAGGCGTGCCGCCTTGGACAGGGCTTGGGGGCCCGGCAAGGATGAGACTACCTACACAGTGTCTGATCTCCGGGCCAAGGTATTGGACACCCGGGAATCGACGGGTCAGCAGGTTCGATCCTTTCAATATGCCATTGAGCGTCTTCGTGGACGTCCGCAACTCGCGAACCTTCTCATTCACAAGCCCGGCTCACTGGCCGACGAAGTCGCGCGCTTGGACGAACTCGCTGACGTTTATCGTCGTGGCCTCGACGAAGTTGCACGCTTGATCGATGGCGTCGAGACAAGGCCAAGCTGATGCTGGATCGCTCATGACCGCCGCGGCAGGACTTGTGGATTTCCACTGCCATCTCGACCTCTATCCGGATCACGAAGCTGCGGTGCTGGAAGCGGACCAAGCGGGCGTCTTCACGCTGGCAGTGACGACGACCCCGAGGGCCTGGCCGCGCAACCATGAACTGGCGCAGCGCACGCGACACGTGCGCGCAGCACTTGGCCTTCATCCGCAACTGGTGGCCGAACGGGCCAGTGAACTGGATCTGTGGGACAGGCACCTGTCAGAAACGCGCTACGTTGGTGAGGTGGGCCTCGATGCTGGTCCGCGCTTCTACAAATCGTTCGATCTGCAGAAGCAGGTGTTCCAGCATGTCTTGCAGCGTTGTGCGGAATCAGGAGACAAGGTCGTCACCGTCCATAGCATCCGAGCAGCTAAGATCGTGCTCGATCACATAGAACGCTTTCTTCCAGCGACACGAGGCAAAGTTGTGCTGCACTGGTTTACGGGCACGAAGGCCGAGGCAACTCGCGCGCTCGCGCTGGGGTGTTATTTCTCGATCAATGCCGCAATGCTTGAGAACCAGCGACATTCGGCCATGGTGGCGGCCATCCCGGTCGACAGGTTGCTGACTGAGACGGATGGGCCTTTCACCAAGACCGGCGCTAGGCCGTCGAAGCCAGCAGATGTTGCGGCTGTGATTGATCTGTTAAGCGGGCTGCACAATATTCCACCAGCTACGATGGCCGCGACGGTACGTGGGAATCTGCGCTGCTTGTTGGCGTACGGCGGAATCGACGGGCCTGAAGGGTCCGTAGTGCCGGATCGGTTCATTTGCAAATCTGACCCTACCAACGAATAGATCAAAAACGAGGAAACTGCGCATGCCGCTCACGCAAAAAGAGATCGTCGACCTGAAAAAACTCATCAAAGATCGGGTAGACAACTACCCTGATCTAAACGGGATGGTTGCTGCTGGCAGGCTGATCTACAAGTCCGGGTGGTACGAAGCTACGAGCAAGGAGGCGCATGACGCCATTGTTCAGTACGCCACTTCGATTCGCGTGAGCAGAGACGGCAAGGCGCAGGTCAAGGTGGCGCGGGCGAGTAAGCGGCTCAAGGTCCTGGCTGACAAACTGTGAGCGCCCCAGCCCTGGCATCTCATGTTGGTTGGCAGGAATGGAAGATCGTCGCGCGAGCAGCGCGACTGGCTCGTGACGAGTCGGTTATCCTAGATGCTGATTGATCATGGTGTCGAGAACGTCGCTTCCCCGCAAATCGCTCCATCTCCCGCGCCAGCAAAAGATCTGCGCTTCTGACGGTAAAAACGACGGTATAGACCCATGTTGATCACAGCCAAGTCCTTTAACCATGCGGGTTTGGACGGCCTGTTGATGATGGAGTGGGAATGATTGGCCGGTGCCCGGCGCGGATGGCAAGGCCGAAACTGCGCCGGGCCACCTGAAAGCGAGCTACATTGACCAGGGCAAGCTCGGCGTCGCCTTCGGCGAGGGCTTCTACGTCTGCGAACCACCGGTCGCCTGACCCGGAAACAATCCGAAGAAGGAGCTAGCCATGCGCTACAGCAGCGGAAATTACGAAGCATTCGTCCGTCCCCGCAAACCTGAGGGCGCCGACAGGAAGACGGCGTGGTTCGTC
>LNAP01003058.1_pt1 | contig 16182 bp, 12 predicted proteins | sample 602601 | NCBI WGS metagenome assembly LNAP01 (sample SAMN02440304, study PRJNA202911) | soil metagenome | biome: Subtropical and temperate rainforests or woodlands; isolation source: soil samples (1 kg each in a 20% v/v slurry with milli Q water) were... ... | reverse complement strand
AGACGATCCTCCCGTGCCCCATCACATACAGGCGGCTGCAGACTTTGAGCGCGATGCTCAGCTTCTGCTCGATCAGCAGGATCGAGACGCCCTTCGCCGCGATCTCGCGCAGCAGCTCTCCGACCTGCTCGACAACCTTGGGCGCGAGGCCTTCGGTCGGCTCGTCGATCATGATCAGCGCGGGGTCGCCGAGGAGGCTGCGGCACATGGTCAGCATCTGCTGCTCGCCGCCCGACAGCACGCCAGCCGGCACGTCGGCCCGCCGCGCCAGGTTGGGGAACATGTCGAGCATGCCGGCGACCGTCCAGCGGCCCGCAGTCCTGCCCGATTTCAGGCCCAGTTCGAGGTTCTGCCGAACCGTCAGCGTCGAGAAGATGTCGCGGCTTTCAGGCACATAGCCGATGCCGAGCCGCGCGATCTGATGTGGCTTCAGAGCCTCGACCTGCTTGCCGAGAAAGCGGATTGAGCCCTTGGCGTCCACATCGCCCATGATCGCCTTGGCCAGGGTGGAGCGGCCCACGCCGTTGCGCCCCAGCAAACCGACGATCTCGCCGGTGCCGACCTGCAGCGTGACGCCCTGCAGCACATGGCTCTTGCCGTAGTAGGCGTGCAATTCTTCGACTTCCAGCATGTTCAGTTCTCGGTTCCAAGGTATGCCTGCCTGACCAGCTCGTTGCGGCGGATGCCTTCGGGCGTGTCCGTCGCGATGACCTCACCGTAGACAAGCACCGAGATGCGGTCGGCGAGATCGAACACCACACCCATGTCGTGTTCCACCATGAGCAGGGTCTTGTTCTTCGACACCTTGCGGATCAGTTCCACGGCCGCGCGGGTCTCGGCGGCACTCATGCCAGCAGTCGGCTCGTCGAGCAGCAGCACCTCGCCGCCGCCCGCCACGGCAATGCCAATCTCCAGCGCCCGCTGCTCCGCATAGCTCAGATAGCCCGCCGGTGTCGCCGCGCGATGCGCGAGACCGATGAGTTCGAGAACCTCTTCCACCCGCGTGTGGACCTCCGCGATGTCGTCGATGCGCTTCCAGAACGCATACGAGACGCCGCGCGTCCAGAGCACGCCGCAGCGCAGGTTCTCGAACACCGACAGGCTCGGAAACAGGTTGCTGATCTGGAAGCTGCGCGACAGCCCGCGGCGATAGATGGCCTCGGGCAGCAGGCCCCCGATGCTCTTGCCGTTGAGCAGGATCTGGCCCGAGGTCGGCGCGATCCCGCCGGACAACAGCCCGAAGGTCGTCGATTTGCCGGCGCCGTTCGGTCCGATCAGCGCATGGCGCTCACCCCTTCGCACATCCAGGGTCAGGCCGCGAATGATCTGAGATGCGCCGAAGTTCTTTCGGACATCCTTCATGGTGATGGCAGAGTCGTTCATTTCATCAATCGCCGTTTGGATTCACTCAACACCTCGTCGACCGCCTGCACGACGCCCGCGCGCATGCCGCGCCAAGCCAGCACGCCCATCACCAGCAGCACGAGGAGCGCCACCCAGGCCGTGCCCGACGCGGCGTCCAGTGAGATGGGGCCAATCGCCAAGACAGTACCCTTGGCCTTTTCCACCGTGAGCCGGTAGGCCAGCTCGATGGCAAGACAGGATGCGCCGCCGATCAGCACGAACGGACCGAGGGCCTTGAGATAAGGGGCTGCCAGGCGCGCGGTCAGACCGGCACGCACAACGCCGCGGTGCATCTCCAACAATTGCGCGATGCCGCCTGGCAGGTACATGACCACCAGCACGAACAGCAAGCCCAGGTAGAGCTGCCACGCGGCCGTCAGGTCAGACAGCGACAGCTGCAGCCAGGTCACCAGCACGGCACCGATGACCGGGCCGGCGAAATTCCCGACGCCGCCGATGAAGGTCATGAGCAGCACCGATGACGATTGGTGCGCACCCAACATGGTGCCGGCAGCCATCTCGAAGTTGATCACCGACAGCGCACCGGCCACACCGGCGAATCCGCCGGAGAAGACGAAGGCGAGGAAGCGGACTTTCTGCGGCGAATAGCCGACAAAAGCCACCCGCGTCGGGTTATCGCGCACCGCATTGCACAGCCGCCCGAACGGCGTACGGGTCAGGTAGTACATGCACAGTCCGCACGCCAGGCACCAGGCAACGATCAGGTAGTAGACCTCGGCATGGGAGCCAAAGCGCAGGCCAAACAGCGCCAACGCCTTTGTCCGGTCGACCGAAACGCCTTGCTCGCCGCCGAAAAATCCCGTCATCAGCGCGGCCACCGCCGCGACCAGCTCGGCGATGCCCAGCGTGATCATGGCGAACACGGTGCCGCCCCGTTTGGTCGAAGCCAGGCCGAGGATCACCCCGAAGAGGAGCCCCGTGACACCGCCAGCCAATGGGATCAGTAACAACGGGACCGGAAGGTTGCCGTCGGCCACCTTCGCGAGCGCCTGGGCCGCGCAGAAGCCGCCCAGTCCGAAATACACCGCATGGCCGAACGACAGCAGGCCCGTCTGGCCCAGCAGCATGTTGTAGGACAGCGAGAACACGATTGCCACGGCCATCAGGCAGGCAGTCCCAATCACCGAGGCCTTCGGAAATGCCACGGGCAGCAGCGCCAGCAACGCGAGCGCGACCAGCCAGATCGCCCCGGTGTGCAGATACGCGGGGAGCGCCCTCCGTTTCGAGATGGCGGGATTCATGATTCGCGGCTCCCCATAAGGCCGGTCGGCCGGAAGATCAACATCAACACCAGCAGCAGATAGGGCAGCACCGGTGCCAGCTGGGCCAGCGTGGCGGTCCAGAGCTCGGCAAGCACCGCCGGCGGGGTCACCGACAAGCCGACCGCATGGGCGATGTCCGCCACCGAGAAGTTGCCCGCAATCGCGAAGGTCTGCACCAGGCCAATGAGCAACGATGACACGAGCGCGCCCGTCAGTGAACCGAGCCCGCCGAACACGACGACCACGAACAGAAGCGGCCCGAGCAGCGCGGCCATACTCGGCTGCGTGACCAACGCGGGCCCGGCGATGGCGCCCGCCAGGCCCGCCAGCGCTGACCCGATGCCGAAGACGGCCATGAAAACCATCGGGACGTTGTGCCCCAGCATCGAGACCATCTTAGGCTGCGTGAGCGAGGCCTGCACGACCAGACCGACGCGCGATCGGGTCAGCACCGTCAGCAGTCCCAGGAAGACTGAGACGGAAACGAGCAGCATAAATACCCGGTAAGTGGGATAGCTCGTCGACCACAGCGTGAACGCCGGAAAGTCGAGTACTGCGGGAACTTGGTAGCTGACCGGGATGCGGCCCCAGACCATCACCACCACTTCCTCGATGAGGTACGCCAATCCGAAGGTGAACAACAGCTCCGCCACATGGCCATGCCGATGCACATGGCGCAGCCCGAAGCGTTCGATCAGCGCGCCCAGGACTCCAACCACCAGCGGCGCAAGCACCAGGCCGGCCCAGAAGCCCACCCATTGGCTGATCTGGTATCCCAAGTAGGCGCCGAGCATGTACAGGCTGGCGTGCGCGAAGTTCAATACGCCCATCATCGAGAAGATCAGTGTCAGGCCACTGGCCAGCAGGAACAGCAGCAGACCGTACTGCAACCCGTTGAGGGTCGAGAACACAATCAGTTCGAACATGGTGCCCCCTGCCGACCCGTCGCGGCATCATGGAAACGGTACATGGTGCGTTACTCCGGGCGGCTCATGCGACAGGTCGTCGCTGGCGTCAAGGCAGACGCAGGCACGGCCGCCACGGTCTTCCAGCCCCAGCCGGTTTTCTCTTCATCGACCGGAACACCGCTTCCGAACGACGCCACGTAGAGATCCTGGATCAGCTGATGGTCGTCCTTTCGCATCAGCACTTCAGCTCCCAGTGCATTCTTGGCCCGCACGCCCTCCAGCGCCTGGCCGACCTTCACGGCGTCGGCAGAGCCAACCTTCTGGATTGCCTGCACCAGCATGTCGATGCTGGTCTTGGCCTGCAGATACCACCATCCCTGGTCGTTGTACTTACGACGGAAGTCGGCATTGAGGGCCTGCATCTCCGCCCCCGGCACATTGGCATGCCAGTTCACTACCTCGAAGACCTTCCCGTCGAGGCCGGCCTGCTTGATGGCCGTCGGCCCACCCGCCAGACCACCATAGATGGTGTACCACTGCGTCTTCAGCCCCGCGTCGCCCGCGGCCTTGAGGAGCAGCGACAGGTCAGCCCCCCAATTGCCGGTGACTACCGAATCGGCGCCCGAAGCGCGGATCTTCGCGATGTATGGCGAGAAGTCATTCACCTTAAGCAACGGATGCAGTTCGTCTCCTACGACCTGCACATCAGGCCGCTTTTCCAGCAGCTGCTTCCTGGCCTCGCTGCGGACGGATTGTCCGAAGGAATAGTCCTGATTGATCAGGTAGACCTTCTTGAGGTCGGGCTTGCTTTTCATGACCTCAACCAGCGCCGAGATCTTCACGTTCGAATCCGACTCAAATCGGTAGTGCCAGAAGTTGCACTTAGCGTTGGTCAGCGCGGGGTCCATCGGACCGTAGTTGATGTAGAGCACGCGGGCGCTGGGGTTGCGCTCGTTGTGCTTCACCAGGAAGTCGGTGAGCGCCAGCGCAACGTTGGAGCCGAAGCCCTGGAAGATGAACTTCGCGCCGCCATCGATGGCCTTCTGTGCTTGAACCAGCGTCTCCTGCGGCGTTCCCTTGTTGTCTAGAAGTTCGAGTTCGAGCTTCTTTCCGCCGAGCACTCCACCGGCGGCGTTGACCTTGTCGACAAGGTAGCGGAAATGCCTCGCGCCGTGCTCACCGGTGACGGCGGCGCTGCCGGACAAAGGATCGATGTAGGCCAGCTTGATCGTGTCCTGCGCCGAAGCGGCCATCGGTAACGCACAAAGAGCCGCAGCCACCGACAGGGTGCGCCAAACAAAAGAAGCTGACTTTTTCATGGGATTTACCTGCTTGGAGTTGGAATCTGTGGGAGTTAGTTGGAAAAGGCGAACGCCGCCGCGACCGGCAGGCGCTGCCATGCGGGCGTGGTCTCAAGTTGGGCCGCCAACTGGAAAAGCGTGTGCTCTGCGCCGAAGCGCGCCGAGATCTGGACGCCGATTGGCAGGCCGTCCTTCGAGACCGCCAGCGGCAAACTCGCAGCCGGGATGCCCGTCACGTTCGCCGGCACCGTGAATGCGAAGGAGTCGATCACGCGGCGGTAGGCTTCAGTGCCGCCATGCGTTTCCGCGTCGAAGTAACCCAAGCGTGGCGTCACGAATGGCATCGTGGGCGTGAGCAGAACGTCATAGGCTTCGAAAAAGCGGCCCAGCGTTCTCGTTGCCGATTGGAAAAACACAAGGTCCTGCAGATAATCCACCGCACTGCGGTTCACGCCTAGCGAGAACAGATGCTGGTTGAAGGGCTCGAGCTGGCTCACCAGCGTGTCGACATCGACCTGCCGGTTTCTCGCCATGGCCACCATGGCTCGTGTGATGGTCATCGGCCAGAAGCCTTCGACCGCCGCACGAAATCGCTCGACATCGATCGGCGGTGTCGCCAGTTCCACGCGGTGGCCGAGCGATTCACACACCGCGGCGGCGGCCTCCACGGCAGTCCTGCATTCGGCATCGACCAGGCAGGCCAACATGGCCTCCAGTCCAAGCGCGATGCGCAGCGGCCCAATTGCGGAGCGCGTTGCCTCAAGGTAGCCCACCGGCGAAGGTGGCGCCACGTAGGGGTCACCAGCCATGCTGCCCTGTGTCGCGTCGAGCATCGCGGCGCTATCGCGCACGGAGCGGCTCACTATGTGTTCCGACGTGATGCCGCCAATCGACTCTCCCACGTCTGGCCCCAGGGTGGTGCGACCGCGCGATGGCTTGAGACCAAACAGCCCGCAGCACGCGGCCGGGATGCGGGTCGAGCCTGCGCCGTCGTTCGCATGCGCCACCGCGACGATGCCTGCGGCCACGGCGGCGGCGGAACCGCCGCTGGAGCCGCCTGCCGTGTGCGCCACGTTCCACGGGTTCCTGGTGGCGCCGAACATCTTGGGCTCGGTGGTACCCACCGAAACCATCTCGGGCACATTGCTCTTGCCGATGGTCACCAGGCCTGCCACGCGGTAGCGCCGCATCAGTTCGCTGTCGTGGTCGACGCTGTTGTCGATCAGGAGCCGCGAACTGCCCGTGGTGACAGTTCCCTTCATGTGGCAATAGAAGTCCTTCACCAGGAAGGGCACGCCCTTAAAGGCGCCGTCCGCGGGAGCCAAGGCCTCCTCGCGCGCCGACGCGTAGAGCGACTGCGTCACCGCGTTGATGTGTGGATTGATCGCTTCGCAGCGTGCGATCGCCGCCTCCACCAATTCGAGGGGTGTGACGTCGCCGCAATGCACGAGCGCAGCCTGGTCCAGCGCGTCGCGGTCGAGAAGATCCTCAGTGCGCATCTGCGCCTCCTTGGGTACGGTGAGAAAGAAGAAGGTCCCCCGCGCCGTCCAGCGCGACCCTGAGGCGATCGAACAGTTCGTCGAGTTCTGCGGGCTGAATGATCAATGGCGGACAAATGGCGATCACGTCGCCGAGATGCCGAACAATCAGCCCGCGCTCGATGGCCTGCTCCAGCACCATCCGACCGACCCGGCCAACCGGTTCAAAGCGTGTGCGTTTGGCCTTGTCCGCGACGAGATCGAGCGCGCCGACCAGCCCGCAGGAACGCACCTCACCCACCAGCGGGTGCTGCGCCAGCCTTTGCAGGTTCGCCGCGAAGGGCTCGCTCAGGGCCTGCACGGTCCGCACGACGTCCATGCGCTTGTAGCTGCGCAGTGTCTCGCAGGCCACCGCCGCCGTCACGGGATGACCACCGTAGGTATAGCCATGGCCGAAGACGCCGAGCCGCTGCGCCTCCTTGGCGACCACCTGGTAGATGGCATCAGACATCAGGGCCGCGCCAATCGGCACGTAGCCGGACGAAAGCCCCTTGGCCACCGACATCATGTCGGGCATGAAGCTGAAGGTTTCGCAGCCGAACCACTGGCCGGTCCGGCCGAATCCAGTGATCACTTCGTCCGAGAGCACCAGGATGTCATGGTGGCGCAGCACCGCCACCAGGCGTTCGTAGTAGCGCCGTGTCGGCACGAGCACGCCGCCTGCGCCGCACACAGGTTCAACGATCATCGCGCCGATGGTGTCGGCGCCCTCGCGCTCGATCAGGCGCTCCAGGTTCACTACCGCCTGCTCGAAGTAGTCCTCATGCGATTGCCCCGGCGCGGCGTTCCGGTAGGCGTCGATCGAATCCGTGAACAGCACTTCCGCACCGGCCGGCACGAACGCGCCGCGCACGCTGCTCAGGCCGCTCATCGCGCTGGTGAGCGCGGTGGCGCCGTGGAAAGCGCCCTCGCGGCAGATGATCTTGCGCTTGCGCGCACGGCCAAGCGCCGACTGGAACAGCCACACGAGCTTGACCATCGTCTCGTTGGCCTCGGCCCCGGAGTTGGTGAAGCTGACCTTCGCGTCGGGGATCGGGCAGATCTCGAGCAGTTCCTCGCTCAACGCAATGGACGCGGGGTTGGAGCGGTGGTTGAAGGTGTGATAGGTCGGTAGCCGCTCGAGCTGCCGGTGGGCCGCCGCGGCCAGCTCCTTGTTGCTGAAGCCGAGGTTGGCACACCACAGGCTTGACATCGCCTCGATGTAGCGCTTGCCGGCATCGTCTTCCACCCAGATGCCATCGCCTTTCTCGATGATGAACGGCCCGCGACTCTGGTGAGCGATTGGGTCGGTCTGCGGATGCAGGATGCCCCGAACATCCGCTGCGGCAAGGCTAGATGTCACCGGCGCACCTCGTCGACCTTGGCGGCCACGCAATCGATCTCGAAGCGCCACTCGGGCCGGCCCAGCGCCTTGGCGATCAGTAGAGAGGCTGCGGGAAATGGCGCGAGGAAAAGCGCATCGCGGCAACGGCGCACGATGGGCAGGTCCTCCTCGTGGCGGATGTAGTAGTTCACATGGACCACATCGCGCAGCGTCATGCCCGCGGCGTCCAGCACCAGTCGCAGGTTCTCGAACATGAGCCGGGCCTGTTCCTCTACGTCGTCGGGAATCACGCCCTCGGGCGTGGCCCCGACCTGGCCTGCGACATGCAGCACGCGGGCGCCGGGCGGAATTTCGACCGCTTGGCTGTAGGAACCGAAAGGCGGCGCGACCTTGGGGGTGTCGATATGTTTGAGCATCGGGGGAACTCCTGGATTGATGGGATCTAGAAAAGTCGGGGCAGGCGACCGAGCAAGGCCTCGATGGCCTCGCCGACCGCCAGCAGCCGGGCGTCACTGCCGTGAGGACCATCCAGCTCCAGTCCGACCGGCAGGCCTTCTCGCGTTCTGCCAGCCGGCAGCACCAGGCCCGGCAGCCCTGCACTGGCACCTGGGTCGGTATGGCGCACGTAGGTGTTGAAGATCGGCACTGGCTTTGCGCCGTTAATGGACAGCTCGTGCGTTGCTTGTGCCGACACGATAGAAATTGCCGGCACCGGCGTAGCCGGGAACAGGATGGCGTCGACCCGGTGGCGGGCAAAGTACTCGCGGTAATGGCCCACCAAGCGCGGCCGGTGCACGGCCATCACATCCGGGTACTTGGACCCGAAAGCGTCACCCAACACAGCCGTCCAGGCACCGCTGACATCCGCGTTCGCGATCTGGGCAGCGATCGACGCCAAGGTGATACCTTCCGCGCCGCTTTCCATCAAATAACGGGGCATGGCGGCAATGGGTTCATGCAGTGCCAACGCGGCTGAGACCCGGTCGTTCAACTCAAAGAGTTCCGGCATATCCACTTCGACAAATACCACTCCGGCCTCGGCCAGCTTTCGTTTGGCGGTCTCCATGGTGAAGCGGACGCCATCGTCCAGGTCCGTCCACAAGCAAGGCGGGGTCGCCAACCTCAAGTCCTTCAACGCCAGTCGAGCTGACGGCCGAGAACCTGTCATCACCGCGTCGAGCAGCACCACATCGGCCACACAGTTCGCCATCGGACCTGCGGTGTCTTTGCTGGGGCTGATGGGAATAATGCCGGTAGCGTCGTACCGGCGATCAGACGCGCCATTGCCCACAGTGGGTCGGAAACCCACGATGCCGCACAGCGACGCCGGAATCCGGATGGAACCACTTGTGTCCGTTCCTAGTGCGCAAGGAACGATGCCGCCGGCCACCGATGCGGCGGCTCCGCCGGACGAGCCGCCGGTGATCTTCGAAGGGTCGTGCGGGTTCCTTGCAGTGCCAGGAAAGGGGTCACTGTTGACGTTGGTGATGCCGAACGCCAACTCGTGCATGTTGGTCTTGCCCACCACGATCGCGCCCGCGGCTCGCAGGCGCGCCGCCAAAGGGGCGTCGCCCGCCGGCCTGAACGCCTTCAAGGCACGGGTGCCGCCGCTGGTGATCCAGCCGTCGATGTTGATGTTGTCCTTGACAGAGATCGGAAGACCCGCCAGCGGCGCAAGCGAAGCACCGGCGCGTCTCTGGGCATCGACCTTTCTTGCAGCCTCTAGGGCGGCCTGCCAGTCCTCGGCGATGAAGCTGTTGAGCGCGCGCTGCTCGGCTGCGCGCTCGGCGGCATGCGCCATGTATGCCTGCGCAGACAGCTGCCCGGAGGCAATGCCCCGGACCACGTCAGTGGCGGTCAGCCCTGAGAACCGGTCAGTTGATGATTTCATGCGGTTCCCGCCTGTTTTGTTTTCAGAACCTGCCTGGGACAGCGAGGCTGCCCAGGGCGTGGACAGGGCCAGGGCGCTGCCCCATTTGAGAAGTCGGCGCCGCGTGCGCGATCGATCCATCGTGAGCTCCTTGCCTCATATCGGCGTTTTGCGTTCGGTGTCGTGCGTGGTGCCCGGCATCGGTCAACACCACTCCGGGTGCCAGTTGTGCGTGCAGGTTCTACCCGCCTCGCGCGAACCGCCTCGCGAGGTCGAGGTAGGTCTCTCGCTGGGCACGGAGCCGATCAGCGGGGGCCGAGAGAGCGATCGCGTAGGGCGAGTGCCCGCCTTCCAGGGGGACGGCCAGGCAGCTCACGCCTTCGACGAACTCCTCGTCGTCCACCGCGAACCGATGGGCCTGGATGGAACGGAACTCCGCTTCCAGCGCGGTTTTGCCGGTGATCGTGCGCGGTGTTCTTTTGTTCAGCGGATGACGCTGCAAGTACTCGTAGCTTCGGCTCAGCGGCGCGAGGGCCAGAAGAAGCTTGCCAGCCGCGCGTGCGTGGGCGTCGCGATACTGCCCATGGGGAACCTCCGCGGTGGCCACCGCATTCACGCCCCTGACCACGGCGAGTGTGACTATTTCTTCTTGCCACCATCCCACCGCGTAACATGTCTCTCCAGTCGCATCCGAGAGCGCGTGGACCATAGGTCTCAGATACTCCGGCGCCGAGAACTGCCGCTGGAATGCGGCACTGAGCAGGCCGACATTGAGACCAATCCGGTATCTGCGCTGCTCGTCGCGCGCAATGACGCGCAGACCGAGCAGGGTGTGCAGCAGGTGGTAGGTCGTCTGCCGCTCGATCCCGAGAATTTCGCTGATCTCCCTGGCCACGAGCCCCTGATCGCTGTTCGCGATCTCCATCAGGATGCCGATGGCGCGCGCAACGGAGTTGATTCTTGGCTTGGCCGCCGCGGCTTGTTGAGACGGCTCGCCGACTGGCGCGGCGAGTTCGGCTGCTGGTTTTTTCATTACATCGCTCCTTGGTTCACCAGTTCGCTGGCGGCACCCACGATCCGGCTGACATCCGGCAGGATCGCCGCCTGCAACACGGGGGAAGCCGGCATGCGGCTGTCGAGGCTGGCCACGCGGCGGAAGCGAATCGGCGAAAGCTGAGAGTTTTCTGAGAGTCGCGTGATGATTTCGCCGGCGAATCCGCCGGTCAGGTTCGCCTCGTGCGCGACAACGATCCGTCCACCGCATTTCGCCAGCGCGTCGGCGATTGCCGCTTCGTCCAGCGGAGCTAGCCAGCGCAGGTCCAGAACCGCCGCCTGGATGCCGCGTTCGACCAACAGTGCAGCGGCGTCGATCAGCTTCGGAACGATGCTGCCCCATCCTGCCAGCAGCACATCCTTGCCTTCGACGCGCAGACGCGCGCCACCCACCGGCCGCGTCGGTGCATCGAGATCGACCAGGCCCTTGGTCTGGTACAGCGCCCGGGACTCGATGATCACGCAGGGGTCGGCGTCCGCTATGGCGGCGCGAAGCATGCTGTAGGCGTCGTCCGCGCAGGAAGGTAGCCCGATTCGCAATCCGGGAATGTGCGCCAGCAGCGTTTCCAGGCATTGCGAGTGCTGCGCACATGACCCCGGGGTCGCGCCCTGCTGCGTCCGCACGACCATCGGCGCACTGAACCGGCCACGTGTGAGATAGCGGACGTTCGCGGCCTGGTTGATCAACTGGTCGAGAGCGACCAGCATGAAGTCGGCCCACATGATTTCGACGACGGGCCGCCGGCCGCACATCGCCGCACCCACCGCCGCACCGAGGATGGCGCTCTCGGCGATGGGCGTATCAAAGACGCGGTCGACGCCGAATTCTTTCTGCAGGTCCCGCGAAGCACCGAAGATGCCGCCCGCATGGCCGACGTCTTCACCGAAGACCATCACTTCAGGGCGGTCCTGAAGTTCCCGGCGAAGCGCCTGATTGACGGCCTGGATGTAGGTCAGTTCGCGGCCCTCGCCCGCGCCGAGGACCTGGCCTCCGCCCTCAGAAGAAGGCAGTGCGCCGACCACATGCATGCGCGCATCGGCCGCATCCGGCGCGGCAAGACGGCTCATCTCATCGACCAGCCGGGCCACTTCCGCGCCCACCTCGGCATCCACGGCATCCAAGTCGCCCGCCGAGACGAGCCCCTCGCCGACGAGGCGCGCGCGCAGCAGAACGAGCGGATCCCTGTCCTTGGCGTTGGTCCGGTCCTCCTTGGGGCGGTAGTGCTCCATATCCCGGTTGTAGTGCCCCCACAGGCGGGGAAGCACGCATTCGATCAATGTCGGGCCTTGGCCGGTACGCGCGCGCTCAGCCGCTTCCGCCACGCTGTCACGCACGGCTTGTGGGTCCGTCCCATCGATCGTGATTCCCTGGATGCCGTAGCCAAGCGCCCGGCGAGCAAGTCTCTGGACCTTCACGATCGCCGACGTCGGCGTCATCTCTGACCAACCATTGTTCTCACAGACAAACACGACTGGCAACTGCCGACTGGCCGCAAAGACAAGCGCCTCGTGAGCAGCACCTTGGCTCGTCGCACCATCGCCAAAGGACACGACAACGACGCGATCAGAACCTTCAGAAACGCTTGCAAGCGCAGCGCCGCAAGCAATGGGCAACCCGGCCCCTACGATTGAGTTCTCACCCAGGAAGCGCTTTTGCGGGGCCATCACGAGAGCAGAGCCGGATCGGCCGCCGTTAATGCCGTCTGCTTTATGGCAGAGCTCTGCAAGAAGTTCTCGAGCGTCGATTCCGCTTTCGAGTGCCCATCCGTGCCCACGATATGTGGTCACCACCTGGTCATCTGCCCTCAATGCGGCCAGCGCTCCGACCGGCACAGCCTCCTGACCAGCGCAGAAATGCGCCGACCCTGCGATCAACGCACCCTCACCTTTGGTCAACCCGAGCGCAGCACTCTCGAAGCTGCGGATGAAGCTCATCCTGCGATATGCCTCCAGCAGAAATGCGTTGTTTTCTTCGTTCGCCGCTTGTGTCATTTTTGATTCCGTCGCTACCTGAGCTTTGTTGCAACGGAATGAATGTAAGAACGAGTGCTGGCATGTGTCAATTAAATGATGCACTTATCACTATTTGATGATTTCTAAACGTAGGAGCCAGACTTTGGCGAAATGAGAAGGCCTCCGGGCGCTCGCTATCGGTCGTGTTCTAAATCGATGGTCCTCGTTGCGCCCGGACAACCCAGGACATGGTTACCCCTCGAACAGAACCAGAAATCTCTTGGCCCAACCTCTTCTCCAGTACAGGTCGCCATGGCACCAAGCTGAAGCCCATGCCGTTATCGAGCAAGGCAAAACGTCCACTGTTGAGTTGGATTGATTGGCGGTAAACACCGCCGACCTGTTGGCCGTCCTGCAGCGGCCGGTAGGTCTGACCGGTCTGGTCCTGGAGCTTCTTGCCAACGTCCGCTAGTTCGCGGTCGCGCAGCGTCGCCAACAGGTTGCGGGCAAGGACCACGCGCAGACCCCGACGCCCTGCCAAGCCTTGCTCGGTAAGAAAGTCCGCACGGGACCGCATCGCATCGCGCACCTGAGCACCGAAGCCTTGATTCGCCGTGCCGCTCTCGGTGATCAAATTCCGGTCCAACCAGGTGGCCCCGATGGCGCGCACCTGCTGCTCGATAGGCAGGTGCGAACGCAATTCGATAACCCGGCCTATGGTCTTCTGCGCATCGTGCTGCTGCGCCCTCTGCATCATGTCGGCCGGAATCTTCCATAACCCATGGGCCATGCGCTCGACCACACCGGCGCGCCCCAGGGCTTCGAGCCGGCGGATGTGGATTTCGACAGCGGCCTGCGGATCGCAGTTCCCCGCCTGCTTGAGCTGCGTCAGATGGTTCGTTGTGCTGTAGAGGCTGTCCTTTGAGGTCACCAGGATGTTGCGGTCGACCGCTTTCTCTTGGCCCGGCGGCTTGGCCTCCACGATGGCGTGCATCGGAAGTTCGGCCAGATCGGCCCCGGCCGGAAGCTTCAGGTAGTGCGCGCGGCCATCAATGCCATCGACCACCAGATAGCCTCGGTCGTGCAACTCGTTGGCCAACCCCTTGCCGGCGATGCGACCAATGACGGGCGTTGCGTCGGCGCCATCTGCGTCATGCACCACCAGTTCGCGCTGCAGGCCTTTGAGCGTGCGGCGCATCGTGTCCAGCGCGTCCTCGCGTTCGCCCATGGCGTTGAGCGTGGCCGCCATCCCGGGCTGGAGCTTCCACCGGTTCGCATCCATCCGCTCGGCTAACCCCATCCCTTCGAGCCGCTGCAGCCGAGCCCGCAGCACGTTCTGGCGCTGGCGATCCGGTAGATGGCCAGTGAGGTCGATGCCCTCCGGGCCGCTTTGCCGGATCAAAGTCCGATCAAGGCCGGTGAGCCGCTGCTGGTCCACCTCTCGCAGCAGGCTCTGCCGCATCTCTACCTCGGTGCAAGGCCCCAGCCACTCGGTGGCGATCTCGCTGGCCCGCATGCGCATGCCATGCGCCATGTAGTCCGGGGAGATCACCAGGTCCTCCTTACTGGCGGTGCGACCGTTCAACACGACGTGGGTGTGCGGGTTGTCCGTGTCCCAATGATCGACGGCCACCCAGTCCAGCCGGGTCTCCAGGTCGATCTCCATGCGGCGCATGAGCTGGCGGGTGAACCCCTTGAGGTCTTCCAGTTCCAGCCCGTCGTCGGGCGAGACGATGAAGCGGAACTCGTGGCGGTTGCCCTGGCCGCGCTCCTGGAAGGCTTTCACATCCGCCGCATCGGCGTCGGCCCCGTAGGCCTGCCCCTTCTGTCCGTCGCGTGTGACGCCGTCACGCTCGATGTACCGGAGGTGGACCGAGACAGAATTCGGACTGGCGCGCTGGAGGACCACGAAGCGGCTCTTGATGATCACGCGTCGGGCGTCCACGCCCAAGCGCTGGCCGGCCACGGTGGCCGCGACGCGGCCTCGGCCAAAGGTGTTGGCGGGGCGTTCGGTATTCTTGCCAGAGCGCTTGGCCCCCGCCTTAGACACGTCCATGAGCACTTGCGAAATGAAGCCCTGCGAGCGCGGTCCGCCACGCGACTTCGGCGCTGCGGGTTTGACGCGGAACCGGTCATCGTCACGGCTGGCCATGGCGGAGCCCCCAGCGCACCATGGCGTACACCATCGCAAACGGCACGCGGCAAACGCCGCAGCCATGCGGGTTCCCGCGTCGACAAGGCACACGCGAGATATCTCGCGGTGCCGTCGCCAACCCACGTGCAGACTGGCTTTCGGGGGCACGGTGTGCCACCCCCTTTATCTGGCCCTCCGTCTCCGCCTTCCGCATCCGCTCCCGGCTCCGACCTGCCGCCAGCGGCGCACCGGGTGCGCAGCGCTGCTCGAGGGGCAGCGGCGATGCAGCCCGTGCTGCACGCTGGCGGCGGGCCCGCTGCACGATGGAGTGCAGCGCGGGCGCATGCCCGGCTGCAGTCTGGAGGCATCTTTGGTGATGCGATGAGGCAGATCTCATGGCGTGGTCCATGTCCACAGGGGTCGCGCGATGCCGAGCACGGCAGACGTCGCGATGGGACCGAAGTAGCGGCTGTCGAAAGACGCCGGGTTTGTGTCGCTGAGCAGGAACAGTTCGCCGCTGGCAAGGGGGCGGCATTGCTGCCAGACGTGCAGTGGTCGGCGCGCGCCGTCATGTGTGCGTGCGGTCGCAGCCACTGCGCCATCAATCAGCACGACCCGTTCTCGAACGCACACCGACTGCGGCGCAATGGCGCCAATGCGCTTAAGGATCGGGACACCGTTCGGCAGGTAGCGACGTTGTCCTGCGAACGCTGCCACGTCGACAGGAAGCCGGGCGAGCACGATGCCGCCGACGTGCAGCGCAGCTGCGCTGTCGATGCTGCCGACCTGGTACCAGCCGCGCGGCACACTGTCCGTCGGGTTGTAGACCAGGAACACATGTTCATGCACCGACGCCGGCATGAAGGCCGGCGCGCACAGCACAGCCAAGCAGATGCCCATGGCGGCAAAAAGTACCCGCCGGCTCATCGCAGCGCCCCGCGCGCAAGATGCGCCGCATGGCGCTCGCTGGTGTAGTCCGGCAGCGGCTGGCGTGCAGCCAGCCGGTTGCCAACAGTGTGCCAGTACGTAGCGGCAACCGCGGCCGGTTCAATGCCGAGTGCTTCGATGGCGTCGATCACTTCGAGCACCGCCTTGACCTGCTGCTCGCCATCGGCGCGCAGCAGGATGCGTGCGCCAGGCACCACGCCGGCGATGCGCTGCGCGCCGTCGAACGGCATCGGTGCCTGCAGCACCATGAGCTGCCAGAGCGCCGTGCCGTAGTCGTTGCCGATCCATTTGACGCGACAGGACACCGCATTGGGCTCGAAGATCGCCACGCGCCGCCAGCGGTCGAGCACCGTCTCGCGCACCGGCCGGCCGAAGCGCAGCCAGACGTTCACGCGATGCTCGACGAAGGCGAGCGAGACGCGCATAGGGGCAGGCCGTGGCGGCAGCGCTGCGTGGGGCCAGGTCT
>LNAP01003057.1_pt1 | contig 16182 bp, 18 predicted proteins | sample 602601 | NCBI WGS metagenome assembly LNAP01 (sample SAMN02440304, study PRJNA202911) | soil metagenome | biome: Subtropical and temperate rainforests or woodlands; isolation source: soil samples (1 kg each in a 20% v/v slurry with milli Q water) were... ... | reverse complement strand
GCCTTGCGGCTGACGCTCTGCACGCCGGACCAGGTGAAGCCTTCCCGGCCGACGCCGACGCCGTAACGGATCGCGCGGCCGTTGCCGAGCACGTAATAGAGATAGGTGTTGTTGGTGTCGATGACGATGGTACCGGCCGGCTCGCTGCGGTCGAAGCCGACGATCTGCCTGCGCAGGCGATCGGGCAGTTGGGCATCCTCGTCAGCCGCCTGCGGCGCGTCGTTGACGTAGCCCTGGGCGTAACCCTGGTCCTGCGGATAGGCCTGTTGCTGCATCGGCGCGTAGCCAAGTGTCTGCGCGCTCGCGCCGGCAAACGGCACCGTAAGCAGAGTGGTTGCGAAGGCGAAGGCGGCGACGGCGCACGGCGAGAAGCTGCGACGGACTGTGGAGGACTTGGTCATGTGCTGCCCCGTTGGATGCGTGCATCAGGGAGATGCGCTTGCGAACAAACGCCGCGGGGGCGATTCAAGTTCCGGCCCTGCACGCGGCATCCCTGTCACAGTCAAGCGAGGACGTAATCACGAAGGCGCGATGGAACCGCTTTGCAACTCGCGCATTATCACCGCGTCGATGGGCGCGCGGATCGAGGCTCCCGTGCGGGAGAGATATTGTGCGCATCCTTCCCAGTGAACGTCTGACCACCGGCAGCAGCGAAGGCAGTCCGCTTCCCGACAGTCATTCCGAGATCCCGCCGGTTATCCGCCGCACCGAATTCGTGGCCTTCGCGCTTGCCGGCCTCCTGCTGATCGCCATCGTCACCGTGCTCTATGTCGGCAGGGCATTTTTCCTGCCAGTGGTGATGGCCTTCGTCGTCGGCACCATGCTGTCACCGGCGGCGACCTTCCTGGAAAACCACAAGGTGCCGCGCGGATTGGGCGCCGCGCTGATCGTAATCGCCGTGACCGCCCTGGTTGCCTTCGTCATCGCGCTGATCGCGTCACCTGTGATGGAATGGAGCTCGCGCCTGCCCGAGCTCGGCGCGCAATTGAAGGACAAGCTGCATGTGTTCGACCGGCCGCTGGCGCTGTGGCGCGAGCTGCAAGTCATGGTCGGCGGCTCGGAAGGGCTGCCGAGCTTCCAGATGCCGAAATTCGAGTGGGTCCAGCCGACGCTGGAATTCCTGTCACCGACCTTTACCGAATTCCTGCTGTTCTTCGTCACCCTGATCCTGTTCATCGCGAGCTGGCGAGACCTGCGCCGGGCGCTGATCATGAACTTCAGCGATCACGATGCGCGGCTGCGCACGCTCCGCATCCTCAACGAGATCGAGGTCCATCTCGGCAATTACCTCTTGACCGTCACGCTCATCAATATTGGCGTCGGCGTCGGCACCGGCCTCATTTGCGCAATCACCGGCATGCCAAACGCCGCCGGCCTCGGCGCACTCGCCGCGACCCTCAACTTCATCCCGATCATCGGGCCGGTCGCCATGTTCGCGGTGCTGGTCGTGGTGGGGCTGGTCGCCTTCCCGACCATCAGCGGCGGCCTGCTGGCGGCACTCGCTTTCGGCGGCCTTACCTTCCTGGAGGGGCATTTCGTCACGCCCATGATCATCGGGCGGCGGCTGGCGCTGAACGCGCTCGCCGTGCTGCTGGCGCTCGCATTCTGGACCTGGCTCTGGGGGCCGATGGGCGCCTTCCTGTCGTCGCCGCTCCTGATCGTCGCGCTGATCCTGAAGGAGCATCTGATGCCGGCGGATGCGCCCCAGCTTCCGCAGGGCTGACCGGTTTCCGTGAACGGAACTTACCCCAAGACGAAACGTTCTCCGGCTATCTCAGCCGTCAACAGTTTGGAGCTCCCGATGTCCACGACCAATGCCGAAGCCGGGATGAAAGACTGGACCGACAAAGCCACCAGAGAACGCCTCGAGAAGGATGTAGCAGCCGTGAAAAGCGATATCGCCGCCCTCACCGACCAGATCACCGACGCCCTCAACACCTTTGCCAATTCCACCAGCAAACAGGCCCGCCGCGGCTATCGCCAGGCCCGCGAGAACATGGATACCGCGCTCGACGACATGTCGGAGCGCAGCAGTGCAATGATGGGAGCGGCCCAGGAAGCCTACGGCTCGATCGAGGAATCGCTCGAAGACGCGATCACACAGCGGCCGCTTGCGACCGTCGGGCTAGCGCTCGGCATCGGCTTCCTGATCGGTGCCGCCTGGCGCCGGTAGGAAGAGCGTTCGGATGTTGAGCCGGCGGCGCTACTGCGCCGCCGGTACTTGACTGTGGACAGTACGGCTTGTGGGGATCTGAGGAGCAAGGCCATGTTTCAGCGCATCATCGATGGAATCAGTGCATCTACCGGCACAACCGTGCGCCTGACCTCCCTGGCCGCAGGCGCGGCGTTAGCGCTGTTTATCACCACATGCTTTCTCTGCGCTGCGGCATTCATCTCCGTGCTCAACAAGTATGGTCCGGTGCAGGCCTGCCTCGCGGGCGCTGGCGTCTTCTTTCTCCTGACTCTGGCCGCAGTGGTGAGCTACTGGGCCTACAAGCGGGAGCTTCGCAAGCAAGCTCAAATCGCAGCTGAGCGTGCCGCCAAGTCGTCGGCGCAGAGCATGCTCGCGGACCCCATGCTGCTCGCCACCGGATTGCAGATCGTTCGCGCCATCGGGGTCAAGCGGCTGTTGCCGATCCTGGCGATCGGCGGCGTCGCCCTCGGCATCATGGTGAGCCGCGCCGGCGTGCCGGACGAGGCGTCGGCCGAACCGGCCGAATAGCGGTAAGAGCGCGTTAGAATATTTCGTTGTGAGTCCTCGGAGCGCATCTATCGGAATTCGGCCCAGGACGCGCAGCATTTTGCGCCAGGCGGTGCGGCGTCCTCCGCCATCACGCAAATGCTACTCGGATGAGCAGGTGGTTGCCGTTAAAAGCATCATCCTGATTCCAAAAGCTATTTTAATCAATGAAACCGTCCGTCAAGGCGAACCTCGCCGCATTCCACCACGACGCCAGACTGTATCTGACACTCGGCATCGCCAACTGGTCGGTGTTCGTCGACCACATCCCCAACAACGTCGTCAATCTGCTGACGCTGCGCAATTTCGGCTTCAGCGGCGCGGCCGACCTGTTCGTGTTCGTCGTGGGCCACGGCGTCGCCATCATCCACGGCCGGATGGCGCTTGAACGGGACTACCTCGTGGCAGCGACGCGCATCTTCCGCCGGGTCTGGCGGCTCTACGCCGCCTATGTCGTGCTGTTCGTGATCTATATCGCCACCATCGCCTACGTCGCCTCGCAATCGATGGCGCCGGAGATCATCCACGAATACAACATCTCCGGCATTCTCGAGCATCCGCTGCGGATCCTGGTCCGCGGCCTCGTGCTCCAGGAGGAGCCGCTGAACCTCGACCTCCTGCAATTGATGATCCCGCTGATGGCGTTCTTTCCCTTCGCGCTGTGGGGCCTGTTGCGACGGCCGAACCTGACCCTGGCGGCATCGGTCGCGTTGTATGTTGCCGCACGCTGGTTCGACTGGAATTTTCGGGTCTATCCTGACCAGGAATGGACCTTCAATCCGCTGTGCTGGCAGATGCTGATGGTGCTCGGGGGCTGGTTTGCCGTGACAGGCGCGCCCGGGCGCGCGCTACGCGACATGCCCTGGCTGCGGATTCTTGCCGGCACCTATCTCGTCTTCGCGATGGCCATCACCTTGCTGCGCCATTCGCCGGCAACGTCGGCTTATTTGCCGGACCTCCTCCTCGACAGCATCGCGCCGACCGACAAGGAAAACCTCGCACCCTATCGCGTGGTTCACTTCCTCGCGCTCGCCTTTCTGGCGACCCATCTCGTTCCGGCCGATCACCCCGGCCTGCGGCTGAAGCCGCTCCAGGCAGTGATCAGATGCGGCGAGGAATGGCTCGCCGTGTTCTGCGTCGGCGTGTTCCTGTCGTTCGCCGGCCATCTCATCCTGATCACCAGCGCCAATCTGGTGGCGATGCAGATCGTCGTGAGCCTTGCCGGCTTCGCCGCGATGACCGCGGTGGCTTATTACGTCGCCTGGTCGAAGTGGCAGGATCTGCCAACCGCCTTGCGGCAGCATGCCTAGATATCTCATCGTGCGTTAGCGCATACGCCTTGTGATTTCCCCTAGGCCGGCCGATGAGGCTGCGCTATCCCGAGCAGGAGCGATTTGGCGAGGAGACCGGGCGTGGTGACGGCGAATGGCGGGGGTGACGGGGCCGACAGCGCCCCCCGGCGCGGCCGGCCGAGATCAATCGAGACCAGCAATGCCATTCTCGAAAGCGCCTATTCGCTGATGGCTTCCACCGGCCTTGCCACCACCACCATCGACGCAGTCGCCCGCCATTCCCGCGTCTCCAAGATGACGATCTACAAATGGTGGCCATCCCGCGAGGCGCTCTTGATCGACGCCTTTCTTCAACATGCCGCCCAGATGCTGCCGCTGCCCCCGGTGAGCTCAGGCAACCCCGCGGCGCGCGCCCGCCGCCATGCGGCGGCCTACGCCGAAGCGCTCCAGGGCGAGTTCGGCAGGGTTCAGCTCGCCGTCATCTCCGAATGCATTTCCAGGACCGGCTCCGCCGAGCTGTTCTACGCCCGCTATCTGCAATTCCGTCGCGACGCGCTGGTCGAGATGATTGCGGCGGGCCAGAACGACGGCAGCATCCTGGCCGACGGGACGGCTGAGGATCTCTACGACGCGATCTATGGCAGCCTGTTCTACCGCTACGTCTTCGGCATCGCGCCGATCACGCCGGCCTACGCCCGCAATCTGGTCGACCTGGTGTTGCGGCCCAAGTATTAGCCCAAGGGTTAGCCCAAGAGTTAGCTATCGCGCGGGCCGCACCGGCGCCGAGATCTTGTCCGTGCGATCGCGCTCGGTCATGTCGACGACCGTCTCCATCGGAGCGGTCAGCTCGTAGACATAGGAAGCGTCGGTGAAATAGCGCTTGGCGGTGCCGCCGAGCGCCTCGGGGGCGACACGGTCGAGCAGGATCAGGCCGAAATCGGAATCAGGGCGGCGCGTCTGCTCGCTGGTGTTGAGCTCCTCCCAGCGGAAATGGAAGACCTCGTCGGCGCCCTCGCCCGTCACCGTCCAGCTGGCCGTGATGTGCGGATGCTTTCCAACCAGCGACAGGCCCTCGTCGGAATGCGAGGCAAGTTCGAAGAACAGCAGCGAGAGGCTCTGCGCCGCGCGCGCGCTGACCGCGATATCAGGACCCGTGACGGCGATGCGGTCGGCGTGCGGGATGGCGCGCGCTTCGAACAGGCCCTTCAGCTTGACGCCCTGCCACTGGCTCTCGCTGAGCAGCGAGACCACGTTGGACATGGCGTGAATGCGGCCGATCAGGAGCTCGCGCGCGCCGTCGATGTCCGCGCCGTGACGCAAGGTGCGCGTCACGATCGACTGGATCACCGCGAGAATATTCTTGACCCGGTGGTTGAGCTCGTCGATCACCGCGGTCAGCCTGCGCTCGAAGCCGATTCTGACCTGGATTTCCCGGCTGAGCCGCAGATTGTTGTAGGCGACATAGCCAAACAGGCCGCACACCATCGCAGTGATCGCAAAACCGATCGCAGCCACGATGATCGCGGTCTGCTCGGCGCGACGCGCCGAGTTGGCCTTCGCATAATAGCCGAGCTGCCAATCACGGCCACCGAAGCTCACCGTGCGCGTTGCCGACGGCGCCGGTCCGTCCACCGCCGCCCTGCGCGTCGAAACCACGCCTTGGTCGTTGGCAATCAGCTCGACGCCTTCCTTGCGCGGATCCCTGAGCGCAACCGAGAACAGGGACATGTCGTCATTGGTCAACATCAGCGAGGCGAGTTCGTAGGAAAACGTGACGAACCCGGCCGGCTCGGTCGCACCCTCGGGAATGACGGGAGCTGCCACGATGATCCCGACCGGCCCGTTGCCGCGCAACAGCGGAATCGGGTCCGAGGCCACCGACCTTTTCTCGATCCGGGCGCGCGTCAGCATGGCGCCGCGAACCGGATCCTGGTCGTAACTTCGGCCCGGCAGAGCCTTGGTCTCGTCGCTGCGCGGCTCGAGATCCAGCAGCACGTCGATCGGCTGGGTGATCTCGGCCGGATTGATCGGCTTGTCGTCATAGGTACGGATGGTGGGATTCGGGAAGCCGGCGCCGGCAATGGCAGTCTGCGCCGCCATGAGCTCGTTCGGCTTCAGCCGGGCGATCCAGCCGGCCACCACGAAATCGGTCTTGAAGGCGTAGATGGCCGAGCGCAGCGGCTCCAGCATGTTCGGCTTGATCACCGATGGCGCGCGGAACAGGCCTGAGGCGACACGGGCGAGCAGTTCACGCTCGGTGAGCCGGTCCTGCACCAGGCTGGCGTGAACGTCGATCGCACGCGCGAGCGCTATCCGATCCAGCGCCAGCTCCTGGTCATGGACGCGATAGGCCGCAAGCCCGGAGAGCAAGGCTCCGAGCAGAGCAATGAAACCGATGATGAAACCCAGCCGGACCACGCGACTACTCAGGCGAAAGCAGGAGGTCGGCAATAAACAAGGAGCATATCAACGCCGCTCGAACGGCCACCTGCCGAAACGGGGTGAACCCCGCTGGCAGAGATAATGAAGGAGGAGACATCGGTACGCAACGTGGGTCGCCTGAAAAGCTTAATCCGTCCGGCCGATGGTCTGACCGGGACGACTTGCCCGGACTCCGGAGGTGGTCAATCGCCGTGTCCGAAATTTGTTCCGCAGTTGCGGTCCCGGCTTTACGGTTAACGCCAAAGAAAGCATGCGCCAAGTCGTCGCGCGCTGTCAGCCCGCCCGTTTCAGGCCGCCTTTGGCCTCGATGAAGCCGACAATGCGGTCAAGGCCCTCACTCTTCTTCAGGTTGGTCATGACGAAGGGACGCTCGCCGCGCATGCGCCTGGCGTCGGTGTCCATCTTCTCCAGGGAGGCTCCGACATGGGGGGCGAGGTCGATCTTGTTGATGACCAGCAGGTCGGACCGGGTGATGCCGGGACCGCCCTTGGACGGGATCTTGTCGCCGGCGGCAACGTCGATGACGTAGATGGTCAGGTCGGCCAGCTCCGGGGAAAAAGTGGCAGCGAGATTGTCACCGCCGGACTCGATGAGCACGAGGTCGAGCCCGGGAAATTTCGCCCGCATGTCCGCAACCGCGGCGAGATTCATCGAGGCGTCCTCGCGGATTGCGGTGTGCGGGCAGCCGCCGGTCTCGACGCCGGCAATGCGATCCGGCGTCAGCGAGCCCGAACGCACCAGGAATTCCGCATCCCATTTGGTGTAGATGTCGTTGGTGATCGCGGCGATGTCATAGCGCTCGCGCATGGTCTTGCAGAGCAGGTCCATCAGCGCCGTCTTGCCCGATCCGACCGGGCCGCCGACGCCGACACGCAAAGGGCCGTGAGATTTCGACATGTGATTCGCTCTTTCTTGATTGGAAGGCCGCACCGCTCACGACCGGAACAGTCGCGTATATTGGGTCTCGTGCCGCAGGCTGGCGAGATCGGCACGGAAGGTCGCGCCGCCGAGATCGTCCAATGTCGCATTCAGCGCACGATTGGCGGTGGCGGCGACGGCCGCTTCCAGCCTCACCAGCACGCGCTGGCTGTCGGTCTGACCGAGCGGAATGAGCCGGCTGGCCGCAGAGATCCAGTTCGAGACCAGCGCATGCAGGAAGGCGTGCAGTGTCGGCGCCAGCGGCACGCCGTGCATGGCTGCGACCACGCCGACGGCGACGGGATAGACCAGCGGCGTGCGGCATGCCGCAACCATGGCATCCAGGCCGTCTGCATCCCATGCTGCCCGGGAGATGTCGATGAAGGCGCGGCCCTGCGAGCTCGTCTCCAGCTGCCGCTCGCGCGACGGCACCATGGCCGCGGCGAGCTCGGCGATCTCGCTTAAGGTGGCTTCCTCGCCCGCCTCGGCGGCACGATAGGCGTGGACCAGGAACGTCGCGTCGCAAAAGCCGGAGCCGTCGCCGAGCATCGCGTCGAGCCAGTCGGCCAGCGTGGCCATTTCGACGATGTCGCCGACCTCGACCGCCCATTCGATGCCGCTGGAATAGGAGAAACCGCCGACCGGGAATGCCGGCGACAGCCAGGTCATCAGCCGGTACAGCGCCGCTGCCTCGCGTTCGGCGAGGTCGCAGGCCGTGACCGGCTCACTTGTGGTCATGAGCATGCTTGTGGCCGTGGTGATGGTCGGGATGGTCGCAATACTCGTCGTGGTGATGGTGGCCATGATCATGCGCGGCATGATCGTGAGGGTGGTGGTCGTGAGCGTGATGATCATGGCCCTGATGATCATGGTGATCGGGACCAGGGTCATGATGATGTCCGTGATCATGATGCGCATGGTCGTCGTGTCCATGCGCATGGCCTGCGTCGGCATAGGCGCCACCTTCGGGATCGAACGGCGCTTCGATCTCGATGACGCGCGCGCCGAGGCCCTTCACCATCGCCTCGATGACGTGGTCGCGGCGGATGCGCAGGCTCTTGGCCATGATCTGGGTCGGCAGATGGCGGTTGCCGAGGTGCCAGCCGACGCGGACGAGGTGATGCGGATCGTGGCCGCGGATCTCGAGCAGCGGCTCGGGCGCCGCAACCACCTCGACGAGCCGGCCGTCCTCCAGCACCAGCGCATCGCCGCCGCGGAGCGCAACGGCATTCTCGAGGTCGAGCAGGAATTCGAGGCCGCGCGTCCCCGTCATGGCCATGCGGCGGCGGTGCCGGTCGTCGAAATCGAGCACGACCGTATCCGCTGGCGCTTCCGTGAAGCGGTGCTGTCCCCTGACCTGCGTCGCCCGGATCATGCGCTATACCTCAGAGCTTCTCGACCTTGCCGTCGCTGATGATCTCGATCACCGTCGGCGCCGTCTTCATCTGCGCAGAATACTCGCGCCACACCTTCATGTGCGACGCCTTGGCATGCGCGGTGAGATCGTCGCGGGTCTCCCAGCGCTCGACCACCACATACAGATTGGGGTTGTTGACGCTGACATTGCCGTCATAGGAGATGCACCCCTTCTCCTTGAGGGTCTCGACGGTGCAGGCCTTGTGCCCCTTGATGAAGTCGTCTTTGTTCTCCGGCTTCATGGGCGTGGTGGCGATGACATAGATCATGGGGTTATTCCCTGTTGTTCTTGTTAGCGGACGTCGACCTTCTCGGGCGTGATCACTTCGATCTTCGGCGGGGCCGTAAAACACTTCACCGCGACGCGACCGAACGTCTTCATGTGCTCCTGGCCGCGATGCGGCACCAGCGCCTCGGCGTTCTCCCACTGCTCGACGAACACCATCTTGGCAGGGTCGGTGACGCTCTCATGTAGGTCATAGGCGATATTGCCGGGCTCTTTCCGCGTCTCCTTGATGCAGGCGGTGGCGGCTGCAATGAATTCGGCGCGCGTCTCGGGTTTGATGGTCAGGGTGGCAACGACGTAGATCACGAGTAATCCTCCCGGCTTTTCTTCTAGGGTTCGATAGCGGGCGGGACATTAGACCAGCCGAGATCGAACGCAAAACCGGAAAAGCCGCCCCCCGGGCAAGCGCCCGGGACATGCGTTGAGGCGCTATTTCAGTACATGAAATATCGCTGTGCCATCGGCAGCACCTCGGCGGGAGCACAGGTGAGCAATTCGCCGTCGGCGCGCACCTCATAGGTCTCCGGATCGACCTCGATATTGGGCGTGGCGTCGTTGTGGATCATGCTCTTTTTCGAGATCTTGCCACGGGTGTTCTGGACCGCATAGAGCTTCTTCTCGATGCCGAGCTTGCGCGCCAGTCCGCCAGTGATGGCGGCCTTCGAGGTGAACACCACGGACGACGCCGTCCGCGCCTTGCCGAAGGCGCCGAACATCGGCTGGTAATGCACGGGCTGCGGCGTCGGGATCGAGGCGTTGGGATCGCCCATCGGTGCCGCAACGATCATCCCGCCCTTGACGATGCAGTCCGGCTTGACGCCGAAGAAGGCCGGCGACCATAGCACGAGATCGGCGAGCTTGCCCTTCTCGACCGAGCCGATCAGCTTCGACACGCCATGCGCGATCGCGGGGTTGATGGTGTATTTGGCGATGTAGCGCTTGACGCGGAAATTGTCGTTGTCCTTGCCCTTGTCCTGCGGCAGTGACCCGCGCTGCTTCTTCATCTTGTCGGCGGTCTGCCAGGTCCGGATGATGACTTCGCCGAGCCGGCCCATCGCCTGCGAGTCCGACGACATCATCGAGAGTGCGCCGAGATCGTGCAGGATGTCTTCGGCCGCGATGGTCTCCTTGCGGATGCGGCTTTCGGCGAACGCCAGGTCTTCCGCGATCGAGGGATCGAGATGGTGGCACACCATCAGCATGTCCAGATGCTCGTCGATGGTGTTGCGCGTGAACGGCCGCGTCGGGTTGGTCGAGGACGGCAGCACGTTCTTGAGCCCCGCGACCTTGATGATATCTGGAGCATGGCCGCCGCCGGCGCCCTCGGTGTGGAAGGCATGGATCGTGCGGCCCTTGAACGCCTTGATCGTGTCCTCGACGAAGCCGGATTCGTTCAGCGTATCGGTATGGATCATCACCTGGATGTCGTGGGCATCAGCCACCGACAGGCAGTTGTCGATCGCCGCCGGCGTGGTGCCCCAATCCTCGTGCAGCTTCAGCGCACAGGCGCCGGCCTTGATCATCTCGACCAGCGCGGCGGGCCGCGAGGCGTTGCCCTTGCCGGAAATGCCAAGATTGACCGGAAACGCATCGAACGACTGGATCATCCGCCCGATGTGCCACGGCCCCGGTGTGCAGGTGGTGGCGAAGGTGCCGTGCGACGGGCCGGTGCCGCCGCCCAGCATCGAGGTGACGCCAGACATCAGCGCGTGCTCGATCTGCTGTGGGCAGATGAAATGGATGTGGCTGTCGAAGCCGCCGGCCGTGAGGATCTTGCCTTCGCCCGCGATCACGTCGGTACCGGGGCCGACGACAATGGTGACGCCGGGCTGGATGTCGGGATTGCCGGCCTTGCCGATCGCCGAAATCATGCCGTCCTTGATGGCGACGTCGGCCTTCACGATACCCCAGTGATCGACGATCAGCGCATTGGTGATGACGGTATCGGCCGCGCCCTGCTTGTTGGTGACTTGCGACTGCCCCATGCCGTCGCGGATCACCTTGCCGCCGCCGAACTTCACCTCCTCGCCATAGGTGGTGAAATCCTTCTCGACCTCGATGATGAGATCGGTGTCGGCCAGCCGCACCCTGTCGCCGGTGGTCGGGCCGAACATGTCGGCATAGACGGAACGTTTGATTTTCGTGCTCACAGTGAACTCCTTGCAAGCTTGACGGTATCGTCGAACATCCGGTCGAGTTCAGCGATGTTGCCGCGGCAACCCGCGACGACCCTCTCGGCCCAGTCGACGTAGTCGGTGAGATCCACACGTTGGTCTGGAGTCGGATCAGAATGAATGCGCGCGCGGACATTGCTGATCTTGTCGGCGATTTTTATCAGCTTGGCGCTCGACGATTTTCCGGGCGAATCCACGACCTGCAATCGACGCCGCTCGCTCTTTGGCAGCCTCATATCATCGGTGACTTCGGCCACCAGGTCGGCAACACGCTCGCTGAACTCTTCGGCGAGTTCCTCCTGAGTGGTCGCCGTATCCTCTATGGTGTCGTGGAGCCAACCGGCCGCGATTAGCTCAGCATCTCGACCACCAGTTGCCGTCGCGAGTATATTTGCAACCTCGGCAAGATGATTGACGTACGGCTCGTTGCCACGCGCCTTGCGGGTCATGCCCGTATGTCTGCATGCGGCGAATTCGGCCGCCTTGGACACGAAACAGATCGGGGGCATCCACACGTCGCGACCTCCTTCAGGGCCGGCACCTTCTCGTCGAGCGGCCGAAGATCACAGCTTCCCCATCACGTCGCCGCGAAAACCGTAAATCATCTTCTTCCCCGCCACCGCGACGAGCTGGACGTCGCGGGTCTGGCCGGGCTCGAAGCGGACGGCGGTGCCGGCGGCGATGTCGAGGCGCATGCCGCGGGCTTTCTTGCGATCGAACTTCAGCGCCGGGTTGGTCTCGAAGAAATGGTAGTGCGAGCCGACCTGGATCGGGCGGTCGCCGGTGTTGGCCACCGTCAGCGTCACGGTCTTGCGGCCGGCATTGAGCTCGATCTCGCCGTCCTGGATGAAGAGTTCGCCGGGGATCATGCGTCTTGCTCCTACCTGATCGGCTCGTGCACGGTGACGAGCTTGGTGCCGTCCGGAAATGTCGCCTCGACCTGGATGTCGTGGATCATCTCGGGGATGCCCGGCATCACCTGGTCGCGGGTCAGGACCTGCGCGCCGGATTGCATCAGTTCGGCGACGGTGCGGCCGTCGCGGGCGCCTTCGAGGATAAAATCGGAGATGATCGCGATCGCCTCGGGATGGTTGAGCTTGACGCCGCGATCCAGCCGCCGGCGGGCCACGATCGCCGCCATCGAGATCAAGAGCTTGTCCTTTTCGCGAGGAGACAGGTTCATGCGAAATCTCTTCCGTTCAATACATCAATTCAACCAGAGCCGCGGCAGCGCAGCGCCGGTGCGCGCCAGCACGGCCATCATGTCGGCGCGCAAGCGCGCCGCATCTTGGGCACAGAAGCGCGCCATTGCAAATCCATTCCATGCGGATATCCCGACCTCGCCGGCGAACGATTCTGACGCCTCCCGGATGCGCTCGACCAAGGCCTCGTCGCCGGGAACGATCAGCGCCGTGCCGATCGCAGCCCCACCTTTGGCCACCGCCGATCGCCCGAGTTTTGCGCCGATATTTCCGTCGAGCCTGACGGTCTCGGCGAACACCAGCCTGCCTCCGCGACGCAGCCGCCAGCGGTCGATGAACTCGCCCTGCTCCATCCGCTCGCCCATAGCTGTGCGGCCGAACACGACGATCTCACAAAGCAGAAGCGATGCGGCATCATCGAGCTCGATATCGAAGCGGCGATGGACCCGGGCGCGATCGAACAGGATCGTCTCCTGCGGCAGCCAGCCGAGATGCGCGCCCGCGGCGATTTTCAAGGAAATATTGAGCTGCGCTGCCGCTGCCGGCGCGCGATAGACCTTTTCGGCAGCCGCCGTCGTCAAGGTCAGGCGCGAGCGCTCGCCCGCTGCGATGTCGATCTCGAAACTGTCCCCTCCCGCGACGCCGCCGGCCGTGTTGACGAACACGCCGGACAGCCCCTCGCCTTCCGGGGAGGGAAAGCGCACGCGCAGCGACCCGGACTCATGCAAGACGCCGCGCCGTGTCACGCCGTCTCGCGCATGGACGTCGAAGCGCACCGCGCCGCGGGCACGATTCGCCTCGAAAACCCCTGACGTGACCGAAACGTCGCTGCGCATCCGCCTCCCCCAGCCGGTCGCGGCAGAATGCTTACAGCGCCATCTGGCGGCTGATCTCGCTCGCGTCCAAATTGGCGCGATCGCAGGTGAACTTCACCGCGCCGCGATCCATCACGGCAAAACTGTCACCGAGTTCGCAGGCAAAGTCGAGATATTGTTCGACCAGCACGATGGCGATGTTGCCGAGGTTGCGCAAATAGGAGATGGCGCGGCCGATGTCCTTGATGATCGAGGGCTGAATGCCTTCGGTCGGCTCGTCGAGCAGGAGCAGCTTCGGCCGCATCACCAGCGCGCGGCCGATCGCGAGTTGCTGCTGCTGCCCTCCGGAGAGGTCGCCGCCGCGCCGGCCGAGCATGGATTGCAGCACCGGAAACAGCGAAAACACGTCGTCCGGAATGTTCCTGTCCTGGCGCTTGAGCGGACCGAAGCCGGTCTTGAGGTTCTCCTCGACCGTCAGCAGCGGGAATATCTCGCGGCCCTGCGGCACGAAGCCGATGCCCTTGCGCGCACGCTCATAGGGCTTCAGGCCGGTGATATCGCTGCCATCGAACACGATCGCGCCTGAGGAGATCGGATATTGCCCGACCATGGCGCGCAAGAGCGAGGTCTTGCCGACGCCGTTGCGCCCGAGCACGCAAGTGACCTTGCCCGGCTCGGCCGCAATCGACACGCCGCGCAGCGCCTGCGCCGCGCCGTAGAACAGGTTGATGTCCTTGACCTCAAGCATTTGCTCAGCGCCCCAGATACACTTCGATGACCCGCTCGTTGGACGAGACCTGGTCGATGGTTCCTTCCGCGAGCACCGTGCCCTCGTGCAGGCAGGTGACCTTGACCCCGAGTTCGCGCACGAACGTCATGTCGTGCTCGACCACCATCACGGTGTGGGTCTTGTTGATCTCCTTCAGCAGCTCGGCGGTCAGATGCGTCTCGACGTCGGTCATCCCCGCGACGGGCTCGTCGACCAGGAGCAGTTTTGGGTCCTGCGCGAGCAGCATGCCGATCTCGAGCCACTGCTTCTGGCCGTGGCTGAGACTGCCGGCGAGGCGGTTGCGCGCCTCGGTGAGGCGGATCGTCTCCAGCACCCTGTCGATGCGCTCTGCCTCGGCCTTGCTGCCGCGCCAGAACAGCGTGCCCTTGACGCTGTGATCGACATTGAGCGCGAGCAGGAGATTGTCCTGCACGGTCTGGCTCTCGAACACGGTCGGCTTCTGGAATTTGCGGCCGATGCCGAGCTCGGCGATGCGGGTCTCGTCCAGCCGCGTCAGATCGGTGACGCCATCGAACAGCACCGTGCCCTCGTCGGGCTTGGTCTTGCCGGTGATGATGTCCATCATCGTGGTCTTGCCCGCGCCGTTCGGACCGATGATGGCGCGCATCTCGCCGGGCTCGAGCGTCAGCGACAGATTGTTGATGGCGTGGAATCCGTCGAACGAGACGTGCACGCCGTCGAGATAGAGCATCGCGGACGTCGCGCGGTTGTCCATGACGTTCATGTGCGCCTACTCCGCCATCTTGGGTTCGGTGACGCCGTCCTCGGCCGCAGCACTCGCTATCGTCGCGGCGCGTTTCTCCTTCGAGGAGTCCCACCATGCATTGAAGGTGCCGACGATGCCCTTCGGCAGCAGCAGCGTCACCAGGATGAACATTGCGCCCAGCATGAACAGCCAGTACGGCGCCAGCACGCCCGAGGTGAAGAACGTCTTGGCGTAGTTGACGACGACGGCGCCGAGCGCGGCGCCGACCAGCGTGCCGCGGCCACCGACGGCGACCCAGATCACCGCCTCGATCGAATTGCCGGGTGCGAATTCGGAGGGATTGATGATGCCGACCTGCGGCACGTAGAGCGCGCCGGCGACCCCGGCCATGCAGGCCGACACCGTGAACACGAACAGCTTGTAGGATTCGACGCGGTAGCCGAGGAAGCGCGTGCGCGACTCCGCGTCACGCACCGCGATCAGCACCTTGCCGAGCTTGGAGGAGACGATCGCACGGCAGACCAGGAAGCCCGCGATCAGCGCCAGGCAGCTCAGCGCGAACAGCGCCGCGCGGGTGCCCTCGGCCTGCACGTTGAAGCCGAGGATGTCCTTGAAGTCGGTCAGGCCGTTGTTGCCGCCGAAGCCGAAATCGTTGCGGAAGAAGGCAAGCAGCAGCGCATAGGTCATCGCCTGCGTGATGATCGAGAGATACACGCCGGTGACGCGGGAGCGGAACGCGAGCCAGCCGAAGCAGAAGGCGAGCAGGCCGGGCACGACCAGCACCATCAGCGCCGCGAACCAGAACATGTCGAAGCCGTACCAGGTCCAGGGCAGCTTCGAATAATTCAGGAACACCATGAAGTCGGGCAGAACAGGGTTGCCGTAGACGCCGCGGGTGCCGATCTGCCGCATCAGGTACATGCCCATCGCATAGCCGCCGAGCGCGAAGAAGGCGCCGTGGCCGAGCGAGAGAATGCCGCAATAGCCCCAGATCAAATCGATCGAAAGCGCCAGGATCGCGTAACAGACATATTTGCCCCAGAGCGCGACGAGATAGGTCGGCACCTGCAGGAACGAGCCCGCGGGCAGCACCAAATTGGAGAGCGGGATCAGGATGCCGCAGGCCGCGACGATGGCCAGGAAGATCGTCGCACTGCGGTCCAGCGATCGCGTCAGCATGTGAGGGGTCATGCTTCCACCGCACGGCCCTTGAGCGCGAACAGGCCGCGCGGGCGCTTTTGAATGAACAGGATGATGAGGACCAGGATCGCGATCTTGCCAAGCACGGCGCCGGCGACCGGCTCCAGGAACTTGTTGGCGATGCCGAGCGTGAAGGCGCCGACCAGCGTGCCCCAGAGATTGCCGACGCCGCCGAACACCACGACCATGAAGCTGTCGATG
>LNAP01003054.1_pt1 | contig 16195 bp, 17 predicted proteins | sample 602601 | NCBI WGS metagenome assembly LNAP01 (sample SAMN02440304, study PRJNA202911) | soil metagenome | biome: Subtropical and temperate rainforests or woodlands; isolation source: soil samples (1 kg each in a 20% v/v slurry with milli Q water) were... ... | reverse complement strand
GCCCAGGATTGGTCACAGATCGAGCGGCTGGCCGCCGCAGCGTCCCGATGCAAACGGCCCTAGCGTCGCGCGCAGAAAGGTGCTTCAAAGGTGACGCAAGGGGCGGTTTTCATGAAGAAATTGGCGATTGCAGCGACCACGCTGCTGGCCGTTGTTGGCAGCGCGAGAGCCGATTCGGTCCTCATTCTCAATTCCGAGGAAGCCTCCTACAGCATCCTGAGCCGCGCCAGCCGCACGGAGCTGCAGCGCCTGCCGGTCGGGCGCGAACCGCACCATCTGATCCCCACGCCCGACGGCAAGGAAGTGCTGATCGGCTCGACCGTGACCAACGAGTTGCTGGGCCTCGATTCCAAGACCGGCGAACGGCGCCGCGTCGTCAGCAATATCATCGATCCCTATCAGTTGGGCTTCAGCGGCGACGGCAAGTGGTTCGTCACGGTCGCCTACCGGCTGGACCATGTCGACATCTTCCACGCCGACGGCTTCAGGCTCGCCGGCCGCATTTTCATCGACGGGCTGCCGAGCCACATGGCGTTCGACGCCCAGTCCAAGACCGTCTTCGTCTCGCTGCAACAGAGCGGCCGGCTTGCGGCCTTCGACCTCGCGACGCAGACGCTGAAATGGAACGTTCCCGTCGGCAACACGCCGGCCGGCGTCGTCATGCTGCCCGACGACAAGCGGGTCCTGGTGGCGCTGACCGGCGAGGATGGCATCGTGGTCGTCGACTCGAAGGACGGCAAGATCACCGGCCGCCTGCAGACCGGCAAGGGCGCGCACAATTTCTGGCCCAAGGGCGATGGCCGTCACTGGTTCCTGAGCAACCGCGTCGAGGGCACGGTCTCGATGGTCGACACGCAGGACATGAGGGTCGCGGGCAGCATCAAGGTGCCGGGCGGTCCCGACTGCATGGACATCACCGCCGACGGCAAGGAGCTGTGGGTCACCCAGCGCTTCCTGCGCCGTGTCGCGGTCGTCGACCTCGAGCAGATGAAAATGGTTGCCAGCATTCCCGTCGGCAAGTCGCCGCACGGCGTGTACATGTTGAAGTCGGGACCGGCCGCGCCGGGATCGCCTGTGAGTCCCGCCGCCGGACCACTGCGCGCGGTGTCGACGGGCTCCGGCACGACACGATAGGCCGGCCGCCGCGATGGCCGAGCTTACCGATCTCTGGGTTGGCGTTCAGAACTGGCTGTTCGAGACCTTCGTCGGGCCGGTGATCTTCTGGCTCGGCCAGATGGCCTGGTACGAACCCGCCTACAATGCCGTCGAATTCGTCATGCTGGGCGTCATGCAGATCGTGGTGATTGCGCTCGGCATGCGATTCTTCGAGCGTCGTTGGCCGCTCGAGAAGGCGGGTGACGACCGGCTGATCGGTGTCGACCGCGTCTATACCGTGCTGAACAAGCTCGGCATCGTTCCGTTCGCCATCTTCGTCATCACCTATCCGATCTCCCAGGAGATCGAGCTGCTGATGCGCAGCTGGGGCATGGCGCCGCCGCGGCTGGAGCGGCTGCTGCCGTGGCTTGGCGACAACGTGCTGGCCTCGTTCCTGGTCTACTTCGTGCTCTACGATTTCGCGGCCTACTGGCTGCACCGCGCCCAGCACGCTGTCCCCTGGTGGTGGGCCCTGCACAGCCTGCATCACAGCCAGCGCCGCATGACGGTGTGGTCGGACGATCGCAACCACGTGCTCGACGACTTCCTGATAACCCTCGCGCTGGTCCTGTTCTCGCAGATGGTGGGCGTCCAGCCCGGCGAGTACGTCTCGATCCTCATGGTCGGCCGCCTGATCGAAAGCTGGAGCCACGCCAACGTCGACATGAGCTTCGGCAAGGTCGGCGAGCGGCTGATCGTGGGGCCGCGCTTCCACCGCCTGCACCATGCGCTCGCCAATTCCGACGAGCGCCATATCCACGATCACAATTTCGCGCCGGTGTTCCCGATCTGGGACATCCTGTTCGGCACGGCGATCTACGACGGCAAGCACCGTCCGACGGGAGTCGACGATCCCCGGGTCGATGCCGACAACGGCCGCGGCTGGATCGTCCAGCAGGTGACGGTGTTCGGCCGCTTCCTGCGGGCAATCACTCCACGCTTCCTGCGCGCGCCATTTCAGCCTGGACTTCGGCCGCCCGCGGAATAGGCGTCACCGCGCCATAGCCCTTGGTCGAGAGCGCCGCGGCGACATTGGCATAACGCGCTGCCGCCTTGAGATCGTCGCCCGCCAGCAGGCGGGCCAGGAACGAGCCGTCGAACGTGTCGCCGGCGCCGGTCGCGTCGAAGTCGCGATAGCGCTCGATGAGGTCGGCCTGGACGTAGCTGTAGACGGCGCGCAGGTAGTGGATGACCTGCACGCGGGTTCCGCCGACGGACTCGCCCGGCACGTCGTCGAGCTTCAGGAACCCGAGCGCAAGCTGCGCGGCCTTGTAGCGCGCCAGCTCGCGGTTCATGCTCGCGATGGCCGTCAGAGCGCTGTAGCGCAGCCGATCCGGCGTAACGGTGCCGTCGAGCCGCGCCGTGGCGCGCAGCTTGGCGAGGTCGATATCGGGGAACCAGCCGTCGTTCTCGATGGTGGGCTCGTCAGCGGCGGTGGGTGCGGGCGGGTTGCCGAGAAAGCTCATGTCGGGCGGCTGGTTCGGGGTGTAGGTCGGCGGTGGTCGGGCGTCATCCGTGGGCTGGTGAGCTTCAGGAATCAGCCCGAGCCGCCGGGGTTCCGGGGTCCGGAATCGTTACGTCGCGAGGGCGTCCGGCTTCTTCAGCCGGCGTTCCAGGCGCTCGATGTCTTTCTTCACGCCGACTTGGTCGAACAGGGCAAGGGCGCGCTGCAGGTGGTCCAGGGCCGCACGGGCGTCCGGTACGGGCACGGCGTCGAAGTCCACGTCGGCCGGGCCGGTCTTGCCGATCAGGGCGTAGCCGAGGGCCTTGTGGAGCTTGGCTCGGGCCTGGTCGGGTGCGTCGAGGTCGGCGGTGTACTGGAGCACCTGTGGCAACACATCGCGCGCCTCGATGTTCGTCATCTTCCCGCCGAGCGCGGCGGCGCCGAACTCGTCGATCAGCACCGTGCCCAGGTTGCGGTCGTACTGGTCGGGCAGCGGCAGGTTGTGCTGCACGGCGTATGGCGCGATCTGTAGCGCGCGCCGGTAGTTGCCGGCGTCGATGTGCCAGACCAGCACCGTGGTGAGGATCAGGTCCTGCGCGCCGTTGCCGACCGACAGGGCGCCGTCCACCCAGGCGTCGTAGTCGGGCAGGAACTGGCGCTTGGCTTCGATCTTGCGCTCCACGGACTGGATGTCCTTGAGGCGGCGGCGGTGCTCGGCGAGCTGCACGAGCATGAGTTCGTAGGCGCTGCCCTGCAGTTCGCCGCCCGCCGGCACCGCGGCGACCGCGATGGCAGAGAGCTTGCGCTGCAGATGGCGCTGGGCGGGCGTCTGGCGCATGGTCAGGCGGTGATGTCGATGTTCTCGATCAGCGCGGTCAGGCCGAAGTCCTCGATCACATAGGCATCGTTGCTCGACTCGTAGTTCTCGATGCGGTCGCGCTTGGCGTTGTCGACGATGGTGCGGCGTCGCGCCGACTCCTGCCAGTAGATCGACAGGTTGTCCAGGCGCGTGATCAGCACCTTGTTCTCGGGGAAATAGGGCACGGTCACGGCGGGCAGGCCGCCCAGGCGGCGTTGGCTTCGCACGATGTCGGCCGCGAGGATCTCGGTCGGCGCGTCGGGATCGCTCACCAGCGGAAAGAGCTTGTCGTGCAGCAGGTCGCGCCCGACGATGGCGACCAGTTCGCCATCGGTGCGGTACCACGGGTCGAGCAGCGTCTGGTAGGCGTCGTAGACGAGCGCATCGAGGTTCTTGTAGTCGCCGGCCGGGCCGACCGTGATGGTGCCGGCCACGGCGCCATCGTCGAGCACGCGGGCCGGCGCTTCCGCGCGGATGTGCTGCAGCCAGCCGATGTTCACATCCTGCAGCAGCGGGTTGGCGCCCAGGTTCGTGTTGGCGGCGGCGCTGGTGCCGTTGAAGCCGATCATGATGCGGTCGAGCGCCTGGCGCTTGACGATCACGTCGCGCACGCGGGTCTGGAAGTCGGGGAACTTGGCCCAGGCGTCGAGGGTGGCGTACTTGATGAAGGTGTCGTAGTTGGTCTTCTTGCACTCGTAGCCGGTGTCGTCGAGCGTTTCGACCGAGCGCGGCTCGCGGTCGGCGTTGTCGGTGTTGGTCCGGCTGGCGATGGGGCCACTGACGCCCAGGCCGAGCTTGTCGCCCTTCATTTCCTTGACGCCGATGATGTTGACCTTGCCGAGGAACTCGCTCGACTCCTGGATCTTCGTCTCCAGCGTTTGCTGCACGCTCGGGTCGACGGCGAACTGTTCCTTCGCGCTGGGGACGTTGTTGAGTTCGCCCAGGCGGGTGAGCAGCTGGTTGTAGACGAGGCGGGTTGCGTTTTGCATGGTGGCTCCGGGTGATGCGTGTGTCTGGCGTGGCGTGCGGTGCTGGGCTCAGCAGTCGGTCTTCTGCGCCTTGGGGTCGGTGCCCGTGGCGGCGGGGCGCTGCGTGTGCTTGCCGGCGTCCGTGGTGTCGATGGTCTCGAACTTCTTCTGCAGATCCGCATGGGCGGTCTGAAGGGTCGCGAGGTCCTTCGAGAGCTTGGTGAGCGCCTTGCTGTCGGCCGCGTGCTGGTCGGCGAGCGTGCCGAACGATTCGGCCATCTCGCCCATGGCTTCGATCAATTCGCCGAGTTCACCGTCCTGCCGCTTGAAGCGGCCGGTGAACTTGCCGATGGCGTCCTTCATGGCCTTGAGCGTGCCGGCGGTCTTGCCGTCGTCGGTGGCGTCATCCTCGAATTCCAGGGCAACCTCGACTGCCTCGGAGAAGAGGCAGTCGGGCGTGGTCTTGCGGCTGGTGAAAGGGTTTGCCTTCGGGTTCTGTGCCGCGAAGCTCAACACCTCGGTGCCCAGGCTCGCCGGGCTGTCGGTGACGGCGAGGCCGACGAGGTAGGCCTCGTTGGTGTCAGCGAACTTGGGGTTGACCTCGATGGATGTGTAGATCTTCTGCTTGCTCTTCGTGGTCATCGCGACCAGGTCGGGCAGGGGAGCGATCTCCGCGAAGAGCGCGAGCTTGCCGTCTTCCACGGCGCGCGATTCGATGGAGAGCACGTCGCCGTAGGCACGGAACGAACTGTCGGGGTAGATGCCGCGCAAGTGTTCCATCCACACGCGGGCGCCGTATTTCTTGGGGTCGAAGTTCTTCGCCATCTGCTCGATCCACGAGCGTTCGATGCGGCGACCATCGGTGGTGGCGCCTTCGGTGGCGACGCGGAACATCTTGGACTTTTGAGCCATGGTGGTGTGCGGGTAGGTTGAGGCGGTGATCAAACGATGGGACCGATGGTCGGCCCAGCGTCCGCGCGACTCAACGCCTTTCACTTGTAGAACGCCAATCCACAAGTGAAACCTGCGCTCAAGCGGTCGCACTGCATGTCTTGCACCCATAGCCTCGGGCCATGTCTTCATGCAGTGATGTGGCCGAAGCGCCGCCGAATCCCGTGGTCGAGCAGCGGCGTTCTGCACGCCACCTCTATTGGCAGGGGTGGCGCGTGTCGTCGATCGCGGAGTTCCTCGGAATACCGCGGACGACAGTGCACGGCTGGAAGGATGCCGAGCAATGGGACAAGGCGCAACCGATCGAGCGCGTGGAGAGCGCGCTGGAGACACGCCTTGTCCAGCTGATCGCGAAGGACCAGAAGACCGGCGGCGACTTCAAGGAGATCGACCTTCTCGGCCGCCAGGTCGAGCGCCTCGCGCGGGTGCGAAAGTTCGAGAAGACCGGCAAGGAGGCAGACCTCAACCCGAACATCGAGCGACGCAACGCGGGACCGAAGAAGAGGGCGTCGCGCAACGACTTCAACGACGAGCATGTCGAGCAGATGCGCTCGGCCTTCCACGACGCGAACTTCGGCCATCAGAAGGTCTGGCATCGCAACGGCCACCAGCGCACGCGCATGGTCCTCAAGAGTCGCCAGATCGGCGCGACGTGGTACTTCGCCCGCGAGGCGCTGCTCGATGCCATCGAGACCGGGCGCAATCAGATCTTCCTGAGCGCCAGCAAGGCACAGGCGCATATCTTCAAGCAGTACATCGTGCAGTTCGCGCACGAGGCCTGCGGCGTGGACCTAACCGGTGATCCGATCATCCTGGCGAACGGTGCGCACATCTACTTCCTGGGCACCAACGCGCGCACGGCGCAGGGCTACCACGGCAACTTCTATTTCGACGAGTTCTTCTGGACCCATCGCTTCGAGGAGCTCAACAAGGTCGCCAGCGGCATGGCGATGCACAAGCAGTGGCGAAAGACCTACTTCAGCACGCCCAGCTCCATCCAGCACGCCGCCTATGCCTACTGGAGCGGTGACCGCTTCAACAAGCGTCGACCGAAGGATCAGCGCATCACGCTGGACCTGTCGCACGACCGGCTCGCCGGTGGCTTTACCGGCGAGGACAAGGTGTGGCGTCACATCGTCACGATCCTCGATGCCGAGGCCGCGGGCTGCGACCTGTTCGACATCGACGAGCTGCGCCTCGAGTACAACGCCGAGGAGTTCTCCAACCTGCTCATGTGCGAGTTCATCGACGACACCCAGTCGGTGTTTCCGATGGCCGAGCTGCAGGCCTGCATGGTCGATTCGTGGGTGGACTGGGCTGAGTTCTACAAGCCCTTCACGATGCGGCCCTATGGCCATCGGCCGGTATGGGTAGGCTACGACCCGTCGCATACCGGAGACACGGCGGGCTGTGTGGTGCTCGCCCCGCCCGACAAACCGGGCGGCAAGTTCCGTGTGTTGGAGCGCCACCAGTGGCGCGGACTCGACTTCGAGGCCCAGGCCGAAGCAATTCGCCAGATCACCCTTCGCTACAACGTGACGTTTATCGGCGTGGACACCACGGGCCTGGGGCAGGGCGTCTATCAGCTCGTGACCAAGTTCTTCCCGGCGGCCAAGGCCATCAACTACTCCGTCGAGGTGAAGACACGCCTGGTGCTCAAGGCCAAGAACGTGATCGGCAAGCACCGCCTCGAGTTCGATGCCGCCTGGGTGGATCTCGCGCACGCTTTCCTGGCGATCCGCAAGACGCTCACGGCCAGCGGCCGAAACATCACCTTTGAAGCCGGTCGCAACGAAGACACCGGCCACGCCGATCTGGCGTGGGCCTGCATGCACGCCCTCGACAACGAACCGCTCGAGGGACACACCACCGCGAACAGCGGTTTCATGGAGATTTCCTGATGGACACGACGACAACGCCCGCCGGCAAACAGGCGCGCATGGAAGCCTTCAGCTTCGGCGACCCGACGCCGGTGATGGATCGGCGCGAGATCCTCGACTACATCGAGTGCTGGACGAACGGGCGCTGGTACGAGCCGCCGGTGAGCTGGGACGGCTTGGCCAGGTCGTTCCGGGCCAGCACGCACCACGCCAGCTCGCTGTACTTCAAGCGCAACATCCTGCTGAGCACCTTCGTGCCACACAAGCTGCTCGACCGGGCGACCTTCAGCGCCTATGCGCTGGACTTTCTGACGTTCGGGAACTCGTATCTGGAACGCCGCGACTCGATCACCCGGCGCGCGGTCGGCCTGAAGCACGCGCTGTCGAAGTACGTGCGCCGCGGCGCGGATCTCGACACCTATTTCTTCGTGCGCGGCTGGAAGGACGAGCACGAGTTCAAGGCCGGCAGCGTCTTCCACATGCGCGAGGCCGACATCAATCAGGAGGTGTACGGTCTACCGGAATACCTCAGCGCCCTGCAGTCGGCGTGGCTCAATGAGAGCGCCACGCTGTTCCGGCGGCGCTACTACAACAACGGCAGTCACGCCGGCTTCATTCTGTACATCAGCGACCCGGCGCAGCAGCAGGAAGACGTGGACGCGATCCGCACGGCGCTCAAGGAAAGCAAGGGGCCGGGCAACTTCCGCAACCTGTTCCTCTACTCGCCCAACGGCAAGAAGGACGGCGTGCAGCTCATCCCGGTGAGCGAGGTCGCGGCCAAGGACGATTTCTTCAACATCAAGAACGTGAGCCGTGACGACGTGCTCGCCGCCCACCGAATCCCGCCGCAGCTGCTGGGCATCGTGCCGAGCAACACGGGCGGCTTCGGCGCGGTGCTGCCGGCGGCCCAGGTATTCGCACGCAACGAGATCAAACCGCTTCAAGAGCGGTTCCGCGAGATCAACGACTGGCTCGGCGAGGAGGTCGTTCGATTCACGGAATACGAGGTGCCCAAGGGCGAGGCGACAGCCGCGCCCTGATCACAAAAAAGACGGGCGACCTTCGCAGGTGTTGGAGCACCTGCAGAGGACCCAACATGCAGATCAAGCCTGCAAGCCGGCAAGGCCCGCCACCCTGTACAGAGTGGGCCAAGCGTATCAGTAATTTTGAGTATCAAAGGCTTGCACAATGGAAATCACAGCGAAGCCGCTTGTGCCGTGGATCGGCGGAAAGCGGCGTTTGGCGAAGCACATCATTCCCCTGTTCCCGGACCACACCTGCTACGTGGAGCCGTTCGCGGGCGCCGCGGCGATCTTCTTCCTGAAGGAACAGGCGAAGGTTGAGGTCCTGAACGACATCAACAGCGAACTCGTCAACCTGTACCGCGTGGTGCAGCACCACCTCGACGAACTCGTGCGGCAGTTCCGATGGGCGCTCAGCAGCCGCGAGTTGTTCGGCTGGCTCAAGGCCACGCCGCCGGCCACCCTGACCGATATCCAGCGCGCGGCGCGGTTCTTCTACCTGCAGAAGCTCGCGTTCGGAGCGAAGCTGGAAGGCCAGACCTTTGGCACGGCTACCACGTCCCCGGCTCGGCTCAACCTGTTGCGTATGGAAGAGGACCTGAGCGCGGTGCATCTTCGGCTGCATCAGGTCACCATTGAGCGGATGGACTGGGCGGCCTGCATCGAGCGCTACGACCGCAGCCACACGCTTTTCTATCTCGACCCTCCGTACTGGGGGACCGAGGGATATGACGTGGCCTTCGGGCTCGAACAGTACGACCGCATGGCCCAGCTGCTCAGGTCGATGAAGGGGAAGGCGGTGGTCAGCGTCAACGACATCCCCGCCATGCGCACGGCGTTCGACGGCCTGCGCATCCGCCCGCTGTCCATCACCTACACGGTAGGCAGGGCTGCGCATCGTGCGGCCTCTAGCGAACTTTTGGTCTCTAACTTTTAACGTTTGATGGCGGCCCACCGGGCTGCCTTCTCCGTCAAAATCCTTATTGCGTGCATTGGCTGGCGGAACCATTCTCCAGGTGCTATAAGACCCAATACACCTGGGAAATCATGACTCTTATCGTCGGTCGAGCAGTGACGCGTGAACAGATTTATCTCTTTGCAGATACTGAAATCACTTATCGCAACGAGGAGCGCCGACCGATCACGAACGGTTGCCTGAAGTTGTACAGGTTGGGTCCACACCTCGCTCTGGGATTTTCTGGTGATGTGGCCGACTTCAGGGAATTTCTTCCGACCGTGCGAGACGCAACTGCGCCAGAGCAGGTATTAATTGCTGCGGAGGTGGCTTATGCCAACGGTTCGAGGTTTGATGTGCTCGTCGCCGGAGGAGGCTCGGAGCATATTCACATTCTCAAATCCGGAATTCGGCAAACCTCAAGTGCCGGTTTCATAGGAGACGCTCCGGCATATGGAAAATATCAGGAGATTCTCCATCGTGCACCTGGGGCAGTTGATGGTGAAGTAAGTCGCGCGAGCATGAAGATGCATCGCCTTCCCGAACCTGTTGACGAGAAGACTGAGCAGTACTCACGCATGTTTCATAGCTTTTTTGAAGTTGTTGAGTCGCGCGATTTTCCGAGTGTTGGCGGTGTTGGTATCCCGCTATGCACTGACAACGGAGATTTCACGTACATGAACTACGCAGGATTTGTTTCGGACATTTTGCGAGTTGAGGACTTTACGGAAGAGCCCAAGCCGGTCACGATTGGGACTGCCGAGGGCGGGGGGTATGCGTTCGAATTTTCTCCTGCATCGGGAGATCCGTCAGTAATTGGATTCTATATTCCTCCAGCAGGGTTTGGCGCTGTCTTCCAAGAGGATGCTTGGGGAATGAAATGGGCGCGTTTGATTGAGGCGCCAACACCTGCACACTGGTGCTTGGAGTCACGAGCTATCGTGGGACACTCGATTCTGTCCGGATTTTTAACAGGTGACAATTGCGGGCAAGCAGCTGAGCAATTACTTATGGCGCATCGCTTTGATGACGCAATTTTCTGCTACGAACTTAGGAAAGAATCGACCGATTTTGATGATCGCCCAGCCGTTCGGGATCGCTTCTTCCTTGGCTATTCTCATGCGCTCGCCAGTGCCGGACGAACAAAGGACGCCATCGCAGTCTTGTTAAGCCGAGCCGACGATATTGGATTCAGTTCAAGTAGCGCTGCCTTACTTGAGCAGCTAAGGCTCGCCGAGTAATATTGAATATGCCGATTTTTTGTGTTCACCATCTCGTGTCAATTGAGTCATGCTCGGAGAACGCAACGTGGGCACCCGATTGATCCCCGGGGTCAAACGGAGTGTTATATGGAGTCCTGTTCCTTCTTTAATTTGAGACGGCGATCGGACCTGAAGGTGTTGTGTCAGCGTCAACGACGTTCGCGCGATGCACAGCTCGTTCGACAATATGCGACTGCGGCCGATAAGATGGCCAAAACGGTGAGCAACGCCGCGCACGTTGCAGCCTCGAGCGAACTGCTCATCATCAACCTATAGCCTGGGGCGGCGGCGAGCACTCCAAGCGCGCCAATAGCCGCCACACGCCGCGCGCGCCCAGACAGCGCGCTGCTCCCCCACTTGCTGCAAAGGGCCTGCCTGCGACTCTCTGGCCGCCATTTCGCACCTCCAAACGACGAGCGAGCCTCTTCGCACGCACCTCTTAGGGCCAATCCCAATCAGGACCGATGGCGCGCGCTCGGGACCCCGCCCCGCCCCCGGTCTAAATGTGTCGATTTCGACGGCGCTGTCGACAGGGCGCGGATTCAAGGCCCGCCGCGGGGCGCGCGGCGATGCTAGAGCGCGATCGGCGACGGGTTTCGACGGCTTCTGTGGGCGGTTGCCGCGCATCTGGTGCGCGGCCACAGGGGCGGGCGCCGAGACCGAAATCCGGTAAGGGTTCGGGGAAAGCCTGATTTCCTAATCTGGGGTGTCGAATCGGCCGCAAACCCGCATGGCGCCTAGCGCTGGGCAGGTTAGGTCTAGTTCTAATCTGACCTAACCTGAACCCTGAGTTTTCGCTAAGTTATTGATTCATAAGGGCAAGGAGCGGCTTGCAAATCAGAACTTGCAGGCCTGATTCGGTTAGGTTTGGATTAGGAAAAAATTAGGTTTCCGTGATCTGCTGAAACCCGCATGGATAAAGGCTCTGCGGGCTGGTCGAGATTGCTGATTAGGAATATCAGGCTTTTCCCGAACCCTCCCCGGGATTTCGGAAAGCGTTGGAGAACCGCCGCGCGACGGATCTCAGACGCAGGCTCCGGGCGAAAAAAAGCCCGCTGTAGCGGGCCAATCTACGTAGACCAGATCCGGTGGGGGGCGCAGTTACTTCGCCTGGTTGACCGCCGGTTGAGCGTGGCTTCGACCTCCTCGCTGAGTCGCAATGCTTTCGCGCGAGCCGTGGCCGGCGGCGTGACCCGCGGCACTGGTCTCTTTGGGGGCACTGGCCGGAACCCTGGAAAGGCCCCGCGGCCATCCTCGTTGGGACCGCTGCGGCGGTCCCGTCAAAGCCTGGAGCTAGACCTGCACCCTTTTCAGCCACGTGGTGGGCTTTATCCCCAAAGTCTCGTGAGCTATGAGGCGGGCATAGTGAACCAGCGCCCCTTTGGACGTGACGACGAACACGTCGCGCTGAAACTCACCTTCGCCGTCGATATCGGCGTCGTCATCAAGTGTCTTTGTGATAAGCCCGAGCTTGACCAGATCGCGCAGACGTCGATTGAAGACGGAGGTGGTGAGTGCAACTTTGCTGTTGGAATTGAACGAGCCGTAGTCTCCGACTCCAAAGGTGCCCTTGTAGTCATCAGACATAGCGATGTCGAGAATGCACCAACCCTCATTTGGAAGCCTGCTCGATAAGGCTCGATATTCCTTCGTCGATACGTTGTCAAGCCATTTCGTCAGTCGCTTGGATTTACTGTTCTCATCCATAGGTCGGACGCCGAGTGATCCCAAATACTCGCAATATTGATCTGCGGCCGACAGCAAATCGCGCAAGTTGAAATTCATGATCATGTAGAGTCTCTGCAGATCATCGAACGTGATCGGCAAGGTCGCTCGTTCGTCCGGGTTCATCGAAAATTCGTCGAGACGGGCATTGAATAGCGGTGCTATTGAGGCGGGCGCCACGTGCTTCAGCTCTAATACGGGAGAGTCAAGATAGGCTGCCAGCCGCGGAGACGCCGCTAGACTGCGGATGACCCCGTTGGCTCCGCAAAAAACCCATCTCAGGCCGTTCACTGTGAACAGGCGATCTCTTAGTGCCTCGAGGGTGCGTTTTGCATTGGTCGACGTTTCCAGCAACTCCAGGTTGTCGATTACGCAAACGACGCCACCGTTGCCCTGAACCGAAAAGATTTGATCTAGCCAGCCTCGTACTGCTTGCTCGAATCCATGGTCGTTGAAACCACTACTGGTGTTGATCTGAGTCGCAGTCGAAGAGTCTGCCTTGACTCCAGCAGAAAATACACCAGGTGCTCCGACCGTCGCTTGTATGCCGAGGGTTCCGTTGAGGTGCTGAACGAAGGGGGAATTCAACCATGGAGCAAGCTTCGTCGCCACCGAATCGGAGCCTTCAAAATGCTCCAATTCGCTCCGATAGTTAAGGAGCGTTTGGGCAACCTTGCGAAACACGCGCGCGCAAAACGCTTCGACGCCTTCATCCTTGTTAAGAGCAAACGCCTCAGGCATTGGGATCAGCAATTGCGAAGTCTTGCCCTCCAAGAATAGTTGGTAGCACTCATATGCCGCGACATTCACCAAACTAGTTTTTCCAACGCCGAGCTGTCCATCGATACATGTGATCTTTCCATGCTTGTGGAGCTTCGTCGCGACAAGCCGAATCTCGTCGTCACGGCCGACTAGCAGCCTCTTTCCGCGAGCGTCGGGACGAAGTGGGAGAACCAAGAACGGGCTTTCAGACAGCCCATAGCTCGCGTAGGTATCGGGAAAGAGGTTGTTCATTTGGCGAGGCCTTTCACCAATACTACTGTCACGGCGAGCCTTGCAGTGGCTCCATGTGTGGCAACGGCTCTTGCAGGCTGGCGGGTTGCTCGGGAACTGCCAATTCGAGTAGTGGCAGCGTGCGGACCCTCGAGGTCCACTTGCACTATGCCGACGCGTCCTTCACCGTTCCCAGTTCCTGAGCGCATTGCTCCACCCGCTTCGGCAGCGCCGCGCCGACGCCCCGCGGATCTGAGTCGTCAGCGTTCTGAAATCGTTGTCCAGGTAGGTTTGAACGTCCAGCACCTGCGAGCACAGCATCGCTGGTCTGCCGGACAGCTTGCGCTACGGTCGGGGGTCTCACGAGCCATGCTTTCCCGCATCGAACATGGGTTGGTCTCCCCTTCGCTCGCTACCCTCCAAAGTTTGGCGCAGGCCTTAAGCGTCCCGGCGGCAAGGCTAGTTGCGTCGCCAGTGCGCGCCGACGTGACTCTATGAGTCGTCGATGTCTACACCTCGAGCGCGACTTGCCCGCCGTCGACCGCCACCAGGTAGCCCGGTGCCCCAGCGACTCCCTCGATCGCTACACCCATGAAATGCGTTTCGTGGATTTCATGACCCGGATCGCGGCCGAGGTTGCGCATGCGCATGAAGGCGGCGCGCTGTTCTGGTGAAAGGACGATCTTCTGCGGGTACTTGTTGTCGTGCGCCTTCCAGTGCGCCGAGATCGCCTTGGTGATGGCGTCGTAGATGTTGCTCATGGGTGCATTGTCGCGGGCGATATCTGCAAAACGCCGTCGTCCATTTCGCAGGTACGAGCGTCACCGGGCTGACTTTTCGTGCTGCCTATACTGGGGCGGTGACGGCAACGCAGCGTTGGTAGAGGGCCCTGAAGGGCAGCCCCTCACGACGTGAGGTCCTCGAAGCTGCGGCCGTCACCACGTTCTTCAGGGCGGTGCTCGCCATTGATTCGGGTCACTCGCCACGCTGCCGGTCTCACAGTACCACCGCTGGTGCACCCACATGCCGGCCGCCGTCTTCTCGATTCCGCTGATGCTGAACGTGTCGTTGAACATCGAGGCCAGCACCGGGTTCCAAAGCAGCCGAGGTGGTGGCTTGTCGCCGCCCGCCGAGTTGCCGAGTTCCACCGCTTGCCGGCCGCTTTCGCCGGTGAGCTTAAGCATGCCGTACAGCTTCGGCCCATCGGCCTTCTGCCGGTCGCTCAGTTTCTGGCCCTCGAAGTATTGCGGGGTGACTCGGACTCGCATGATCCATCGCCGGCGCGAGACCAGCGGCTTTCGCGTCTAGAACGGCACGTCGTCGGGATAGATGAACTTGGCCGGCGGGCCGTCGAGCGGCGGCAGCGGATCGCGCGCATACACCTCGGCCGCCACGACATTGCCAGGCCGATCTCGGTTCGCAGGGTAGTGCTCGGTCGCCAGGTCGTAGGCATGCTCTTCGTCGGCACGCCCGCTGCAGGCATGGAACCAGCCTGCCCAGAAGGCGGCCCACCAGTCGTTCGGCATCTGAATGTGATCGGTCATCGCGATCTTCCTTTCATGAAAACGCTGGATGAATATACAGGTTCTCGCTAGACTGGCGCAATGGACGAACTGCCCGAAACCGAATGGATCGCTGCCTGTGCGCACGGCCTGCAGCGGCACTGGCGCACCGTCGACCCAGTGGAGCTTGAGGCGGTGGCGGCCGAGCTGAGCCACGACCCCCGCCTGCGCGCCATGCGCCCTGTGGAGGCCGCCATCGAATGGCTGAAGCCGGTAGCATGCGGCGATGTGCAATCGGTACGTCAGCCCGGAAGAATCTGAGGTTGAGCGCTACTGGGGCCTGACGGCGCGTGACCAGCGCCCGAAGCTCTGGCAGGGCTTGCTGACGGTCTTCCCGCGCGCGCCGGGTCCGTACATCCGCCGCCGGCGCGACGCCGTCGGCTACGAGCGCGAGCTGGTCCTGGGGCAGTGGGGCCTGATCCCCTGGTTCGCCAAGGAGCCGAAGCTCAAATTTCCGACGAACAACGCGCGCAGCGAGGAACTCGAGCAGAAGGCCAGCTACAAGGACCCGTGGAAACGCGGGCAGCGCTGCATCATCCCGGCCGCCAGCTTCGATGAGCCGAACTGGGAAAGCGGCAAGAACGTCTGGTGGACCTTCCGCCGAGCCGATGGCGATCCGTGGGGCCTGGCCGGCCTGTGGAACGTCTGGGTCGACAAGGCCACGGGCGAGGTGCACGAGAGCTACACCATGCTGACGATCAACGCCGATGAGCACCCACTGATGAGCCGCATGCACAAGCCCGATCCGAAGCTGGCGCCTGACAAGCAGGACAAGCGCAGCGTGATCCCGCTCGAGGTCGGCGACTTCGATCAGTGGCTGGAGGGGACCGTCGACCAAGCGCGAGCGCTGATGAAGCTGGCGCCGGTGGAGGTGTTCGATGCGGGCACTACGACCTTCCCTCCTGAATGAAGGCATTTGGGCCTTCGGTCGTGTCTGAACTAAAACTCGACTGCGTCGCTGTAGGTGTATTGGTCGTCCGCCGTCCATTTTGCGTCGGCCAGGAGCACACTCATACTAGCTGTCTTAAGGTGTTCGCCGAGCAGGCGCAGATATGTTTCGTTGGGAGGCATCCGGCACAAACCGAGAATCTCCCGCCCGAGCAGGGTCAATGGGTATTGGTTCAACCGGACAGCGTTACCAGGTGTCGTGCGAGTCGCGATCAATACCTTCGGATCGGCGCGCAAGACAATCGTGAGAGAGTTGGGCTGATTGGCGCCCCAGGTGACGTTTAGCGTCCCTCCGACCCCACTGATGAGGCCAAGATCCTGCATCTCCAACAGCTTGTCAAACTTTAAGTCGCTCATTCGACGAACGGGCTCTCAGAGCCGGTTCCGGAATTCTGAACACGCCGCAAAGTGGATGAGCTGCTCCGTTGGGCGAGGATAGAGCCCGTGATCAGGAGCAGAAAGATGAGCAGA
>LNAP01003053.1_pt1 | contig 16198 bp, 17 predicted proteins | sample 602601 | NCBI WGS metagenome assembly LNAP01 (sample SAMN02440304, study PRJNA202911) | soil metagenome | biome: Subtropical and temperate rainforests or woodlands; isolation source: soil samples (1 kg each in a 20% v/v slurry with milli Q water) were... ... | reverse complement strand
AAGGCCGAGATCTCAGAGCTGGCAAGCGTCCGGCATGTGTTCGTGAAGGCCTGCGCTCGGGTGAACAACCGCGCCGAGAACAGCCATCAGCCGACTCGGTGTTGATTTCCATCCAGAACTGACCCACCTGGCCCGCCGGGTCAGGATTCCATGGAAATCAACAATGACATGCTTGCATCCGATCCGATTGGCGCCAGATGGGGGGCTGGCGTGCGTCGCGCTCCCATAGTCCCCATCTGGGGCTTCACCAAGGACGTGGTCGCGCAGATCAGCACGCCTTTCCTGGTGTTTGCGGCCGATCAAGACAAACAGGTAGCGCCTCAGCATGTTCACGAGCTGTACGCCGACTTGGGCAGCGAGAAGAAAGTCTTGGTCGACCTGACTTGCGCCTCGCACAACGCCATGTGGGAGCGAAATCGCAAGGAGATCTTTAAGGCCACCGTCCACTGGCTTCGTGACGGCAAGGTGAACGGCATCGACCGTGGGACTTTGCGCCTGGGCAACTAGGCCCCCTGCCCGTTGACGTTGCATCGGAGATGCTTGCAAGCTTCCCTCTCAACCGGCCTTGCGTGCGGGCAACGAGTTCCTCACCGGTGCCGAATTTCCGATCACAGTGGCAGTTCCATTTCTGCGGCTCGCAGCGGCGATCCTTCGGACAACGGCTGTTGGTTTCCGGTCTCTTTGAAGCCCACCTTGCAGTACAGCGAACTCGGTCCTATTGCGTCCACAACACACCACAACTTCAAACGTTCGAACTCGCGCTCACGGGCCCAGTTGACAACCTCCAGAAGCAAGGCCTCGCCGATGCCGTGCCTTCGCCACCGAGGATCCACCCAGATACCGCCCGCGCGGCCGGTTCGGATTTGCGCACGGTCAACAAGTGCGAATGCGGACCCAACGGGCTTCCCTCCCTCGAAGGCAAGAAACATTGCGTTTTGATCGGCCTGTGTGACCGAGCGAGTGAAATCGTCCCAATAAGACGACGGTCTCGCCACCATGTCGGAGTACGTGTCGCGAAACGAATTCGGTGAGTCCTGAAGCGCCCTCAGGCGCAGTTCACGCAGGAGGCTCGATTCGTGCGACTCCAACCTTCTCAAACTCATGACCGGCTTCCTTCATCGCGGTGGAACCTCGCAGGTCCGACTTCTGGCTACGGCCTCAACCAAAACTGCGTTGGGCTCGCCTCTGAATGCGACATGTACCGGGGGCAGGTTGCGGCAGGCTTCACGAGCCGAAGGTTCAAGTCTTGCGTAGCACCTCGTAGACCAGCGCGGGCTTCATCGTGTCGATCTCCGCGGGGTCCTGCGGCGGGCGGTAGAGGAACATGGTGAAGGTGACTTTGTCCGGCGTAATGTCGATCACGCTGAAACCGTTTTTCTCAGTCACCTTCATCGTTTCCTCCATACCTATGAGTTGCGACGGCTTGGATTCGACGGCGCGAAAGGATGATGGGAACACCAGGTCGCCGCTGCCCATCGTGCCTGTCAGTACAACATCCACGGGGCGAGGCAGATTCAGTTCGCCGCTGCGCACGATCTTGCCTGCCGAGGACGCGTGGAAGTCGCCCTGGATGATGATCGGCGGGCGCTTTGTTTGCGCCGCAATGGCCTTGACCAGCCTCTGGTGCTGGCCGAACCAGCCGCGCTGCCAGCCCAGCTTTTCCTTGTAGACGACCAGGCTGTTGGTCTGCCTGTCGAGAAGGTCGGGATACCAGTCACCCAGCTTGCCGGACGAATAAGCAAAGGGCAGCGAGGGCACATGGAGGAAGTGCGTGGTGTCTTCGGTCATCGTGCGCTTGATGAGCCAGTCCTCGGTCCACCGAGGCAGGATCCTGGCGTGGTCGCCCTTGTAGTCCGCGTAGCGCCGGCAGTCGTAGAGCACTGCCTCCACCAGCGCCCCGTAGCGCAGAGTGCCGAAGGTCATGCTGACGTCGGGGGCCAGGTGGCGCCTGTCACCGCCCGGCAGCCAAACGGGCCGGTTCGTGTCGGGCAGGAACTCGGGGTAGTACATGGCCTGGGTCTGCTCCACGCCGAGCAGGCCGTACGTGTCCGGCGGCATGGTCGCGTTGATGGCATCGAATTCGTCGTTCTCGAAAAGGTCGTGGTCGTCCGTCAGGAAGTACGCGGGGGTCGAGCGCAGTGACGTGCCGTACAGCCCGCCGATCTGGTAGTCGCAGATCCTCTGGAAGGTCGCGGATTGTTCGGGTGCATCATCGGCACGTTCAAGTCCAGCACGCCGAACTTGGCCCATACCTCGTTCTTGAGGTACTCGGGCTCTACCTTGGCCATCGCGGTGGTCATGTCCCAGTAGATGTGGTCGCCGTTGGCGATCACGATGTCGGGCTTGTAAGACATGCCCCGTGCCAGCAAGCGGCGCCGCGCCGCCATGTCGAGGTAGGCGGACTTCCCCTTGAGCGGCTTGCTGTCGAAGCCGCCGGCGCAGGTGTATGAAAGGATGCGCACTCGCTCGACCTTGGCGTCGGGCGCCGGGTACGTCTTCAAGGGCCAGGGGTCGCAAAGCGCCTTGCCGCCCGCATCGGTGATCTGCAGTTCGTAGGTCGTGGCGGGCGTCAGCGAGTCGACGTCAAAGCGCCAGAAGCGGCCCGCCAGATCTGTGCGAACGCCCTCGACCGGTTTGCCGTTCACGGTCAGGCGCGGCGTAAAGTCCAAGGACGCCTTGAACGAGGCCTTGATCAGAAAGCGCTGGTGATTGGCCGTAGGAATCAGGTGAAGGAGCGGCCCGCCGTTCCATTGGTCGCCTTCGACTCCCCACGCGAGTTCATGAAGCCCTGCAAGCGCCATAGCGCCGGCGGTTGCGGACGCTTGAAGGACCTGCCGGCGTGTGAAGTCCACGCGATGATCAGTAGCCAAGAGTGACCTCCAGTGGGCGCGGCTTCCATGAGCAGCAATCAGGCTAGATTGCCACGGCGGGAGGCACGCATCTTGATCGAATCGTACGATCCTACCAAGCCTGCCTGGAACAATTGACTGCTCAGGGTTACGTGGTCGAGCCCGATTCGCCGAGGATTTCCTCAGTGTGCTCGCCCAGGCTCGGCACCTTCGACGGCATGTCCGGCAGGCCGGCCGAGAATTTCACCGGGAAACGCACCGAGATCTGTCCCTCGACGGGATGGTGCTGAATCATCTGGCGCGCATTCAGTTGTGCATCATCGAAGAACTCGTCGGCGTGAAGCACCGGCGAGAACGGCAGGTCTGCGCCGGCAAAGCGCGCGCTCCACTCGTCCAGCGTCTTGCTGGCGAACACTTCCACCAGCAGCGCATTGACCTCGGCCTTGATCTTCAGGCGCTGCGGTCGGGTCGCCATTCGCGGGTCGCGTAGCGCCGGGTATTCGTCGCCTAGCACTTCGCACAGGTTGACCCAGAATTTGTTCTCCAGGATGCCCATCGCCAGGTGCCGGCCGTCGCGCGTGGCAAACAGGTCGTTCTCCGGCATCACCGTCGGCGCATTGATCAACTCGTCCTGGCTCAGTCCGCGGGCGCCCCAGGCGCCATGCGCCGTCCATGCGGTGATGGCGTCCAAGATCGACACGTCCAAATGTTGGCCGCGGCCGCTCTGGCGCGCGCTCATGATGGCCACGCTCATGGCGAGCGAGGCATACGCCGAGGCAGCGAAATCCGAGATGCGCGCGCGCGGGCGCGACACCTTGTCGTGAACCTGTACCGGCACCGCCCAGTAGCCCGACAGCGCCAGGTAGTTCAGGTCATGGCCGGCTTCCTTGGCGTAGGGGCCGTCCTGGCCAAAGCCGGAGATCGAGCACATGACGATGGCCGGGTTGACCGCCGCGAGCGCGTCGTAGTCCAGGCCGAGTCGCTGCATGACGCCGGGGCGGAAGCCCTCGATCACGGCATCGGCACGTTGGACCAGCGACAGGAACGCCGCCTTGCCTTCGGGCGACTTGAGGTCGAGCGCGACCGAGCGCTTGCCGCGATTGAACTGGGCGAACACGCTTGGGCCGAGCAGGCGCGAGGTGTCGCCCGTCTCCGGGTTCTCGATCTTGATGACGTCTGCGCCGAGTTGCTCGAGCAGCGTCGCCGTGTGGGGACCAGGCAGCAGTTGGCTGACGTCCAGGATCGTCGCATCCTTGAGGCAAGACCATTCGGGCTTCATCGACCGTCCACCTTCACGTTGACGTCCTTGATCAGGGCGCCGAAGCGCTGGTCCTCGTCGTTCACGAAGGCTTGGAACGCCCGCTGTGAATCGAGCGTCATGATGTCCGAGCCCATACCCTCGGCCAAGGTGTTCAGGGCGCCGGAGCGCATGCCCGCGTCGATCTCCTTGAACAACCGCTGCACCACCGGTGCCGGCGTCTGCGCTGGCGCGAACACCCCGGCCCAACTGCTCAGCACGAAGCCGGGGGGCAACGCCTCTTTCAGCGTCGGCACGTCCGGCAGCAGCGGGGAGCGCTTGTCGCCGGTGATGGCCAGCGCGCGCAATTGCCCGCTTTTCACGAAGCTCAGCGCCGAGCCGAAGATGGGCATGCCGAACTTGGTCTGCCCGGAAATCTGCGACGAGATGATGTCGGGCGAGCCCTTGTAGGGAACGTGCAGCGCCTTGGTGCCGGTCTGCTTGAGCAACTGCTCGACCGTCAAGTGCGCCACGCTGCCGTTGCCGCCCGAGGCGAAGGGCATCTCGCCGGGCTTGGCCTTCAGGGCGGCGACCAGTTCCTTGCCGCTGTGGATCGGCGAAGCCGCCGGGACCGTCAGCAGGGAGACGCCGCCGCCCAGCGGGGCGATGGCCACGAAATCCTTGGTCAATTCATAGGGCGGACTCTTGAACGTGTGGGCGGTGATCGCCTGCGTGTTCGCAAACAGGCCCAGCGTGTAGCCGTCTGCCGGGGCGCGCTTGACGGTGGATGCGCCGATGCTGCCCCCGGCGCCGGGCACGTTCTCCACCACGAAGGCCTGGCCCATCCGCTTGGCAAGCTCGCTGCCGATGCCGCGCGCCCAGATGTCCGGGGTGCTGCCAGGCTGGAAGGGCACCAGCAGGCGGACGGCCTTGTCGGGGTATTCGGCGGCCCACGAGGACGCCGGCAGGGCCAGCCCTGCTGCGGCGCCGACCAGGGATTGCAAGAGTTGTCTGCGCTGCATGCCTTGTCTCCTGTATGTCATTTTTGGGAAGTGTGGGGGGCGGAAGCAGGCACTCAGGCCGACGCTTCCAGGATGACGCGCGCAATGGTGTTGCGCTGGATCTCGCTGGTGCCGGTCACGATGCGGAACATCCGCAGCTTGCGGAACGCGTGCTCCACCGGATGGTTCTTGGTGACGCCGACGTTGCCGTGTATCTGCACCGCCTTGTCCGCCACCTCGAACGCGCGCTCGGAGACGAACAGCTTGCAGGCGGCGGCCTCCATGCGGATGTCCGCGCCGCGGTCGGCCAACATGGCGGTATTGAGGATCATGCTTTCGCAGGCCCACAGGCTCGCCGCCATATTGGCCAGCATGTGCTGGATCGCCTGGAAGCGGGAGATCGGGCCGCCGAACTGCTGGCGCGTCTTGGCGTAGTGCAAAGTCATCTCGTAGGCGTGGCGGGCAATGCCCAGCATCGTCGGGCAATGCAGCAGGCGGTTGACGTTGATGCGCGCCATGCCGAGCTTGAAGCCATTGCCAAAACCGCCAAGCACATTCGCGACCGGCACGCGCACGTTCTCGAAGTGGATGTCCGAGTCGATGTGTTGTCCGGACATCGGCGGGTAAGACTGGTCCATCGTCACGCCAGGGAGGTCGAGGTCGACCAGCACGGCGGTCACGCCCTTAGGGGTGCTATCCGGGTCCGTCACGCACAGCACCATCGCGAAGTCGGCGAAGGTCGAGCCGCTGATGTAGTGCTTGTGCCCGTTGATGACCAGCTCGTCGCCGTCGATGACCGCGGTGGTGGCGATGGCGCTCGCGTCCGAGCCCGATTGCGGCTCGGTCATTGCGAAGCAGGTGCCTTTCTCGCCGCGGATCACCGGGTTGAAGTAGCGCTCCATCTGCGCCGGCGTGGCGTACTGCAGCAGGTTGCCCACGCGCGGCAGCCCGCTGAGGTCGCCCAACACGTGCGAGCTGAGAATGGCCCCGGAGCGGGCGACGTCGTATTTCAGCACGCACTGCTCTGCAATCGTCAGCCCGGCGCCGCCCAGCGCCTCGGGAAGGCACACGGCCAGCAGACCGGCCTCGCTGGAACGACGCCAGATGCGGCGCAGCACGTCGCGCGGGACATCGTCTTCCGGGCCGAGCTTCATCTGCCGCTCCAGCGGCCGGAGGTCGTCCTGGATGAAGCTGGCGATGCGGGCGCGAATCTCCGCGAGCCGGGGCGGGGTGAACTGTTCCATGGGATGAGTCGATGTGTTTTCGGGATTCGGCTTGCGTTGCCGCGGGTCAGTTGATGCGGCGCTCGTTGCCAGCCCAGTAGCGCTCGCGCACCACCTTGCGGGCCACCTTGCCGCTCGCGTTCTTCGGCAGGTCCGGCATGAAGTCGACCGTCCGCGGGCACTTGTAGTCGGCCATGCGCTCGCGACAGAACGCCACCAGGTCCTCGGCCGTGACGGTGGCGCCGGGTCGCAGGCAGGCGACGGCCTTCACGCTCTCGCCCCAGCGAGCATCGGGCACGCCGATCACGCTGACCTCGTAGATGGCGGGGTGCTGGTACATCACCGTTTCCACCTCGGTGGGGTAGACGTTGAAGCCGCCGGAAATGATCATGTCCTTCTTGCGATCGACCAGGTAGATGAAGCCCTCGTCATCCACCCGCGCTAGGTCGCCGGTATGGAACCAGCCGTTGATCAGCACCTCGGCCGTCAGATCCGGCGCGTCCCAGTAGCCCTTGAAGACGTCGTCACCCGACACCACGACCTCGCCGATCTGGTCGCCGCTGACCTCCTGACCGCTCTCGTCGACCACGCGCACGTCGGTCTCCACGTGCGGCCGGCCGCACGATGCCAGGCGCTGCGGGCAATGCGCAATCGCGTGGGCGTGGTCGCTGATCGACAGGCGCGCCACGCCTGAGGTCATCTCGCTTCCGCCGTAGCCCTGCGAAAGGATTGGCCCGAAGCGTTCCCAGGCCTCGACGATGCGTGCCGGAGCCATGGGCGCAGCACCGTAGGAAAGCGAGCGCAGGCTGGACAGGTCATAGTCGCCCAGCGCGGGATGGGCCAGCAGCATGTTGATCATGGCCGGCACCATGAAGACGTGGGTGATGCGTTGCGCCTGCACCGCCGCGAGGAAGGGCTCGACCTCGAACTTGTCGAAGACCACCAGCGTCCCGCCGCCGTAGAGAGCGCCGGCTGGATCATCATTCCCGTGGCGTGCGTCATCGGGCCGAGCATGGCGATGCGGTCGCCTTCGCGCACCGGCACGTCGCTGCCGGCGAGAAACTTGCGCAGGCTGGCCTGGCGGTTGCCGAAGGTCTGCATGGCCGCCTTGATCTTGCCCGTGGAGCCGGACGAGAAATGCAGCACGGCCACGTCGTCGCGGTCGATCTCGACCTTCGGCTCCTGCGCCGAAGCGGCGGCCAGAAATCCTTCGTAGTCGATGTAGCCGGGTCGCGCATCGACCAGCGCGATCATCGTGCCGACCGAGGCAAACCCCTCCGAGTCGCGGAATAGAGCGTGACGACACCGCCCTCGACCGACGGTTGGTTGGGCGGTATGGGCCGTCCCACGGTGTAGATGGCGTCCTGGTTCTCGAAGGTCAGCTTCTCTGGCGGCAGAGCGCCCGCGATCACGGCGATCTGCAGTCCGGTCGTGGTAGAGCCACATGGGCCGTTGCCTGTGACGGCATGGACGGCTGGCGCGGCCACGACCCGTGGGATCCCGCTAACGACGCCTGTCACCGGGTCCATCGAGAGGCCGTCGGGCAATGGGGGATCAACGACGTAGCTGTCGACCTGGCCTCCGCCGTGCGTCGGGGCGTTGGGTTCGACCTGACGGCCGAGTTCGTAAACCACCGTGTCGCGGGCGTAGTGCAGCCCCGAGGGCGGCAGGGGGTTGGCTATGCCGTGCCAGCAGCCGGGGCCCTTGCTTGCGTCACCATCTCCACCGCATGCGGCCAAGGCACAGAGCGCAACGATGGCCATGGAGCGGGCCACCAGTCGTAGGGCACATCTCCCGGAGAAATCGTTCATGGCCTGCCTCATCCGTTTGGCGGAAGGTGGGCAGTATGCCTGCGCGCCGAGCCCCGGCAGGCGGCGATCGCCCGTACAGCTTCTTACGCCACGGACATGATCCATTGCCACGGCATGGCCTAGAGGCATTCATCCTGGGCAGGTACACGAATCGAAACCTGAATGTCGCGATTTGCCTGGGAGAGCGTCATCGGGCGGCGGCCGGCTTCACGCCCTTCGGGCGCAGGCCTTGCTGAGAAGGCCACGGGCTATGCGAAGTTTGAAGTCTCGATGCTGCTTGCAGCGAAGAAGCTCAAGGAGGCGCGTGGGGCTGTTCCTGCAAGTTCGGTGAAGACTGGTCAGTTTCTGCAAATGCAAGAGTAAATCTTCAATTTGCACGAAATGCGTAGAATCGCATGTCATGATTCCTCGCGATGTCGCGCCGCTTGCCGCGCAACTGGCCCGCCAGTACCCCGTGCTGACCCTGACCGGGCCCCGCCAGAGTGGCAAAACCACCCTGTGTCGAAGCCTGTTTCCCGACAAGCCCTACGTCACCCTGGAGGATCCCGACACGCGGCGCTTCGCTGAAGAGGATCCTCGTGGTTTCTTGAAGGGGCTCGACGGTGGCGCCATCATCGACGAGATCCAGCGCGCGCCCCAGATCCCCTCCTACCTTCAGGCGATGGTGGACGCCGCCCCAGCCCCCGGGCGTTTCGTGCTGACGGGAAGCCAGCAGTTCGAACTCATGTCCCAGGTGAGCCAGTCGCTGGCCGGCCGCACGGCTGTGCTTCGCCTGTTGCCGTTCTCGCTTCCCGAGGTGGCTCGACTGCACCCCGTCCCGCCGCTGGCGCAGACGTTGCTCACGGGCTTCTATCCGCGCATCCACGACCGGGGGCTGGACCCGTCGCGGGCTCTCGGGGACTATTTCGCCACCTACGTGGAGCGTGACCTGCGGCAGTTGGCAGCCGTTCATGACTTGCAACGATTCGAGCGCTTTGTTCGCCTGTGCGCCGGGCGGGTCGGTCAGCTTGTGAACCTCACGAGTCTCGGCAACGACGCCGGCGTGTCGCATGCCACTGCCCGAGCATGGCTGGACCTGCTCCAGACCAGCTACATCGTGCATGTGCTGCCGCCCTGGTTCACCAACACGTCCAAGCGCCTCGTGAAGAGTCCGAAACTGTACTTCTACGATGTCGGCCTGGCCTGCTGGCTGCTGGGCTTGCGCAGCGCTGACCAGGTCGCGCGAGACCCCCTCTTTGGCAGCCTGTTTGAGAATCTGGTGATCATGGAAGCCCTCAAGTCGCGATTCAACCAAGGCGAGTCGGGGGAGATGTACTTTTTTCGGGATGCGACCGGCAACGAAGTGGACCTGCTGATACCCGCCGGGAGAAAGCTGCGCGCCGTCGAGATCAAGGCCGGCGCAACAGTGAACGCTGATTACTTTCGCGGCCTTCGCAGTTTCGCAGGGTCATTCCCTGATGCGCTGGAAGGCGGCAGCGTCGTCTATGGCGGTGACACCGACCAGTCTAGAAGCGACTGGCCCGTGATCGGATGGCAGCGCCTGCAACATCCGCCTGCACCCTGACCTTCTGGCGACCGGTCAAGACGCGGGACTCCTGGGCGCGCGAACGCAGGTTTGTTCGGCCCGATATCGTCGTAAAGGCCGGCGCGTTGGCGGCCGGTTGCGCCTCGGCACATTCATGAGCGCGAATGACCCTTCTCAGGCGGTCGCATTCACGCTCCAGCGATGCGACCCAGATGCGAGCGTGCCGCGCCTCGTTGAAAAGTTTCGCGTGCAGTTCAGAGATGTCCCGTCGGCGCTCGACCAGAGGGCCAGGTAGACCGTGCGCGGCGCGTTGCCGCTCGCACGCCAGCGCTGCAGGGAACGCCGGCTCTCGCCCAGGTGCCGGGCGATGTGCTCAGGCGGCGCCATCTGGTCGGCCAGCAGGAAGTCTAGTGGCGGCATGCGCGCCGCCGAGGGTGCACGGAATGGCATGGCAGTCCCCTGAGGGCCGGAGCGAAGCGCGCCGCAGGGGCGACTGCTTGTCATGTCGCGCAGAGGCGAGATTCTCAACGCCGGCGCATGCTTTCAGGGGGGTGGGCCAGTGAACATAACCCGCGCCCACATCATCGAGGAGATTCATGAGATGCGAGTTCGGTGACAAGCGGCCGGTCGTGGGTGGCAATGGTCGACCAGGATCCGTCGCGTGCGACCGGCTGCATTCGCATGTCGCGTACTGGTGGTCAGGGCCCGTTGCCGTCCATCAACTTCGGTTGCCCAATGACAGGTGTACGGCCGGAAGCCGCCGTCTTGGTCGCCGATCTTCGACGATCGGGATTCGCGCCCGGATTGGGCCTGAGCACGTGCCTTCGCGCACGCCAACGTCGCCGCTCCTACCCTTGCTCGCGCGGAATTCCGGTGACCGTGACGGGCGATGGCGCCCGAGTGGCTCGCTTGAAGATCGAAGGTGAGATACCCGTATGCTCCTTGAAGAAGCGCGAAAAGTTGCCCGGAGCGGAGAAGCCGAGGTCAAGCGCGACATCAGTGAGTTCGCTGCCTTCGCTCACGCGGCGCATTGCTTCCTCGACGCGCACGCCGCTCCAGAAGACCTGCGGCGTGGTATTGAGTTGGTCGCGAAACAGCGCGAAGAGGCGTGCGCGTGAAAGGCCGACCTTGGCGGCGATCTCGTCGATCGAGGTCTTGTCGGACACGTTCTGCCGCATGTGGTCGATGGCACTGCGCAAGCGATGGTCCAGCGTGACGCCAATGCTCGCGCCGGGTGCCGCCTCGCCACCGGCGGTAGACGCGGCAATGGCGGCTTCGAGCAACCGTTCGACCTCGTCGTCGATCTCGCTGCGCTCCGGGCCGGCCGAGATGATCAGGTCCAGCACGCGCCAGCACGATCGGCGCATTGCGGGGCTGATGGGAACGAGTGGCGACGGGAATCTGAAACTGCGTTCCTTGGCGATGCCGAGTTCGTCCAGCCACTCCTTCTTGATCATGAAGACGAGGAACAGGCATGGGCCGCTGTCGTCCAGTTTGACCATGTCGTGTGCTTCATACGCATTGACGCCGAGGGCCACGTTCTCTCCGTAGGGGACGACCTTCGAGCCGACACGGGCGGTGGCGCGCGCGCCACCAAGCCAAAGTGCCAACTGCGTTTCGGAATGCGCATGCGATACCAGATTGGCGCGCGCTTCCAGGACGATGGCCGTGCCGAACGCTCCTTCATGGAGCGCATACGCCTCCTGCATGTGAGTACTCCCGAAGTGCGGTCAGGATGCGATTGTTCCTTTGCCAGCCGGGCCCGGAGGCGCCAGCTCGGGTAAGTCCTTAGTACAGGGCAAGACTCCCTGATACGTCGCTGGACGCGCCGATAAGCGCCAAACGGCCGCAATTCCTAAAGTTCATCCAATGCCGCCGAGCCTTCCAAGCCCGGCGATTTTTTAAGAAAACCACAGGAGTCAACATCCATGCGCATCGCTACATACCTGGCCGACGGCCGCCGTCAAACGGGCCTCGTGTCCGCTGACGGACTCACCATCACACCGTTCATCCTCACGCCCGAGCAGGCCGACAAGGGCGCGCTGACCTTGATCGAAACGCTGGCCGAAGGCGGCAAGCTGCCGGCGACAAACGGCGCCATTGTCAAGGTCGCGGATGTGTCCCTTGACGCACCGCTACCCAAGCCGCGCCGCAATGTCTGGTGCGTGGGCCGCAATTACCACGCGCATGCCAAGGAACTCTCGTCGTCCGTTTTCAAGGACAGCGGCGCGAAGACCGACGAGTGGCCCATCGTTTTCACCAAAGTGCCCGAATGTGTCGTCGGCCCGAACGACGACGTCCTTGTGCCGAGCGAGATCTCGACACAGATCGATTACGAGGCAGAACTCGCCGTCGTTATCGGCAAGGGCGGCAAGAATATCAAGCGCGCCGACGCGATGGACCACGTCTTCGGCTACACGGTCGTCAACGACGTGACGGCGCGTGACGTGCAGGTGCGCCACAGCCAGTGGGACATGGGCAAGTCCTTCGACACCTTCTGCCCGATGGGCCCGTGGGTCGTGACAGCCGACGAGTTCGACGGCACGAAGACGCGCGTGCGCTGCTGGGTCAACGGCGAACTGCGCCAGGACGGCCCGACCTCGAACATGATCTTCGACATCCCGACACTGATCGAGACCATCTCGCGCGGCATCACGCTGTACCCGGGCGACATGATCGCCACCGGCACGCCGGCGGGCGTGGGGATGGGCATGTCGCCACCGCAGTACCTGAAGGCGGGTGACGTGGTGCGGGTCGAGATCGATGGCCTCGGTGTTATCGAGAACAAGTTCATCTGAGCGAAGCGATGACAACCCACATCATCAACGGGCTCGCCGTAGAGATCGACGGTGAAGGCGACGCGCTGCTGTGCATCCACGGGCTCGGCGGCTCGTCGAACACCTGGACGCCGGTGCTGGCGGCGCTGTCGGGCTTCAAGGTCATCCGACCCGACCTGCCGGGCAGTGCGCGCTCTGCGCTGTTGAAGCAGCCGCTTTCGATCGAGCACTATGCGACCGCCCTGGAGGACTTGCTGGCCAGCCTCTGCGTTGAATCGGTGCACGTTGTGGCTCACTCCTTGGGAACCATCGTTGCGCAGCACTTCACGGTGCGCAATCCTGACAAGGTGAAGTCGTTGGCACTGTTCGGCCCATTGGTTGCGCCACCGGAAGCGGCACGTCCGAACATCACGGCGCGTGCATCCGCTGCGCGCGGCGGTTTGGCTGCAATGCAGGAGATCGCCGACGCGATCGTCAAGGGGGCGACCAGCAAGGAAACGAAGGAACAGCAACCTGCAGTCCTCGCGTTGGTACGCGAGAGCGTGATGCGCCAGTCGCCTGAGGGCTACGCCCAAAGCTGCGAAGCACTGGCTGTCGCGCAGTCGGCTGCGATCGAGCGGATCGATGTGCCGACGCTGCTCGTTACAGGAGACCAGGACGGCGTCGCGCCGCCCTCCAATGTCGCAGCGATGGCCGCTCGCATCGCCGGATCCCGTCAGGTCGTCCTCGATGGCTGCGGCCACTGGACGACTTTTGAAAAGCCACAACGCTGCATGCAGGAACTCGAACAGTTCCACGCATCGCTCGCGCTGATTTCGTAAACCCATTGCCGGCCACCCGCCGGAGGAGACAAGCATGACCCGCATCGCATTCACCAACGTCCGCATCTTCGACGGCACCGGCGAAGACACCTACCTGGGCGACGTCCTCGTCGAGGGCAAACGCATCGTTGAAGTTACCCGCCTGCCGAAGCGCGTGAGTACCGACGACGCCCGCATCATAGAAGGCCGGGGCCGCTTTCTGATGCCCGGTATGACCGAGGCACACACGCATTTCTCGTGGAACGACCAACCCTCGCTGGCCGCTATCCAGTTCATGCCGCCCGAGGAGCACATGCTGTGGTGCGTGCGCGTGGCCAAGCGTTACCTCGACATGGGCTGGACCTCGGCGATAGGCGCGGCGGCGGCCAAGCCGCGCCTGGACGTAGTGCTGCGCAATGCGATCGATGCGGGCGAATTCCCTGGCCCGCGCTACCTCGCCGGCAGCCAGGAGATCACAACGATCGGCGCGCTCGGGGACAACACGCTGCCGCACATGAAGTTCGAGGAGCTGAGCTTCGGCAGCGTTTGCAGCGGTCCGGAGGACATCCGAAAGTCGGCGCGCACCTTCATCAAGTACGGCGTCGATCACCTGAAGATCAACTTGTCGGGCGAATACATCGCCGGCCTGCCCGCCGAAATGTCGCCATTCGCAGAAGACGAGGTGGCGATGCTGGCCCAGGAGGCCAAGCGATACGGCAAGCGCATGGCGGCGCACGCGCGGTCGAGCGAGTCGGTCAAGCAGTGCGTGCGGCATGGCATCGAGATGGTCTACCACGCCAGCTTCGCGGACGAGGAGGCGCTCGACATGCTGGAGGCGGCCAAGGACAAGCACTTCGTCGCGCCGGGCATCGGCTGGCTGATCCGCACGACCTACAACGCCGCCGAATTCGGCATCACCGAGGCGATCGCCACGCAGATGGGCTACAAGCGCGAGTTGGAGATTGCATCCCAGTCGCTGCGCAAGATGCATAAGCGCGGCATCCGCGTCCTGCCCGGCGGGGACTATGGTTTTGCCTGGATGCCCCATGGCACCAATGCCAATGACCTGCAGTATTTCGTTGACTACATCGGCATGACGCCGAAGGAAGCGTTGCTCGCGGCAACGAAACTGGGCGGCCAGATCATGTTGCGTCCGGATGAGCTTGGCCAGTTGAAAGCCGGCTTCCTCGCAGACATCGTGCTGGTTGATGGCGACCCGCTGCAGAACCTCGCCCTGCTGACCGACCCCGCCAAGGTCCAGCTCGTGATGAAGGATGGAGTTATCTATAAGGACTGCGCGACGCCTGTTCCTGCGGAAGCAGGACTGCACCTGGATGGCGCAAGCACGCCCCTGCGCGAGGAGGGGGTGAGAGAGGCGATTGCTGAAATGAATTGAAGGCAGGACCGATGCGCGGCGCATTGACATGAATGCGTCGCGCGACCGCAATACAAGTGAGACCAGTCATTGCAGGCGGCCGCCCTGCTGACCGGACATGGCCGGTAAGATGAGTACGCGATAGCGCCAGCAAGCTGCCACTCGACGATCGGTTCGCAAGCCACAACGCTACGCAGTCGTGCCGCCCCGCGCCGCTAAGTCCTGCAAATAGAACTCGTGCAGCTTTGCCTGCAACAGGGCCTTGTCGGGCAACTGGGTCTGGTATTGCGCAATCAATGCAGGTGACGCCGTGCGGCTCAACGCGTACTCGACTACTTCGTCGTCCTTGCTGGCGCAAAGCAGCACGCCCAGCGCAGGGTTCTCGTGCGGCTTGCGGACGTTGCGATCCAGCGCCTCGAGATAGAAGCTCAGCTTCCCAAGGTACTCCGGCTCGAAACGGCCGACTTTCAATTCGATCGCTACCAGGCAGTTCAGCCCGCGGTGAAAGAACAGCAAGTCAATTGCAAAGTCTTGCTTGCCCACCTGAACCGGAAATTCGGTGCCGACAAAACAGAAGTCTCGCCCAAGTTCGATCAGGAAGTTTTTAAGCCTGGCGAGCAGTCCTTGGTGCAGGTCGGCCTCACTGTGTCCTTCGGGCAGGCCCAGAAACTCGAGCAGGTACGCGTCTTTAAAGACGCTGAGCGCTTGCGGGTGGCTTTGTCTCACCACCGGTGAGACTTTTGCCGGCGTCAAAACCGCGCGCTCGAAAAGCGCGATGGAGAACTGCCGCTCAAGCTCACGCTTGCTCCATCGTTCGCGGGCAGCGGCACGCAGATAGAACTCCCGCTCCTCGGCTCGCCTGCTTTGGCCTAGGATGATGAGGTTGTGTGTCCATGGAAGTTGTCGCACCAGCGGTGCGACTTTCTCATCATCGCGGTAGGCTTCGTAAAACTGCCGCATGCGAAAGAGGTTGGCGCGAGTGAAGCCTCGCAATCCTGGCTGCGTCTGAGCCAGGTGGGCGGCCAGTTGTGTAACAACGCCGTCGCCCCACTCTGCTGCGGCCAGCTTGCGACTGAGGTATTCCCCCACCTGCCAGTAAAGGTCGATCAGTTCGGTGTTGACCGCTTGATACGCCCGCTGCTTAGCGGCACGGATCAAGGTGACGATCTCGGTGAAGCTCGGGTCAACCAGGCGTTGTGCCTGGTGGCGGGATGCCTTGACACCACCCGCCCTGCTATTTTTGCTGCTGCTTTGACTCATGGCTCGTCGAGTCTAAGCGCGGCGAGTTCGTTTTAGGTACAGCTTGCTTTGGGGAACGGCTCGCTGGATCGAAGACAGCGAGGACCCCTTTGCGGCCGGCGCGACGCGGCCGACCCTGGCGACGGCTTGTCACGGCGTGCCAATGCGCGATCGCGCCGACGGGCGCGGTCTGTCAAGGCGGTGCGGATGGACTCAACATAGCCTGCGTGCAACCGACGCGACTTCGTTCCATCAGTAAGTGTGGGAGTGTCCGAATTTCCGTGTGCAAGGCGCTGAGACTTTTCCACGGCGGCGGTCGGCGCTTGCGACGAACCGACCGACGCGGTGGGAAAGTCGGTTC
>LNAP01021207.1_pt1 | contig 16206 bp, 15 predicted proteins | sample 602601 | NCBI WGS metagenome assembly LNAP01 (sample SAMN02440304, study PRJNA202911) | soil metagenome | biome: Subtropical and temperate rainforests or woodlands; isolation source: soil samples (1 kg each in a 20% v/v slurry with milli Q water) were... ... | reverse complement strand
TGATCCCGCCGCAGCAGGTCTTCCCGGCCGTAAAAATGGTGATATTCGTCACGCTGGCGCCGGTTCCGGTAGACATGAACGTTGCAGTAAACGCCTATTACCGCCGGATCGCCGGTGTGGTAGGCCTCGATGTTCGAGACCAGGAACCGCAGCCTCCCCGGCGGGTCTTCCATCCACACCAGGCCGGTTTCGAGCCGCTCGATGCGATGTTGCAGGTCGTCGTAGCCGTCGCTATAAACGGCCGGATCATCGATGGTGGGTGCCGGACGCGGGTCTTTGATATAGCGCTCCTCGAATACCGGCAGCCAGTAGTGCACCTCGCTGTCGACCATGCTCTCCAGCCACAACCGGGCCTGACGCCGGTTCTGTAGCCGCGCTTCGCGGAAATAGAAGCGCTGGACGTCGTAATACTGTTCGAGCCCAAGCGGACGCGTCTCGTCCACCCCATGCTGGGCCAGGTGCAGCTTGACCGGCGCATTCATGCCGCCTGCCCCTTGTCCTTGCGATTCCAGAAATCGGCACCATCGTGCCGCAGCAGGGATTCCGTCCAGCGGTCGTCCGCTGCACGCACGTCCTGCCAGGAACGAGCCTGCATCATTTCGGCCCAGAAACGGTAGAACCCGCGGTGCGAGGTTTCACCGATGAATCCCTGGCCGACCACTCCCGGCAGGTCCGCGCGCGGACCCTCGTAACCCAGGCCCATGGCGCTGTTCATCATGCCCTTGCGCGTCTGGAAGCCGCGATTCATCCAGGTACACGCTTCCATGTTGTCGCCGTCGTCGCTTTCCAGCGTGCCGGCGGTGCCGAAGGTCTCCACCGCACGGCGCACGATTTCGCGCTTCAGGTCGTCGGACATGGCGTTCTGCACCAGCGTCCAGGTCCACACCTCGATCTCGTTGGGCCCCCGCGGGTTCCAGACTTTCCAGGTATTGGTGCCGTAGAGGAAGGAGCAGTTCGGGAAAATGCCGGAATTCCAGTGGGCGCTGAACAGGCGCGCCCGCACGTCGCCCAGCTGGCTCTGCACCAACGGCGTCTGCTCGGCCTGATACCGCCGGTAAGCGTCGCTGTCGCGGTGAATCGCCGGCCCCGAGTCCCAGATCACGCCAAATCCATGGCCATGGCGCGTGGTTATTTGCAGTCCGGCGTCATCGAACGGTATGGCGGCATTGCCGGTCAGGCCGGCCAGCGGTCCGCCGATCACCTGCAGCGCCGCGCCGTGGGTCCAGCCGACGTGATAGGCATCGCCGATGAAGTTCTCGGCTTGTGTCTTCCAGTTGCAGCGCAGGATGGACTTCATCGGCGGGCCAACCAGGGTGGCGCCGCCGCCAGTGGCCATGAACGTTTCCATATACCAGGCCATGTCTCCGAGGTACTCCCTCAGATCCGGCGCCTGCGGGTCGAAGCAGCCAAAAACGAAGCCGTGGAAACTCTCGACCTTGGCAACCGGCCGCAGCCCCCACCGGCCGCGATCGATCTCGTCGCGATATACCTCGTGCTCAAGCGGCACCGCCGCCAGCGTGCCGTCGGCCGCGAACGACCAGCCATGGTAGTTGCATGTGAACGCCTTGGCGTTGCCGGAATCGGCGTGACACAGGCGATTACCGCGGTGCGTACAGGAGTTCAGGAAGGCCTTGGTCGACCCATCGCGCTGACGCACTACGATTACGGCGTCCTCGCCCATGTAGGCGGTAACGAAGTCGCCATAGTTCGGAATCTGGCTCTCGTGTGTCAGAAACAACCAGCTACGGCCAAAGACGTGCTCAAGCTCCTGCTCATAGACCTCCTGATCCCAGAACAGGCGCTTGCTCTGGACGCCGTTGGCGACGTCCACCAGTTCGTTCACATTGACCATGCTTCACCTCCATGTTGCGCTACTGGCCAGACTAGGCCCCGCGAGGGACTCTGGATTATACCGGAAACGGTTTGGCATACCAAGGCAGGCCGGAGGCCCATGCCCGAACCGGCTATAGGGCCATGAATTCGCGGTAACCGCGCCAGAAGCCGCGCACGGAGTTCTCGTCCATGCCCAGGCGGTCGAGGTCGTCGTCGCTGTCACCACCCATCGCCAGCACCGAAGTCGTCCCCGCTTCCACGCCCACCAGACCCTGCTGGACGATCTCTACTGCCTCACCGTCCTCCATCGAGATGAAGCCTGCCGGACCCACCAGGTTGATGTTGCGCAGGCGGTGTGTGCGCACTGCCTCACTCTCCCCGACGTAGCCGAAGAAGGTCCATACCACCTCGGTGTCGGCGATGCCGCGGGTGACGATCTGCCGCGTGGCCAGCGTGTTCTGGATCTGCTGCAGCACTACATTCGGGAACAGGGACTGGATGGTCAGCGATATGCCGTCGCCGTAGTCGTCCTTGAACTCGATGACGCGCGTGTCGGCCAGGCTGTCCGCGCCCGGCATGGCGCGCATGCCTTTGTTCTGGTATTCGGACACGTCGCCGCCACTGCCGGAGGTCATGATCTGAAACAGGTTGTGAAACCGGTGGCCCTCGTCCATCACCGCCGCGCTGTCCTGGGCCGGGCGGTAGATGCCGAAAGTCGGGTAAAAAAAATGCAGCAGGGCGCCGTGGTAACTGTCGCGGGTGTTCTCGGCGTACAGCTTCCAGTTGCCGCGCATGTGCTGGCGGGCGGTGCCCAGCACCTCGATCGGCCGCCCCAGCACGCGCCGGATGTTGGCCAGCATGACCGGGCCCAGGTAATCGTGCAGCGGCTCGGCCCGGTCGTCGAAGGTGGCGAACACCATCGACTCGATGCACTCGACGCGCAGTGTGCGCAGGCCGTGCCGGCTCATGTCGAAATCGGCCGGATAACCGCCCTTGCCACCCAAACCCTTGCGAAACGGCACGCCGACGAGCCCGCCGCGGTTGTCGTAGGCCCACTGGTGGTAGACGCAGGTGTGCGTCCCGGACCGGCTGTTGCCGCGCAGTTCCCGGCACACCAGGGCGCCGCGGTGCGCGCAGCGGTTGACCCAGGCGTGCAGGGAGCCGTCGCCGTCACGCGTCAGCACTACCGGCGTGTCGCCGACGAATGTGGTCTTGAAATCACCGGCGCCGGGCACCTCCTCGGCCAGGCCAAGGAAGTTCCAGGTCGGGCCGCGAAACAGGCGCTCCTGCTCCAGGGCATAGACGGCCGGGTCGGTATAGAGCGCGTAGGGAACCTGCGTGACCGCGGGCTGCGGCCAAATGGAGGCCAATGCGTGTGGCGCGTTCATGGCTGCGAATTGGACCGTACAGCGGGCGGATCGGCTCAGGCGGCCGGTTTCAGTTCGGCCAGACCCAGGCCGGTGATCCACTCCGGCACCGGCTCCTCGCCGCGAAAGCGCGGCATGGCGGCCATGGCGACGATCCAGTTGCGGATCTCGAAGGCGCCGTTGCCGCCCTCGCGCAACACGTAGGCATCGTCCAACTCGGCCATCGCCTCGACGTCGCCACGCACCACCATGTCCAGGACCATCTGATCGAAGGCCTGATTCACGCGACCCATGTCGGAGGTGCCCACGCGGTGGCTGATGCCGCCGCAGCCCATCATGACCACCCGGTCGTTGCCGGGGAAGGCCGCAACGGCTTCGCCGATCATCCTGCCCAGCGCCAGCGCGCGCTTCATGCGCAGCAGCGGTGTCACGGCGGAAGCCGTATAGATGGGTATGGTCCGCACGCCCGGGTTGGGCGTCACCGCCAGATGCACCGGGATCATGGTGCCGTGGTCGAGCATCAGCGACTTGGCCACTGACCAGTCGAAACCGTGATCGAAGCCGAAGTTCATGATGTGCTCGGCCAGCGGCACGTTGTTGGGCACCGGATAGCGATCGATGTGCATCCAGTTCTCTTCCGGCCCCTCGAGGTCACCGATGCCGATCAGGAAACTTGGCAGGCAGTGCGGCCCGAACAGCGCGAAATGATCGTCGCCGATGACGATGGCAGTGTCCGCCTGCAGTTCGGCGACGCGCCTGGCCACCCGCTCGAAACCGGCCATGATGTTGGCCGCCTGGCGCTTGTTGGCCACTTCCGGGAAGGCCGTGATGGCCGGGTCATGCGGTACGCAGAACCCTCCGACGATGCTTGCCATGCCGTTTCCTCCTCATGTCGTTGTCAGTCTGTGTCGGCTGCCGGTCCGCTGCTCAGGCCCCGACCCTGGCCGGTCCGCCCTTGCCGAAGGCCCGTCGCAACGCCGCGCGCAACTGGCGGAACCGGATATAGCCCTTCAACCCGATGGCCTTGAAACCGGTCATTCCCATGTCCGGCAGCCTGCCGTCGTTCATGTGGACCAGGTAATCGAAGGGCATTTCGTCCGGGCCCTTCAGCAGCGGCCAGACCATGAGGGTCAGCAAGCTGCTGACGCCGTGCTCGGCCAGTGCCTTGAGGTCGACATTGCGAATCATGGCGCGCTCTTCCGGCGTCAAGTTGTACCGGCTCAGGTAGGCCTCCGGATCCCGACGCAAGTCGTCGATGCGCGAAGGCTTGTTGCCGAACTCCCAGAACACCTTCTCTACCGCGTGCACGCTCATCGTCTACTCCTCTGCTCCTGCCGGACGCGCTCCGCCACCGCTCGCAGCAGGGCGCGCAAAGAGGCATTCTTAATGATTGCCCTGGCGCACGCCAGCCCCGGAGTGACGAACGTGTGTTTGCCCGCGCCGTGGTGCACGAATAACATTGCCTCGATCGCGCGGCCATGCCATCAGCGCCGCCATCAGGCGCTCGGCCACAGGCCCCGCCGCGCGGCGCTCCACGCGTCCTATGCCATCTGTCAGGAGGAGAACCCATGGTCTCGCGTCGCGCTTTCCTGCGAGGCGGCAGTCTTGCCGGGCTAGCATCGCTGGTTCCCGCCGCCGGCGCCGCGGTGTACCCGCGTTCCTACCTGCGCCGGCAGCCGCTCGAGGCGCTGTGCGACACGCGTCACCCCGACGGTGACGCTTTCCTGACGGCGGTGGCACCAGTCGCCTTTCGCGCACACGGCGTCGGCGCCGACCCGGCCGCCGTGTTCGGCGTGGTGGCCGACGCCACCGCCGCCGGCCGCCTGTTGCTGGGCCTGACCACGCCGGCGACGCTGATGATCACCCGCCAGGTGGCTGCCCCACACGGCTACGCGCTGGTCTTCCAGGGCGAACACGCCTACCGCCGCGACGGCCAGCTGCACCATCGCCTGCGCGGTGACGGCGCCTGGCTGAACGACCTGGCCAGGTTGCTGCAGGCCAGCGGCGATGCCTGGCCGCAGAGCCTCGGCCGCACCCTGGCCGGCCTGCCGGCCGACCGCGACTGTGCGAGCTTGCCGACTGTCGATTGCACCACCCGTCACGGCGGCGATCTGTCCGGCCAGCGGGTCAGCTGGGTGCTGGCGCCGGTCGGCGCCTGACCCAGAACCGTATTCAGTATTCAAGGAGAAACCGACATGCCAAAGGCGCTGCCCGATTGGCTGACCCCGCAACAGTTCTGGCAGGCGGTGGACGAAATGCGCGCCGTGGTCGGCAAGGACTGGGTCATTTCCGAGGACGGCCCGGCGCTGCGCAGCTACCGCGATGCCTTCTCGCCGGAGGAGGACGACACCTTCCTGCCGTCGGCGGTGGTGGCCCCGGACGGCGTCGAACAGATCCAGAAAATCCTCAAGATCGCCAACGACTACCGCGTGCCGCTGTGGACCATCTCCAGCGGCAAGAACTTCGCCTACGGCGGCCCGGCGCCGCGCAAGGCCGGACACGTGGTGCTGGACCTGAAGCGCATGAACCGCATCCTGGAGGTCAACGAGGAGTTCGGCTACGCGCTGGTCGAGCCGGGCGTCACCTATTTCCAGCTCTACGAGTACATCCAGAAGAAGGGCTACAAGCTGTGGATCGACCCGGCCGCGCCCGGCTGGGGCAGCGTGCTTGGCAACACGCTCGAGCACGGCGTCGGCTACACGCCCTACGGCGATCACTACATGATGCACTGCGGCATGGAGGTGGTGCTGGCCGACGGCACGGTGCTGCGCACCGGCCAGGGCTCGCTGCCCGGCACGCAGTGCTGGCAGCTGTTCCAGTATGGCTTCGGGCCGGTGCTGGACGGCATCTTCACGCAGTCCAATTTCGGCATCGTCACCAAGATGGGCATGTGGCTGATGCCCGAGCCGCCCGGCTACATGCCGTTCATGATCACCTACGAACGCGAGGAAGACCTGCACGCCATCACCGAGGCGGTGCGCCCGCTCAAGGTGAACATGCTGATCCCGAACGGCGCCTTCACCGTCGGCCTGCTGTGGGAGGCGTCGATCAAGACCACCCGCGCCCAGTACGGCGATCCGAAAAAGCGCCTGCCGGACAGCGCGCTGAAGAAAATCATGGCCGACCACAAGCTCGGCATGTGGAACTTCTACGCCGCGCTGTACGGCCCCAAGCCGATGATGGACAACACCTTCAAGGTGGTGCGCGAGGCCCTGGGCGGCATTCCGGGGGCGAAGTTCTATTTCGACGAGGACCGCAAGGGCGACCCGTCCTGGGACTACCGCGTGAAACTCATGCGCGGCATTCCGAACATGACCGAGTTCAACATGACCAACTGGGTCGGCGGCGCCGGCGCGCATGTCGACTTCTCACCGATCTCGCCGACCCGCGGCGATGACGCGGTCAAGCAGTACGAGCTGATCAAGAACCGCGCGCACGAGTACGACTTCGACTACATCGGCGAGTTCGCGGTCGGCTGGCGGGACATGCATCACGTGTTCTCGCTCACCTTCGACCGTTCGGACGCCGACCAGCGCCGCCGCGCCCGCGAGCTGTTCGGCATGCTGATCGACGACGCGGCCAAGGCCGGCTACGGCGAGTACCGCACGCATCTGGCCTTCATGGACAGGATCGCCGGCACCTACAACTGGAACGACGGCGCCCTGTGGAAGCTGCACCACAAGCTCAAGGACGCGCTGGACCCGAACGGCATCCTGGCGCCCGGCAAGATGGGTATCTGGCCCAAACACATGCGTGAGGAGAAAGCCTGATGCGGCGCACACTCGGACTGATCCTGCTGGCAGCCAGCTGCGGTGCGATGGCCACCGAGCCCACCCCCGACGGCATCGACGCCCGGCCGCGCAGCGGCGAGAAATCCTGGGCCCTGTTCTGCGAGGGCTGCCACAAGCCCGGCACCGAAGGCCCCGGCACGCGCGTGCTGGCGGACCGCCTCGGCTGGGACAAGGCGCCGCTCAAGGGCCGCCAGGATCTGGACCCCGCCTATGTCAAGCACGTGGTGCGCCGCGGCCTGATCGAGATCTGCGCCCGACCGACATCACCGATGAGGAACTGGACGCCCTCATCACCTACCTGCGCCAACCCTGAGCACGACAAGGATCTCGCATGAACGCCCCGCAATCGACCACCCCCGTCACGCTGGACCATTGGATCGGCGGCGCCGCCGTGCCGCCGGCTGGCGGCCAGTATTTCGACGACCTGAATCCGCTGGACGACTCGATCTACGCCCGCGCCGCCGACGGCAACGCGGCGGACGTCGAGCGCGCCGTGCAGGCCGCCGCGCAGGCCTTTCCGGCCTTTCGCAAGCTGCTGGCCAAGGACCGCGAGGCGCTGCTGCAAAAGGCCGCCGCGCTGCTGGAACGCGACCGCCAGGACTTCATCGACATCCTCATCGACGAGGTCGGCTCGCCGTTGATGAAAGCAGGCTTCGAGGTGCAATTCGCCATCGGCATGCTGCGCGCCGCCGCCGGCGTGCCGCGGCGCATCACCGGGCAGACCCTGCCGTCCGATTCGGCCGACCGCTGGAGCCTGTCACTGCGCGAGCCGCTGGGCGTGGTGGCCGGAATCACGCCGTTCAACGTGCCGATGATCAAGGTCATCAAGCAGTCGGCGATGGCGCTGGCCTGCGGCAACACCTTCGTGAACCTGCCCTCCGAGCACGCGCCGCGGCTGTCGCTGCGGGTGGCGCAGCTTTATCACGAGGCCGGTTTTCCGGCCGGCAGCTTCAACGTGGTGCTGGGCAACGGCGCGCTGATCGGCGATGCCCTGACCGGCCACCCGCTGGTCAAGTCGGTCACCTTCACCGGCTCGTCGGTGGTCGGCCGGCACATCGCAGAAATCTGCGCCAAGCAGCTGAAGAAGTTCACCCTGGAGCTGGGCGGCAAGAGCCCGCTGATCGTCATGGACGATGCGGATCTGGCCGGCGCCGTGCGCGCCGCGGCCATGGGTACGTTCTTCTACCAGGGTCAGGCGTGCATGGCTTCGTCCCGCATCCTGGTGCAGCGCGGCATCTTCGATCGCTTCGCGGGCCGGTGCGGCAGCGGGCCTGAAGGGCGGCGACCTGCGCGATCCGGGCACCACGCTGGGGCCGATCATTTCCGGCCGCCAGCGCAGCCGCGTCAAGACGCACATCGAGGATGCCACCGCCAAGGGCGCGCGCGTGCTGGCCGGCGGCACGTTCAGCGGCTTTCAGTGCGCCCCGACGGTGCTGACAGACGTCACGCCCGCCATGACGCTGTTCTACGAAGAGACCTTCGGCCCGGTCACGTCGCTGTATCCGTTCGACACGCTGGAAGAAGCCCTCGCCATGGCCAACGACACGCCCTATGGCCTGTCGGCAGCCATCTACACCAGCAACATCAACAGCGCGCTGACGGCCGCGTCCGGCATCCACACCGGCATGGTGCACATCAATGCCCCGAGCCTGTACGACGAGCCGCACGTGCCGTTCGGCGGCGTCGGTCAGAGCGGCGTCGGCCGCGAAGGCACGGACTGTGACCTCGACGCCATGACCGAATGGAAGTGGGTGACCATCCAGCTGCCGACCGACGCGCCCGGCCACCACTGAGTTCACACGGACCCGACACCGGAGGCGACACGCCATGAACAAATACTCCGACCTGCCGATCAAGCTGGCCAGTTCGGTGCGCTCGCTGCGCGACTTCCTGGACCTGCTGTCCAGCCACGACCAGTGCATCACCTGGCCGGACCCGGTGATGCCGGAGCCGGACATCCGCGAGATCTGCGTCGCCTCCGGCCAGGACGTGCCCGGCGCACCGGCGATCCTGTTCGACAAGATCCGCGGCTACCCGGACAAGCGCCTGGTGACCGGCGTGCACGGCAGCTGGGCGAATCTGGCCATCCTGCTCGGGCACCCGAAGAACACCACCATCAAGGCGATGTTCTACGACATCATCAGCCGCTGGGGATCGGAGAAAGCGCAGCTGCCGCGCGTCAAGCCGGACCAGGCGCCGGTGCACGAGGTGCGCATCGAGCGCGACATCAACCTGTACGACATCCTGCCGCTGTACCGCATCAACGATTTCGATGGCGGCTACTACATCGGCAAGGCCAACGTGGTCAGCCGCGACCCGCTGGACCCGGACAACTTCGGCAAGCAGAACGTCGGCATCTACCGCATCCAGCCGCACGGCCCGGACGAGTTCACGCTGATGAGCGTGCCGATCCATGACATGGGCCGCCACATGCAGGCGGCCGAGGAAACCGGCAAGCCGCTCAAGATCGCCGTCATGCTGGGCAACCACCCGGCCATGGCCATGTTTGCCGCCACACCCATCGGCTACGACGAGTCCGAGTACGCCTACGCCTCGGCCATGATGGGCTCGCCGATCGAGCTGACCGAATCGGGCAATGGTCTGGACATTCAGGCGCATGCCGAGATCGTCATCGAGGCCGAGTACATCCACGGCCGGCGCGAGTTCGAGGGGCCCTTTGGCGAGTTCCCGGGCTCCTACAGCGGGCCGGTGTTCAAGGTCACGGCCGTCTCGCACCGCAAGAACCCGATCTTCGAGAACATCTACATCGGCCGCGGCTGGACCGAGCACGACACGCTGATCGGGCTGAACACTTCGGCGCCGATCTATGCCGTGCTCAAGAAAGAATTCCCCGAAGTGGTGGCCGTCAACGCGCTCTACCAGCACGGCCTGACCGGCATCATCGCGGTCAAGAACCGCTTCGCAGGTTTTGCCAAGAGCGTGGCGCTGCGCGCGCTGTCGACGCCGCACGGGCTGATGTATCTGAAGAACCTGATCATGGTCGATGCCGACGTCGATCCGTTCGACCTGAACCAGGTGATGTGGGCGCTGTCGGTGCGCACCCGCGCCAGCGACATCATGGTCCTGAACGACATGGCCATGATCATGATCGACCCGGCCGCGGTCACGCCCGGCAAGGGCCATCACCTGATCATCGACGCCACCACGCACATGCCGCCCGACCCGATCGGCGGCGACGTGGAAATCGTCAGCCCGCCATCCGGCCCGGCCATCGATGCCCTGGCCGCCCGCATCCGTGCCCTGCAGGGAGGTAACTGACATGGCCCTGAACTGCCCCCGCTGCGGCGGCGACAAGAACCGCGTCGAATACCAGGGCAAGGAAAACGGCCAGGTGATCTGGACCGTGCACTACTGCACCGCCTGCTGCTTTACCTGGCGCGACACGGAACCGGCGCTGTCGATCGATCCGGCCAAGCGCCGCAAGGTGTTCCAGATCGACCCCAGCCACCCGGAACGGTTCGGCGTGGTGATTCCGCCGGTGGCGCGCTGAGGCCGCCGGCCCTGCCGACTGGACATTGACAGGGAACGACGATGACCAGACTCGATTACTTGCGTTACATGTCGCCGGCGCTGCTGGTGGCCAGCGGCATCACCGGCCTGTGGCTGGGTGGGCACTGGGTGTGGCTGGGTTTTGCCGCCTTCCTGGTGGTGGCGATGACCGACCCGCTGCTGGGCAAGGATCACGGCATGCGCCGGGGCGCCCATCCGCTGATCCTGTACTTCCAGGTGGTGCCGGTGGCGCTGCTGTGGGTGGTGTTCGCCTGGCGCATCGGCACGGCCAACGCGGATCTGGCGCCGCTCGATTATTTCGGCGCCGCGGTGTCGGTGGCCTTCATGACGGCGCTGGGCGGCCTGCCGGCGGCGCACGAGATGTTTTATCGCCACAGTGCCGCGGGCAAGTTCGTCGGCAGCGTGCTGGGCACGATCTTCGCCTCCGGCTACAGCGCGCTGGCGCATGTGCACGTGCATCACATCGAAACCGACACGGCGGACGACACCGAGACGCCGTTTCGCGGCGAGAACGTGTACCGCTTCGTCGTGCGGGCCGCGTACCGCCAGCACCGGCGCTCGTGGCAGATCGAGATGACGCGCCTGAAGCGCCTGGGCCTGAGCTTCTGGTCGCCCCAGAACCTGATCCTGCGCGGCATCGGCATGTACTTGCTGCTGCTGGGCGGCTTTTATCTGGCCACCGGCCTCACCGGCATGCTGCTGCTGATGCTGGTGTCGGCCATGGGCCTGTTCATCCTGGAAATCTTCAGCTACATCCAGCACTACGGCCTGCTGCGCGAGCCGGGCACGCCGATCGAGGATCGCCACGCCTGGAACCACCTGACGCCGCTGGGTCGGGCGCTGACCTTCGAGATCGTGACCCACTCGCAACACCACGTCGACCCGGACCGTCCCTACTGGCGCCTGACGCCCCGCCCCAACGCCCCGCAGATGCCCAGCGCCGTGACCTGCTTCGTGCTGGCGCTCATTCCCCCGCTGTGGGAACGGCTGATCGGCCGCCCGCTGCTGGAACACTGGGACACCCACCACGCCAGCGCCCGCGAACGGGAGCTGGCCATTGCCGCCAACCGCGCCGCCGGCTGGCCGGACTGGATTTCCGACACACCCGTGCCGAGCGCCGCATAGACGGCGCCGGGCGGGTCACCTGCCCCCACCAGGAGGAGAGCAACTCATGAAAATCGAACAGTTCAACATGCTGCTGGATGATCGCATCGGCGAGGGCGTTTTCGCCGTCAACCGCGACGTGTACCTCGATCCGGAGCTATTCGAGCTGGAGATGAAACACATCTTCGAGGGCAGCTGGCTGTACCTGTGCCACGAAAGCCAGATCCCGAACCCGGGCGACTTCTTCGCCACCCACATGGGCCGCCAGCCGGTGGTCATCACGCGCGGCAAGGACGGCCAGGTGCATGGCTTCGTGAACGCCTGCGCGCATCGGGGCGCCACCCTGTGCCGCACCCGCAAGGGCAACCAGCAGTTCCTGACCTGCCCGTATCACGGCTGGGTCTACGACACCGCCGGCAAGAACGTCGACATCAAGGACCACGCCAGCGGCGCCTATCCGCCGGCCTTCGAACAGCAGTCGCATGACCTGAAGGCCATCCCGAAACTGGCCGTGTATCGCGGCCTGGTGTTCGGCTCCCTGAACCCGGACGTGCCGACGCTGGCCGAGCACCTGGGCGGCGCTGCCAAGGCCATCGACTTCGTCATGGACCAGTCCGAGAGCCCGCTCGAAGTCCTGCGCGGCTGGTCCACCTACACCCACCGCGGCAACTGGAAGCTGCAGCCGGAAAACGGCATCGACGGCTATCACTTCACCGCCGTGCATGCCAACTACGTCGGCGTCATGAAGCGCGACGCCGAGCGGCGCGCCAGAAAGGCCACGGCCGGCGGCGTGCAGCGCAGCTTCGGCGGCGACTCGCTGCTGCAAATGAAAAGCGGCTGGTACGACTACGGCCACGGCCACACCCTGATGTGGGGCAGCTTCGGCCAGCCGCAGAACCGCCCCGTATGGGACCGGCGCGAGCAGATCGCTGCCCGCCACGGCGCCGCGCATGCCGAATGGGTGGTCGGCCGTCTGCGCAATCTGCTGATCTTCCCGAACCTGCTGCTGATGGACCACGCGGCCACGCAGATTCGGGTCATCAAGCCGGTGTCGGTGGACTTCACCAAGGTCGAGAGCTTCGCGCTCGCCGCGCGCGAGGACAGCCCGGACGCGCGCACCCGGCGCATCCGCCAGTTCGAGGACTTCTACAACGCCACGGGTCTGGCCACGCCGGACGACCTGTCCACCTTCGAGGCCTGCCACGACGGCCTGCAGGGCCGCCTGGTGCCCTGGCAGCTGGGCTACGACCGCGGCTTTGCGCATGCCCACGCGGGCGGTGACGAGGAGTCTGCGGCGGTCGGCATGGACGCCCACATGAGCGGTCCGGATTTCCAGGATGAAGTGCTGCTGCACGGCCAGTATCGCGAGTGGCTGCGCCTGATGGCGCCAGTCCTCGCCGACTGATCCGCCGCGCCCCACGAACAACGCAATACCCGTGGCCGCAAGGCCACCGCAAGGAGAAGTCGATGCCCGAGTATCTGCCACACGGCGTAGCGCGCGAGGATTTCCAGGCCGCCCTGGCGGAAATCCGCAAGATCGTGGGCGCGGCCTGGGTCTTCAGCGATCCAGATACGGACCTGCAACCCTATCTGGACCACATGTCCGCCGTGGTGCCGGAAACGCGCATGCCATCCGCAGCCATCTCGGCCGCCTCGGTGGCCGAGGTACAGGCCGTGCTGCAGGTGGCCAACCAGTACAAGCTGCCGCTGTGGACCTACGGCAACGGCAAGAACTTCGCCTACGGCGGCCCGGCGCCCAAGCAGGCCGGCTACCTGGTGCTGGACCTGAAGCGCATGAACCGCATCCTCGAAGTGAACGAGGAATCCGGCTACTGCCTGGTCGAGCCGGGCGTGTCGTACTTCCAGCTCTACCAGCACCTGCAGGAGAAGGGCTACAAGCTGTGGATCGACTGCGCCGCGCCCGGCTGGGGCGGCATGATCGGCAACGCGCTGGAACACGGCGCCGGCTATACGCCCTACGCCGACCACTTCCTGTTCTCCTGCGGGATGGAGGTGCTGCTGGCCGACGGCCAGCTGCTGCGCACCGGCATGGGCGCCATGCCCGGCAACACCAGCTGGCAGCTGTTCAAGTACGGCTTCGGACCGTACGTGGACGGCATGTTCTCGCAGGGCAACTTCGGCATCGTCACCAAGATGGGCTTCTGGCTGATGCCGGTCCCGCCGGCCTACAAGCCGTTCATGGTCACTTACGAGAAAGAGGAAGACATCGGCCCGCTGATGGACATCCTGCGCCCGCTGAAGATGAACATGATCATCCAAAACGGCGCCGTGATCGAGCACATCTCCTACAGCGCCTCGGTGCAGCGCCTGCGCAAGCAGCTGTGGGACAAGCCGGGCATCATCCCCGACGAGCGCTGGCGCGAGGTGGCCAAGGAACTGGACCTTGGCATGTGGAACCTGTACGGCGCCCTGTACGGCCTGCCCGAGAACGTCGAGATGACCTGGCAGATGGTGCAGCACGCCCTGACCAGCATTCCCGGTGCCAAGGTCTATTTGCAAGGCGACCGGCCGGCCGATGACGCCGGCTGGAACTACCGCGAGAAGCTGATGCGCGGCGAGCCGAACATGACCGAGTTCAACCTGGTCAACTGGGCCGGCGGCGGGCACCTATGGCGGCCATGACCGGCAAGAACGCCTGGGAGATGTTCAACACCTTCAAGGAACTGCTCAACCGCCACGGCTTCGACATGATCTGCGAAGAAGTGGCCATGTTCCGCACCATGATCACGCTGGTCATGATCATGTTCGACCCGCGCGACGAGGACGCCCGCCAGCGTGCCGATGCCTGCTCGCGCGAGCTGGTGGCCATCGCCAAGAAGCACGGCTACGGCGAGCTGAAGGCCAACCTCACCTACATGGACATCATCGCCGACATGTACGACGGCCAGGGCGGCGCCCTGCGCAAGGTGAACCAGGTCATCAAGGACGCCCTGGATCCGAACGGCATCCTGTCGCCGGGCAAGTCCGGCATCTGGCCGTCCAACTGGACCGGCCCCCGTACCTGAGGCGCAGCTATGACCGTTCAAAAAAACACCCTGCGCCTTGTCGCCGCCGTGTTGCTGGGCCTGGCCGGCAGCCTGCCATTCGCACATGGCGCAAGCGATGCCCCGGCAGCCGATGCCGCAACTAGCCCGGTCGCCGATGCCACCACGCCGGTCGGCGAGCGCAGCGGCGAGGAGCTGTTCGTGCTGTTCTGCCGTGCCTGCCACGCCCCCGGCCCCGCTCACCCCGGGGCACTGAAGCTGAGCCAGACCAAGGGCGAGGCGCAGTCGGTGATCCTGAACCGCCAGGACCTGCCGGGCGAGTACATCGCCCACGTGGTGCGCAATGGCCTGCTGGGCATGCCGCCGCTGCGCCCGACCGACGTCACAGACGAGGAACTCACGCGCCTGGTCGAGTACATCCGCAGCACGCCGGCCGACCAGGTTCCGCCGGAACACCCCGGCGGTGCCTATGCGCACGCGCCGACGCTGGAGCAGATATGGCTGTTCGGCATCCGCCCGAAGCTGTTCACGCTCATCCTGCCGGCCATCGCCGTGCTGGTACTGCTGGTGGTTCTGCTGCGCCGGCGGCGCAAGGCCTGATTTTTCCCCCTTTCGAACCTAAGGAAGAACCATGCGTTTTGTCATTCTGGGTGCCGGCGGTCTGGGTTCCGTCATCGGCGGTTACCTCGCCAAGGCCGGCGAGGACGTCACCCTCATCTGCCGCCCGGCCCATGCCGAGGCGATCAACAGCAAGGGCCTGAAGATCAGCGGCGTGCGCGGCGAGCATCTGGTGCGCGAGAACCTCAGCGCCGTCACCAGTCCTGACGAGGCGGCGGGTGAATTCGACCACCTGATCGTGCTGGTCAAGGGCAAGGACACCGAAACCGCGCTGGCCCAGGCCGAGGGCCTGAAAACGCGCTGCAAGAACGTGTTCTCGCTGCAGAACGGCATCGGCAAGGAAGAGCGCCTGCGCCAGTGGGCCGGTCGCGACAAGGTGGTCGGCGCCTCCACCATCGAGGGCGGCACGCTGCACGAGCCGGGCGTGGTCAGCAACCCGCTCACGACGCCCATCACGGCCTGGTTCGGCGAGCTCGACGGCGGCACCAGCGCCCGTACCGATGCGCTGGCCGAGGCCTTCACCCGCGCCGGCCTGGTGGCCAAATCGGTCCCCAACATCATGCAGGTGCTGTGGGAAAAACTGGTGCAGATCGGCACCGCGTCCGGCTGGTCGGTGTCCACGCTCGGCCTGCGCCTGTACTTCCAGGACGGCCTGCTGATCCGCCAGGGCGCCGAACACTACGTGGCCCTGGCCAAGGACATGCTGCGCGTGTACGGCGCCATGGGCTACACGCCACAGAATTTCTACGCGCCCATGTCGCAGTTCAAGGAACTGAACGAGCTCGACTTCGAGGGCGGCGTGGCGCTGATGATGAAGCTTGGCGAGCGCCTCAAGCAGCAGGGCATGCGCGGGCGTACATCCATGCACGAGGACGTCATCCGCGGCAAGAAAACCGAGGTCGACTTCCTGCTCAAGCCCTTCCTGGACAAGGCGGCCGAGCTTGGCCTGCAGGTGCC
>LNAP01003052.1_pt1 | contig 16210 bp, 8 predicted proteins | sample 602601 | NCBI WGS metagenome assembly LNAP01 (sample SAMN02440304, study PRJNA202911) | soil metagenome | biome: Subtropical and temperate rainforests or woodlands; isolation source: soil samples (1 kg each in a 20% v/v slurry with milli Q water) were... ... | reverse complement strand
CGGCGAGATCGTGCGCGGCCTCACCACCGCGGCCAGCCTGTGGACGGTGGCGGCGGGCTCTATCTTGCCGCTGTGTCCGCCACCCAGCCGCATCAACACCTTCATCGTCCAGCAGCAGAAGGAAGCACCAAACATGGACGATGTGCTGATCTCGTTTTCGCGCATGTCGGAAAGCGATTTTCATACGCTGCTCGACAAGTTGCAGGGCATTCCGGGCGTGCAGGGCCAAGCCGGCGCGCAGGGTCCGCAGGGCGCCCAGGGCGCCCCCGGCGCGCCCGGTGAAAAGGGAGAGAAGGGTGACAAGGGTGACAAAGGCGAGAAGGGCGATGCGGCACCCGCGAGCCTTCGCGTGGTCCAAGGCGATGGCGCAATCAGTTGCGAAGCCAGCGAGACGCTGGTGTCGGTTGTCTGTCCTAGCGGGGGCGCGCCGGATGGCATGAAGTGCGCTGCACCGCCGACGGTCGGGCTCTGCCTGAAGAAATAAGTGCGATAGCGCGCGCCATCACCGCGCGCGCTGCCACTCCGCAAGCCAGGTCGTGAATCGTCCACTATCGCGTTCGCCGCCGTGCCAAGCGGCGAACACGGCGCCGTCGCTGGCCACCATCATCACCACATCGAGACCCTTCGATCGGCGCAGCGTGTCGATCGCCTGCATGGGCGTTTGCGCGATCGGACCGGCGACATTGAACGAGGTGTTGACGGAGAGCTCGACGCCGATGTGGCGGCCCAGTGCTTTCAGATAGCTGTGGGTGAGCGGGTCGTCTTCTGCGCGTACGATCTGGATCCGGCCGGTTCCATCGGCGTGGATCACCGCCGGAATCGTCTCGCGCGCTTGCGGTTTCGCGCGGGCCGTCAGCACCATGTAATTGTACGCGTTATAGTTGGCGTCCGAGGAGCCGTCCCGCAGTTCAAAATACTGCTGCGCCGCCTCAAGCGTCGCCATCGGCGCCAGCGGCCGGATCGCCTCGCGATACTTGACGCGTTCGTTCAGGCGTTCGCGGGTCAGCGGATCGCAGGGATTGGCGAGGATCGAGCGGTGGCCGAGCGCGCGGGGGCCGGTTTCTGCCGGTCCCTGATACAATGCGATGATGCCGCTCTGGGCCACCATGAAGGCCATCAGGTCGGCGACACCGCGAAGTCCCTCGGGTGTGGAGATGTCACCTACGGACATTGAAGCGATGTCGTCGGTGTCCATAGCGGCCGTGATGTCATTGCGTGCCGGCGCCGCGCCGCAATAGAAGGCGTGGCTCATGGGCGCGCCGCGCGGCGCGCCGACGAGATGGGCGAACATCCAGGCTGCGCCCATGGTGACGCCGGGATCGCCCGGTGTCGGCGGCACCCACAAATGCAAGGTGGCATCGCGGTTCTGCGCTTTTGCGAACCAGGCTGCATTGAAATGTTCGAGCAGACGCATGTTGGCGAGCGCGTTCAACGCGACGCCGCCGGTCAGCACCAGACGATGCGCACCTGTTGTCCGTAGCAGATGGTCGACGACATGGATCATGGCGTCCTCGAACACCAGTTGCGTTGCCGCCGCCTTGTCGAGCCGGTCTTGGGTATCGGGGCGGTGCCGGATGTCCTCGACGCGCAGTACCGCGTCGGGATTCCACAACTGCTCGGGCCGCAGCGGTTCGCCGAGGATGTCGATCAGCGGCTGCTTGTAGGGATGGTCGAACGGGTCGCAGTACCAGTTGCCCATGGCGCGGTTGAGCCGGATCGCGCCGTCGGTGCCGAAGTCCAGCACCGCCTTCAGGCGTGCGTAATAGGGATTGGTGGAGCGATCCATATCGCCCCAGGCGGCGGCGCCCATGTAGCGGCCTTCGCTGGACAGCCAGGTCCAGCCGCCCTGGGTGGAAGAGATCACGCTGTAGAAAGCGCCGAGCGAGTCGAACACGCTGTCATTGCAGTACAGCTTTTGCATCGCGCCGCGCTGCGCGACGTAGGTTGAGACGGAGCCGAGGTCTCCGGTGCCGTCGAGTACGGCGATCGCCACGGGCTCGTCGTCGGGGAAGGGCGATGCCGCAAATGAAAACCACGCATGATTGTCGTGATGGGGCATCATCAGCAGCGGCACGCGCGATGTCAGCCCGAATTGCTTGCGCAGCAGTTTGGGCGACCGCGTCATCTGCTCAAGGCGTCGCGCATCGAAGCTGACGGAATTTCTGGTGCGCAGCAATTTCAGGCTGTCGGGAAATTCTTCTACGACACTCCGCACCAGGGTGCCAAGCAAGTCGGGATAATCCCAACTCGTCAGCCACGCGTCGATGTCGACGATCTCGCGGCCCATCTCCTGCAGGGTGACGCGCAACGCGTCCAGTGCAGCGCGCGGATATTGCGTTGTATGCTTGTCGCCGGAGAACCGCTCTTCCTCGTTGTTGACGATCAGACGCGGGCCGTAGGCCTGCGTCACTTCGACGAGAGCCACGCCCGAATTATGCGTGCCTGGAAGGCCGAGGCCGGCGAGATAGACCGTTTCGCCGCGCCCCAGCTTGGCCCGGATCTCGGCGATGCGGCGTGCGGTGAAGCTGGAATCGTTGGCGTGAAACCCCGCCAGCGTCATCAGCCACGTCGTCCCGCGCCTGGACGCACGGAAGCAAAACCGACCGAGGCGGGGGAAACGGGGGCCGATGCGTCGGGGAGATTTCAAGGGGCGGCCTCAGGGTTCACTGGTGGCCGCTTCAATCACAATCGGGGCGGGGCAACAATGGCCATGCGCCGGCGGCTAGCCGGTGCCGAGCCGCACGCCGGCGCGCAGGAATTTTTGCGGATCGACCGCCTCGCCATCGATGCGGGTCTCGTAATGCAGATGCGAGCCGGTGGAGCGGCCGGTGGATCCAACGAGACCTATCACCTGGCCAATCTTGATGGTGTCGCCAACCTTGACGTGGATTTCGGACATGTGGCCATAGCGGGTCGCGAGGCCGTTACCATGGTCGATCTCGACCATCTTGCCGTAACCGCCCGCATAGGCGGCGGAGGTAACGCGGCCGTTCGCCGTAGCCCGGATCGGATCGCCGGTGGCGGCACGGAAATCGAGGCCGGTATGCATCGCCGGGCGGCCGAGGAAGGGATCGCTGCGGATGCCGAAGCCGGAGGTGAATTCGACCTCGCCGACCACCGGCTTGCGATAGGGCACCAGGGCCAGCGTGCGGTTCAGTTTCTCGACCTGGGCGCGGGTGGTGGCGACCCGGTAAATCTGGCGTTCGAACGGGCCGGCGTCGGCTGCCAGCTTCACCGGCACGTACGGGCCGCCCATGGCAATGCGCGGCACGGCGGCTTCCAGTTGCGCCATGTTGAGGCCGAGATCGGAGATGGCGCCGCGCATGCGGCGCACCTTGGAATCCATGGTTTCTTCGACAGCGCTCAGCGCGGCGAGCTGACGCGCTTCCACCTGATCGAGCGAGGCCTGCAGCCGCACGATGACATTGTCGATGCCCTGGATCTTGGCGAACTTGTTGGGCTGCGGGCTGGCGATCGCCGGGCTGCGGGATTCGAGCCGGGCCTCGCGATCCGGCGGCGCCACGAAGGTCACGGTGTCGCTGATCGGGGAGGGTTTTGGCACGCCGGATGAACTGCTCTCGCTGATGCCGCGGGCCTGGGGCTTGATCGAGCCGGTGACCAGCACATCCGGAATGGCGCCGAGCGCAGTGGCGCGAGACTCAAGCGTGGTCTGGCGCTTCATCACCTGATCGAGCTTCTGATCGAACTGCTCCTGGTCCAGCAACTGACGGCTGGTGGTGCGATCGACCTTCGCGCGCAGTTCCGCGATGCGGTCTTCGTAGGCGTATTGCATCTCGGCCTGACGGGCGATCAGCCGGGTCAGGACGTCGTCGCGAAATGCAAAATAGGTCGCGGTGGCTGCCGACCAGGCACCCAGCGCGATCACGGTGCCCACAGCAATCCAGAACAATACCGGTCCGATACGGACCTGCTTGCCGGCATGGGCGATAGTATAGCCGTCCTGTGGAGCCGGCATGACGGCCGCCTTGGCGGGAACCGGCCGACGTGCGGGCGGTCGTCCATGGTCGTGCGCGCGGTGCTGCGGGTACTCGGCATAGTGACTGGAACGGTTCGACATCAGCACTCCCGCGCCAGCCGGACAGGCGGTCCGGCGGCTCAATTACGGGGCCGATTTGAACCTCTCATGGTTAATTTTTGGAGAATGAGGGCATTCAAATGCTCAGATCTGGCGGGTCGCCTCGAGAACTTCCTCGGCGTGGCCATCGACCTTCACATTGCGCCAGATCCGCGCCACCTTGCCGTCCTGGCCGATCAGAACCGTGGTGCGAAAGACGCCCTGGAAGCTCTTGCCGTACATGGATTTTTCTCCCCATGCGCCATAGGATTCCAGCATCGCGTGGGTCTCGTCGGACAACAGTGGAACTGTCAGATCGTGCTTGTCGCGGAAGGATTCCTGAGCCTTCAGCGGGTCGGCTGAGACGCCAAGAATGGCGGTCTGGACGGCGGCAAAATCAGGGGTCAGCCGGGTGAAGTCGATGGCCTCCCGCGTGCATCCAGGCGTGTTCGCGCGGGGGTAAAAGAAGATCACCAGTTTCCTGCCGGCATAGTCGCTCAGCGCGACACTTGCCCCACCATCGCGCGGCAGGCTGAAGGCCGGAGCGATTGCGCCTTCGACGGCAACAGCCGGAGCTGCGACGGCCAGAGTCTCACCGAGGGCTTTGGCTGGCTTGGATCGGGGTGCGCGTTTGGGCGCAGCCTTGGCAACCACAGCCTTGGCAACCACAGCCTTGGTGACCGTAACCTTGGCTGCCGTAACCTTGGAACGGGCAGGCGTTTGAGCGGCTTTCGCGCCCGGCGTTTTTGATTTCTTCGCGGCAGCTTTCGGCGCAGCCTTTGCGGCAGGCTTGACTGCTTTCGTCACGGTCTTTTTTGCCGCAGCTTTGCTGACGGCGGGCGCAGCCTTCCTGGTGAGGGTCTTCAAGCCGGCGCGGGGCGCCTTGCTGGCAGGAGCTTTGGAGGAATTCTTGCGCGATTTCTTGGACATACGCCTTCCTTTCGTCGCTTTCAGCGGGTCAGTGTTGGGGATATTGAGCCGTGCGCCGCGCTCGGAACGAAGCCGGCGCGGTGCAAATGCGCTGACCCCGGAGTATGGTTACAAAGGATTCGACGCAACACCCGTTCCGTGTGCTGAACATGCGGCAGCGACCCGACGACAAGTGATAATTTGAACCGATTGGCAGCGATGCCGGTGCGTGCCTATCGATGTTCGATAAGTGCGCATCCGGAAGCAATCAATCTCACCGTCAGCGCCAGCACCGAGAGGCAATGGCCAGGAATAAGCCGCCCCAAGCGTTCAGTCCGCGCGCCGATGATCCGCACTCGCAATGGGATGATGCCTGCTGGGATCATGACCTTGATGAGGCCGCCGGATATCGTGCGCGTCGGCTGCTGTCCGGACCGAGTGCCGGCATTCACGGTGTAAGCGATCGCTTGTCTGCATCGCATCGCTGGTTCTCCGAAACACGTTGGGTGAAGCGGATCGCGGCGGTCGTTGGCGTTCTGATATTGCTGATCGCGACCTCTTTCGGCGCCCTGTGGTGGCGGCTGGGCGCTGGTCCCATCAATTTCGATGTGGCGACGCCCTGGCTTGCCGAAGCCATCCAGGACAATATTGGTCAGGGCAACACCGTCGAAGTCGGAGGCACGCAAATCGAGCGTGCGGGACGGGTTCGGATCGCAGTGCGGATCCGCGACATCGTCGTCAAGGACCGCGACCAGGCCGTTGTAGCCAGCGCACCGAAGGCGGAAGTTCGTCTCTCCCTGGGTGCTATGCTGGTCGGGCAGTTGCGTGCCGAGAGCCTCAGTCTGGTGGATGCGGTGTTGGCGGTCCGGATAACTCCGGACGGGCAGGTCACGGTATCCACTGGCGACAATGCGCGTCCAATTGCGACCGGTGTGGCTTCGGCGCGCCGGCCTGAAGCGTCGACCGCCGCTCCAGCACAAGCGTCGCCGGAGGAAGTCGCGCCAGTGCCCGGTATGAAATCCGGTGACGGTAGCGCGCCCACCGACCGGAAGGAATCGGTCAGCGGATTACTCGCGGGCCTCGACTGGCTCGACAGCCTCAGCCTGACCGGCCTCGACGGCCAGAACCTCAATGAAATTGGATTGAAGAACGGCAACCTGGTGGTCGACGACCAGCAGCGTGGCAATAAATGGAACTTCGATAACATCTCGCTCAGCTTGCGACGGCCGCACGACGGCGGTGTCGCCATGAGCGTGGGAGAGACGGGCGCCCATCCATGGAAGCTCGGCATCGTGGTCGGCTCGCCATCGAATGGCGTCCGTTCGGTAGCCATTCACGCCGACAAAGTGCCGGCCAGGAACATCCTGCTGGCGTTGCGGCTGAAGGACCTGACCTACAGTGCCGACCTTCCGCTGACCGGAGACCTCAAGGGCGAACTCGGTCGCGACGGCATGCCGACCTATTTCCAGGGCAAGATCACCGCCGGCGCCGGTACGCTCATCGACAACGACACGCCCGATTATCCGATGCGGATCGACCAGGGGGAATTCAACGTCGAATGGGATTCCAACCGTCGCGTGCTGCTGGCGCCGTTCAAGATCGTCTCGGGCGCCAATCGCGTGACGCTGCTCGCGCATGTTGAGCCGCCGAATGACAGCATTCCCAACTGGCAGCTCGGGTTCAGCGGCGGCACCATTGTGCTTGCGGGTGCAGAGGGCGAACAGCCTCTGATTTTCAACCGCATCTCCATCGGCCTGCGTTTCGACACCGACAACAAGCGCGTGCTCCTGACCCAGGCGGACATCAGCAATGGCGAGATAGGCGTGGCCGGCACCGGCAGTATCGACTATGCCGGCGAGCCGCGGCTGACGCTGGGCTTTGCCGGCACGCCCATGTCGGCATCGGCGCTCAAGCGCATGTGGCCGATCCTGATCGTGCCCGAGGTACGCGAATGGGTGATCGAACGCGTCGAGCGGGGTTCGCTTCAGCGCATCGAGGTAGGCGTGAATTCACCGGTGCGCAATCTGTCGCGCAAGGGTCCGCCGATTCCGGATGACGGCCTTTCGGTGACCATCACGGCCAATGGCGTGACGCTGCGGCCGGTCGACGACCTTCCATTGATTCGCGACGCCGACCTGAAGGCGCGTGTCACGGGCCGCACCGCGACCGTGACGATCGGGCAGGCGGGGATCGACACGCCCGCCGGCCGCAAGCTCAATCTGAGCGATATCGTTTTTGAAGTGCCGGACATGGCACCCAAGCCTTCGCCGGCCAAGGTGAGGTTCAAGATCGACGGGCCGGTCCCTGCGGTGGCCGAAGTCCTCGCCTCCGATCGGCTCAATGAATTCACAGGCAACCTGCTCGATCCCAACACCACCAAGGGGAACGTGTCCGCGCAGGTGACGCTGGGCATGCCGATCAAGCGCGAACTGACCAAGACCGACACCACCTACGGCATCAATGCCGACCTCACTGCGTTTTCTGCCGAGAAGATGGTGATGAACCAGAAGCTCGAGGCCGCGACGCTGAAGGTCATGGCCAACAATCAGGGCTATCAGGTCAAGGGTGACGTCAAGATCAATGGCCAAGCCGCTTCGCTCGACTATCGGAAACCGAATGATGGCGATGCCGACGTCCGCCTGCTGGCGACGCTGGACGATGCCGGCCGCACGCGGCTCGGCTACGATCTCGGACCGGCCGTCAGCGGCGCGATCCCTGTTAAACTGATAGGCAAGATCGGCAGCGGCGACCGCGAGAGCAAGTTCGGCATCGATGCCGACCTCACCGGCGTTAGGCTTGATAACATCCTGCCGGGCTGGGCCAAGCCGCCCGGTAAGGCCGGCCGCGCCGTGTTCAACGTTGTGCAGAAGCAGCAGTCGACCCGGCTCGAGGATATTGTGATCGATGGCAGCGGCGCACTGATCAAGGGTGCGGTCGAAGTCGACCAGAACGGCGACCTGGTCAGCGCGAACTTTCCGACCTACGCGCCGTCGGAAGGCGACAAGACATCGTTGAAAGCCGAGCGCGGCACCGATGGGGTGCTCCGGGTGACCATGCGCGGCGACGTGTTCGACGGGCGCGGCTTTCTCAAGTCGGCGATTTCCGGCAAGGAAGCCGACCCCAAGAGCAAGACCAAAACCATCGATTTCGACATTGACGTGAAGCTCGGCGCCGTCGCCGGCTTCTTCGGCGAGGCGGTGCGCAGCGTCGATACCAAGGTCTCGCGCCGCAATGGAACGATCCGGAGTTTCACACTGTCAGGCAAGCTGGGACGCGATACGCCGCTCAGTGGTGACATGCGCGGCAGGGGACAGGGGCAGGGGCGTGATGTCATCTATATCGAGACCAACGACGCCGGCGCGTTCTTCCGCTTTAACGACATCTACACCAAAATGATCGGCGGACAGCTGGCGTTGGCGATGGATCCGCCCAGTACGGATACACGGCCCAAGGAAGGCCTGATCAACGTCCGCGACTTCAGCATCAAGGGCGAGGCATCGCTTGATCGCGTCGCAGCGGGCGGGCCCGGGGCCTCTCAAGGTGGCATCAGCTTCTCGCGCCTGCGCGCTGAGTTCACCCGCCAGAACGGACAGCTCACCATCAGGGAAGGCGTCGTCAAAGGGCCGTCGATCGGCGCCACCATCGAAGGCAGCATCGATTATCCCGGCAACCAGGTTCGCATGAGCGGCACTTTCGTGCCGATGTACGGGTTGAACAACATGTTCGGGCAGATCCCGATCGTCGGCCTGTTCCTCGGCGGCGGCAGCAATGAAGGGCTGATCGGCGTGACCTATGAAGTGGTCGGTACGCCTGGCCAGCCGGTGCTGCGCGTCAATCCGATCTCGGCCATGGCGCCCGGCGTGCTGCGCAAGATCTTTGAATTCGGCACCGGCAAACAGAACAATCCGGTGGAATTCCCGAGTTCACCGAACAACAATTGATCGCCAACCTGCAATGAAGGCCGGCGCAGTTTTTGAGGACTGCACCGGCCTTTCTGGTCTGCCGCTGCGGTTTGCGTCAGGCGGCGCGGACGCCGGCGAGGAACGTGTTCACCTCACCGGACAACTGCTCGGCCTGGCGTGACAGGCCGGTTGCGGCGCTCAGCACCATGCTGGCGGCGCCGCCGGTCTCGTGGGCGGCGGCGCTGACGCCGCCGATGTTGGCGGTGACGTCCTGAGTCGCCTGCGCGGTCTGTGTCACGTTGCGGGCGATCTCAGCCGTTGCAGCGCCTTGTTCTTCGATCGCCGAGCCGATCGAGGTTGCGATGGCGCTGACCTCCTCGATCGTCGCGGTGATGCCCTGGATGGCATCCACGGCCTCCTTGGTGGCGCTCTGGATCTGGGCGATGCGGGTGCTGATTTCCTTGGTCGCCTCCGCTGTCTGGCCAGCGAGACTCTTCACTTCGGTTGCCACCACGGCAAAGCCTCGTCCGGCATCGCCGGCCCGCGCCGCCTCGATGGTGGCGTTGAGCGCCAGCAGGTTGGTCTGGCTGGCGATGCTGGAAATCAGTTCGACCACATGCTCGATCTGTTGTGCGCCGTCGGCGAGGGCACGGACGATGGTGTCGGTGCGCCGCGCGCTGTCGACGGCGTGGCTGGTGATCTTGGCAGATTGCGCGACCTGGCGGCTGATCTCGGTGATGGAGGAGGACAGTTCTTCGGCTGCCGACGCGACTGTCTGCACGCGGGTGCTGGCTTCATTCGCCGCTGTGCTGACGACAGTCGCCTGCTGGTTGGTGCGCTCGGCGGTACCGGTCATGGACTGTGCGGTGGCTTCCAGTTCGGTTGACCCGGAAGCCATCAGCCCGACCAATTGGCCGACCGAGGAGTCGAAGCGGTTGGCCAGCGCGAGCAGGGCGTCACGCTTCTCGGTCTCGCTCAGTTGTTTCAGCTTGCTCTGCTCGGCCTCCAGCGCGCGCGCAGTCATGGCCGTCTGCCGCAGCATTTCCAGCGTCTCCGCCATACGACCGATTTCGTCACCGCGTTCGGTCTCTTCGACGATCGTGTCGAGAGAACCGGTGGCGATGCTCTGCATGCGGTTCTGCTGCCGCTTGAGCGCACCGAGCACGTCGCGGGCGATCAGCCAGGACAGCAGCGCCATCAACGCCATGACGCCCGCGCCGATCGCGCCGAGCTTGATCAACAGGGCGTTAACATCGGCTTCGAGGTCGTCGACATAAAGGCCGACGCTGACCGTAACATCCCACGGCGCGTAGTAGCGCGCGAAGACCATCTTTCGGGCCGGCTCCGTCTGGCCCGGGCGGGGATAAAGATAGTAGGCGGTGCCGCCTTCCGCGTTCTGCCGCCCGGCATCCATGATCGCCTTGACGATGAGGACGCCGTTTGAATCCTTGGCGCCTGTGATCTTGTCCTGCAACTGTTGATTGGCAGAGTTCACCAGAATCGACTGATCGGCGCGATAGACGACGGGATAGCCCTGCTTGTTGCCAAAGAACATGCCCTTGCCGCGGGCGCGGAACTGCATCTGCGCATCGGCCAGCGTCATTTTTCCGGCGGTCACCTCATCCTGAAGCGTCTGGGCCATGCCGACCAACATGTCGACGGCGGTATGAAGCTGCGCCATGCGATCTTCGATCATGCGCTTCTGGCTGAGCGAGGCAGCCACTGCGATGACCGCGCATACCGCGACGGCGGAAACGGCGACCATGCCAGCAAGCTTTGTGCGGATCTTGAAACGGCTGAGCAGACTCATGACTACCTCGGAGCTGAGAACATCTAGCCGAGAGGTATCTGAAAACTGCTTACCAATGATGAAACCTGAGTAATTCATGAAATTGGACAGAATGTCGCAATGCGGAATAATACAGCGCTTCTTACTCTGGTCGCATAAAAAGACAGCGCGATCCGGGAGGACCGCGCTGCTAATGATCGATCCGGGGCGGGTTTGTCAGGCGGCGCGGACACCGGCCAGGAAGGTGTTGACCTCGCCCGACAGCTGCTCGGCCTGGCGTGACAGGCCAGTCGCGGCGCTGAGCACCATGCTGGCGGCGCCGCCGGTCTCATGAGCCGCGGCGCTGACGCCGCCGATGTTGGTGGTGACGTCCTGGGTGGCCTGCGCGGTCTGTGTCACGTTGCGAGCAATTTCCGCCGTCGCCGAACCCTGCTCCTCGATAGCGGAGCCGATCGAGGTGGCGATGGCGCTGACTTCTTCGATCGTGGCGGTGATGCCCTGGATGGCATCCACGGCCTCCTTGGTGGCGCTCTGGATCTGGGCGATGCGGGTGCTGATTTCCTTGGTGGCCTCCGCGGTCTGGCTCGCCAGGCTCTTCACCTCGGATGCGACGACGGCGAAACCACGGCCGGCCTCACCGGCGCGCGCGGCTTCGATGGTGGCGTTGAGCGCGAGCAAGTTGGTCTGGCCGGCGATGGACGAGATCAGTTCGACCACGTGCTCGATCTGCTGGGCGCCATCGGCCAGCGCGCGGACGATGGTGTCGGTGCGGCGTGCGCTATCGACCGCATGACTGGTGATCTTGGCGGACTGCGCGACCTGACGGCTGATCTCGCTGATCGACGACGACAGCTCTTCCGCCGCCGACGCCACGGTCTGTACGCGGCTGCTGGCCTCGTTTGCCGCTGTGCTGACGACGTTCGCCTGCTGGTTGGTGCGCTCGGCGGTGCTGGTCATGGACTGAGCGGTCGCCTCCAGTTCGGTCGAGCCCGAGGCCATCAGCCCGACCAATTGGCCGACCGAGGCGTCGAAGCGGTTGGCCAGCGCGATCAGCGCGTCGCGCTTCTCGGTCTCGCTCAGCTGCTTCAGCTTGCTCTGTTCGGCCTCCAGTGTGCGCGCGGTAATGGCCGTCTGGCGCAACATCTCCAGCGTCTCGGCCATACGTCCGATTTCATCGCCACGGTCGGTCTCCGTGATGGCGCCGTCAAGGGCGCCGCCGGCAACGGTCTGCATGCGCGTTTGCAGGCGCTTCAACGCGCCGAGAATGTCGCGCGAAATCAGCCAGGACAGCAGGCCCATCAGGCTGAGCACGACCGCGCCGATCGCACCAAGCTTCATCAGAAGCGCGTTGACGTCGGTGTCTACGTCGTCGACGTAAAGGCCGAAGCTGAACGTTGCATCCCACGGCGCATAGTAGCGCCCGTAGATTTTCTTCTCCAGCGCAACGGTTTGGCCGGGCCGGGGATAGAGGTAGGATGTCATGCCGCCATCTGCGCTTTGACGCCCGGCGTCTATCACAGCCTTGGCGATCAGGACGCCATTCGCGTCCTTGGCACCTGTAATCTTGTCCTCAAGCTTGGTATTGCCGGCGTTGACTAGCAGCGAACCATCTCCGCGATAGACCACGGGGTAGCCCTGACCATTGTTGAACATCATCCCATTGGCGCGCGCGCGAAACTGCATCTGCGCCTCAGCGAGAGGCATCTTGCCTGCCGCGACGTCGTTCTGCAGCGTCTGTGCCAGGCCGACCAGCATGTCTGTGGCCGCGTGCAATTGGGTGACGCGATCCTGCACCATTCGTTTCTGACTGAGCCAGCCAGACGCGGCAATAACGACGCATACGGCAATGGCGGAGACGACGACCACGCTGGCAAGCTTGGTGCGGATCGTGAAGCGGCTGAGCAGATTCATGGAGACCCCGATCGAAGAAAGCTCAGCAACGGTTACCATCAATCAGCTTCTCAAACGTTAAGGTTGAGCCATCGTGTGAACGCAGCATTGCGGGGTGTCGATCTATGCGTTCGAATCGCTGCGGTCGCTCAGCTGCGCAGGGCCGGCACGACGAGGAACGGGATCATGCCGAGCACGACGCTGACCAGCGCGAATGCGATCAGCAGGTCGTAACTTTGGGTCCAGTCATGGATCAGTCCGCCGCTCCAGGAGCCGAAAGCCGAGCCGAGGCCGCTGCCAATGGTGATGGCGCCGTAGATGCTGCCGACGCGTTCACCGCGAAAGATCTTCATGGCAGTCGCTGTCAGCAGCGGGCCGCGCGAGCCGATCATGCTACCGAAGCAGACGACGAAGCCCGTCAGCAGCCAGTAGTTCGGGTACCACTGCAACAGCCACAGCATGACGATGCCGATGATCGACAGGGCGTAGCTGAACAGCACCGACGGCCGCCGGCCGATGATGCCGTCGAGCCAGCTGACGCCGAGCATGCCGAACAGCAGCACGACGCCGCTGAAACCCCAGGCGGTCGCCGAGGTCAGCGGCGGGAAGCCGGCGTCGATCAGATAGGCGACAACCTGCGGCGAGATCGCATACATGCCGATCGCGGTGAAGAAGAAGGTGGCGAACAGCGCCCAGAAAGCGTGATGCCGCATGGCGCTGATCAGCGTCCAGCCCGCGTCGGCGAGATCGTGCCCGGCGATCTTTTCCAGATGCGCGGTACCGCTGGCGAACAGCCGCCACGGCAGTACCAGCAGCGGCACCAGCAAGAACAGCACCAGCCAGCCCAGCGACTGATAGGCGCCGCGCCAGCCGAACCGGTCGATGAGGATCTGGGCCACCGGCAGCAGGATCAGCACGCCGGCGCCGGTGGCGGAATACACCACCGCCATCGCCGTGGGCAGTCGCTTGCCGAACCAGCGTCCGAGCAGGATCGAGTTCGGAACGTTGCCGATGCAGGCGATTCCGAAGCCGACGCAGACGCCGATGGTCAGTTGGAACTGCCAAAGCTTCTGTGCGAATCCCGCCGCGAGGAATGCGCCGCCGAGCAGCGCCATGCCGATGACATAGACGGTGCGCGGGCCGGAGCGATCGAACAGTCGGCCGATCAGCGGCGACGCCAGACCGCCGCACAGCGCGGTCAGCGAATAGATCGAGACCACGTCGCCGCGGTCCCAGCCGAACGATTGCGAGATCGGCAGCAGAAACACCGTAAAGCTCTCGCCGAGGCCGCGCCCGAGCACCGACAGCGTGAAGCACACGGCGAGAACGCTGAGTGCGGTGCGCTGGGTTGGCTTCAGCGAGCCCTTGGGATCCATCGTGCAGCTCTTCAAAGCAGGAGTGCTCGCACCATGGAGCGCGTTTTCGCTGCGATGAACAGTGGCGCTGGACGAATGGCCCTATGCGGGGCGAAGCAAGATGTGTTTCTTCTTGCCCATCGATAGCTTGATGACGCCTTCGGGCGTGAGCTGCGCTGGCGTCAGCGTCATTTTCTCGTCGGTGACCGGAACGTCGTTGACGCGCAAGCCGCCGCCCTTGATCTGCCGCCGCGCTTCGCCGTTGGAGGTGACGAAGCCGGCCGTGACGAACATGCCGAGCACGCCAATGCCGGCCGCAAGTTCGGCCTGCGGAATATCGATGGTCGGCAGGCTGGCCGAGATGGCGCCTTCCTCAAAGGTCTTGCGCGCGGTTTCCGTTGCGGCGATTGCTGCGTCGCGGCCGTGGACGATCGCGGTGGCCTCCGTGGCCAGGATCTTCTTGGCCTCGTTGATCTCGGCTCCGCCGAGCCTTTCGAGTCTGGCAATTTCGTCCAGCGGCAGCCGCGTAAAAATCTTCAGGAACTTGCCGACGTCGTCATCCTCGGTGTTGCGGAAGTATTGCCAGAAATCATAGGGGCTGAAGAGGTCGCCGTTGAGCCACACCGCGCCGGAGGCTGACTTGCCCATTTTCTCGCCCGACGATTTGGTGAGCAGCGGCGTCGTCAGCGCGTAAAGCTGCGGCCCGCCCATGCGATGGCTGAGGTCGACGCCGTTGATGATGTTGCCCCACTGGTCGGAGCCGCCCATTTGCAGCGTGCAGCCATAGCGCCGGTTCAGCTCGGTGAAGTCGTAGCCCTGCATGATCATGTAGTTGAATTCGAGGAAGGACAGCGACTGGTCGCGGTCGAGCCGCAGCTTGACGCTGTCGAAGGCCAGCATGCGGTTGACCGAAAAGTGGCGGCCGACGTCGCGCAGGAATTCGACGTAGTTCAGCTTCAGAAGCCAGTCGGCATTGTTGACCATCAGTGCGTCGGTGGGGCCGTCGCCGTAGCGCAGCATCTTGCCGAAGATCTTCTTGATGCCTTCGATGTTCTGCTCGATCTTTTCCACCGTGAGCAACTGGCGCTGATCGTCGCGGAACGAGGGGTCGCCGACCATCGAGGTGCCGCCGCCCATCAAAGTGATAGGCCGATTTCCAGTCTCCTGGAACCAGTGCAGCATGGTGATCGTGATCAGATTGCCGATATGCAGCGAAGTCGCGGTTGCGTCATAACCCACATAGGCCGTGACCGGGCCCTTGACGCAGGCGGCGTCCAGCGCCTGCGGATCGGAGATCTGGTGCACAAAGCCGCGGCTCTGCAGCACGTTGAGAAAATCAGATTTAAATGCGGTCATCGGTATGCGACTCTGATCATGCTTATTTTACGCTGTCTCAACGGATTGGCGGCCCGCAGCCGGCGGCTGCTCCCATCCGATGGCGCCGTGTGGCATTATAAGATGTGGCTGTTTGACACAAGTTGGACCTGAAAGGGCGCCCCCATGCCGGCCATGATGACCGCAATCGGGCTGATGAGCGGGACCTCGCTGGACGGGGTCGATATCGCCATGATCAGGACCGACGGCAGGCAGGTGCAGTCGTTCGGGCCGTCCGGCTACCGGCCCTATAGCGAGGCCGAGCGCGGTGTCCTGCGCCAGGCGCTGGCCGAGGCGGTCGACCTGCCGCAGCGCGATGCACGGCCGGGCATTCTCGCCGAGGCCGAGCGGGTGGTTACCGCCGCCCATGCCGAGGCGGTCGCCACCTTTACGGCGCAGAACCATATTTCCCGCGAGGACGTCGATATCGTCGGGTTTCACGGTCAGACGGTCCTGCATCGCCCGGCACAGCGGCTGACGGTGCAGATCGGTGACGCCGCCGCGCTGGCACGGGCAATCCATATTCCTGTCATGCACGACTTCCGGGCTGCCGACGTCGCCGCCGGCGGCCAGGGCGCGCCATTCGTTCCGGTGTACCACCGTGCGTTGGCGCAGTCGCTCGGTCGCGAGGGCCCCATCGTGGTGGTCAACATCGGCGGTGTCTCCAACATCACCTATATCGACGGCGATGATGTGCTGATTGCCTGCGACACCGGGCCTGGCAACGCGTTGCTCGACGATTTCATGTTCCGCGCCACCGGGCAGCCATTCGACTGCGAAGGCCGGCTGGCAGCGCAGGGAAAGGTCGACGAAGCCTGGGTGGCGCGCGGGCTGCAGCAACCGTTCTTCGCGCTGCCGCCGCCGAAATCGCTCGATCGCAATGATTTTGCAGGTCTGGTGCTGGGCGACGTGCCAC
>LNAP01003051.1_pt1 | contig 16211 bp, 5 predicted proteins | sample 602601 | NCBI WGS metagenome assembly LNAP01 (sample SAMN02440304, study PRJNA202911) | soil metagenome | biome: Subtropical and temperate rainforests or woodlands; isolation source: soil samples (1 kg each in a 20% v/v slurry with milli Q water) were... ... | reverse complement strand
GAAATCCCTTGGTGCGACTACTCTGCAGCAATGCATTTAATTCTTTGATGGCCTGCTCTTCGATTCCAGCGTTCTCGTATTTCTCCAGGCGCACGCCTACCTGCGCTGCCTTCTGCAACAGCGCAGGGTCCCGACGCTTCAACGGTGGCGCCGAGGGCAGTGGAGACCGTGTTGGCCGCGTAGGCTTTGAGGAGGTGCGGGGAGGTAGTGGAGGTGGTGGCTCGCGGGGATAAATCGGTATCTTGGCAGATGCTGCGGGTGCAGCGGAGGTGCTGCCAGTGTCTTTTTCTTGATTTTCTTCCCTCTCATTTACGCTGCTTCCGGGACGATTGTAGGGCGCAAAGTCCAACTTTTCGATGCGGGAGCTGACCGCTGCGACTGCTGCCATCGCTTCATCCACCTCGAGCTTTGGATCCATCGGAATCGCGAACACCTTTCTTTGTGTGTTTGGAGTTGAGTCCGGGAAACCGGCGTCACTGGTGAGCAAGGTACTTTCAAGCTCCTTGGTAAGACCAGATTCAATCGCTTTGACTGCCTTGTTCACTAGTTCTTGGGAGTCTTTCTCCAACACAATTGTCTCGCTGGTGCTGTGTACCATTAAGGATTGCACGGTGAGTGAGCCTTTTGGTCCTGGATGCGCATTCAGATGCAACGCCGGTGCGCCGTCAAAGGGAAAGGTAAGCACTGCCCCCTCTGCGGTATTGCTTGCAGCGATGCCAATGCCCCGAGAAGTATATTGCTGAGACCACCTCTGTATGACGGACACCACCGTGGCCTCTTTCGCAGTGGCACTACGGTATAAAACGTTCGAAATAGCAGTATTAGGATCGGAACTCTTCACTTTAGGCGGTGCGGCTTTCTGAGCAGTCTCCGTCGCAACAGCATCTACCTGGCCACGATCTTCTCTCTCTGTAGGGGCTAATATCATCGAAGCAGGCTTTTGTGCGGTTACTTGGGCAGCACGATCCGCCTGTTCCGCTTGTTCGCAGATGGCATCCAGGTCAAAGGTAATGTCCTGTTGAGGTAATTCGCCTGCAATAAACTTTCGCATCATTTCATCGTCTTCGGGGGTGCGCTCGGTCTCTTTCCAGAGCTTGTTGATGTCCTCCTGGGTCGGAAGCTCCCTTGGTGGGATAAATTGCTCTCTTTCGTAGTCTTGTTGGGGGTGTTTCTTGTTTGTTTTCTGGTGAGACACATTTGCATCTCCCTGGTCCTCATTATTCCCTTGCCGCCTCCGATAAGGAAGAAAAGATGATTCATCGACTATTTCGCCTTTCACTTCCTTCAAATGAGTTGTGGTGCTGGTCCTAGCCGCATGATCACTGCCGTGCATCACCGGTTCAGAATGATCATCAATATTTTCGTAATCGTCGCCATCGTCGTCGTCCAAATCCTTATGGAAGTCTTCCACCAGCTGCGAGCCCACCTCGGCTGTGATGCTGTCAATTAAGTTGTCTACCACCACGTCTAAGAGTGATAACAACTGAGTTTTTCCATTGACCACCTTGACGCGGTTTCCTTTGTTGTTCCGGATTTGAACCTTAATGCTATTGTCATCAGCATCAGCATATACATCCAATAAAGAAATAGTTGACTCTTCCATTTGGAATCGCACGCCTGTGGGAGTGTTCTGTGGAAGGACAAAGAACGTCGGAGTAAGGGGAAATAGAATTAGCCATTAGCGCAGCACTGTTACCTGAGCAAGAACTACAGAGTCTTTCTGAACAGACTGCTTCTTTCCCCACCATTGAATGAAAGTTATAATGTCGTTTAAAGGTGCCAAAGTATTCGGCAAGTTATACAATGTAGAAGGCTGGGCGATATCGACTTCGGTCTGCTTGCAGCTTAGGTGCTTCAATGGCTTAAACACTCGTTTGAGGGATAGCAACGTTGAGAATCGGAACGCATCGATGCAATAGAAACACAAAAGAAGAAGAAAGAAGAGCTTCATTGCCTCCGGCTGAGCAAAAACTTTGTTTTCCTGCGATTAATTGGGGTGCGTTCGTCTGACTGAACCCAAATTAAATTCATCATATGTGTCACTCTTAATTTGGCGTTACTGAGCAAACAATTCATATTATTGACGCTTATTTTCTTCACCGTGTCTCCTTGTATGAAACGGCCCTTGAAGGATTTGCTCCACAGCAGGTTCATCAACTTTGATTAGCAAAGTGGAAATGGACGACAACGACTTTAACTATAGGGATACGACATTCCAAACCGGGATTGATTCTTACATACCAGCCGATGATGATACACTGAGATTGCCCGATGTTGTCAACTTTGTTGCATTGAGAGAAACCTGTTTGTCAGAAGCACCATTTGTAAACAGGTCGAACAGAAAGTTCTGGAAGAAGTGGATGGATAGCAGCCAGTACGTTACTATGTTATGTGCTACATTGAAAATATTGAATGATTGCGTTGGCGATAATGGAAATGTTGATGCAGAGGGCATGTACGCAATTCAAGGAAACCCTCTCATGGAGCAGGTGTCCATGTGTATCGCTGAAATGTTGGTGATGGAGAGAAAGCGTTTCTCACGATCACACGATATGTTATTTATCAAACTGCCGGAGCTTCTGTGCTATATGCTGATCAACTCGTTGCATTCATGCAATCCGAGGCAATCGCGTGTCTTTAATTCGGTTAAGTTTCGCGAGCTTTTGTTGGATTGGTTGAGCGAGTTAATCGGTGGAATTCGAATGACGAATTGTCAAAGTGAGCGACAATGGTTATTTAGTGACACTATCGATACCCCGATTACATTCAACAACAATGCCTTTCTGACCACATTGGCACCGAAACCGTCGCAACGGTTTACCAAATCCGGTCGCAATACTTTGCTACGCAGCTCCGGTACCCACTCTCGCATCACCTTGCCCTCGCTGGAGGAGATGAATACCCCAGGCAAAGGCCACACCCCACGCTCTGCCACTACCACGCCTGCCCTGCCAGGTACTCTAGCTGCCCACCCCGGAGCCGGCAATGCCACTGCGGCCAACACACAATTCAACGCCACGGCGCTCTCTGTCGGTGGTCAGACCACGGCCGCAGACACATTGCGCAAAGGTGGGGCGACGTGTCATTTTAGCATGGGCAACTCTCCTCTCGTGAATATTTACATGAACCTCGGCCGCTCGACTGAGGTACATCCGTATGCTTGCGCCCATCCGGTGAAACTAGTGCTGACCACACTACCGGACCGGCCGCTCACCACACTCACCCCGGATAGTCTCCTAAAAGCTGGCACCTTCCGGGAGAAGAAAATGACCCCCGATGCCTTCGCAGAGTCCCTGAAAACTTCCACGGCGAACCGGAAGGCCATTTTGAAGCAATTGGACGTCCAGCGCCAATCGATGAAACGAGACATGCGGCGGGCAGACCAGATGTTGCGGATTCAGTATGCCATGTTGGAAAATAAGCCAGTGAATACAAAAGGACAGCTCATAGCGTCAGGGGCAGGAGTTGATTCGAAATATGCGGGCGCTTCGACCAGTTCCGTGGGCACTTCCGACTAAACGTTTCCTTTTTAGGTCTTTGTTCGTATAAAAACAGAAGAGTTTCAAAATAGTTTCTGTTAGTTTATTGACTTTAGATATGACATTCGACGACGCTTGCAAGGAAGTCGGTAAAATTTAGTTTGGAAAAGTTCATTGTAAATCAAAATTTGTAAGTTGTGATGAAAAATACAGTTGGCAATGGTACCAACCGCTAAATCTAATCGGTTAAGTTTTATTCTTATTACTCCATCTCCTCTCCAAAGTTGACAAAGCAAGACGGACACAGCGTGGCAATGACGCCCACCCACTGCTGCAGCTCCTCCTCGGTGTCGCAGCGCAGCACCCAGTGGTCCCGGTACATCTGCTGCCGCGCGGTGGAGAGCGGAGCCGCCGAGGCGATACTATGGCCACTCCGAGAGCGCGCGCGAGGGCTATTTCCGGTGCTGTTGGATGTGAGTACATTGTACACTTCGCCCGGCGCGTCGTGGCTAATTACGATCATGTCCTGGGTGGACTGGGCGGACTGCACGGCATGCACGTTTTCGCGCAGGACGAGGGTCATTTGGAAGCGAATCGGATTGGCTAAATCGTCTTCGCGTGAGTTGACCACACTCTTCCGGTCGTGTTCCGAATCCCCCGTGACACTGGTCACTTCTATGTAGTAGTCCATCAAGTGCAACGGGCGGGTGTACATGGGCTTTTTCGGGTCGTTCCGAAACTCTTGTCGGTTCTTGAAGATGAACACATTGGCTGCACTGGAGAGCGTGAAGTAACGACGCTCCCAAGGTTCGCTGCGGAAATCAAGGTAGCCAGCTGTGCCACCACCACGCTTGGTGAGATATCCTTCCATTACAACACCTTTGCGTCCACTGGTCACGATCCCTCCAGCCAGCCCTCCCGCTAGCCCAGGGATAGGCTGAGTACTGACCGTGCTGGGTGTGCGAGACACCTCCGTGCAGGTCTCTGGGAGGTCTTTCTCGCGGTCGCGCGTTAGCATGGACAAGAGTTTCGAGGCGCTGCGCGTGCTGCGGCCGGACTGACTTCGCTTGGTGTTGCTCTCTCCGCTGCTGCGACTGTGTCGGTCGTCGCCGCGCTCGCTGCCACTGCCGTTGCTGCTCTTCTGGCGGAATCGGCTGCTAAACGACCCACCCAGTGATGGCTTGCGGAAAAATCCATACACATTCTTAAAAGTAGGGTGGCGCAGCTTGGTCTTGCTGTAATGCACGTCGTGGTCGAAATGTTCGTGATGGTGAGCCATATGTGCAACCGGGTTCCCATCGTCGTTGCTGTCCATGCTATTGTTGTGCGATCTGAAGCCAAATTCATCTTCGTCGTAGTAAAAACGCAAGTAAATGCGCTCACAATGTCTGTACCAGATGTAGGCGGCAATGCCGAAGGCAACAGAGCAACCAATCGCACCTTCTTCACTCATCACCATCCAGCAAGACAACAGAGTAGATACAGCAAACAAGATGATCATGATACTAAATGATCTTATGATCGTCTTTAATTCCACTCTCATTCCAGCAGTTGCTCTCGCCATCGACCCAACAGGGCCGTGCAGAGCTAGACCGGGACCAAGAACTTGCAACAACATAGTGCACATAATCACATGGACAGAGCATGCGATCGTAATCGCTGCAGCAACCCAGTAACAGTCTGCCAACACGTGTGCAGAAGGGTAGTTGTTCTCTTCATTCAACCGATTTTCAGTGAACACTCCGTATGTGAAGCCACCAATCAACGTAGCCTGTGTTCCAAACGCAACTGTGAGGCTCTGGTAGTAGCTGACCTCAGATTGGCGGATGCCCAGCAAACCTTGGTTTGTAGTTTGAATCAGCTGTTTTTGATTAGCCTGATTCATATTGCCCGTCCAGTTAGTCTATTGTAACGGTGTGTTTCATGGAGGTGGTGGGTTGTCACCAACTTCGTGACACCTGTCCTCGCGTCCGTTGTGTCTGTTGGCGAAGCACCTTTAAGTTTGTTTCACTTTCTTTGCATTAGTGTACGTATTAGCTGCTGCGTAAAAACGCATATCATTTAGATACTGGGGCATGTCGTTCTTAGTTTAATCAATTCTTATTCAAGGTACTTTGGCATTAAGTATCCGATAAGTAAACTGCAGCAACTGGTATTGCTGCTGGCAAGAAAAGCGCTTTATTCGTCAACACAATGAAATGTAATAAACAATAATATACCACACGAACTGGTTGTATCCGCCTGATAAACTGTGTATCGCATTCTCATTAGCAAACCAAAAATTCAAAAGCTGAGGAAACACGATGGGCACAGGGAGGTGATCACACTCACCCAATCTTGCAATTCCTCCTCAGTGTCGCAGCGCAGCACCCAGTGGTCCCGGTACATCTGCTGCCGCGCGCTGGCGAGCGACGCGGCCCCCGCAGCAGAAACCGAGTTGGTGCTTCCGGTGCGACCAAAAGTACCGTTGCCGTCCCCCTTTTGAGAGTAGTTATTGAGCACATTAAACACCTCCGCAGGCGAGTCCAGGCCAATCACAGTGTGGGTCTGCACGGCGTGGACGTTTTCGCGCAGCACAAGGGTCATCTGAAAGCGAATTGGGTTGGCGGTTTCATCTTCTGTGGCATTGATCAGGGACTTCTTGTCATACGAAGCGTCACCAGCTGTACTGTACACTTCAATGTAGTAATCGTTCAAATCCAACGGGCGGGTATAAATGGGGCTTTTCGGGGAATCTTTGTAATCTTGGCGACTTTTGTATACAAACAATTTGCCCGTGGAGGTCAGAGTGAAGTAGCGACGCTCCCAGGGCTCACTGCGGAAATCAAGGTAGTTGGCAGAGCTGCCTCCGCGCTTGGTAAGATACCCATCCATCACTATGCCCCGCGCGGCACTGGCGGAGCTCACGGGCCGGGTTACATTCGGACTGCGGGCGGCGGATGCAGCAGCAGAAACGGCATTGTCCCCGCTCACCGAGCGCGGTTGGTCGCTCTCGATTGCGTCACTATCCACGCTCCGCTGGGTACTTCGCTTGGATTTTGCGTCGGTACGCTGAAAGAACGAAAACATGCTCGTCTTGGCCGCACGTTTCTTCTTGCGGAAGGACAGCTCGTTGGTCGTGTTTATACCTGCTCCGTCGGTGTTTCGAGGACTCATGTCGCCAGGACCAACATTACTGTCTCGGGGTTCCCATTGAATATCATCTTCATCCCAATAAAAGCGCAAATAGATGCGCTCACAGTATTTGTACCAATAGCACGCTGCGATGGCAAAGGCGATGCTACAACCAACCGCTCCATACAGGTCCATGACTACCCAACACGAAAGAACGGTTGAAGCGGAGAACATAATCATCATGGAAATAAAGGCGTGTATGATCGGCTTCTGTTCAATCTTCATTCCTTCCGTCGCACGGGCCATTGATCCGACAGGACCATTTAAAGCTAGGCCAGGACCAAGGACTTGCATTAACATCGTGCACAAGATTACGTGCACCGCTAGAGCAATCGTAATTGCCGAGCAGATCCAGTAGCTATCACATAGAATGTGGATGTTTGCGTATCCATTATCTTCGTTTAATATATTCTGGGTAAACACGCCATACGTAAATCCTCCCATTAGTGCGGCCTGGGTTCCAAACGCAACATTCAAGCTCTGGTAATAGTTAACTTCGGACTGACGAATTCCCAGCAGACCCTGGTTCGTCTGCTGAAATAATTGCCTCTGATTGGCTTGGTTCATCTAACGCGAAGCTTTATACGAGAGAACTCCTCAACTGAAATCTCGCAAGGAGAGAGATAAAACAGCGATAACTTCTGCCTGCCAGGATAACTTATTCAACGGACATGAAACGTTCCCGGACTAGCGCACGCTGACTTGTCCACCAATATTTCACGATGAATATTCAACTCAAGTTACCCAGCTCATGTGGAATTACCTGTACATAAAATTGATATGCATAGTATGCAAACAGTAGATGATTCTGAAGTTATGGCTCAAAAAGTTTTTTATGCGTGTCTAAAACTTCAAGTGTATCTCTTGGTATTTTGCTGACGTTTCGTACAATAAGTAAAAGTTTACAATAGGACTTCACTTTCGAGTTTGATACAGCACACAAATGAAATATGTAGCCACAACGCCCATGCATATTCATATAATCTTGGGACAATTGGGTGAACCGAAGATCGGGAAACGACTAAAAATATTCTACATATGTACAAAGAGGGAGCTCCAAATGCTCACGTTGCTTCAAAGCTGGACGGGCACAGGTCTTTCATCACCTGCACCCACTGCAGCAATTCCTCTTCGGTGTCACAGCGCAGCACCCAGTGGTCCCGGTACCGCGATTGCTTGGAAGGCACTGTGCGGGTTGTGTAACCACTCTCGTCGATCTGTATTTGGTCGTCAACGTGTTTTCGCAAAACCAGGGTCATTTGGAAGCGATATGGCTTGATTTCGGTATCGTCCGGTATAGTTAGAAGTCTTCTCGGGAAAACAGAATCAGATTTGGACCTTCCTACATCGATAACGTTTTCGGTGCGCAACTCATCGTCTAAGTTGCAAACTTCAACGTAGTAGTCACACAAACGCAGTGGATGCATAAGAGTGTGATTCTTCGGACCGTTTCGATACTCGAGACGGTTTTTATAAATGTGCAAATTGCCTGAACTAGTCAGGGTGAAGTAGCAGCGTTCCCAGGGCTCACTGTGAAAGTTGAGATACTTCTGCGCACTACCACCGCGCTTGGTCAGATAACCTTCCATGATCACTTCCTGGTTAGCACTTGGCAATAGACGCGGGGCACTTGTCGGCTGGCGTATATGTACTTCGGACTCCAGCGTATTGTTGGTCGTGGTTATTGATGGCTTGACTTCATTCCTTCCGTCCCCGTCGATCTTGTTCATCTTTGGACTAAAAAGCGACCGAAAGAATCCTGTCTTCGCTTTCATGATATGATTTGACAGTGTGAGGTTGCTGGCTTTAACTTATATAAAAGTGAGTTAATCGGTTGGCTCAAACCATTGTTGTCTTTAAAGTGGATCCCTTTAGGACGAATGACTTGGTATCAGTTGAACTTTTTACACCTGGCACAGCTGGCTTTCTTCAATTAACAATGCAAATGCAAATTCTTACACAATTTGGGTTAAGCCCATTCTTTGTCTGTGTGCAAAGAGAAAACGTTAAGTTGAAATGCCATCACCAAATGCAGAAGAGCAACGATAAGAACTCGAGTATTTTTAAAGTTAGTTTTTGAATGTATGGTACCAACTAACCTAAACATAAAATTTGATATTTACAGTACAATGTCCTTGCAACTAAGCGAATGAGCAAGCACTTATAAAATACTTCCCATCTCACTGCGTATGAGTCTGTATGACTGACGTGCAATCCAAAATTTACCCTTGTCTTTCACTCCTACTGTATTATGTACACACACGAATAATGAACACTACACAAACAAAGGTAAGTTTGCTGAACCAGAAGGCAACAATTACTAGCTGTCATACCCTATAAATATACCCTATTATACACACGCTTGCGAGTAACTAAGCATTCTGAATGCTGATGTACTCTGCGTATAATGCTATATACTACCAATGGAGGCGATAATAACGGTTAGTAACCGTGCTAACCATCTCTCCTCAACTTACTCGCGCGTTCTGTACAAGCCTTACACCACTTTTCCCATAGCTGATATGCGCTTACTATTTTTATTATTTTATAATTTTATTTTGCTTTGACTTGGTAGCCTACAGCGTTTTACTTTCTTCAGAGAGAAGGTCAGAGTCGTACATGGAGTCGTCAGTTGCAGCCCGCGCGGCCCCTGCAATATCAGGAGCGCCAGCAGTTAGATCAGGTGTTGGTGTGTGGTTTGTCATATTGGGCGCCTCAATATCACTCATTTCGGACATGAGATCCGAATCTGATGAGATGCTATCACTATGACCAGTGTCAAACTCACTTTCATGTTCTTTTTCTTCACTTCTGTCCGTTTCGCTACTTTGCTCCTCTGAAATTTTCTCTTCACCTTCAAGTCCACCCTCATTTTTCATTTCAACTTTGGTTTCCTCGTTTTCGCTTTCGCTTGAGCTTTCGCTATCGTAGTCACTCTCTAGCCCACTTTCCCCTCCTTCTTCCTCCCGATCGCTGCCATCATTGCTTCCACTTTCCTCACCTTCATCGTCATCATCATCGTCGCTCTCTGTATCAGATGTACTGATGCCATACAAACGGTCTTCGCTGATTGCCCCACAGCTCTTGTCCTTGTCGATGTAGCTCTGTCGCGCGCTGGGCAAGGGTGTGTGCAATGGCGTGTCTTCGGTGCGCTCGGAGCTTCCCTCGTAGTGCGTCTGAAAGGGCAACACGTGCCCCGTCCCGTGATGAGGCGTTGCATCTTCTTCTCCGGAGGAGCCCTCTGGCACTGAGGTCAGGGACTGCTGAGTCTCGAGCTTGAGACGCTCCATCACACGCAGGCCGTGCTGCACCGACTGTCGCCGCGTGGTGTGCAGTGACGGGACCGCAGCATTACCTTGTTTTTCTTCCTCCTCTTCATCTTCGGCGGGCTTGGCAATCTGCAGCCACTGCTGCTCGCGCGAAGTGTACGTTGCGTTCTGCAGCTCTGCATCGTAAGACGCCGCCATGTCAGGGTCGAACAGAGAATCTCCCAGCACAATGCATGCGGGACTCTTCTTTTCATCTTCCATGGAGAGCCTGCGGTCGCCAAGATGACGCAGCGTCTCACGGCGCAGGGTTAGCGGCTTGGGCACGGCCAGCACCTTGCTGAGTTCTTGTTGTGCCGCCGCACGACGGGATCGAATGAAGAAATGCACCACCACAGCCACCAGCAGCACCGGCAGGAACGCCAGCAATGGGAAGACGAGATACAGGTCAATATGGAGCAGGATCGTGTACCCCAGCGCGGTGGTGGTGACCATTTGAATTACCATGTCCTGTAGACCAGGAGGTACCTGCACCAGTTGCGTCAAGAAGAACACTGCAATGACCGAGGCGCTGCGGTAGAGGGCAGTGTAGCGCTTGCTGTAAGACGCAGACACATTCACATCGCGCTGATAGGACTGCTTGGGCCAGGGGGTGCGGAACTGCGATATGATCTTGGCTTCTCGAAGGTCCGCCCACTCTTTCGCCAGGCGCGTGGACACGAACAAATAGCTCGCTGCGTTGAATTCTTCTTCCTCTTCTTCGGAATCACTTCCTGCGAGGTGACGGCGGCTCTGCACGCCCGCATTGAAGTCACGGATGCTGTCCACCAGCTTCTGTTTGATCTTGCTGACGTCTTTCATGATCAGCGAGGGGACCAGAATGTGTGTGAAGATCACGATACAGGAGCTGACCAGCAGCACATCCACCACGAGCCAGAGCAGGAAAGATAGGGCCCAGGCGCTCTGGCGGTGCGTCGTCTGACTCAAGGCGAAGAGCAGAATGTAGAACAGCATGCCAACGTTGAGGAGCAACAAACCTATCCAAGCTGCGACTTTGGTGTTCCAGGACACGCTCTGAGTCGTGATGTTGTCTCTCTGGCCCTTGGACTCCAGGATCTTGCCACTGATGCCCGGCAGCAGGTCTCGCTGGAACAGATACAGCAACCGGCGGCCTTTCTCAGCGCTGCTCTTGTCTTGCTCGGTGGCGATGGCGGACTCGCGCAACAAGCAGGAATGCACATGACGGAGGTCCATCAGCACGCGCTGCGCCACGCTGCCGTTGCCTGTGTTGCTGCCAGAAGAGGTAAGCTGAGCGCTCAAATACGCGCACCACGTATCCGTCGCCTCCTCATCGGTAAGAAAGGAACCATTCTCATCGAGACCCCAAGTGACTGTAAGAAAGTAATAATAAAAGCAAATAAAGTGACGTTGAACAACAAAGAAAAAGGTGTTGAAAGAGAAACTTACGGTCAAATTCGATTCTCTCACTGGGAGTGAGCTCTGCACGATAATTGTTCAGTCCAGCCACCAGCGCGCGCAAGTCATTTTGCGCACTAGCATTGATGGCGGCGACCTGACTTTGGTCATCGGTGTCGATACCGACCGCGGAGCCCCGCCAGGATCCTACGCTCAGCAAGCGGGACACGCGATTGGAGCTGCTGGGGGATCTAGCCGCAAGGTCAATGACGGATGCCGCCCGTGTCTGTTGCTCCGAGGACACGGAGACAGACACAGACGCAGAAGCAAACTGGTCGGGTGCGATGCCGGTGCGGCGCCCATTCCGTACAGTCGCTCGGTGAGTTGACGAACTTCTAGCTGAACCACCGCCCGTGGCGACTATGCTGATAGTCTTTGGCTGTTTTGTGGGTGCCGCCAGCACAGAGAGGATCACCCAGTCCACTGCGAGGGCAATCGGCGTGCTCATGAGGGCCGAGAAGATCGCCACAAACAGAATGACCTTCATGCTGCTGTCTGGCTCAGACAACGCACACTCGCTGGTCTCCGGAGTCCAGAAACACTTGGATTCGCCCGTGGCGTACGGCGAACGCGGGTCCAAGCACTCTTGTGGACTCTGATATGTTTCACAGAGACCGTCGTCCGGATTGGTGAGCGAATAGGTCAACGACTGCATAAACAGCATGATGATCACGTTCATCGCCAATGACAACACGCGCAGGGTGCGGGGAAAGGACGACGAGAAGAAAAAAATGATGCCAATGTACTTGTGGTGATGCTTGATCTCGTCGGTCACTCTGTTAGAGAGCTGGTTGGAGCGCAAGATAGCCGGCAATGCCTGTTCGGCAATCTGCACATCTTTGTCAACCACACGTTTCTTGTTCAACTTCCGCACGCGCCGGCGGTCAGGAGCAGAGGGTAGGAGCAACCATCGCGCCAAAAAGCTGTCTTTATCGACCTCTTTGCTCGATGTGGAACCAACAATGAGCTCTTTCTTGTCCGGTTTTGTTTTGCGCATGTCTTGGTCCGCGTTGTGTGCCCAGTAGAGTCCGAACAACAGCGCGGCCGCCAGCGATCCCACTGTGACCAGGGCGCTCCAGCCTTTCTCCACTGTGCTGGCATTGAGTCCCTGTGCGCTGATCACCGTGTCCACAAAGTTCTGCTGCACTTCACTCAGCATGGCGACGTAGCTCACACTGGTCTCGGATGCACCCTCGTCTTCGCTGCTCGTCTGCACGCGACGACGGTCGGACAATGCTTCCAGTGGGCATAAGCACGTGATACTGGTGGATGTGCGTGCTTTCACTTCGCATCCGGTCTCCGCAAAACCGTACGCGCTCATTCCGCCGCAGCTAGGCATCTGCTGTGTGACATTGCAGCGACTGATGATCTTCACCGCATCTCCGGGACAATTGACCAAGAGCGAGGATCCATCCGGGCATGAATAGCTGTGCGTCGAAAAGTCGCCCTGCGCACAAGTGGTGTTAAACATGACCGGAGCATCTGTGGCCAGCTGGGAATCGTGCAGGGCAAAGGTCGTCTGCAGCACCACCTCGAAACGACAAGAAGGACCGGTACAAGCAGTGTCGCTCCATTGCACCGTCAGCGGGTTGGAGAAAGCTTGCTGTACTCCGGACAGATCGCGTGCTGCGTTCAACAGCTCTGCTCGCATCGACACTAGTGCTACACTCACGGGATCCTGATTATTACTGGAGCTCAGGGGCAGAGAGACGGAGTTTTGCACTTGGTCATTGAAAGCTTCCAGCGCGGTTTGAGGCAGGCTGATCGATGCATCTCTTTCACTGGATGCAGCTGCGAGCTTCGCAACGTAGAGGCGGAACTGCGACAGCGTCACAGTGACTGCGTCCTGACCGGGCAGAATATTCGAGAGAGCAATGTCTTTGAACTGAGCCAGTGTCGTCTCTACTTGTGAGAATGTGGCGTTCTCTTCGGCACCAGAAAGCCAATCGCGGGACATTCTGTCAGAATCATACAAGCGACGGCGCTGATTGACATTCTTTGCCACTTGCGAGACACTGTCAATCGCCTGCAAAAGCGAAGTAAGATACTCCAAGGGCATGCCCACTTGCGTCGCAGTCGTCAACACGGTCTGCGCGAGCTGCAGCAACGCACTCGAAGACGCTGGAGTCAGTTCATCGGGCACCTGGGCAGATGCCACAATACTGCTGATCCATCCCTCGACCACCTGTTGATCAGGGTTCTCGAGAGCGACCAGGCTGGCGATTCCTTGGATCACCTGCGCACGCAACGTTTGCTTCTGCAGCAGCTCGGTGCTGTTGAGGCTGCACGTCGCACTGCCGGCGTAGTCGTCCACACACCGACAAACTGCGATGCAATCAGAGGCACCGACGTAGCAGTGCGGCACCGTGTCACCGCTGTCAGCGTGAACGTACTGGCACTGGCCCAGCGGGTAGGAGCAGTTGCCGGTGCATTGTTTGGGCTGCGGCGTGCACAGGCCCACAGCGCAGGTCTCAAACACACCGCAGTCATTTTGCGCACCACAGGTTCTCGTCTGACCTGCGCTGCTAGCCAACAGAGCACGGGAGGTGCGACCAGTAGACAATGTGGAAGCACGGATGCATTTCTCGTTGCTATCGCCAGCATCTCCAATGTACGCGCGGGACAAGCACTCTCCGCAGGTGTTTTGCGACCGGAAACACCTATGGCGATTGAGCGCGGCGCAGTCTGGGGCAGAAGAACAAACAACATCGTTGAGCAAGTAGCTGCCGATGGACGTTGCCTGTTTCAGCCCGTCGCTGCTAGCCGCACCACTGCTCAACCTTTCAGAAACCAGGTCGGAGAGACTGTTCCCTGATGTGAGAACAAGTTTATTGACAATGACCGGGAAGGTTGCTCGGGAACTGGCGGCATGCTCGTCGAAGACGTGTACCACGCAGGTCACTGTAAAACCCGCCGTCGATGCACCAGCGGTGAGCGCCGTAACACCAAAGGCAGACTCCTTCTTGGAGCGCAGCGTGGAATCTTGTCCACTCAGTGACACCTGTCCGAACTGGTACTGCAACGGGAGGTTGTCGTCAAACCACTCCGAGGCCGTGAAGGTAAACAAATCGGTGATTTCCGTGCCGGAAGGCGGGGTCACGATGAATTTACCAGGCATTGGTGCAGCGTTGACCAGCACAGTGACGGAGGCGACCGTGGTTTGAGTGGTGCCGGGAAGACTGGCGGTCAGGGAGAAGGTCAGCGAGGACCGACCCGGGAGCGTGTTGGCGGCGATGACCATGTACACTTTGTTGCTCTGCGCAACGGTGGACGCAGCGTAGGTCGAAGTCAAGGTTGACTTGGCAGACAAGGCCAGGGAAAAGGCGCTTGTATCGTCCACAGACCATGCAACGCTGCCATTTAGCGCAGCAGGAAACCCAACCGTGCCGGTCAGCTGCAACTCCTGGTTGCTGTTGAAGACACCAGAGGAAGCGACGTTGACGGTGAGCGTCGCGACAGGGGCCAGAGCAGGCAACACTATTACGGTGATGACTTTCTCTGCGGAGCGCAACCCACTGGAGTCCTGTACGAGCAGCTTCACTTGCACGACGGCGTAGGCGGCAGACACTCCAGCACGTGCAGTGTACACACCTTCAACCGCACTTGCGGCGACCTGAGTGAGAATGGCGCCACATGAGTCACTCAGCACTGGCGTGATCTGCCCACACGACCAGGCAAAGCTGAGACCCGCCGCGACACCAGTGGCACCTGTGACATCTTCGTCAAAACTGGCGCGGGCATCAATACTCAGCGACTGACCCACACGCACGGAGCGAGACACACCCAGGGCCACAACGGCACGGACCGCACCGGCTTGCACGAAGACTTGCATTGACGCCGCATTTGATTTGCCGGTGTCTAACTTGGTCACTTGCAGACGAATGTCGTACAAAGTGTTCGCAGCGAGAGAGTTGGCAGCAATCAGCAGCTTCGAGGGGTCTCTGGACTGCGACTGCAGACTCAGCAGCTCCGTGCCGCCCTGCGACACAGTCCACTGGTAGCTTAAACCAGACCGGGTCACGACGTCGTCACAGCTGGTGTAAGAGGCGTCGGAGGTGATGGTCAGGACCGACGACCGCTGCACAGTGCGAAGTCCACTTCCTTCAAAGGACACAGAAGGGATCGCACCGCTTTGCACCAGCACACGCTTGCTTGCAGTGCTGCATTGACCCATGAAGTTGCAGAGCTTCATCACGAAATTGTAAGTGGTGTCTGAGTTCAGCAGGGACGCATCGATCGTCGAGGGCGGCGACATCTTATACACGCTGCTCAGGAAATGCTGCAGCTCCGTCACGTTCCTAGTCGGAGAAGACTCGACGGTGATGCTGGGGTTTAACCAGGCTCTACCGCCGTTGCCCGAGGAGGCTGTGACATCTAGAGCTAGAGGAGCACACGCACCGATGCTGCTGGGTGCTTTGATTATCACAGTCGGAGACATGGCGGTACCGGCGCTGGGAGCAGCGATTCTCACCACGAATGAGGTGCTAGCGGAGGACCAGCTGGTGGCATCACAGCTGCCGGAGGTGGACTGGCACTGTGCCTTGACTACCGCGCTGGCGGAAAGGGACACTGGAGAGTCAACCACCGCACAGCCCGCAGTGCTACTCACAAAGGCATGCACTTCACGAGCAGATGCCCAAACACAGGAGGAGGTGCTGGCACAGGTGAACTCGAACAGCGCCGCGCATGAGAAGGTGGTGGCAACCTTGCCTTTGTCTGTATTGGCATCAAAGTTCACAGCGACATAGGATCCATCGGCCGAGAAGGCTGCGGATGTCAGCACAGGTGCGGGCAGCGGTTTGTTTTGCTCCAGCAC
>LNAP01005435.1_pt1 | contig 16214 bp, 14 predicted proteins | sample 602601 | NCBI WGS metagenome assembly LNAP01 (sample SAMN02440304, study PRJNA202911) | soil metagenome | biome: Subtropical and temperate rainforests or woodlands; isolation source: soil samples (1 kg each in a 20% v/v slurry with milli Q water) were... ... | reverse complement strand
GATTGCCACCACCCGTGGCGATCGGCTGTTTATCGGTCTTCTCGGCAGCGCCTACCTGCATTTGCTGGTAATCGGCGTCACCGACTGGAGCATCTGGGTTGCGTTCGCGTTGTCCCTGGTGTGGCTGTTGGCTGTGATGCGTTGGGGCTAGTCGAAATCGATCGGCAATGTTGCTCCGAAAACCAAACAGGAGGTCTCTATGTTCGACAAAAACAATAAGCTGCGACATAGCATTTCATTGGCAGCCATGCTGGCACTCAGCGGTCTGAGCGCTTCGGCCTGGGCCGATGCCTACGAAGACGCCGCGAAGAAATGGATTGGCAGCGAGTTCAAGCCGTCCACCCTTACTCCAGAGCAGCAGCTCGAAGAGCTGAAGTGGTTCATCAAGGCCGCCGAGCCGTTTCGCGGGATGAGCATCAAGGTGGTTTCGGAAACCATCGCGACCCACGAATATGAATCCAAAACCCTGGCCAAGGCCTTCACCGAAATCACCGGGATCAAGCTGACCCACGACTTGCTGCAAGAAGGCGACGTGGTGGAAAAGCTGCAAACCCAGATGCAATCTATGACGGTTGGGTCAACGACTCGGACCTGATCGGTACGCACTTTCGCTACGGCAAGACCGAATCGATCACCGACCTGATGGCCAACGAAGGCAAGAACTTCACCTCGCCGACCCTGGACCTCAAGGACTTTATCGGCATTTCGTTCACCACTGCACCGGACGGCAAGATCTATCAATTGCCTGACCAACAGTTCGCCAACCTGTACTGGTTTCGCGCCGACTGGTTCGAGCGGGCGGATTTGAAAGCGAAATTCAAAGAAAAATACGGTTATGAACTGGGCGTTCCGGTGAACTGGTCGGCCTATGAAGACATCGCCAAGTTCTTCAGCGAAGACGTCAAGGAAATCGACGGCAAGCGCGTCTACGGTCACATGGACTACGGCAAGAAAGACCCGTCCCTCGGCTGGCGCTTCACCGATGCCTGGTTCTCCATGGCCGGTGCCGGCGACAAAGGCATTCCCAATGGCTTGCCGGTGGACGAGTGGGGCATCCGCGTCGAGGATTGCCACCCGGTCGGTTCCAGCGTGACCCGTGGTGGCGACACCAACGGCCCGGCGGCGGTCTACGCGACGCAGAAATACGTCGACTGGCTCAAGGCCTACGCGCCACCGGAAGCGGCGGGCATGACCTTCTCCGAATCCGGCCCGGTGCCGTCCCAAGGCAACATCGCCCAACAGATCTTCTGGTACACCGCGTTCACCGCCGACATGACCAAACCGGGCCTGCCGGTGATGAACGCCGATGGCACGCCGAAATGGCGCATGGCGCCATCGCCACGCGGACCGTACTGGGAAGAGGGCATGAAGCTCGGTTATCAGGACGTGGGTTCGTGGACGTTCATGAAGTCCACGCCTGAGAAGCAGAAACTGGCGGCCTGGCTTTATGCGCAATTCGTCACGTCGAAAACCGTGTCGCTGAAGAAAACCATTATCGGCCTGACGCCGATTCGCGAGTCGGACATCAACTCGCAAGCCATGACCGACCTGGCACCGAAACTCGGCGGTCTGGTCGAGTTCTATCGCAGCCCGGCCCGCGTGCAATGGACCCCGACCGGGACCAACGTGCCGGACTATCCACGTCTGGCTCAACTGTGGTGGAGCCACATCGCGGAAGCGGCCAGCGGCGAGAAGACTCCGCAACAGGCGCTGGATGGCCTGGCCAAGGATCAGGACGCGATCATGGCGCGTCTGGAACGCTCGAAGGCTCAAGCCACCTGCGCACCGAAAATGAACCCTGAGCGCGATGCTCAGTACTGGTTCGATCAGCCGGGTGCACCGAAGCCGAAACTGGCGAACGAGAAGCCCAAGGGTGAAACCGTGAGTTATGCCGAACTGCTGAAATCGTGGGAGGCGGCGCGTAAATAAATAGCTCGATCGTGTGAAGCAGAACGGCACCGAGAGGTGCCGTTTTCTTTAGCGTCTGATCCATTGCCATCGCGAGCAGGCTCACGCCCACAATGAGCTGCGGTGTTCACAGCCTGTGTGACCGGCTCAGCGCTCCACCCCGTCAACCGCAGGAAATCCCAACCGAAACACCGTCATCGCACCCGGCAAGCTCTTCACCTCGGCCACACCCTGATGAAGGCTCATGATCGACCGCACTATCGCCAACCCCAGCCCGGTGCTGCCTTGTGAACGCGAGCGGCTGCTATCGACTCGGTAGAACCGATCAAACAGGTGCGGCAGATGCTGTGCCTCAATCCCCACGCCCGGGTTGCTGACCAGCAACGAAACCTGGGTCGCGCCGCGCTCAATCAGCAGCGTCACGGTTTTCCCGACCGGGCAGTGGCGTAGCGCGTTGGACAGCAAATTCGAGATCGCCCGTTGAATCATCAACCGGTCACCCATCACCCGCGCACGGCCGACCACGTTCAAATGGATCTGCTTGTCCTGCGCCGACAGGAAGAACATCTCGGCGACTTTCCAGGCTTCTTCTTCCAGGGCAACCGACTCGAACGGCACGAGTGCCGACGGGTGACTGACCTGTGCCAGAAACAGCATGTCCGAGACGATCCGCGCCACGCGCTCCAGTTCTTCAGTGCAGCACACCAGCACATCCTTGTACTCATCCACGCTGCGTTCGCGAGACAACGTCACCTGCGCCTTGCCCATCAAATTGTTGATCGGCGTGCGCAGCTCATGCGCCAGATCATCGGAGAACTGTGACAGCTGCTGCACACCGGTATCGAGGCGATGCAGCATGAAGTTGATGCCCTGCGCCAACTCACTCAGCTCCTGGGGCATATTCACCACCGACAGCCGATGATCCAGATCCTGAGTCGAGACCATCGCCGCCACTTTGCGAAACTCGCGCATCGGCGCCAGACCACGCTGCACCGCACCCCAGGCACTCAGTCCGATAAAGATCAGCAGCAACGGCAAGGCAATCAGGGTCGAGCGCAGGTAGGCGCTGAGCAAGGCCTCATTGTGGGCGTTGTCCATCGACAACAGCACCGGGACACGGGTGCCGTCCTTGAGGCTGATCAGCCTGGACGCCGTGAGGAATTTCGCCCCCTCGGCGTCAGTGCTGGTGGCGTAGGCCAACTCGTCGCTGACGGCCCGCACCACCTTCAATTCAAGTCGTGGATCGGCCAAGCCGGTGCCGGATTTGAGCAGTTGCGTGCGCAGGTTGCTGCGGTCGTAAATCGTTAGCGTGAGGTTGTCATGGCCCATGACCTGATCGAGCAGAATGTGCGGTTTCGCACTGATTTCGCCGGTGTCGGTGTACAGCGACAGGCTGTGTTCGACCTGCTCCATCTTCTTCTCCAGACTGTCCCTGGATAACGCGTTCAGCTCATGGGTCAGTGCGAAATACGCCAGGATCGCCAGGGACACCACCAGCAGCGCGCCGAGAATACTGACCGTCAGCCCCAGCCGCATCGACAGGCTGGCCGGCTTCATTCCCGCGACTCCAGCACGTAACCGACACCGCGCAGGGTGTGGATCAACTTGTTGTCGAACGGGTCATCGATCTTTGCCCGCAAACGCCTGATCGACACTTCGACCACGTTGGTGTCGCAGTCGAAGTTCATGTCCCACACCAGCGAAATGATCTGCGTGCGTGTCAGCACCTCGCCGGACTGGCGCATCAACAGATGCAGCAGGGCGAACTCCTTGGTGGTCAGGTCGATGCGTTGCTTGCCACGAAATGCACGATGACGGCAGGGGTCGAGTTCCAGATCGGCGACTTTCAGTACCTGTGGCAGCGGGATGTTCTCGCTGCGGCGCATCAGGGTGCGCACCCGTGCGAGAAGTTCGGGAAACTCGAACGGCTTGACCAGATAATCATCCGCGCCCAGATCGAGGCCACGAATCTTGTCCGCCAGACGCCCGCGCGCCGTGAGCATCATCACCCGGGTGGAGTGAGTGCGGCGCAGTTGTTCCAGTACGTCCCAGCCGTCCAGTTCCGGCAGATTCACGTCGAGAATAATCAGGTCATAGGCCTGCTGTTGCGCCAGATGCAATCCATCCGCGCCGGTGGCCGCGTGGTCAACGATATAACCACTTTCGGTCAAACCCTGATGCAAGTATTCGGCAGTTTTAAGCTCGTCCTCGACGACAAGGATTCGCATGATCTATCACCACTTTTATTTAAGGGATATTTAATTAAGTTGAGCGGGAAGTTGTTGTTTTTGTAGAGGGTCCGAATGAGTTTTGATCACTGAATGGCGGATACGGTAAAGGCTGTAGTGGCTACAGGGTCAACGTCCGAGGCCTTTAAATCGGCGGTCTGCGACAGCCTGTCGCAGCAAGAATGCGTCAATAGCCATGTATTGCATCCAGCAAGTGCTGTTCGGCAGATAAGTGCCGAGTATTTGTTTCCATACATTGCGACAAAGCCCTGGTGCACTTCGCATCCTAGAACAAAACAACTTCCGCCAACCGTGGATAACGGATTTGTAATGGTCCTGTCACCTTGTCGATAAGTTCAAAACCCTACCGTGGCGGCATCAAAGATTCTTGAATAAAGGAAGACTTCCAATTGCCCGGTTTAACACACCTGACGGCGCGGTCACGCCTGAAAAAAACAGCCAGCGGCATTCTGTTGTTGGCCAGTACAAGCCTTGCGGGGGCATCGACCCTGACCCTGGATCAGGCCCTGCAAACAGCCTTTGCCGGCAACCCGGATCTGGCTGCGGCCCAATGGGAAATTGGCATCGCCGAGGGTGAGCGCAAACAGGCCGGACTGATCCCCAATCCCGAATTGTCGTGGGAAGCCGAGGACACCCGCCGCAATTCGCGCACCACCACTGTGATGCTCAGCCAGCCGATTGAGCTGGGCGGCAAGCGCGGTGCGCGGATCGATGTCGCCAGCCGCGCCCAGGACGCCGCCGGGATCGAACTGGAGCGCAAACGCAATGCCTTGCGCGCTGATGTGATTCAGGCGTTCAACCGTGCGCAAACCGCACAGCAAAGACTGCAACTGTCCCGCCAGTCGCTGCAACTGGCCGAGGATGGCTTGCGCGTGGCCAAGGGGCGAATCGAGGCGGGCAAGTCGTCGCCGGTCGAAGGCACGCGGGCGCATGTGCAACGCTCGGAAGTACGCCTGGAACTGAGCCGCGCCGAGCGCGATCAGGCCAACGCTTATCAACAACTGGCGCAGGTCATGGGCGCACCGTTGCCGACCTCGGCCACCGTACAGACCGCCACGCAAAACCTGCCGACAGTGCCGCCGCCGACCCGTTTGCTTGAGCGTCTCGACGAGACCGCCGAGCTGCGCCTGGCCAAGCTCCAGATCAGCCAGCGCGAAGCGTCGCTGGGGCTGGAAAAGTCCCGGCGCATCCCCGACCTGACCGTGAGCATCGGCAGCCAATACAGCGAAACCGAGCGTGAGCGGGTCAACGTCGTCGGCCTGTCGATGCCGATTCCCCTGTTCAACCGCAATCAGGGCAACGTGCTGGCGGCGGCACGCCGCACCGATCAGGCGCGGGATCTGCGCAACGCCACCGAACTGCGCTTGCGCACCGAAATCCAGACCACCCTTGAGCAGTGGCAGACCGCCAACGGCGAAGTCCAGGCGTTCAACCAGACCATTCTGCCCGCCGCACAAAATGCGGTTGAGAGCGCCACGCGCGGCTTCGAAATGGGCAAGTTCGGTTTTCTCGACGTGCTCGATGCCCAGCGCACTCTGATCAGCGCCCGCAGCCAATACATCCAGGCCGTCAGCGAGGCGACAGACGCTCGCGTGCGCATCGAACGGATCTTCGGCGACCTCGTCGTCAACCCTTGAATTTCACCCTTTTGATCACTGCGCGACGGTACGGCGCAGAGGAGTTTCCATGGATAAAAAACTGATGGGTGTCGTGGTGGCGACGTTGGTGCTGGGCATGGGTATCGGTTCGATGTGGGCGGGCAAGGCACCGCTTGAGGCCCACGCCGATGAAGCGGCCGAACACGCGGATCACGCTGAAGAAAACGCGGCAGCCGAGGGCGAGCATGGCGAAGAAGGGCGCATCAAGTTGAGTGCCGAACAGATTGCGGCGGCGGGTATTGAACTGGCCGAGGCGCGGGCGCAGAGCATCAGTTCCGGCCTGTCGTTCCCGGGCGAAGTGCGCTTTGACGAGGATCGCACCGCCCACGTTGTGCCGCGGGTTCCCGGGGTGGTCGAGTCGGTGGCGGTCAACCTCGGGCAGCCGGTGAAAAAGGGCCAGTTGCTGGCGGTGATCGCCAGTCAGCAGATTTCCGATCAGCGTAGCGAACAGGCGGCCGCGCAACGTCGTTTAGCCTTGGCCCGCACCACCTATGAGCGCGAGAAAAAGCTGTGGGAAGACAAGATATCCGCCGAGCAGGACGTGTTGCAGGCAAAACAGGCGTTGGAAGAAGCCGAAATCGCCGTGAACAACGCCCGACAGAAAATCAGCGTGCTCAGCGGGAGCGTGGTCGCCACCGGCGGCAATCGCTATGAACTGCGCGCGCCGTTCGACGGCAGGGTGGTGGAAAAACACCTGGCACCGGGTGAGGTAGTCGATGAAACCACGGCGGCCTTCACGCTCTCGGATCTGTCGCGGGTCTGGGTGACGTTCGGCGTTTCGCCCAAGGATCTGAACAAGGTGCAAGTGGGCAAAGCCGTCACCGTCAGCGCGCCGGAACTCAACGCCGAGGTCACTGGCACGGTGGCCTATGTCGGCAGCCTGCTCGGCGAACAGACCCGCACGGCCACCGTACGTGTGACCCTGGAGAATCCGCAGGGCTCGTGGCGTCCGGGGTTGTTCGTCACGGCGCGTGTAGCGACCGACAGCCGTCAGGCCAGGGTCACCGTGCCGGAAGCCGCTATCCAGACCGTCGAGGACAAACCCACGGTGTTCTTGCGCACCGACGATGGCTTCAAGGCGCAGGCGGTGGAGTTGGGCAGCCGCGCGGCCGGTTTGGTGGAAGTCACTCAAGGGCTGGACGCCGGTGTGCAAGTCGCCAGCGCCGGCAGCTTCGTTCTCAAATCGGAACTGGGCAAAGCCTCGGCCGAGCACAGTCATTAAAAAGCGCGCTGAAGACGCCCATTAATCCGTGGAAGGTTCTCATGTTCGAACGCCTGATCCAGTTTGCCATCGAGCAGCGCATTATCGTGCTGCTCGCCGTTCTGCTCATGGCCGGCCTCGGGATCGCCAGTTATCAAAAACTGCCGATCGACGCCGTGCCCGACATCACCAATGTCCAGGTGCAAATCAACACCGGCGCCGCCGGGTTCTCGCCGCTGGAAACCGAGCAGCGCATCACCTTCCCGATTGAAACCGCCATGGCCGGTCTGCCGGCGCTGGAACAGACCCGTTCGCTGTCGCGTTCGGGGCTGTCGCAAGTCACGGTGATTTTCAAGGACGGCACCGACCTGTTCTTCGCCCGGCAATTGGTCAACGAGCGGTTGCAGATCGCCAAGGAGCAATTGCCCGAGGGCACCGAAGCGGTGATGGGGCCGATTTCCACCGGCCTCGGCGAAATTTTCCTGTGGACCGTGGAAGCCAGAGACGGTGCGCTCAAGGACGACGGTAGCGCCTACACACCGACGGATCTGCGGGTGATTCAGGACTGGATCATCAAGCCGCAACTGCGCAACGTCCCTGGCGTGGCCGAGATCAACACCATCGGCGGCTTTGCCAAGGAATACCAGATCGCTCCCGATCTGAAACGGCTGGCGGCGTACAAGCTGACCCTCACCGACTTGATCACGGCGCTTGAGCGCAATAACGCCAACGTCGGCGCCGGGTACATCGAGCGCAGCGGTGAGCAGTTGCTGATTCGTGCGCCGGGACAAGTGGCGAGCACCGAGGACATCGCCAATATCGTCATGGCCAACGTCGATGGCACGCCGATTCGGGTGAAGAACGTCGCCACCGTGGACATCGGCCGCGAGCTGCGCAGCGGCGCGGCCACGGAGAACGGCCGTGAAGTGGTGCTCGGCACCGTGTTCATGCTGATCGGCGAAAACAGCCGCACCGTGTCCCAGGCCGTCGCCAGCAAGCTGGAACAGATCAACCGATCGCTGCCCAAAGGCGTGATCGCGGTGCCGGTGTACGACCGCACGCACCTCGTGGACAAAGCCATCGCTACCGTGAAAAAGAACCTGATTGAAGGTGCGATTCTGGTGATCGCAATTCTGTTCCTGTTCCTGGGCAACATCCGTGCGGCATTGATTACCGCGATGGTGATTCCGCTGTCGATGCTGTTCACTTTCACCGGCATGTTCAGCAACAAGGTCAGCGCCAACCTGATGAGCCTGGGGGCACTCGACTTCGGCATCATCGTCGACGGCGCGGTGGTGATTGTCGAAAACACCCTGCGACGGCTGGCCCATGCGCAGCAGCATCACGGACGATTGCTGACCCGTTCCGAGCGCTTCCATGAAGTGTTTGCGGCGGCCAAAGAGGCGCGGAGACCGCTGATATTCGGTCAGTTGATCATCATGGTCGTGTACCTGCCGATCTTCGCCTTGAGCGGCGTCGAAGGGAAAATGTTCCACCCGATGGCGTTCACGGTGGTGATCGCGTTGCTCGGCGCCATGCTGCTGTCGGTGACCTTTGTGCCGGCGGCGATTGCGTTGTTTGTCACCGGCAAGGTCAAGGAAGAAGAGGGCATCGTGATGCGCGGTGCGCGCCGGGTGTATGCGCCGGCGCTGGCGTGGGTGATGAACCATCGCGCCGTGGCGGTGGGCGCAGCGCTGGGTGTGATCGTGCTCAGCGGCGTGCTGACCAGCCGCATGGGCAGCGAGTTTGTGCCGAGCCTCAGCGAAGGTGATTTCGCCCTGCAAGCCTTGCGCGTGCCGGGCACCAGCCTCACGCAATCGGTGGACATGCAGCAGCGTCTGGAGACGTTGATCCTCAACAAAGTGCCGGAAGTCGAGCGGGTGTTCGCCCGCACCGGCACCGCGGAAATCGCCTCCGACCCGATGCCGCCGAACATCTCCGACAGCTACGTGATGCTCAAGCCAAAAGAGCAATGGCCGGACCCGGGCAAGTCTCGCGAAACCCTGATGGCGGAACTGCAACAGGCCGCCGCGACGTTGCCGGGCAGCAACTATGAACTGTCGCAGCCGATCCAGTTGCGCTTCAACGAACTGATCTCCGGTGTGCGCAGCGACGTCGCGGTCAAAGTGTTCGGCGATGACATGGACGTGCTCAACGCCACGGCAGCGAAGATTGCCGCCGCGATGCAGAAGGTCAACGGTGCGTCCGAGGTCAAGGTCGAACAAACCACCGGGCTGCCGGTGCTGACCATCAACATCGACCGCGACAAGGCAGCGCGTTACGGGCTCAACATCGGCGATGTGCAGGACACCATTGCCGTCGCGGTGGGTGGGCGTCAGGCCGGCACGCTGTATGAGGGCGACCGACGGTTCGACATGGTGGTGCGATTGTCCGATGCCATGCGCAAGGACATCGACGGTTTGTCGGCGCTGTTGATTCCGGTGCCGGCACCGCTCAATGCCGCGGCCGATCAGATTGGTTTTATTGCCTTGAAGGAAGTCGCCAGCCTTGATCTGGTGCTGGGACCCAATCAGGTCAGCCGTGAGAACGGCAAGCGCCTGGTGATCGTCAGCGCCAACGTGCGCGGGCGCGATATCGGTTCGTTCGTCGCAGAGGCGGGCGAGGTGATCGAGCGAGAGGTGCAGGTGCCCGCGGGTTACTGGACAAGTTGGGGCGGGCAGTTCGAGCAACTGCAATCGGCGGCCAAGCGCCTGCGGATCGTGGTGCCGGTGGCGTTGCTGCTGGTGTTCGGGTTGCTGTTCATGATGTTCAACAACCTCAAGGATGGCTTGCTGGTGTTCACCGGGATTCCGTTTGCGTTGACCGGCGGGGTCATGGCGCTGTGGTTGCGGGATATTCCGTTGTCGATCTCGGCGGGGGTGGGCTTCATCGCGCTGTCGGGGGTCGCGGTGCTCAACGGGCTGGTGATGATCGCGTTCATCCGCAACCTGCGGGAGGAGGGGCGTTCACTGTCTGATGCGATCAACGTTGGAGCGCTGACACGTTTGCGCCCGGTGTTGATGACGGCGCTGGTGGCGTCCCTGGGCTTTATTCCGATGGCCCTGGCGACCGGTACTGGCGCGGAAGTGCAGCGACCGCTCGCAACCGTAGTGATCGGTGGAATCCTGTCCTCCACCATCCTGACGTTGCTGATCTTGCCGGCGTTGTATCAGCTCGCCCATCGCCGCGATGAGGACACGATCCCCACCCAACCGTGAACACAAACCCTGTGGCGAGGGAGCTTGCTCCCGCTGGACTGCGCAGCAGGCCCCGCTTTTCAGATGAAGAGCGGGGGCCGCTTCGCGCCCCAGCGGGAGCAAGCTCCCTCGCCACAGTTCTTTCTCAGGCCTGACCTGCCTACCCCACATAACGGATATGTAATTTGTGCGCCACCGTCACGAAAGGTTCGGATTGTTACCTTGATTCCGTCAGCTACCAAACGAGGAATCAAACATGAAATTTGCACACATCAGTACCTTTGCAGCAGCGTTGGCGATGTCTTCTCTGGCCTTGGCCGAAGGCGGCGGTGACCGAACGTTCCAACGAATGATGACTGCCAATGACCGCTCCGTAGAGCTGTTCGTCGCCAAGGAAAAAGCGCGCGACCCGGTCGTCGTCAATGAAAAGAAAGACGACAACACCAACGACTTGTAAGCGCATCGCACTTGAACAGGCCTGTCATCGAGTCCCGATGCCGGGCTTTTTTTTGAGCCAGGATTGGAAGGGAGTGGATATGAAAGTACTTCAGTTGATGACGTTCGCCGGCATGCTGGCGATGTCCCTGAATGTGTTTGCCGAGGGGGGTGGTGACCGGACGTTCGAGCGGGCGCTGAGTGCTAACACCAAAGCCATGGAGCAGTACGCGGCCAACCAGGGAAAACCGGCGCCGCAGGTCAAGGACTACGAATACGGAATGAAGCTGGACGTGGCTAAAGTGGTAAGCGTTGTGCGTCCGCAAGTGGCTTGCGCTGTGGTGCCTGCCGCCATGACCTATGAAGACTCGAAAGGCCAACTCAACACCATCAGATACACCGTGGCGGGGGATTGCCGCAATCGCGGCAGCTGACACCGCCCTGATGGCCAGGGCCGGAATCCCTGCAGGCGCTGCCGAACCTTCGGCAACGCCTGCAGGTTTTACTCAGGCATAAAAAAGGCGCCCCGAAGGACGCCAAAGATTCACCTCTTACCAAAGGAGCAAGGAGCTTCTAAAGGTGAATGTGTATCAGCCGCTTGATCAGAGAATCGCCAACGGGTACTCGACAATCACCCGCACTTCATTCAAATCCGATTCAAATGCCGTGGCGCGCGTCGTGGCCTGGCGCAAACGCAGCGACAGGTCTTTCATCGAACCACTCTGCACCACGTATTTGACTTCGACGTCACGTTCCCAGCGCTTCTGGTCGGTCAGTGGATTGCCGTCAGCATCGCGGCGCATGTACACGGCGTTGGCGTTGGTGTAATCGGCGTCGGTGCCTCGGGCGTAACGAGTCATGAACGAGAGCCCCGGTACGCCGTAAGTGGTCATGTCGAGGTCGTAGCGCGCCATCCACGAACGTTCCTTGGGCGAGTTGAAGTCGTTGTACTGGATGGAGTTGTCGAGGAAGATCGAGTCGGATTGACGCAGGTAATCGAAGTCGTCGTTGCCGTTGTTGCGCTGGTGTGAAAGCGCAACGGAGTGCGCGCCGAGTTTCACGCCCACCCGGCCGCTCCAGATGTTGTTGTCGAACTTGCCGAGCAGTTGTTTGCCTTCGTGTTCAGGCCGCCAAACAGCGACAGGTCATCCGATAGCGGATAGGTCCAGGCAGTGCCGGCGTAGTACTGATTCCAGGCATCCTTGAGGCGGCTGGAGTAGAGGCTGAAGCTGAGGTTCTTGTTCAGTGCATAGTCGCCGCCACCGTAAGCGATCCATGGCGAATTGACCGGGCCGGCATAAAACGTGGCGAAGTTCTCGCGCATATCGCTGGACACGGGTTGGCTCATCGCATGCAGCCGACCGCCCTGAACCGACAGACCCTCGAGGCTGGTGTTGACCGCCGTCACACCGCGAAAGCTCTCCGGCAGCAATCGCGAGTCACCTGCCGCCACCACCGGGTTGGCCGGGAACACGTCACCGACCTTGACCACCGTATCGAAGGCTCGCACTTTGGCGGCTCCACCGACCTTGGTGTACTCGTCCCGCGCCTCGCCATCACTGTTGACGGGCAGCACATCAAACGAACTACGGCCACCGTTGCGCCCGTCACCGGTGTCGAGCTTCAAGCCGATCATCGCAAACGCATCGACACCGACGCCGACAGTGCCTTGGGTAAACCCGGATTCGAACTTGCTGATCACTGCATGGGCCCAGGTTTCTGAATAACCATTGCCGGTGGGGCTGGACTGGCCATTGCGGTGATCACGGTTGAAGTAGAAATTACGGTTGAGCACCGTCAGGCTGCTGCCCTCGATAAACCCTTCGGCTTTATCATCCGCCATTACCATGGACGGTCCGGAGCCGACCACCACCGCTAAAGCGGCCATCGACATTTTTGTATTGTTAACCATCAATCACTCCTTGGGTTCGGCAGACGGGAACGTGCTTCGGCGTGGGTTTTATTGTTCGGCGGAGAAGGCCCGCCGGCATGGTCGCCGGGTGACATCGTTGCAAGCTGCGGATAACGCCAAGGTGATGGGGGAATTACAATTTCGTTATGTGGCTGGAGTAACAGCCCTGAGCATTCAGGTCAGGGCTGCGAGCTGTTCGATTGTCTGCGGAAAGCGTTCAACCAGACGTATCAGGGTCGTGGCTTGGGCATTGGGTATTGCCCGTCCCTGTTCCCAGTTCTCAAGGGTTCGGGTGTTGGTGCGCAGATACATGGCGAACACTGGCCGGGAGAGGTTGAGCTGTTGGCGTATGGCAACCACTTCCTCAGCCGTGATGGGCATCAGTTTTGGCAGCTGGACCTTGTGGGTGCGCAGAGTGATCTTGCCTTGGCGCTCTTCGGCCAGCGCTTCGAGGCCATCCATCAGTTCGGAAAAAATGTCACGTTTCATAGTGGGATCTCGTGTTGATTTCTCTATCTAGCGCTTGTCTGAAAATGTTTTTCTGGGAGGGCGACAGGTCGTCTTGCTCGTTTTTGCTGTACACGGTGAACAGCCAGAATTGATCGAAGCCTGACCACCAGTAATAAATCACCCGCAATCCGCCGCGCTTGCCCTTGCCTCGTCGTTGATCGCAGAAGCGGATTTTGCGCAGCCCACCGGTGCCCTCAATGAGATCGCCCGCTTCTGGATTCTTCAGCAACTCCAGTTGAAAGCTGCGAAACAGATCGTCATCCAGGTACTCGTCTCGATGTTTCTGGAACATACGTAATTCGATGAAAAGAGCATCCATGTTCTGTACGCTACCTACGTATAGTTTTGTCTCGATAATCGAATCGGTCAAGGCATCGACGCCATCCTTTTCGTTCCCGTTTTCAACGGTAGACCCCGGTTGTAAAAACACCTGTAGGACGAATCGACCCGTGCGGTGAGAGCGTTCGATAAAAGAGAGGGGATACTTCGCAGTGGGACTGACCTCTGAGGCGGTGCATAAAACGATGCCTGAACATCACGATCCCACAAACGCAAAAACGGCACCCGAAGGTGCCGTTTCTGTTTTCTACCGAGTGTCGCTATGCGATCAGCCCGCCAGACCCGCCTGCTGAACCAGGGTCAGCAATGGCTGCGGGTAGACGCCGAGGAAGAATGCCACCAGAGCGATGGCCAGCAGCATCACGCCGCCTGCACGTTGTTCCCAGTGCAGTTGCGCATCGTGGCGACGCAGGTTCGGTTCGATCAGGTACAAGGTGACCATGACGCGCAGGTAGTAGAAGACGCCGATGGCGCTGCCCAGTACCAGGGAACCGACCAGCCACCATTGGTGCGACTCGACACCGGTGGCGATGATGTAGAACTTGCCGATGAAGCCCGCGGTCAGCGGAATGCCGGCCAGGGACAGCATCATCACGGTCATGACGGCGGTCAAGTACGGACGGCGCCAGAACAGGCCGCGGTATTCGTACAGGGCATCGGCGTCACGGCCGTTGTACGGCGAGGACATCAGCGTGATCACGCCGAACGCGCCGAGGCTGGTGATGACGTAGGTGACCAGGTACACGCCGATGGCTTCCACGGCCAGACCCTTGCTTGCCACCAGGGCAATCAGCAGGTAACCGAAGTGAGCGATGGACGAGTAACCCAGCAGACGCTTGAGGTTGCTCTGGGTCAGTGCCAGCAGGTTACCGAACAGGATCGACGCAATGGCGATGATGGTCAGCACGTCGCTCAGCACACCGCTGCTTGCCGCCGGGGAGATCTGGAACAGACGCACCATCACCGCGAACACGGCCACTTTGGACGCGGTCGCCAGGAACGCCGCCACCGGTGCCGGAGCACCTTCGTAGACGTCCGGGGTCCAGAGGTGGAACGGAACCAGCGACAGTTTGAACGCCAGACCGATCAGCATCATGCCCAGGCCCAGTTGTGCCAGCGAGCTTGGCAGGCCGGTGGCCGCGAGGGCCTGGCCGATACCGACGAAGCTCAGGCTGCCGGAGTCGGCGTAGAGCAGGGCCATACCGAACAACAGGAACGCCGAACCGGCCGCCGACAGCACCATGTACTTGATACCGGCTTCCAGCGAGCGCTTGTTGAAGAAGGCATAAGCCACCAGACCGTAGACCGGCACCGAAAGCAGTTCCAGACCGATGAACAACCCGGCCAGGTGCTGCGCGCTGACCAGGACCAGGCCACCGGCGGCGGCCATCAGGATCAGCAGGTAAAGTTCTTCACGGTTGCCCGGGTAACCCGAGCCGCCATCGCCAAGGTAGGCGTGGGCGAGGGTTACACAGGCGAGGGTGGCGACCAGGATCAGCGCCATGTACAGGCAAGCGAAGGTGTCGATCTGCAGCAACGGAGTCACGGCCAGGGGCGCGACTTTCAGGGCTGGCAGGATCGACAGCAACGCCAGGTTCAGACCCGCCACGGAGATCAGGAAGGTCTGTGAGTGGTTGCGGCGCCAGGCGATTGCCAGCATCACCACGATGATCGTGGCGCTGGTGATCAACAACGGCGCAAGCGCAATAAAGTGTTGAGTCGTGAATCGAAGCGAGTTGAGTGAAGGCGGTGCCGAGCCATTGCTGCACGCCATGCATCGTCGCAGCAGAGGTATCGAGGAACGGTTGCGGGTACACGCCGATGTAAATCAGCAGTGCCGCCAGACCGACCACCATGATCAGTTCGCGACCATCCATGCCATGCAGCACCGCGTCCGATTTGGACGGGCCGAAGTAGGCACGGTGGATCATGATCAGCGAGTAGACCGAACCGAACACCAGACCGGACGTCGCGATGATCGTGATCCATGGTGCGGCCGGGAACGTGCCGATCAGGATCAGGAACTCACCCACAAAGTTACCGGTACCCGGCAAGCCCAGGGACGCGGCGGCAAAGAACAGGCTGATGGCCGGCAGGTAAGCGATCTTCGACCACAGGCCACCCATTTCACGCATGTCGCGGGTGTGGGTGCGTTCGTACAACTGACCGCTGAGGATAAAGAGTGCCGCGGCCGACAGACCGTGCGCCAGCATCTGCATCACCGCGCCCTGCAGCGCCAGTTGGCTGCCGGAGTAGATGCCGATCAACACGAAGCCCATGTGGGAAACGGAGGAGTAGGCGATCAGACGCTTGATGTCGGTTTGGGCGAAGGCCAGGAACGCACCGTAGAAGATCCCGATCAGACCCAGGGTCATGGCAATCGGCGCGAACTCGGCCGAGGCATTCGGGAACAGCGGCAGGGCGAAACGCAGCAGACCGTAAGCCGCCGTCTTCAACAAGATACCGGCCAGGTCGACCGAACCCGCTGTTGGCGCCTGGGCGTGAGCGTCAGGCAGCCAGGAGTGGAACGGCACCACGGGCAGCTTCACCGCAAACGCGATGAAGAAGCCGAGCATCAGGATGTACTCGGTGGTGAGCGACATCTTGGTTTTCAGCAGGTCGGCGTAGTTGAACGTGATCACGCCGGTGCTGTTGAAGTTGACCAACACCAGACCCAGGATCGCCACCAACATGATCAGGCCGGACGCCTGAGTGAAGATGAAGAACTTGGTCGCCGCGTAGATCCGGGTTTTCTTGCCGTCCGAAGAACTGTGACCCCAGAGCGCGATGAGGAAGTACATCGGC
>LNAP01003050.1_pt1 | contig 16214 bp, 10 predicted proteins | sample 602601 | NCBI WGS metagenome assembly LNAP01 (sample SAMN02440304, study PRJNA202911) | soil metagenome | biome: Subtropical and temperate rainforests or woodlands; isolation source: soil samples (1 kg each in a 20% v/v slurry with milli Q water) were... ... | reverse complement strand
GGTGGAAGCGGTTCCTGTACGGTTGAGATGATCACTTCCTGTACCGTTTGCGGTGCCACGACGAGCACAACTTACGACCACAGAGACTAAACACAGTTGAAAACTCGAAGTAGATTATTTATTATTGGCGTACATGTCATTCCAGGCATTCTGAATTATGTTCATTTCTACGGTTCAGATGTTCAGATTTACACTACAGTGCATTGTTTCCATAATCTCCATCGTATTAATTAAAGTAGAGAAAGTAATCGATAAAACCTTGCCTTTTAGGTTTTATAAAGGTACGCGATTTACACGTGGGCTAATGCGCTTACTGCTTCTCCCCGCTTTTTCACTTCCTTTCTGCCGAAGCTCAAATTTTCCACTTATTCCCATATTGACCTTTGCACTTTGCCCTTTCATCGAACCTATGTCTTTCGCGATACTATCATTCGCTCCGCTGTCGTTATACACTGGAGGTTCACTGCTGGGATGCAAATACACCACACTTTTGACCCAGCTGGTCGTACCGGTGACCACATTTGCATAATAATACGTGCAGCTGTCGGCATCCCACACGCGACGGTAGACTTCGTCGGCGCGGCGCTTGATTCGATAGCGCGCTAGAATGCACCTGGCAAACGCCGTGAGCACGATCTTGGCAAATATTTTGCGTGAAATAGGCTCTTTCTTACGCCTAGGGAGAAGCAGCCAAGTTAACAGAGTTAGCAAATACGAACTTAAATAAGAAGCGAAGCATGAATGTTTCAAGCGTAAGTAAACTATTGAACATTTTTGATACAATACAAAAACAAGAAGAATATTGAACATGGTAATCTTGTTTTACCTGGGACAGTCTCGCTTACAAACCCAGACCTTCGTGGGGGCGGCTTCTGCGACATACTGCAGCTCATCCAGGTGATCGGATTGCAACAGCTGTACCAGTACAAAACACATGTGGTTGATCATTAAATTGAGAACCACAAGGATTCAATATGGAGAGGACATAGTACGTACCTTTGGTGGTTCCCACATAGAAGCTCCCGTTATTTTGTCATAATAATAATCTGGAAAAAAGGAGAAAAGACACATCATAAAAGGAAACACACGGAGTATATAGTATACGGAGTATATAGATTAAGCGTTTCCATTATACATCGGAATAACCTAATCACTTACCTCGACCAATCTCTGGACTAAACACACGAACTAATCTCGAAGTTAACATTTTTGACACAGTACGACGGCTTAAATAGCCTTTAAACATCCGCTGAATGTTCACCGAACTACTCGACAGTGTCGATAAGTCACTTTTATACACACTGTAGTTGCTGTAGCGATCTACGGGTCCTGGCGGGTCCAAGTCATTGCCACTGCTGTGGTTAGAGTGACCACTGTGGACGCTGTCAATATCCGTGTGAGCCACTGAGGTGAAGCTAATTCCACTGAGAACTTTCTTCAATTCTGGGGAAGTCACTTCATACTTATGAGGTCTAATTTCTTGAGTGTTAATAGGATCAAGGGTGCGCTCAGCCAGGGCAGTGGTAGTAGGAGAACCATAAGCCTGATTCTCATGTTCAGTTATTGCCAGCAGCTCAGGACTTTCATTATTTCCAAAGTCGTTGCCATAGTTTACTATTTCGTTACTCGACACAGTTTCCAGGTTCATTTCTGCAATACTGGGAAGACCGGAGGTAAACTCTCTGCGCAGATCTGGGTTGTCCTGGTCAGTCTCCTTGAAAAAACCTCGGTTATTATTATTATCGTTCATGGGACTCACAGTGAGAGACCCTGCACTTTCTGAGCTATCTGCACGGATGAACGATACTCTGGTAGCGCGTTTGGACGGAGACACAGGTGAAGTGGGTTGTGTGGATGTTTGTGGCTCTGGTGGCGAGGTATCAAGCGGTGATTCTGGAACATTATTGTTAACATCGACAGGAGGAGTGTCAACGTAAGGCTCATTATAAACCGGCGGGAGAACCACTGCCTGTACACTTGATTCTGTCTCATAGGTAAATCGAGGCACCAGGGGCAACGTCGGAGTGTTGTCGTTCCCTTCCACCAAGTCAGTAAACAGTGGTTCTGACTCGAAAAACGGCAGATTCCGCAACTCAGCTAGTTTTAGTGGCTTGATTGATGCATTGGAAGTATTCGAGGCAGATATTTGCTTTCTAGGATTAGTTGCGTTGTTTTCTATGGATAGAGTGGTTTCTGGTTTACTGTCCGTTGTGTTCTCTCGGGAGTACAAGTTAGCACGTCGGTGCTCGTCGCCATGCAATATGTCTTCTTGCAAAGCTGCTCTCATTTCGAGTAACTTTTCTTCCACAGCCACCATTCTACGACCATAGAGGCGGATATCATCGTCAACCTTTTCGTCGTCAGCAACGTATTTAAGCTTTGGAATCTCTTCCCGAAGCCGTTTCAGTATACCCTTGCCTTCATTCTCATATCGCTTCGCTTCCGCGACTCTGTGTGCAATCTTAAAAGTATGCTCAATGGACTCGTCGTTCTCTATAGTTGTATACAAGTGAGGTGCACGGTGCCAAGGATGTCGAGCAGGAAAGCAGCGGTCACAATAGAAGGCAGAACGACTCGGATCGTAAATAGAACAACTGTGGCAGATAATAGCTGCGGGCGCACCGGTGCACAAGTACTGGCAAGTGCACACCTTTGGCTGTACTGGGGGTGGTAGCTTTGTCATGAATGTCAATGTGTCGCGATAGAATACTTCTCTTGGAGGCTTGCCGCCTACTTTAAGCTTTGGCGCTGGTGTCGGCTTAATCGCATACATTGGATTAAAAGGGACCGGCTGCTTCTCCAACAAGCTTGCTGTCATGGAGGCAAATACCTCCATCGGATCCACTAGTCCATAACTCATTGTTCTCGGTCAGACTTAAGCTCTTGACACAAAAGTGCCTTCGTTCCATATTGTGACCGTTTCACGACCGAGCTTGATGCAGATTAAGTAATGAATGTTATTACTCCGACGTTGCAAAATGTAGCCTCAAAGTCTTCAGATACCTTACAACCTGCACAATCGACGAGAAACCCACACCCAGACAAACATTAATTGCTCGATGGACGTGTTTATCAACGGAATTGTAATATTTCTCCTCTTCATAAGTGTGGTTGTGATAATCCGTTTGGTCGTGAATACAGCCAGCAAATACTTTTCGCCAGTGTTGCGAGAGATCAGCACCGTCACCTCCATTCCTGAACACTTTGGTAAGTCGATAGTACCTATACTAGGCTTTTTTCTGTATTGGTTTAACTGTCTTTTATAAATTCTGATAATAGCTGGGGTGACTGTGCTCGCGTTTGGAAATGGAGCTCCAGATGTGTTCACTGTAATAGCAGCTCGTTCAGGCAATATGCTCACGGGAATGAACGCATTGCTCGGAGGAGTGGTTTTCGTATCGACCATTGTGCTGGGTGCGATTTTGATATCGAGCAGAGAGAATCTGCACCTAAACAGCCGCAACACAGTGAGAGATGCGGTTTTTCTCATGGCAGCCGTTTCGTGCATCGTTGTCACAGTTTACTTAAATCTGAACCCGCTTGCGCTCGCTGGACTGTTTTTTGGTATATATCTGACCTACATCTCGGTGATTGCGGGCTCCATCCAAACGGAAATCGAAGAAGACCACCCTTCCGGAAAACTAACCGAAATCATTGTCTCTGCAGAAGACACTCCAATAATTGATTACTACATCGACCTCGTGTTCTACCCAGTCGAATACGTGGTAGAGACATTGCAAACCGCGTCTGTTCCGGTGTATCACATCGATCCCGCGCTGCACTGCAATCAGTGGGAGAAATTCTCGTTTTTCTACCCCCTCACCATACCGTTGCTGGTACTCTGTTGGGTTGGAAGTGACAGCATTGGTGTGTGGCAAATTATCGGTGCTGTTTGGTTATGCATTGTCTTAATTACGGCACGCTGGTTTCTCCCCATGCCTGTGCTGACCACGGTGCACGAACAGGAAACGGTAAGTTCCGTTGAAGAGGGCGAGCAATCGCGAACTCTTTCCGGCGCGCATGCAAATACAAGATACGGCACAATTGACGTTGAAATCGACGTCGATGTGGTCCATTTTACCCTGCAAGAGCGCACATCTTTGTACTTCTGGCTGACGATTTCCTTTGTAAGTTGTATCTTATGGATTGACCTGATCGCAGCGCAGCTGATCTCCTGTCTCAGTTTACTCGGAGAGATCATTAACATCCCCAAGTCTTTTCTGGGTTTAACTGTGCTCGCCTGGGGCAACAGTGTGGGAGATTTATCCACCAACACGACGCTTGCCGCACAGGGCAAAGGAATTATGGCGTTAAGCGCTTGCTATGGAGGTCCTTTGTTTAACATATTGTTCGGCGTGGGCGCTGCGCTGTTGATCAATGCAATAACATCCACAGAAACGTTTACGTTGAATGACTTCTCGGCTTATGGGGCGACTAGTCTAATGATCTCTGCAGCCTTTTTGTTTGTAATTTTGAGTACTACTGTGTGTACATTACTCTATACGAAATTTATGGGCACACCGACACTAGGGTACGTGTTAATTGGATTGTATGTTGTCTATAGTGTAGTACAAGTTACGCTGCTGATTACTGACGCGTTATAACATAGATTCTTTTTGTTGTTTAATGCTAACGCTAGTAAAGTACCAACGTTGGTACATGTAATAACTAGGCGTGGGCAAGCATTTTCAAGCAGTTTTAACCCTTTCCACCAATGGTCGTGATTGACGTGCCTGTGAAACACCACATTTCATTAATATACAGGATGGTTAACCTATTGGACCCGGTTCCCTTGGCAGTAATTGTGCTGATTATCACGTCAGTGATTATTGCTGCTGTTGTATTGTCAGGTGGCAAGAAAAGCTCCGAGAAAACGACCTCACCAGATGTCGCCAGAACAGCAGTTGAAACTGAAGAGCCAATCGCAAAGACACAACCAGCCGGTAAGGAATCTACTTCTGCTACGAAGAATGTTGATACTAGATTCCCTGAAAAGTTAGTGCAAGAGAACGGAGAAACAACAAGCTCTGTGGACAGAGTTCGCGCAGAGACTCTGCAGAGAGGAGAGAACGACAAGAAAGAAGTCGTATCAGTAGCGACCGAAGAACCCGTTCTTGAAGAAAGTAAAGAGCAGGAGCAAGCGACGGCCGTGGCGGAGGTTGCCAGCGAACAGGCATATACGCACGTGGCAACGACCGAAGAGAACGGTTCTGAAGGCATCAGTTCTGAGGCCGTGGACACCATGGTTGACAACGATATGGAGGAGGAAGAGGCTCAGAACGATGCGGACGAAGAGGGCAACCAACCGGAAGAGCAGGATCAAAACCAGGATCAGAGCAACCAGGATGATCAGGACGATGAACAAGTGGAGAACGCACAAGCCGAAGTGGAAGAACCAGAAGAAGAGGTCGCAGAATACGATGAATCCGAATACCATCCCGAAGACGTCAACCAGGACTTCTACTACGACGAGGACCAGGAAGAGCGACCCAGCCTAACACTCGACATGTCACACAGCGGCGACGCCGCTAGCTCTGCCAATACTCCCATGTCCAAGTCCTCCCGCACTCTGTCTACCGACGCTTCTGGGGATATTTCTGGCGGGCTTAGTCCCATGAAGAACTCCAGTGCGTACAAGTTTGGCTCCCACTACCAGCACAAGAAAGTCGGAGCGAGTTGGGTGAAAGATGGCAACTCTCAAGGAAGTTTCTCCGCTGCGAGTCCCGTGACAGTGAGTCCCATGCGGCATTCCCAGCCTCGGAAGGTCATTCCGGTGTCGGATCAGGACAAACCGCTGTCTACCAAGCAGAGCACAAAGATCAGTCAATGTAAGTTTACTCTCTTTTTTGTTAACTTGACGGCATTGTATCTGCAATGGTGTGGGCCCATGATCCAAAAGTTTAATCCTCATTTATCATTTATCATCTTTCTTCATTTTTATCCCATTGCTTTATTTATTGCCCTCACTCAGACGAGGAGGGTCTGCAGGCGGAGAAGGACAAGGTGAGCAGCAAGGTGCTGGAGACCCGCCGTCGCACCATCGAGGACGTCGTCACCCGCGTGCTGCTGGACGGAGAGGTATGTTTGTATAACCCTTGATATCGTTTTCAATGCTGTGTTGTATTTGTATAACCCATTCTAATACAATTAGTTATTTCTTATGTGTTCCAACGACTGGTTGTCTATGATTGATCTGAAATACGACATGCCTCCATTGTTGCAACTTTGTCCATAGGTTCATTTGCCCTCAGAACTGGACCCGACCTCTCTGATCGTCGACCCTGCTGAGGTAATTGTGGATGTAAAAACCAAAAAGATCGTCAAAGAAATGAAAGCCAAGTTTGACACCACCGACAATACCAATAGTGTCAGTAATGGTGGAGGCAGAAGTACGAGTGTGGACTACAACAATTAAAATTTACAACACAATACATGTCATGTGAATGTTTTGTTTCTGGAAAAAAAGAGCGGAATGATGTGTGCATGTTCGTTTATGTTTATATACGGTATGAGTAGGCAAGGATTCGCGGGTTCACTTCTTTTCCTTTTATTTTGCGTGCTTATAACTTGTAAAAAATGGGAAAATAAAGTTTAATTTGTACCGAAATAAACCGTTCTTTATGCCAGTATACTAGAACGTGTGCATTCTCAATTTATCCTTCAACACTTTGTTTTCCTGAGCCATGTGTACCAGCGTGCCGGTCAGCTGACTCACTTGTCGCTGCAATTCATCCCGATCCTGCGTTATATTGAGCACCACTGTGTGGAGGCTGCTAACTTCAGCACTTAGGTGGCGTTTCTGCGCGAGTGCTTGTGTTAACTCCGCGTCTGCTTCGGCACGCAATTGGGCTTGCTTCTCCTGCTGGCGTATTTTCTCCTCCAGACTCGCCGTTAAGACGCCAATTTTATCCAACAACTTGTTATTGTTATCAATAAAACCCATGACGATGGACGCAGTGACAGTCGGATTTTCAAGCGAATACGTCTCGTTGTGTTCGGATGAAAATATCTTCAAACCAAAGGACGCTGTGTCTGTCTCGAAAGTCCGCTTCAGTTTGTTAACAAGCAGCTCCTTGTCACGCAATAGGCTCTACAAATTTAAGAAGAGTAAAACCGTTACGCAATATTATTTTCAGTATATTGACACTCTCCGCTGGCGACAATAAAGCATAAAACAAACATTCTTGAATCAAAGAAACACAATTCTCACCTTGTTTCTCATCTCGAGGTACTCTGTGTGTTGCTGCAGCTTGTTAAACTTATTTTGCGACTCCATCAATTCCATTTGCACCGCCTTTATTGGTTCATTATCTCTACGAGTACTGGATACGTTAACACTATTTATACTAGTCGTACGAGATGCCCTCTTGTGTGGAATGGGTGAGAACAAATCGGCCTTATTATTGCTTAGTGAAGCCATTTGTGGCACATCGAATGCACTCATATCGTGACCGAAACTGGTATCCACTATCGAATTGTTCTGATACACATCACCATAATCCAGGTCGCTCTCATTGTGAGGATCCTTTGTGTGCATATTGTTGTTTTTGCTGGTAATGTATTCCGGACTCGTGATAGTGCGGTGTAGTAAAGGGTTGCTTCGGGTGGTAACGTTCAAATCGGACGTTTCATCATAATATCTCCCTTCAAAGTCACGTGGCGGGGAAAATAGATCCGTTACATCGCTGATAGTGTTCGACAATTCCATCGTTGGTTCGTTTTCTTCGTCACTACTGGTCTCACTGTCGTTGTTATCAATACATAACAAATGGGATAAGTCCCCGTGGAAGGACATTTCGCCCACTTTTACGGCCTTTTTGGTGGGTTTATTCGACTGTGGTGGTACTCGTGGAGCAGGTTTAATAGAAACTTGTGGTAGATTAGTAGGAGGAGAAATTGATTTCGACTTTACCACCTCCTGCGCAACGTTCGCGAGTGTAGCAGCATGGTCAGTTTTAGGGACGCAATTGTTGATAGTATTTTTCTGCTTGTTGGTTTTCTTCACATACATAATTAGCCTGCACAGCTTTTGCTCCAAAAGTTCAATCTTCCGCTGGTCGCGCTGGTGTCGAGTGGCTTTCTCTTGTAGGCTCACAATAAGCTCTGCGTTCAGTTTGGCCTGTTCATTCGCGCGACTTACCGCTGCTGTGTTGACGGTGGTAACAGACGGCAGGGTAGACAGGAATGTATTGGTGCTATTTGTATTTGTAGTCACTACTTCCTCCTTAGAACCATGCTGCTGAGTGTTGCGCTGGTCCTTCCGATTTCGCTTTGCTATCTTTCTCTCTTCCATTCTCAGTTTAAACAGCTTCTTACCCAGTTCGAATTTAGAAGCCTCGATAGCAGAGAATAGCAATGCATCGCGGGTACTTTGTGTACATACAGTAGTACCAATATCAACTGTAGTAGGCGGAGGAGGCGTAGAGGTGCTAGCATGAACGGTACTTATTGGGTTGGTAGTAGTGGATTGATTGGTAGTGCCAATAACAGTCACTGGGGCAGTGATAAACTCACTTTGTGTACTCGCATCGCAACCGGCAGGTGTCATTACACCAACAACATCCTTAGTTGTGGCAGTACCGGTATGTGGTACATAAATTGGACCTGTATTGCACGCAGCATCCTCTGTGGACACATCTGGCATGCATTGTGTGCTTGCATCGCACAACTCAACAAACATATCCGCATTATCCTCTACCATTATATCCACAATGTTCGCATTCTCACCAGTAGTATCAGCAGTAGCAAGGAAGTCAGCACCTAAATTGATAGTTTGCAATGTATTCTCTGCTATAGGCGTAACAGCTGCGAGCTCGAGCAGAGTGCGTACGGGTGTATTACCGATTTGAAGAACATGTGTATCTTTACTATAAGCAGTATCCACAGTAGACTTCGGTGGCACAGTAGCTGCTTTATGATCCGCACTAGTCATATGCGGAGCAGTTTCCAGAACAAACAAGCTGGCTTCGGTAACTTGTGTGGCTACATTAGACACTTTCTTCGCTTCCGTTTCTACTTTTACAGGTACATCCATCTCTGCCAGCTGCTTTTTCAGCTCCACTACTTGTCGTTTGTACATTTGTACCTCCAATAACAAGTATTTGTTGGAGGAACTCGGCGCAGGGGAGACGGGCTGAGCAGCGTCCGATGCAGATATAGAGGTGTCAATAGATAGACTACTTGCAGTGCGTTCCAGTTTTGAACTTTTTCTATTCTGCACAGCAGGGACTACAGTGTCAATAACATCTTCATCAGCGCAGATTGAATCAGTTGATGTCACCATAGCAATTCCCTGTGATATTGCCAAAGCTGTACCAACAGGGACTGCATCGAGTACACTCAAATGTACACCATGCTTTCCATTGTTATCAATGTTAGTTACTGGGGTGTACAGTATAGAAACCTCCTCTTCCTCAGGCTCCGTGTTGAGATCGGATTGTAGTAGCTGCATTTCAGCTAATGAATGCGCACTCTTTCTGGTGTTGTGAAGGTTGGTGTCGTGTGTTTGTACAGCGGCTATTTCAGTAGGTGGTAGAAGTGTCAGTACTATAGGCGCTTTGTTTCCAGAATCATTGTGAATACTAAAGGTGTTGGTGGTGTTGGATGTTATGTTTCCATCTGCTGGGTGTATTTGCGTTACACAAGAATCTTGGACTTCATCAACCATTGTATCAGACACAGCCTGTCCTGCATTTTCTACACCTCCCTCGTTAATGACTTCAATATCATCCGTACCACTTTTGTTGCCAGACTGATCTCGTGGTGCCTGAGTTAACACATCCACAAAGAACTGCACCCCACCTCCACTCTGACGGTTCGTGGTGGTAAAACCACCCACCCACGCATTGTGATTCAGATTATGATCACGGGAACGAAGTTGCTGCGAGTGTGCCTCGATCCGCTGACGCAAAGGTATCCGTGGCGTAACGATTTTCTCTTTTGCAGGGACAGGACTGGTTACACTACTGATAATGTCCGTTTGGTCCACAGTTGGTAGTTTCCTACGCAGATAGTCCTTTGTTGGTGGTTTGGCGCTCTGCTTGACAGGACTCTTCACTGTATTAATAGTTGATTTAGATGTTTCCAGTTTTGGGGTGGCGCCCTTGCGGGGAAAAGAACTGCGTCTGTCACTGCTGGCGGCGCTGCTTGAAACAAGATCACCACTTGTGGTTGGTTTAGTGGGAGTAGAGTCCAAAGAATGGCGGCGATGAGTGGATGCTGCTGTAGCTCTTTTGTTTAATCGCAGTGGCGATTGTAGCAATACTGTTTCTTTCTTAACCTTGCCACTGTCCTCCGTTGCAATACCTTCTGAGGGTTTGAACGTTTCTGTTGATACATACGCCGCTTGCACTACATTGGCTATAGATGAGATAACACACTGAGCTTGCGGTTCCGATTCGACCGGAGTAGAGTGAACTGCTTTGCTGCTGTTCAAGGATTGTTGAAGTTCCTGAAGTTGCAATTGCAAAGTCTGATTGGAAGCTTCCAGCTTGTTCTTTTCAATTTCAAGCGTCTTAAGCTTGCTTGTGAAGGCAGCGAAACTAAGCTGTTGCTGTACACGTTGTTGCTCGTTTTCTTCACACAGAGCAGATAAATTCTCAGCTTCTTCCAAGTGGACGCAGGTTGCTGTGCCAGCTTCACTAATTAAAAATGTATAATTTCAGGGTTAAGGTCAGAAGTAGAATAATCACCATCATATATAATACTTACTTGAGCTTCTCTTTTAAGGTTAAGTGCAACTGATATAGCTCAGCGAGAGCCTCCTTGTGAATAGCAAGCTGTTCCTGCAATTTTTCTTCCCTGTGTTGTGAAGTAAAAAGAGTGTGTGAGTCCGATGCATCCATATCAACAATTTATTTACCAATTACAATACCTTCGTTTAAATCCCCATTTCAGGTTCGACAAGGATGTCGACAGCTCTTGTTCCTTTGGGCTTTCAGCCACAAAACCACCGTTTGGACTTGTGCACAGTATCGAGGGGACCTTGTGTCGTCTCGGAGACGGTGTTGTCACAACGCCAATTTTACTGTCGAGCTCCATACACGTTTACGGATGCACTAACAATCATGAATAACAAGGTCAACAACGGGCTCTGCTGGCTTTGTTTTGAAAGGAGACGTTGAAAACAATCGCTATTAACAATGGTTACTTAATAGGAGTTCGACAACACATTGTTAACAATGCTGAGTAATTTGTGAGTTCAGCGTGCGGGAAAGAGGGAAAATAATATTGCACTTATTATACGCATATTAGCAAAGACCTACAATAGATAATGCCATTCTTTCTCTGTTTGTAATTACCGAGCACTTCGGAACATCGGCACAACGGAACTGTTCTATCGAACTGTGTATGTTCGCTCACAATAAATAGCAGACCATTGCCGAAAAAAGCTGAGCCTACTTCGTTTTCATTCAGCAACTCTCTCCACCTACCTATTATGTCTGATTTTGTCGAAGAAAATAACGTCACAACGAAGCTGGCACAGGATGTCCAGCAAGAGTTGCCCACCATTTACGTCTCGGTCAAAAACCTCATCGCCTGCGCGCTTGGAAAGAATTACGAAGAATCCTTCGAGGCAAAGATCAAACCACAAAACGTCATGACATGTGCGAAGTTTTTACTTCAGGCCATTCGGTCATGCCCACTACCGGACATTGAACAGTTCTGCGAAGAACATCCTCAGCCCGTAGACCAACTTGGAGTCGACAGACTTGACGACATCTGCAAATACAAAGTCATCCATGCTTTGCGATACAAAGCCGAAGAAAAGGGAGGGAAGATTACGCGGTTATTCGGCAAATCTTACATCAAGTGGTCCAAGAGCTGGAACCTGTTTCGAAACACCACTGTGGAGCTGCTTCAACAGAACACACACATCCCCATCGAGGAAATCGAGTATTTCCTTAAAACATACGAAGCGTCGCTTGATCTCGAAGGTAAGATTATATCACATGCATATCTGTTGCATAAACTCACATTCTAGTGCCTATTTTTTCACAGATAAGCCCGAAGGAGTTGAAAACAACGAACGGCTCATCTGGGCCACAGATTTTAACGGTGTGTTGCTGGAAATGCAAAAAGAGCGCCACCAGCGCGTCGAGGGCCGCCAAAAGGAAGTCCCCGAGGAAGAAGACCCAAACAGTCTCGAAGCACAACTTTTCGGCGCTCCGAGCCAAACCTCCGTGCGTGGGCGGAATGATTCCCAAGCCACGGCCGTTCCTTCGCTGAATTTCAACTCCAACGGTGAAATCATGGCGTCCAGACAGTCCTCGATGACCTCGTTGATCCTTAATGCTCACTCGGGCAGCCCCCTGCAGGACTCGAACCTGCGCACTTTGGATGTCCGCAGCCGCGCCACCACGATGGAGCAATTGGGCCTGGAGCCCCCTTTGTACGAACCGTTGATGCGCTGCATCAGCCACGATCCTGCGCACGTCCAGGACCGCGAGCGCTCCACGACGTTGGATTTGTTTGCCTACGAGCAGCAGGGCTACGCGGCATCCTGTCCACAAAGCCTGGTTTCCTCGCCCAAAGCGGGCGCCGCGCGTTCCTATCTCTACAACCGCGAAAGCCGGCTCAATGAGCACAGCAGCAACGATACCATTTGACATACACGGGCGGGGTCGTTGAAGCGAAGCTTTTATTTATTTTCGGGTGGATTCTACGGAAGTGTCTGAAGAATTTATGTATGTTCGCGGATGAGAAAAATGTCACATTTTCACTCAAAAATACAGTACTTGTTTTGTATAACGGCCTCACCCTCCTTTGATACAATTTTTGTAGCTACTACAAATTAAATAGACCATTTCTTTTGACTACTTTTCATTCTTTACTTGCTTTATATTACGTTCTTATGGAGAATTTGTCAGACCAATGGGCATAACATTGTTCCAACATAGTACACATAGTTTGATCGTAGGGAAAGATTCTCTGCAGTCCATCATTTGTACATTCCTTTCGTAGTTCTTCTATCACATGTTTGTAATTCAACGGCGTCACTAACGTGCTGCTGAGCGCAATGCTGGGTGTGCCGAGGTTCACCGTCTGGTGCCAAAAGTCTGCCGGATAATACAAGATTTCCCCTGGCTGTAATTCCACTTCGTAACAACTTGCATTGAGTACCAACGGATGTACGGAATAATCCACATGAAACATATCCACTTCTCCGGGGCTGTACAGAAAAGGAGACATTTCCGGGATACACAAATGCCACTTTTTGCTGTTGACCAATTGCAACTGCCATGAGGCGGTGCGCAATGTGTCCATATGATTAAACATCCCTGCTTGATCCTCGCCGATTAACAGCATCTGCCAGTGGGTGGAGAGGTAAAACTGTGATAAAATGTCAAGGGCTGGTGTGGAAGTAGAGTCTGTTGCAGATGCAGCGGCGCTCGGAGCATGAACACCAGGTGTCGCCGTTTCGTCAATTATATCCGTTGTTTCGCCCATTTGATTCAATGTCTGATGCGCAGTCCATTTATGAGTTTCATGTTCTTGATTCGGATGGCGAAAACACTGATCAGTCCAGTGTGTATCATTTAATATACCCGGCAGAGTTGCACCGAGCTCTTGCAAGATATTATTCCAGTGCGGAAGGTCCAAGTTCCATTGAATATAAGTTCCCGGCTCACTTGCATCTACCCCCACATATACTTCTTCGGGCTTGTTAAGTAGTTGATAGAGGGCACTGCCGAAGTTTAGAAAGTACGGATGTGCTGATTCTTCTTTCATATTATGTGGATAGAAATCGACTCGTTCGTGTCCGTACCGGGTTGTTAAGAACTTTCGGTTGAACACTGCTTCCAGCTTTGAATTGGAAATGTTCAGCAAGGCAAAGGCATCTTGAACAATGAATGGAGCTGAGAGTATACTGTTCACAAATGCACGCGAATCAGCTTTTGCCGCATATGACGGCAATGCTGTGCCGAGTTTCAAAAAGTCTCCATGCGAAAGAACTCTTGGTGGCACCTTAATATGAGTGCGTAGCAGAGCATTTGAAGCTATTGGTGAAGTTATCAACTGAGGGTGATCCCCACCGGTAAAGTATTTGAGCTCGTCGATGTTCTTGTGGGCAAGTTCAAATTTGGGATCGAGACTCAATGCCTTGAGAAACCTCTTCTTAGCAAGTGCATAAAGACCCATCCGCATTTCTGTAACACCCAAATCATTCCAATACAGAGCAGAATCGTTTCTCCATCTACAAGCTGCGCGGAAGTGGGCTAGGCCCAAATCGTACCTTTCTTCATGCACAAGCTGCAACGCCTGTTGGTGAAAGCGTTGAGCCCACTCATTTTCTCTCGACACACTCTCCACCACAATGCAGATAACTAGGAATGATATACAGAATAAGTGTACCATCACCATCGCTGTTTCACCTCACCGCCCACACCCCTTTCGAGTTCAATGCTGAAAATATTTCTCGAAGGTCAATATTGAAACGGTAAAAGGGGTACAAAAAGACGCTTTTTATGTCAGCAAAGTGGCGACCATCAACCAAATTCACAGTTTGTATGAACTGGCGTTCACTGCAATCGCTCCTTTTTGTCACTATGTCGCTGTTTAGGTCGAGTATGCTGTTAAGAGTGCCTTCTTTTACACACTCACGCTTAGACAGGAACAGCAGGTTGTTTGCAACAGTGCCCAGTACCAATCAGCATTTGCTTTCCGTTGCACCGATGATGGATTATACAGACCGCCATCAGCGATACCTGCAACGTCTTCTGTCAAAAGAAACCGTCTTGTATACAGAGATGGTAACATCTATGGCTATGGTCAGATCTGGCGACTCTGAACGATTTCTACGCGCGGACTTAGAAACGGAACAACCTTTGGTCTTACAGTTAGGTGGCAATGATCCTTCCGAAATCAAAGAAGCTGCGAAACTAGCCACCGCATATGGATACAATGAGGTTAATCTTAACATTGGTTGTCCAAGCGAGAAGGTATCCGGAGCAGGTTGTTTTGGAGCGGTGTTGTATTTGAACCCACCTTTAGTGGCTGAACTTGCACTGGCAGTATACGAAGCTACTAACAAACCAGCTACAATCAAATGCCGGATTGGGGTAAACGACAACGAAAGCTATGAACAACTGTGTAGTTTCATTCGTCTCGTGAGCGAGGTTGGCAAAGTGGAACATTTTATTATCCACGCACGAATCGCAGTGCTGGGCAAAAAGTTTACCCCCAAAGATAACCGGTCTATCCCACCTTTGAAATATGATGTCGTATACAATCTTATTCAAGATTTTCCTCATTTAAAGTTTACACTCAATGGTGGCGTGCGTACTTTAGATGAGGTGCAATCGTTATTGGCGGATCATTCGAATCTGTATGGGGTGATGGTGGGACGGGCGGTAGTAAGTAATCCATTCGAGTGGAGCCGAGCTGACTCTTTGTTGTACAATAAGAAAGACCCAGGTTAGTCTACTAGTGTTTCTGCCTTATAATTTGTTCGTGTCTCTTTTGTAGGTACTACCAAATACATTATTCGATCTTTTTTGGTACATTGCGATTAAAATTGTGTACACGTGATACATCAGGCTTATCGCGGTTGGAAGTGCTGACTCAGTACGCTCAGTACTGTGCCAAAGAGCAGGAAACACAAGGCACACGATTCACACGTACTTTGCTCAAGCCAATTCATCACTTGTTTCACTCTCAACCACAATGTACGTACGCTGGATTGCACACTGATTTTGGTAATCTTTATTATTGTTTCGTATTGTCTGACAAATTTTCTTTGTGCTTGTGCTTGCGAATTTCTAGGCAAAGCATTCAAACAAAGTTTGGATCGTGGTGTCGTGGCCAAACTCAGTGCATATGAAGTTATTATGCAAGCTGCGGAGACTGTGAGTTCAAACAATGCAAATTATATTGAATTGTGTGCAGCCAAGGAAACGTCAGGAAAGATGCAAGAAGAACAGCACTAATGATATGTTTGATGAATGTACTTAAGTAATATACTGCGGCTCAATATGGTAAAATGCAGAAATAGCTTGTTTTTACCTCCTTTTGAGCACACAAAAAGTTCCCTTTTTGGGTCAATTCACCTTCCATCCAAACTTCGTGACAGTAAAGCTAATTAGGTCGATACTACGATGATGCAGCCACAACTGCTTACAAATCACCTTATTCACCATGTGAAATCATATAAACGTATTGATATGGAGTGATGCGGTTATGCCAAAAGTCTCTGATGAACATAAGGAGCAACG
>LNAP01010818.1_pt1 | contig 16215 bp, 13 predicted proteins | sample 602601 | NCBI WGS metagenome assembly LNAP01 (sample SAMN02440304, study PRJNA202911) | soil metagenome | biome: Subtropical and temperate rainforests or woodlands; isolation source: soil samples (1 kg each in a 20% v/v slurry with milli Q water) were... ... | reverse complement strand
CTGATCCACCCGATCGCGATGGACGAAGGCCTGCGTTTCGCCATCCGCGAAGGCGGCCGTACCGTCGGCGCCGGCGTGGTGGCCAAGGTCATCAAGTAAACAGCTTTTGTGAGAAGTCCGGCAGGATGCCGGGTTGATCTTCGCCATCAGGGAGGATGGCTGAAACAAATGCGAGAAGTCCGGCATGGATGCCGGGTTGATCTTTGCCATCAGGGAGGATGGCTGAAATAATCCTCACGGGGCGAGCGGATTCAAGCCGCTCGCCGTCGTGTTTCAAGTTCAAGCCATGTACGCCAGTAGCTCAATTGGCAGAGCAGCGGTCTCCAAAACCGCAGGTTGGGGGTTCAAGTCCCTCCTGGCGTGCCACTTCCCCGAGGATCGAGACGGGTGACGATGGCAGGGTCGGCCGCAAGGCACGGCATGCTGCTGACACCTGGTCACTAGTGCATGAATACCAAGGCAGAACAGCCCAAGGGCACGAACGCCGCCGACATCGGCAAGCTGGTACTGGCGGGTCTGGTGCTGGCTGGCGGTATCTTCGCCTATTCCTGGTTCGGTCGGGATGGCAGCATTTCATCGTCGGTGCGCCTGCTGGGTGTGCTGGCCGCGATGGTGGTTGCGCTGGCGATCGCCGCGTTTACCGCGCTGGGCCGGCGGGTGCGGAACTTCATCGCCGAGTCGCAGTTCGAAATGCGCAAGGTGGTCTGGCCGACCCGAGACGAGACGATCAAGACGACCGGCATCATCATCGTGGTGGTGATCGTCCTGTCGCTGCTGCTGGGTCTGATCGACCTGATCCTGAAGTCGGTCATTCTCGACTGGCTGCTGAAGCTGGGTGGCTGAGGTGAGCATGAGCAAGCGTTGGTACGTGGTGCACGCCTATTCGGGTTTCGAGAACCAGGTGAAGCGATCCCTCGAGGAGCGCGTCAAGCGCGCCGCGATGGAAGAGAAGTTCGGCGAAGTGCTGGTGCCGACCGAGGAAGTGATCGAGATGCGCGGTGGCCAGAAGCGCCGCAGCGAGCGCAAGTTCTTCCCGGGCTACGTGCTGGTGCAGATCGAGACGAATACCGAGGGCAAGTCGCCCCGGATCGACGACGAATGCTGGCATCTGATCAAGGAAACCCCGAAAGTGATGGGTTTCATCGGCGGTACCGCCGACCGCCCGCTGCCGATCCGCGACAGCGAGGCCGAGGCGATTCTCAGCCGTGTGCGCGAAGGCGTCGAGAAGCCGAGGCCCAAGGTGCTGTTCGAGCCGGGCGAGATGGTGCGCGTCACCGAGGGCCCGTTCAACGATTTCAACGGCGTGGTCGAGGAAGTCAACTACGAGAAGAGCCGCCTGCGCGTCGCGGTACTGATCTTCGGTCGTTCGACCCCGGTCGAGCTGGAGTTTGGTCAGGTCGAGAAGGCCTGAGTAGGCTGATCCGGCCGGGGCAACCTGGCCACCCGATCCGGCAACTTTGGCACGGGGCTTGCTGACGATCCGGTAAATCTCTATACTGCACGGTTCACGCGGGGTCTTTTTGGCCCGGCGTGTCCGCGTTTTGGATCTGCACGAGGCAGATCTTCCCTCCATCCATGGAACGGTGAACAGCGAGGAGCCGCAAGGCGCCTGGACTCGCGAGGAAAATCCAATGGCAAAGAAAGTTGTCGGTTACATCAAGCTGCAGGTCAAGGCCGGCCAGGCCAACCCGTCGCCGCCGGTGGGCCCTGCCCTCGGTCAGCGCGGCCTGAACATCATGGAGTTCTGCAAGGCGTTCAATGCCGCCACGCAGAAGCTGGAGCCGGGTCTGCCGATCCCGACCATCATCACCGCGTACTCCGACCGCAGCTTCACCTTCATCACCAAGACCCCGCCCGCCACGATCCTTCTGAAGAAGGCCACCGGCGTCGCCAAGGGTTCGTCGAAGCCGAATACCGACAAGGTCGGCAAGGTCACCCGCAAGCAGCTGGAAGATATTGCGAAGCAGAAGGAGCCGGATCTGACGGCTGCCGACCTTGACGCCGCGGTGCGCACCATTGCAGGTAGCGCCCGCAGCATGGGCCTGACGGTGGAGGGCTAAGACATGGCAAAGCTCACGAAGCGTATGAAGTCGGCGCAGGCCGCGGTGCAGCCGGGCAAGTTCTACGGCCTGGAAGAAGCCCTGAAGATCGTCAAGGACAACGCCAAGGCGAAGTTCGCCGAGTCGGTGGACGTGGCCGTGCGTCTGGGCATCGACGCCAAGAAGTCGGACCAGGGTGTGCGCGGTTCCTCGCTGCTGCCGCATGGCACCGGCAAGACCGTCAAGGTCGCCGTGTTCTGCCCGCCGGGCGAGAAGGCCGAGGCCGCCAAGGCCGCCGGTGCCGACGCCGTCGGCATGGACGACCTGGCCGAGCGCATGCAGGCGGGTGATCTCGACTTCGGCCGCGTGATCGCCACGCCGGACGCGATGCGCGTGGTCGGCAAGCTGGGCCAGCTGCTCGGCCCGCGTGGCCTGATGCCGAACCCGAAGGACGGCTCGGTCACCGCCGACGTCGCCACCGCGGTCAAGAACGCCAAGGCCGGCCAGGTGAAGTTCCGCAACGACAAGGCGGGCATCATCCACGCCACCATCGGCAAGGCCAGCTTCGAGGCCGCCCAGCTGGCGGACAACCTCAACACGCTGATCGCCGACCTGCTGAAGGCCAAGCCGGCCACGGCGAAGGGTCAGTTCCTGCAGAAAGTGGCGTTGTCCAGCACGATGGGCGTCGGCGTTGCCGTCGATACCTCGTCGCTGGCCATCTCCGCGAAGTAAGACTCAAGCCCCGCTCGACGCTTTTGTCGATGCGGGCAGTTTTTGAGGGTAGCCCCGGTTCTTCGCATGAAGATCGGGGCCGCTGTCAAAGACCGCAGGCGCGTTCAGCGCGCGACGACGACGGGCAGGGAGCTCGTACAAGGCAGGGAATCGCCGTCGCCGCCAGCGGGACCGCTTAATCGGGTTTCTCGCAAATCCGGCCTGCGCAGATGGTGCTGCCCCTTCTGGAATCGTTCGATTTTCTGGAAAGGCCAACACCCGGGACCCCCGCGTCCCCGACGTCACGGATGGCGTCGCCCAGGACCGCAAGCGGCAGGAGCCGTAAGCGGAGTTCATTTGGAGGAGTGCAATGGCTCTCAATCTGTCTCAGAAGCAAGAAGTAGTCGCCGAACTGGCAGAAGTTGCCGCGAAGGCTCACTCCCTGGTCGCTGCCGAGTATGCGGGCACCACGGTCGAACAGATGACCGCGATGCGCAAGAAGGCCCGCGAATCCGGCGTGTACTTGAGGGTTGTCAAGAATACGCTGGCGTCGCGCGCCGTGGCCGGTACCGAGTTCGAGGTCGTCAAGGACGCCCTGGTCGGTCCGCTGCTGTACGCATTCTCGACGGAAGAGCCCGGCGCTGCCGGGCGTCTGATCAAGGAATTTGCCAAGGGCAACGACAAGCTGAAGGCGAAAATCGTCTCGGTGGAAGGCAAGCTGCTGCCGGCTACGCACGTCGACGTGCTGGCCGCGCTGCCGACCCGCGAACAGGCGCTGGCCATGCTGGCCCGCGTGCTGGCCGAACCGGCCACGATGTTCGCCCGTGTCGTCAAGGCCGTGGCCGATCAGCAGGGTGGCGGCGAAGTCGCTGCCGAAGCCCCGGCCGAAGCCGAGCCCGCCTAAGTTCAACGTCTATTCAAACCGAATCCATTTCCAGAGGTAAATCAAATGTCCCTGACCAACGAACAGATCGTTGAAGCCGTCGCCGCCAAGTCGCTCATGGAAGTGATGGACCTGGTGAAGGCCATCGAAGAGAAGTTTGGCGTGACCGCCGCTGCCCCGGTTGCCGTGGCCGGTCCGGCCGCTGCTGCCCCGGTTGCCGAAGCGCAGACCGAGTTCGACGTCATCCTGAAGACCGCCGGTGCCAAGAAGGTCGACGTGATCAAGGCTGTCCGCGCGATCACCGGCCTGGGCCTGAAGGAAGCCAAGGACCTCACCGAGGCCGGCGGCGTCCTGAAGGAAGCCGTGTCGAAGGAAGATGCCGAGAAGTTCAAGAAGGACCTCGAAGCTGCCGGCGCCACGGTCGAACTGAAGTAATCGGCGCCCTTGCGCGTCGTCAGTTTGATCTAGCGTCAAGCAAGCCTGGGGGCGTGAGCCCCCGGGCTTTGCCTGCTTAGGCGGGAAGGGGAATGGAGAATAGGGATTCGCAGGTCGATTCCCCATTCTCGATTCCCAAATCCGCGGATTTGTCGAACATCTGATTTTTCATTCAGCCGGTGTGTGCACCACCGGCGTCACTGCGAACCGAGGCGCTACCGATCATGGCCTACTCGTTTACCGAGAAGAAACGCATCCGCAAGGATTTTGGCAAGCGTCCGCCCGTACTGGGCGTGCCGAACCTGCTGACCATCCAGACCGATTCCTACCGGGAGTTTCTGCAGGAGCACGTCGCGCCGAAACAGCGCGGCGAGAAGGGTTTGCATGCCGCGTTGAAGTCGGTGTTCCCGATCTCCAGCTATTCGGGCAATGCAGCGCTTGAGTACGTCGACTACCGCCTCGGCGAGCCGGCGTTCGACGAGCGCGAGTGCCGCAACCGCGGCATGACCTACGGTGCGCCGCTGCGCACCACCGTGCGCCTGGTCATCTACGACAAGGACAGCCCGGCCTCGAAGAAGGTGGTCAAGTACATCAAGGAGCAGGAGGTCTACATGGGCGAGATTCCGCTCATGACCGACACCGGCACCTTCATCATCAACGGTACCGAGCGCGTGATCGTCTCGCAGCTGCATCGTTCGCCGGGCGTGTTCTTCGACCACGACCGCGGCAAGACGCACAGCTCGGGCAAGCTGCTGTTCTCGGCCCGCGTGATCCCCTACCGCGGCTCCTGGCTGGACTTCGAGTTCGACCCGAAGGACGCGCTGTTCACCCGTATCGACCGTCGCCGCAAGTTGCCGGTGACGGTGCTGCTGCGCGCGCTCGGCTACAACAACGAGGAGATGCTGGGCATCTTCTTCGAGCACAACGTGTTCCATCTCGGCAAGAAGGGCGGCACCACGCTGGAGCTGGTCGCCGAGCGCCTGCGCGGCGAGACGCTGAGCTTCGACCTGGCGATCGGCGGCAAGGTGCTGGTGGAAGCCGGCAAGCGCATCACCGCGCGTCACGTGCGCCAGCTGGCGGCCGAGAACATCACCGCGCTGGAAGTGCCGGACGACTACCCGGTCGGCCGCATCGTGGCGACCGACATCGTCGACGCGAAGACCGGCGAGTTGCTGGCCTCGGCGAATGACGAAATCACCGCCGAGCAGCTGGAGAACTTCCGCAAGGCTGGCATCGAGGTTGTGCCGACGCTGTACGTCAACGATCTCGATCGTGGCGCCTACATCTCGCACACCCTGCGCATCGACAACACCAAGACGCCGCTGGAGGCGCTGGTGGAAATCTATCGCATGATGCGTCCGGGCGAGCCGCCGACCAAGGATGCCGCGCAGAACCTGTTCTTCAATCTGTTCTTCACCTTCGATCGCTACGACCTGTCGGGCGTGGGCCGGATGAAGTTCAACCGCCGCGTGGGTCGCAAGGAAATCCTCGGTCCGGGCGTGCTGTACGACCACAAGTACTTCAGCGAGCGCAAGGAAGATGCGTCGCAGGCGATGGTCAAGGAACTGGGCGAAAGCTCCGACATCCTCGACGTGCTGAAAGTGCTGATCGACATCAAGAACGGCCACGGCACCGTCGACGACATCGACCACCTGGGCAACCGTCGCGTGCGTTCGGTCGGCGAGATGGCCGAGAACACCTTCCGCATCGGCCTGGTGCGCGTCGAGCGCGCGGTGCGCGAGCGCCTGTCGCTGGCCGAGGCCGATGGCCTGACCCCGCAGGACCTGATCAACGCCAAGCCGGTCGCGGCGGCGGTGAAGGAGTTCTTCGGCTCCTCGCAGCTGTCCCAGTTCATGGACCAGAACAACCCGCTGTCGGAAGTGACGCACAAGCGCCGCGTTTCCGCACTCGGGCCGGGCGGCCTCGCGCCGGCTTCGAAGTGCGCGACGTGCACCCGACCCATTACGGCCGCGTCTGCACCATCGAAACGCCGGAAGGCCCGAACATCGGCCTGATCAACTCGCTGGCCGTGTACGCCCGCACCAACTCGTACGGCTTCCTCGAGACGCCGTACCGCAAGGTGGCGAACAGCAAGGTTACCGACAAGGTCGACTACCTGTCGGCGATCGAGGAAGGCGACCACGTGATCGCCCAGGCGAACTCGCCGCTGGACAAGCACGGCGCGTTCCTGGAGGACTTCGTGTCCTGCCGTTTCCGCGGCGAATCCGAGTTGCGTCCGGCCGCCGAGGTCGACTACATGGACGTCTCGCCGATGCAGACCGTGTCGGTCGCGGCGGCGCTGGTGCCGTTCCTCGAGCACGATGACGCGAACCGTGCCCTGATGGGCGCGAACATGCAGCGTCAGGCCGTGCCGACGCTGCGTTCGCAGACCCCGCTGGTGGGTACCGGTATCGAACGCGCGGTGGCGCGCGACTCCGGCGTCATCGTTTCCGCCAAGCGCGGCGGCGTGATCGACCAGGTCGATGCCGCACGTATCGTGGTGCGCGTGAACGAGGAAGAGGTCGGCGACAACGACGCCGGCGTCGACATCTACACGTTGACCAAGTACACCCGTTCCAACCAGAACACCAACCTCAACCAGCGTCCGCTGGTGAACGTCGGTGACGTGGTGGCGAAGGGCGACACGCTGGCCGACGGTTCGTCGACCGATCTGGGCGAGCTCGCGCTCGGCCAGAACATGCTGATCGCGTTCATGCCGTGGAACGGCTACAACTTCGAAGACTCGATCCTGCTGTCCGAGCGCGTCGTGCAGGAAGACCGCTACACCTCGATCCACATCGAGGAGCTGTCCTGCATCGCGCGCGACACCAAGCTGGGCGCCGAGGAAATCACCGCCGACATCCCGAACGTGGGCGAGCAGGCGCTGGCGCGTCTGGACGAGTCGGGCATCGTCTACATCGGTGCCGAGGTGAAGGCCGGCGACATCATGGTCGGCAAGGTCACGCCGAAGGGCGAAAGCCAGCTCACGCCGGAAGAGAAGTTGCTGCGTGCCATCTTCGGCGAGAAGGCGTCGGACGTGAAGGACTCGTCCTTGCGCGTGCCGCCGGGCATGGACGGCACCGTCATCGACGTGCAGGTGTTCACCCGCGACGGCATCGAGAAGGACAAGCGCGCCAAGCAGATCGAGGAAACCGAGGTCAAGCGGGTCCGCAAGGATCTGGACGACCAGTTCCGTATCCTCGAAGGCGCGATCTACAGCCGCATGCGTACCCAACTGGTCGGCAAGTCCGCGATGAGCGGACCGGGCGGCCTGAAGCGCGGTGCCGAGATCACCGATGCCTACCTGGACGGCCTGAAGAAGGACGACTGGTTCAAGATCAACGTCAAGGACGAGGACGTCACCGAGTTCCTCGAGCGCGCGGCCGACCAGGTCAAGCGCCACAAGGAGGAGTTCGACAAGCGCTTCAAGGAGAAGCAGGGCAAGATCACCCAGGGCGACGACCTCGCGCCGGGCGTGCTGAAGATGGTCAAGGTGTTCCTGGCCGTGAAGCGCCGCATCCAGCCGGGCGACAAGATGGCTGGCCGCCACGGCAACAAGGGCGTGGTGTCGAACGTGGTGCCGGTGGAAGACATGCCGTACTCCGCCGACGGCGTGCCGGTCGACATCGTGCTGAACCCGCTGGGCGTGCCGTCGCGCATGAACATCGGGCAGATTCTGGAAGTGCATCTGGGCTGGGCCGCCAAGGGCCTGGGCAAGAAGATCCAGAAGATGCTCGAAGCGCAGGAGAAGGTGGCCAAGATCCGTGAGTTCCTCGACCAGATCTACAACACCCATGTGGCCGGTGCCGTGCAGCACGTGGATCTGAAGTCGCTCACCGACAAGGAGATCTTCGCGCTCGCCACCAACCTGCAGGAAGGCGTGCCGATGGCGACGCCGGTGTTCGACGGTGCGGAAGAGACCGAGATCAAGGCGATGCTCAAGCTTGCCGATCTGCCGGAATCCGGTCAGACCATGCTGTACGACGGCCGTACCGGCGAGGCGTTCGATCGCCCGGTCACCGTGGGCTACATGCATTACCTGAAGCTCAACCATCTGGTCGACGACAAGATGCATGCGCGTTCCACCGGCCCGTACTCGCTGGTCACCCAGCAGCCGCTGGGCGGCAAGGCGCAGTTCGGCGGCCAGCGCTTCGGCGAGATGGAAGTGTGGGCGCTGGAAGCCTACGGCGCGGCCTACACCCTGCAGGAAATGCTGACGGTGAAGTCCGACGACGTGCAGGGCCGCAACCAGATGTACAAGAACATTGTCGACGGCAACCACGAAATGTCCGCGGGCATGCCGGAGTCCTTCAACGTGCTGGTGAAGGAAATCCGCTCGCTCGCCATCGACATCGATCTGGAAGAGATCAAGTGATCCGCGCAGTCACCGGAGATTTCGAATGAAAGACCTGCTCAATCTGTTCAACCAGCAGCGCGCGACGCCGGATTTCGACGCGATCAAGATCGCGCTGGCCTCGCCGGAGCTGATCCGCTCGTGGTCGTACGGCGAAGTGAAGAAGCCGGAAACCATCAACTACCGTACCTTCAAGCCGGAGCGTGACGGCCTGTTCTGCGCCGCGATCTTCGGACCGGTGAAGGACTACGAGTGCCTGTGCGGCAAGTACAAGCGCATGAAGCATCGCGGCGTGGTCTGCGAGAAGTGCGGCACGGAAGTGACCCTGGCCAAGGTGCGTCGCGAGCGTATGGGCCATATCGAACTGGCCAGTCCGACCGCGCACATCTGGTTCCTCAAGTCGCTGCCCTCGCGCATCGGCCTGATGCTGGACATGACGCTGCGCGACATCGAGCGCATCCTGTACTTCGAGGCCTTCGTGGTGATCGATCCGGGCATGACCGCGCTGGAGCGTGGCCAGTTGCTCAGCGAAGACCAGTACCTGGAAGCGACCGAAGAGCACGGCGACGAGTTCGACGCGCGGATGGGCGCCGAGGCGGTGTTCCATCTGCTGAAGTCGCTCGACCTGCCGGGCGAAGTCATTCGCCTGAAGGAAGAGATTGCCTCCACCAATTCCGAGACCAAGCTGAAGCGGCTGACCAAGCGCGTGAAGCTGATCGAGGCGTTCCTGGAATCCGGCAACAAGCCGGAGTGGATGGTGCTGACCGTTCTTCCCCCTGCGCCCGCTGGTGCCGCTGGACGGTGGCCGTTTCGCCACGTCGGATCTGAACGACCTGTACCGTCGCGTCATCAACCGCAACAACCGCCTGAAGCGTCTGCTCGAGCTCAATGCGCCCGACATCATCGTGCGCAACGAGAAGCGCATGCTGCAGGAATCGGTCGACGCGCTGCTCGATAACGGCCGCCGCGGCCGTGCCATCACCGGCACCAACAAGCGCGCGCTGAAGTCGCTGGCCGACATGATCAAGGGCAAGCAGGGCCGGTTCCGCCAGAACCTGCTCGGCAAGCGCGTGGACTACTCCGGTCGTTCGGTGATCGTGGTCGGTCCGACCCTGCGCCTGCACCAGTGCGGCCTGCCCAAGAAGATGGCGCTGGAGCTGTTCAAGCCGTTCATCTTCGCCAAGCTGCAGGCGCGTGGCGAAGCCACCACCATCAAGGCGGCGAAGAAGCTGGTCGAGCGCGAGGAAGGCCAGGTCTGGGACATTCTCGAAGAGGTGATCCGCGAACATCCGGTGCTGCTGAACCGTGCACCGACCCTGCATCGCCTGGGCATCCAGGCGTTCGAGCCGAAGCTGATCGAAGGCAAGGCGATCCAGTTGCATCCGCTCGTCTGTACGGCGTTCAACGCCGACTTCGACGGTGACCAGATGGCCGTCCATGTGCCGCTGTCGATCGAGGCGCAGCTGGAAGCGCGCACACTGATGATGTCGTCCAACAACATCCTCAGCCCCGCCAACGGCGAGCCGATCATCGTGCCGACCCAGGACGTGGTGCTGGGTCTGTACTACATGACCCGCGAGCTGATCAACGTCAAGGGCACCGGCATGGTGTTCTCCGGCATCTCCGAGGCGCGTCGTGCGTACGACAACCGCGCGGTCGAGTTGCACGCCAAGGTCAAGGTGCGCCTGAAGCTGGTGCACATTGCCGAAGACGGCACCCGCACCAGCGAGACCAAGATCGTCGACACCACCGTCGGCCGTGCACTGCTGGCCGAGATCCTGCCGGAAGGCCTGCCGTTCGCGCTGGCCAACACCGAGCTGACCAAGAAGAACATCTCGCGCCTGATCAACTCCAGCTATCGCTTGCTCGGGCTGAAAGAGACCGTGGTGTTCGCCGACAAGCTGATGTACACCGGCTATCGCTTCGCGACCCGTGCCGGCATCTCGATCGGCATCGACGACATGCTGATCCCGGCCGAGAAGAAGACCATTCTTGACGAAGCCGAGAAGGAAGTCGTCGAGATCCAGCAGCAGTACCAGTCGGGCCTGGTCACCGCCGGCGAGCGCTACAACAAGGTGGTCGACATCTGGTCGCGTACCAGTGAGCTGGTGGCCAAGGCGATGATCGACGGCATCGGCACCGAGAAGGTCGTCGACGCCGACGGCAAGTCGGTCAACCAGAAGTCGATGAACTCGCTGTACATCATGGCCGACTCCGGCGCCCGTGGCTCGGTGGCGCAGATCCGTCAGCTGGCCGGCATGCGCGGCCTGATGGCGCGTCCGGACGGCTCGATCATCGAGACCCCGATCAAGGCCAACTTCCGTGAAGGCCTGAACGTGCTGCAGTACTTCAACTCGACCCACGGCGCCCGCAAGGGCCTGGCGGATACCGCGTTGAAGACCGCGAACTCCGGTTACCTGACCCGTCGCCTGGTCGACGTGGCGCAGGATGTGGTCATCACCATGGACGACTGCGGCACCGAGGACGGCATCATCATGCAGCCGATCGTCGAAGGTGGCGACGTGGTCGAGCCGTTGCGCGAGCGCGTGCTGGGCCGCGTGGTGGTCGAGGACGTCTACGCCCCCGGCGACGACGACCAGCCGATCGTCACCCGCGACACCCTGCTCAACGAGGCCCTGGTCGAGAAGCTCGACAAGGCCGGCGTGCAGATTATCAAGGTGCGTTCGCCGATCACCTGCGAAGCCGCGCACGGCGTGTGCAAGCTGTGCTACGGCCGCGATCTGGCCCGTGGCCACCTGGTCAACATGGGCGAGGCCGTGGGTGTGGTCGCCGCGCAGTCGATCGGTGAGCCGGGTACCCAGCTGACCATGCGTACGTTCCACATCGGCGGTGCGGCTTCGCGTGCGGCGGCGGTGGACAACGTGACGGTGAAGACCACCGGCTCGCTGAAGTACAACAATCTGAAGTCGGTGCAGCACAAGCAGGGTCACCTGGTCGCGGTGTCGCGCTCGGGCGAACTGAGCGTGATCGATTCCAGCGGCCGTGAGCGCGAGCGTTACAAGGTGCCGTACGGCGCCACCATCGCGGTCAAGGACGGCGCACCGGTCAAGCCGGGCCAGACCGTGGCGAACTGGGATCCGCATACCCATCCGATCGTCACCGAGGTGGCCGGCGTGGTGCGCTTCATCGACTTCCTCGATGGCGTCACCGTGCAGAGCCAGACCGACGAGCTGACCGGCCTGGAGTCGGCGGTGGTCACCGATCCGAAGCGTCGCGGTGCGCAGGCGAAGGACCTGCGTCCGATCGTGCGCCTGGAAGACGCCAAGGGCCGCGAGCTGAAGCTGCCGGGCACCGACATCGCCGCGCAGTACTTCCTGCCGGCCGGTGCGATCGTGTCGATCCAGAACGGTGCCGAAGTGGGCGTGGGCGACGTGGTTGCCCGTATCCCGCAGGAAAGCTCGAAGACCCGCGACATCACCGGCGGTCTGCCTCGTGTGGCCGATCTGTTCGAGGCACGCAAGCCGAAGGAGCCGGCGATCCTTGCCGAGCGCTCCGGCATCATCAGCTTCGGCAAGGACACCAAGGGCAAGCAGCGCCTGGTCATCAAGGACGTCGATGGCAACGAGCACGAGGAGCTGATTCCGAAGTGGCGCCAGGTCATCGTGTTCGAAGGCGAGCATGTGGAGAAGGGCGAAACCGTCGTCGACGGCGAGCCGAGCCCGCATGACATCCTGCGCCTGCTGGGCGTGGAACCGCTGGCTTCGTACCTGGTCAAGGAAATCCAGGACGTGTATCGCCTGCAGGGCGTGAAGATCAACGACAAACACATCGAGGCGATCATTCGCCAGATGCTGCGCAAGGTCGAGATCGTCGAGCCGGGCGACAGCCATTACCTGCGCGGCGAGCAGATCGAGCGCGTGCGTATCAACGGCGAGAACGAGCGCGCGATCGCCAAGGGCGAGCGTCCGGCCGAATACCAGTCGATCCTGCTGGGCATCACCAAGGCGTCGCTGGCGACCGAATCGTTCATCTCGGCCGCTTCGTTCCAGGAAACCACCCGCGTCCTCACCGAGGCGGCGGTTCGTGGTACGCGCGATACCTTGCGTGGCCTGAAGGAAAATGTTATTGTCGGCCGTCTTATTCCGGCAGGCACGGGCCTGGCGTACCACGCATCGCGTCGTCGCCAAGGCGGTTTGACCGCCACGGAACTGGAGACTCTTTCCAGTTCCGTGCCTGCAGTCTCGTTCGCCGAGGCTCCGGTCGGTAACGAAAACGGTGTCGAGTAAGCCCGTTCAGGGTTCTGCTCGCTGACATACGAAATGAGGTGCAGGGACGCACCTCGTGTTCGGGTCCAGGACGGCTGAGCGCTGGCTTGCCTATGGCGGGCTGCTCATGTTAAATTCCCGCTTCTTGGCAGACCGAGCTTATTCGGGCTGCCTTTATGTTTTCAGGAACAGCTTCGCATGACGACAGTCAACCAATTGGTGCGCAAATCCCGCAGTCCCAAGACCTACAAGAGTGGGTCGCCGGCCCTGCAGAGCAGCCCGCAGCGTCGTGGTGTCTGCACGCGCGTTTACACGACCACCCCGAAAAAGCCGAACTCGGCCCTGCGCAAGGTTGCCAAGGTGCGCCTGACCAACGGCTTCGAGATCATCAGCTACATCGGTGGTGAAGGCCACAACCTGCAGGAGCACTCGGTGGTGCTGATCCGCGGCGGTCGCGTCAAGGATCTGCCCGGTGTGCGTTACCACACGGTGCGCGGCAGCCTCGACTGCGCTGGTGTCACCAAGCGCCGTCAATCGCGCTCGAAGTACGGCGCCAAGCGCCCGAAAAAGTAAGTAAAGGACTCGAAACATGTCGCGTAAAGGTTCACATCCCGCCCGTCTGGTTCTGCCGGATCCCAAGCACGGTAGCCAGCTGATTGCCCGTTTCATCAACATGGTGATGAAGAGCGGCAAGAAGTCCGTGGCTGAAAGCATCGTCTACGGTGCACTGCAGCATATCGGCGAGAAGAATGCCGAGCCGGTGGCTCTGGTCGAGAAGGCGCTGAACAACATCGCTCCGGCGGTCGAGGTGAAGTCCCGCCGTGTCGGTGGCGCCACCTACCAGGTGCCGGTTGAAGTGCGTCCGGGTCGCCGTATGGCGCTGGCCATGCGCTGGGTCATCGACGCTGCCCGCAAGCGTGGCGAGACCTCGATGCCGCGCAAGCTTGCCGCCGAACTGCTGGAGGCCTCCGAGAGCCGCGGCGGAGCTGCCAAGAAGCGTGAAGAGACGCATCGCATGGCAGAAGCCAACAAGGCCTTCTCGCACTACCGCTGGTAATCGGTTTCGTTTGCCGCCCATGCTGGCGGCAATGAGCGAATCGGCGGTGCTTATGCCGTCGCCCGAGGCGGCAAAGAAGAACCCGGCGCTCATGCCGGACTATTTCATAATAGCGGCAGCCGGGATGGCTGCGTGAATCCAGGGCAGGACTGCCCGGCAAAGGTAAACACCCATGGCACGCACCACTCCCATCGAGCGCTATCGCAACTTCGGCATCATGGCCCACATCGATGCCGGCAAGACCACCACCACAGAGCGCATCCTGTTCTACACCGGCGTCAGTCACAAGATTGGCGAGGTGCATGACGGCGCCGCCACGATGGACTGGATGGAGCAGGAGCAGGAGCGCGGCATCACCATTACGTCGGCGGCGACGACGGCGTTCTGGAAAGGCATGGACGGCTCGCTCGAGCAGCATCGCTTCAACATCATCGACACTCCCGGACACGTTGACTTCACCATCGAAGTCGAGCGTTCGCTGCGCGTGCTTGATGGTGCGGTGTTCGTGCTGTGCGCGGTCGGTGGCGTGCAGCCGCAGTCCGAGACCGTGTGGCGCCAGGCCAACAAGTACAAGGTTCCCCGTCTCGCCTTCGTCAACAAGATGGACCGCACCGGTGCCAACTTCGACAAGGTGGTCGGTCAGCTGAAGGCCCGCCTTGGCGCGCATCCGGTGCCGATGCAGGTGCCAATCGGCGCCGAGGACGGTTTCGAGGGCGTCGTCGATCTGCTCAAGATGAAGGCGATCGTCTGGGACATGGAGTCCCAGGGCATGAAATTCGTGCTCAAGGACATTCCTGCGGATCTGGTCGACAAGGCTGCAGAAGCGCACAGCTTCATGGTGGAATCCGCTGCGGAAGCCACCGAGGAGTTGATGAACAAGTATCTCGAAGGTGGTGACCTCACCATGGACGAGATCATCGCCGGCCTGCGCCAGCGCACGCTCGCGAACGAGATCATCCCGGTGTTCTGCGGTACCGCGTTCAAGAACAAGGGTGTCCAGGCGATGCTCGACGCAGTGGTTCAGCTGCTGCCGTCGCCCGCCGACCGCCCACCGGTTGCCGGTATCGACGAGAACGATCAGGAAGCTACGCGCAAGGCGGATGACGCTGCGCCGTTCTCCGCGCTCGCGTTCAAGATCATGACCGATCCGTTCGTCGGTTCGCTGACGTTCTTCCGTGTCTATTCGGGCACGCTGAACTCCGGCGACGCCGTGTACAACCCGGTCAAGAGCAAGAAGGAACGCATCGGCCGCATCCTGCAGATGCACGCGAACGAGCGTCAGGAACTGAAGGAAGTCCGCGCGGGCGATATCGCCGCAGCGGTCGGCCTGAAGGACGTGACGACCGGCGATACGCTGTGCGCGCAGGACCACATCATCACCCTGGAGCGCATGACGTTCCCGGAGCCGGTGATCTCGATGGCGGTCGAGCCGAAGACCAAGTCGGACCAGGAAAAGATGGGCGTCGCCCTCGGCCGTCTGGCCGCGGAAGATCCGTCGTTCCGCGTGCGCACGGACGAGGAGTCGGGCCAGACGATCATCTCCGGCATGGGCGAGCTGCACCTGGACATCCTGGTCGATCGCATGCGCCGCGAGTTCAACGTCGAGGCGAATGTCGGCAAGCCGCAGGTGGCCTACCGTGAGACGATCCGCGCGTCGGACGTCAAGTCGGATTACAAGCACGCCAAGCAGTCGGGCGGCAAGGGGCAGTACGGTCACGTCGTGATCGAGCTGTCGCCGATGACCGAGGCCGATCGTGCCGATCCGAACGTGAAGAATGATTTCCTCTTCATCAACGACATCACCGGTGGCGTGATTCCGAAGGAATTCATCCCGTCGGTCGAAAAGGGCCTGCGCGAGACCATCACCAGTGGTCCGCTGGCCGGCTTCCCGGTCGTCGGCGTGAAGGTGAAGCTCGTGTTCGGCTCCTACCATGACGTCGACTCGTCCGAAATGGCGTTCAAGCTCGCCGCATCCATGGCGTTCAAGCAGGGCTTCGCGAAGGCGTCGCCGGTGCTGCTCGAGCCAATCATGAAGATCGAAGTGGTGACGCCGGAAGAGTACGTCGGTGACGTCATGGGCGACATGAGCCGCCGTCGCGGCCTGCTCCAGGGCCAGGACGACACGCCGTCGGGCAAGACCATCGATGCGATGGTTCCGCTCGGCGAGATGTTCGGCTACGCGACGACCATTCGCTCGCTGACCCAGGGTCGCGCCACGTTCACGATGGAATTCGACCACTACGCCGAGGCGCCGAACAACATCGCCGAGCAGGTCATGAAGAAGGCGTAACTTGTGCGATCTTCCTGATCACAACGGCAAAGATCGGGAAGCGGCCATCCATGGCCGCACTCTTAAAAGAAGCGGCCATTCGTGGACGTATCATCAAATAAGTTCTCTCAGAGGTTTGAGTCATGGCAAAGGGTAAATTCGAACGCACCAAGCCGCACGTCAACGTCGGCACGATTGGTCACGTGGATCACGGCAAGACGACGCTGACGGCGGCGCTGAC